>Ga0316191_10004367_pt1 | contig 10540 bp, 6 predicted proteins | sample Eddworburr2cm_MG_FD_204928 | JGI IMG/M metagenome (GOLD analysis project Ga0316191, IMG submission 204928) | Coastal sediment microbial communities from Maine, United States - Eddy worm burrow 2 cm | ecosystem: Environmental > Aquatic > Marine > Coastal > Sediment | place: USA: Maine | collected... | reverse complement strand
GGAAACAGCCTGCTTGGCGTCAACGACGTAGGTTCCAAGATCCACGTCCTCGATGTCCACAAAAATCCAGCCGTTCAACCGGGCGTTTTCGCTCTTGATCATCGGAGGGCCGTCCTCGACCCGGATGTCGGCTACCGCAGAAAGCGGGATCTGCTGGCCAGTGGGAGTCACTACGGGCAGGTCTTTCAACTTCTCCACGGAATCACGTCTTCCGCGCGGGTAACGAATGTTAACCGGGTAACGTTCCAGTCCCTCAACCGTTTCGGTGACGTTCATTCCGCCCACCGCGGTGCGGATGATGTCCTGCACATCGTCAATGTTCAGGCCATAACGGGAAGCCTGGTCACGTAATATATCCACAGTCACGTAACGGCCGCCTGCAACCCGCTCGGAAAATGCCGAAGCAGTGCCCGGAACATTTTTGAGCACAGATTCAATATCCTTCCCGATCTGCTGAATGACCGTGAGATCCGGGCCGGCAACCTTGATACCAACCGGAGTCTTGATGCCTGTAGCCAGCATGTCTATGCGGGTCTTGATCGGCCAGACCCAGGCATTCGTGAGTCCAGGCAGTTGCACCCTCTGATTCAGTTCCGCCTTGATGTCATCAATATCCATCCCAGCCCGCCATTCCTCTTCGGGTTTCAACTGGATAAGGGTTTCCAGCATGGTGAGCGGAGCCGGATCCGTTGCTGTCTCCGCCCTGCCGATCTTGCCGAAAACGGTCTTTACCTCCGGCACGGTGCGAATCAGCTTGTCCGTCTGTTGCAACAGTTCCTGGGCCTTACCCGTCGAGATGCCTGGAAAAGTCGTGGGCATATACATCAGGTCACCCTCATTCAGGTCGGGCATGAATTCGGAACCCAGCCTGGTCACCGGCCAGAAGCCGACAATGACGATCAAAACGATCACCAGCACGACACGCCAAGGGTGGCGAGTGATTTGACCAATCAACGGCCTGTACATCCAGATCAGCAGGCGATTGAGCGGGTTTTTGTGTTCCGGAACAATTTTCCCCCGAATGAAATAACCCATGAGCACCGGCACAAGCGTGATGGACAAACCTGCCGCTGCCGCCATCGCATAGGTCTTGGTATAGGCCAACGGTGCAAAAAGACGGCCCTCCTGTGCCTGCAGCGTGAAAACGGGAAGGAAACTGAGAGTAATGATAACCAAAGAGAAAAACAGCGGCGGGCCAACTTCAACTGCCGCCTCGGTCACGGTTGACCAGTGCAATTTCGGGTTGTATTCCGCTTCCTCCATTTTCTTGTGAACGGTTTCGATCATGACGATTGCTGCATCAACCATGGCGCCAATAGCTATGGCTATTCCACCCAGCGACATGATATTCGCGTTGAGCCCCTGTGCATTCATAACCAGAAATGCAACAAGAATTCCGAGTGGTAAGCTCAAAATCACGACCAGCGCGGAGCGCAGGTGAAAAAGGAAAAGCAGGCAGACCAGGGCGACAACCAGGAACTCCTGGATCAGCTTGTGCTGAAGTGTTTTGACTGCCCTTTCAATCAATGAAGACCGGTCATACGTCTCCACGATCTCCACACCGGCAGGCAAGCTCTTTTCCAGGTCCGTCAGTTTTGCTTTAACCCCCGCGATAGTCTTTCGCGCATTTTCTCCAAACCGCATGACAATGATGCCACCCACAACTTCACCTTCACCATTCAGTTCAGCGATGCCTCGGCGCATTTGTGGCCCCAGCCGGATGTCAGCCACGTCTTCCAGGCGAATCGGCGTGCCCCTTGCGTTCATTCCCAGCGGGATGGCGCGCAGGTCTTCCATCGATTCCAGGTAGCCCGTCGCCCGGATCATGTATTCAGCCTCGCCCATTTCGATGACCGACCCCCCGACCTCGCGATTACCGCTCTGAATCGCCGTGCGGACTTTGCTTAACGGAAGTCCATAGGCCCGCAACGCATCGGGATTCACGACAACCTGGTACTGCTTGACCATGCCGCCAACCGTCGCCACCTCGGCAACACCCGGCACGGTCTGTAACTCGAACTTGAGGAACCAGTCCTGGATGGACCGCAGTTGAGCCAGGTCATGCTTCCCCGTACGATCCTGCAGCGCGTACTCGTAGATCCAGCCAACCCCGGTGGCGTCGGGCCCCAACCCCGGCTTGGCCGATGCGGGTAATTGCCCGGAAACCTGGTTCAGATACTCCAGGACACGGGAACGAGCCCAGTAAAGATCCGTGCCATCCTCGAAAATCACGTAGACATAGGAGTCACCAAAAAAGGAATAGCCTCGGACCGTTGACGCACCCGGAACAGACAGCATTGCGGTGGTCAGCGGATAGGTAACCTGGTCTTCCACCACCTGGGGCGCCTGGCCCGGAAAGGGTGTCTTGATGATGACCTGGACATCCGAAAGGTCAGGTATGGCATCAACGGGAATATTAACCATGACGTAGGTCCCGCTGACAGCGAGCACAAGGCTCAGCAGCACGACCATGAACCGGTTGGAAACCGACCAGCGAATGATGGTCTCAATCATCTTTGCGTTCCCCGTTACTGCCTTCTGCTTCCAGGACATGGATCTGGTCGATAACCCAACCGTCATCCGGCCTTTCTACCATTGAGAAATGGATGCTCTGACCGTCCTCGAGCTGGCCGAGCGGAACGCTGGAATCCACGTCGAAATTCATCGTCATGGCCGGCCATTTCAATTCCGGGATCGGCTCGTGCTGCAACTTCACTTTCAAACTACCGGCGTCGACTCCGCGAACGATAGCCCGGCCGTCGATCCTGCGCTGCACACCGGGTGCCGAGGTCGCTGGCGGAGCTGCGGAATCCGGTTCCTGACCGGCCTGGACCTCGGACACATCGGAGGAATCTTCGTGCCCGGTATAGATCTGTTCGACAACATACTCACCTGCATGCTCCTGTTCCAATGCGAACCTGATGTCCTGCCCGACTCGCACCTGAGTAAGATCCACATCCGGCCTCACGTCGAACACCATGGTCATGCTGGGCCAGCCGAGTTCATCGATCGGGCCATGTGATATGCGAATCCTCCGGCTTTCCAGGTCGACACCATCAACCCAGCCGCTGGCAAACACGGACCCAAGATCCCTTTGCTCAGGTAACGTTTCAACAGACTCCAGGCGCTTGATACTTCCCGCCAGGCTGGCCTCGGAATCGATCAGAAACTGCGCTGAGGTAACGATCTCATCACCCTCGGAAATTCCGCTGAGAATCTCCACGAACTCCCCGCTTTCCAGGCCCGTCATGACCTCGCGTACCTGGAATTCTCCGTCACCCAGCGCGACTACCAGACGGTCTCTTCCCGGCGCCGGGATCAGCGCTTCCCTGGGGATGCTCAACGCGTTTGGCTTCAAGCGCCCATAGATCGACACCTGCGCATACATGTTTGGTTTGAGCTGCTCATTCGGATTGTTGAATCTCACCCGGACTTTCAGGGTGCGCGTCGCCGGATCCAGTACCGGGTATATATAGTCCACCTGCCCGCTGAATTCAGTGCCCGGCATATAGTCGAGCCTGGCTTCGGCCGCCTGTCCGACCGCGACCCAGTTCGCCTGTGACTCAAACACTTCCGCCTGTAACCAGACACTCGACAGATCGGCGAGGCTCATGATGGCGCTGTTGGGTTGCACGTACATCCCTTCACGTACGCTGAGCGAAGTAATGACGCCATCCTGCGGGGCGATAATTTTGATTTTTTCCGAGGCCGTACCGCGCTTTGCAAGCGAACGAATTTCTGAAGGAATCATGCCCAGGGCGCCGAGCTTTGCTTCAGCTCCGCCCAGCAATCGCGAATCCTGGCGTTTCAGTGCCTGTAAATATTCTTTTTGCGCGTTAACCAGCTCGGGCGAGTAAAACTCGAACAGAACCGCACCCTTGCTCACTCTTTCGCCTTCCGCATTGACTTCAAGTTTCACAATCCAGCCCGGAACGCGGGTATTGATATGACTGATTCGTGTTTCATCGAACCCGACATACCCGGTCGCTTCGATACGCCGCCACAGCGGCCGCACCTTTGCTTTATCTGTCCGGATACCCAGGCTGTTTACAACCGCAGGATTGATGGTGACTGAATCGGTGCCGGCTAAAGAATCCTCGTAGACCGGAACCAGGTCCATCCCCATGGGAGACTTACCCGGCTTGTCTCTTTTAAAGTTCGGATCCATCGGCGCCACCCAGTAAAGAACCGCTTTCTCTTCGCTGGATTCCGCAACGCTTCCGGATTCGCCGGGGGTGGTGCTGCTCAATCTCGGCCCAAGCAGGGCGCCGGCGCCAAATGCAAAGAGAACCAAAGCCACGATCAGGATTTTGCTGGTCATTTTTACTCTCCTTCCAGGTAAAGAAGACGCGCCTGCGTCTTGAGCACTTCTGCCTGCAATCGTGCGTGCTCCAATTGCAAATCAAACTCTGTAATCCGCGTTCGGATCAAGGTAGTCAGGTTTTCGATGGAGGACTGGTAGGCGCCAAAAGATGCCTCGGAACTGAATGCAGCCTCCGGCAGTAGGGTACTTTCAAACAGGCTGATCCGTTCCAGTTGCCTGAGTTGTGTTGCAACATGGAAATCGGCTTCGCTTTTCATTCGTCTGAGGAGGTCATCGCGTGAGTACATGGCCGCCGAGGACTCCGCAAGTTGAGTCGCTACCACCCGGTCCTGCCGGTTCTTATGAAACAGCGGTACGTCCATCACCACCATGAACGTCAACAGGTCGGTGCGTGAACTACCGTCCGGATTGGTTCCGCCCCGTCCGCCATAAGTAACATCCAGCGCAAATTCCGGCTTGTATTTCTGCCTCGCGAGTTCTACCCCGGTGTCGGCGGCTGAAATATTCTTCTCCAGTGCCTGAACACGCGGATGTAGCCTGATCCTTTCCTTGATCACGTCTGCTGAATCGTGGAAATCGAACCGCGGCCAGGCATCGTCAATATCAACATAGGCAGCATCGCCGATCCACATGGACAAACGCGCACGCGCCTGCTCTTCATCCTGCGCAATACGGGTGGCGCGGTCCTGAACTTTAGCCAGTTCAACCGCCGCCTGGAGAACATCCTGTTGCTGCACTCTTCCCGTTGCATAGTAATCCTCTGTGATATCCGCCACATCGGAAAAAGCCTCGATCGCTTCTTCATTGATTCTGGCCAGTTTTCGCTGTTTTACCAGTTCGAGAAATTGCTCTCTCACAGCCAGGAGAATCTGCAATTCCTGGTCGCGAACCATTTCCCCGAGGCCCTCGGATTTCAGCCCGAGTTGCTCGGATTGCAACGCCCGGGATTTTCCCCGCGGAAACTTTTGTACCATCCCGAACTGGACCTGGGTCATTGGTTCCTGGCCCAGGTTGAACGTGTCAGTCGGTAAAGAAACCAGTCCCATTTTCAGCAAGGGATCCGGTAATTGCCCGGCGGCAACCGACATTTCTTCCAATGCCGCCTGCCTGGCCTGAACAGACTGGACACCAGGGTCCGTCGCCAATGCCAATTCTTCTGCGACGTCCAGACTTAACGTGGAAGCGGCAATATCCGAACTTAACGCGAAACCAGCCAGCGCAGCGCATAGAATGCGAAGCTGGCAGAACCTGACGCATTGATGCATCCAAAACATGATTCTCTCCAATTTTCTGCTAACGCCAAAAGGCGTTCTGAACAACTAGTAGAACAGCAAAGAACCGGGGCCGGTCGGGCAAACTCCGGTTCCAGGGCAGATCAGGAGATTGGAGGGCGGTATGGCGGTGAGGAGTGACTGGGCAAAACGATGCCGGACCAGATGTCCAGATAGTAATGGCGTTCCCAGACAGGGCTGATCCGGGGTATGTCGGGCAGTGCAGAGACGCTGACAAAACAAAATCCGCATCCCATCGCGCTGTCGCACCCGTCCGTTGAATCGGTCGAGCCAGGGTCGCAGCAGTCGTGTCCGCTATCGGATTGATCCATGTGATGCGGGGATTCCTGGCTCTTCTCCAGCTCCATATCACAGAATCCAGCCTGCAAGGGCTGGGCACTGATCGACAGAACCAAAATAAAAACCAGAAATTTCATCGCTTTAAAATAGCCTAAATCCCTTGTCACTGGCAAATTTGAGACACGATACTTTTAAACAGGTTCAAATCCGCCCACAATTTTCAACGTCTGTGCATGCTAGTTCAACAGACCCAGTGACAACCAGGGCCAGAAGGCAATAAGCATGACAGAGATCAGCAGGATGAAGAAAAACGGCAGGGTCGACAGGTACAGCTCGATGATCGGGCGTTCAAAACGATAACTGGCGATAAACAGGTTCAGACCGACCGGCGGCGTTATGTAGCCCAATTGCATGGTTGCCAGGAAAACGATGCCCAGGTGGACCGGGTCAACGCCGAACTGGATGGCCACGGGCAGGATCAGCGGCACAACCAGCACGATGGCAGAAAAAATATCAAGGATCGCTCCCAGGACCAGCAGGAAAGCCAACAACAGCAAAAGGAACGTGAACTGGCTGGTCACCAGCAAACTGACATACTCAAGCAGCTTCTGGGGCACACCTGAATCAATCATGTAGTTGGTGGATGCCAGCGACATGCCGAGAATGATCAGGATGCCGCCGACCAGCACCATGGACTCACGCATGATGGCCGGCAGTTTGCGCAGGCTGATTTCCCGCAGTATGAAGACATCGACGATCAGCACATACAAAGCAGTCACCGCCGCTGCTTCGGAGATCGCAAAATACCCGCTGTAAATACCGCCCAGCACGACGATGGGCAGAGGAATTTCCCAGGCGGCTTCGCGGATGGCCGTGCGCACGTTCTGCCAGGAGAAATCGGCAAGTGGCGTCCGCACGGCACGGTTCTTCCAGACGCTGTAACCGGAAAGCATCACCAGCATCAGGAAGCCGGGCATGATGCCTGCCAGGAACAGATCCTCCACCGAAATTTCGGCCACGATTCCGTACAGAATCAACGGCAGGGACGGTGCAAAAAGCAATCCCAGGCTGCCGGCGGATGTGATCAGCCCCAGGTTGAATTTCTCCGGATACCCGGCCTGCTGCAAAGCCGGAAACAGCAAGGCGCCCAGGGCGATGATGGTGACACCGGAAGCGCCGGTAAACGCGGTAAAAAAAGCACAGGCGGCGAGTGAGACGATCGCCAGCCCGGCCGGCATCCACCCCAGCAACGCCTGGGTCAGACGAACCAGCCTGCGCGGCGCACCGCTTTCACTCAACAGGTAACCGGCAAACGTGAATAACGGTATCGCCAGCAGTATCGGCATTTCGGCAATGCCATAGAACTCGATGACGATTGCCTGCAGGTCTATACCTTCCTGCTGAAAGCCCCACATGGCGCTGGCGGCGATCACCGCGAACAGGGGCGCGCCCAGCAGCGCCAGCAATAGCAGCAGAGGGCCGACCAGAATCATTGTTCTCCCCCGCCCTTGACCAGCCGGAACAGGCCGCTGATCACGAACAGCGAATAACGATAGCAAATGAGTCCGAACCCAACGGGCAAAATCAACTGCGGCAGCCAGGCCGGAATAGCTCCCAGCAACAGATCCCCGAATTCATGGGAGGTCTGCACAAACTTGATACTGTGCCAGGTGACTATTCCGCAAACAGCGGCGGTGAAGCCATGGATGAATATCTTTACAAACGCCTTGATTCCCGGCGACAGAAAGCGGTCCAGCACGGCAATATTGATGTGCTTGTCGTTGCGGCTGGCGGCAACCGCCCCCCCCAGCGCGACCCACAGCACGAGCATCCGCAACAGTTCGTCGCTCCAGATAAAACCGTAGTTGAAGAAATTGCGCATCACGATCTGGGCCGCGGCCAGCAGGATCATGCTGCCCAGGATGATCACGAGGACGGCGTCCTCGCCCGCGCGCCCTGCTTTCTCAAGGCGGGAAAAAGTTTTTTCAGCGGAACTCAAGGCGCGACATCAGCCGCACCACCGCGATAGTCTTCGAGCAATGCCTGCATGCTGTCCAGCAGCGAAATATCGAAGGTTCCCTCCTCTGCCATCCGGCGGTAGGACAGATTGACAATGGAGCGCCACTCAGTGATGTCAGCCGTATCAGGCGAAACCATTTGCAGGCCATTATCCAGCAATGCCTGCAGTGCCTTGCCGTTGTCAATCACTCCGTTCTGATCAAACTTCCGGTAAATACCTTCCATAACCTCGCGAACCACCTGCTGATCTTCAGCAGAAATTTTCGAGAAGACCTTCTTGTCGATCAGCAAAGCCGCATAAACATAAGCAATCGGGAGGTCGGTAATGTACTTGAGGCGGGTATGCCATTGGAACACCACGGCTCCGACTGGCGGAACGGTCACACTGTCCAGCAGATCAGTCTGCAGACCGGTCATGACGTCGGTTACAGGCATGACGACAGGGGCAATACCCAGTGCGCGAAGAGCGGCATACCCGATGGGGTCGCCTTCCGGAATCCAGACCTTCTGGCCTTTCAGTTCAGCCAGCGTTTGCAACGGCTGGTTGGACATCATGTAAGCAAAACCGGCGCCGGCGAATCCAAAGTTCACATATCCCGCATCTTCCAGCCTTTGCCGCACAACGCTGTCCAGCCTGCTTCGCACGAAACGGGCCTCATCGATAGTATCGAAGACCATCGGCATGGAAAACAGGTCAGCATCGCGCTGAAACTGGTTCATGGCGCCCGAGGTGAAAGCACCGCCATGCAGTTGGCCGGTCCGCATTTTCCGCTGCACCTGCTTGTCATTTCCCTGCACACCGCCGCCGTAAAATTTGAATTTGACACGGCCCTCTGTGTGTTGCTCGATTGCTTTCGCTCCGGATTTCATGTCGTTCATCCAGGAAGAGCCTTCCGGCGCAATCGTTGCAATTTTCAGTGTCTGGGCAAAACCGGTGGAAGTCACCATCGAAAGGAGCAACGTCAGCAGTACAAGGTTAAGGATCATGCGTTTCATATTCTGGATTTCCGTTTAGAAATAATCATCTGCGCTGTCCAGCAGCGCCTGTGCCTCATCCTGTGCCAGGGTGTTGAACAGCGTGTAACCGGGCTGGACCGGGTCAGCGGCCAGTACTTCATTCAACAGCTGGTCGTGCAGTTCGCGGTCATATAGCGCACGGGCGTAATACCTGGCGAAGTCTACCAGCACGCTGAGGTCGTATCCGCCCGAGAGTGACAAGGCTCGCTCAAAATGGTTCAGGCCCGATTCGAAATCACCGCCCAGCGCGGGAGGACGAATGGTGTCCAGGACGGCGAGAAAATGCTCGATCTTAGCCTGTTCGTATAGCGGATCGATTTCCTGTATTCGCTGCAATGTCGCCTGGGCCTGGGGCAGCCGGGCAAGCGCAGACCAGTCATCGCTGTGTGCCTGGATGTAAGCAATCCAGCTCAGTCCAAAGGTGTAAAGCGCTTCAAGCTGCCCGGGGCCCAGGGTATTCAGTTTCTTTTTAAAGTCATCGAAATTCAACTCCCAGATTCCGCAGGCGCGTTCCTCCGCGGCACAGAGTGCGCGTTGTCCATAAGACTGTCCCCGCCTGGTCAGCTTGCGCGCACGCACAGGATTGTTGACAAATACAACACCGTAGGCGGAATAGAGCTGAGCGGCGGCATTGAGCGCCGTAACGTTTTCAGGTGCTCCTTCCACAAAACTGTCCAGCATCAACAGGTAAGCCGGCGCACCGTCCCTCACCAGGGCCGGATCATCCTGGTTCAGGATCGCCGTATTCAGGTTTGAGGCCAGCCCGCCGCCGGCGGTGGCGACCACCGTGGCACAGGCCGATAAAAGCACCATGGCCAGAACCATAATAAATTGGAGAATGATTTTCATTGCCGGATTCAAATCCTTTTACTCTCCGTATGGGATCCAGATGTTCTTGATTTCTGTCGCCTTGCGCAGAAAAGACACGCTCTGGCCCTGTTCGTTGTCCTGCCAGTCGTGATAAAGACCGTAATTCACCCAGGTGCGTTTCATCGTTTCCGCAGCCTCCATTTCGACCATCCGGCTGCCTTTCCTGCTGCCCCAGTACCACATGCCTTCAATATCATAATGCCTGGCCAGCACCTCGGCCAAAACGTCCTGGTCACCGGTCACGATATTCACCACACCGCCCGGGAGGTCCGAAGTATCCAGCACCTGGTAAAAATCCGTGGCCAGCAGCGCGTAATGTTCGGAAGGCACGACGACGACCCGGTTACCCATGCAAATGGCCGGCATGACCGTTGAAATAAATCCCAGCAGACCGGCTTCTTCCGGGGCAACGATCCCGATGACACCCAGCGGCTCTTTCATTGCCAGCGTCACGTTACGGAACGGCGTGGCATGCACGCGGCCGTCATATTTATCGGACATCGCCGCGTAGTGATAGATCCGCCTGATACACAGGTCGAACTCTGCCTTCGAACCCACTTCATCCTTGCCGCTCAGGCTTGAGATTCTGCCCTGGAATTCGGCGGCTCGCGCAGCCAGGTTCTCAGCAATATAAAACAGCACCTGGGCGCGGTTGTGCGCCGTCGCAGACGACCAGGCGCTGGCAGCCCGGGCGGCCTCGACCGCGTTCCGGATATCCTTGCGGTTGCCGGCCGGAACC
>Ga0316191_10004366_pt1 | contig 10541 bp, 8 predicted proteins | sample Eddworburr2cm_MG_FD_204928 | JGI IMG/M metagenome (GOLD analysis project Ga0316191, IMG submission 204928) | Coastal sediment microbial communities from Maine, United States - Eddy worm burrow 2 cm | ecosystem: Environmental > Aquatic > Marine > Coastal > Sediment | place: USA: Maine | collected... | reverse complement strand
CACTGGCGTTGGCCTGATCAGCGAGACATTCAGCCGTTTGCGCAATGCTATAAGACCTGCGTCACTCGGACTGATCTGCAACCCGCGAGTGATGTATAGCCCGGCTCTTTCATTTTCATTCTTGTCGAGTGCATAAGCGGCCAGGGCGGTGTAGCGTTCGACAATCAGCTCAATACCGTTGAGCGCATCACTGTTTCCCGGGTCCAGCTCGAGGACTTGCTGAAAGTATTGGTAGGCACTGTCATTCTTCGGGGTCAGTAAACGATTCAATCCTAACGAGTCCTGGCCGAGGGCCAGTAATCCTGCAATTTCCTCTTCTTCTGATAACGCTGGCTCCACCACCACAGGCTGTTCAACCGGCAACGGGCTTGCTGCACTTTCCGGCTGGCTCTCCGGCGACAGCGGGATAATGGGCGTAATTTCCTGAGCCATTACCGGTTCGTCCTGACTCGGCTCGTTCTGTGCAGCAGTTGCGTCGCTTGTATTATCAGGCGACGGTGTTCGGAGAGTTTCACTGCCGGGTGTGGCAACTATGTTCTCGGGTCCCCTGGTCATACTGCCAGCCTCACTGGCGGACTGTACTACCCGTTGTGTTTCCGCCTGGTTCAGTGGCAACGTTCCCTGATCATTTGCAAACTGATCACTGTCTCCATCGATGAGGTTAGGTGCAAGTATTGCGGTGACCAGCACCAGTACCAGCACCGCCCCGCTCCACACCGCGGTTCTGCTTGTCATTCCGTTGCTGTCTGGCGTATCTGCTACCTTCGGGGACGAATCCTGCCCGGCTGTCTTGATCCCTGGCAGGGTTGCCATGGTTGGTCGCACGGTCTTCTGTGCCGGAGCGATAGTTTGGGCCTCTTCTTCGTAGCTTTCCTCTACTGGTTCCTCCGGCCATGGAGCCATTTCCAGGATACCCTCGCTATCCATGGGCAATAACGATTCTTGCCGGAGTTCGTTGACAACGATCTTCAGGTCCGCTATGCCAAGCCGTTGTTTTTCCTCGATGCAGCCATGTATGAAAAGACGGCTGCAGATCTGGTTGATCTGGCGTGGTATCCCGTGACTACAGCGCCGGATCCGGTCATAGGTTTCTGTGCTGATCAGCGGATTGCCCTGCCAGTTCACACAGCGAAGTCGATGTTTTATGTAAGCCCTGGTGTCATCGGTATCAAGGGGCTCAAGATGTGTGGCGGCAATCAGGCGTTGATGTAATTGCTCCAGAGATGATGTATTCACAGTATCCTGCAACTGTTCCTGGCCCACCAGAAATATTTGCAGTAATTGACGGTTGCCAGCCATTATATTGGTCAGCAGACGGACTTCCTCGAGCGCTTCAGGACCCATGCCCTGAGCTTCGTCAATAATCAGCAGTGATCGTCGCCCTTGCTGATGCTCTTGTTTCAGGAACTCTTCCAGCTGAAACAGAACTTTTGCTTTGCTACAGCCTTCGGGATCCAGATTGAACGAGTAGGCTACCAGGTCGAGCAGGTCGTTCGCCGACAGCTGTGCACTTACAATTTTAGCAACAGATATCTGGTCGGAGCTGAGCGTGCTGACAAGCTCACTGACCAGGGTGGTCTTTCCCGTACCTGGCTGTCCAGTAATCATGATAAATCCCTCCGCACGCTGGAGGGCATGAAGCATGTAGGTCATCGCCTTGCGGTAGGTTCGATGCTGGAATGAAAGCCCGGGATCCGGACTCAAGCGGAATGGATCAGCGTTTAACTGGTAGAAGGCTTCATACATAGGACACAGTATGCTTCAGAGTGGCTTCGACTGGAACCCGGTTTGCCGGGATGTAAGCAGGGGCACAGGAAGAATAAGGGTATGTGTCCTTTCAAGTGCAGGCAACACCGGGGCGCTTTCAGTGAAGCGCCCCGGGTACCATTGGAGATGAACGGTTAGTTCGCAGGAGCCACGGATACCGCTATGGCCTCAGTGTATGTTACCTCTACAATATCGCCTTTCTTCAGCTCTTTCAGATAATGTTGCAGATCCGGACTATCCTTTAGCGTGATCTTGCGCAGTCCGCGATCGGGGCTGCGGAATGAAATGAATTGCTGGTACGGGTCGACAAAAACGACTTCGGCCCTGCGTGTCACTTGCATTCCGACCGCACCGGCAGGGAGCTGTCCCTCCTCTGCGCTGGCCGCGGCTTCAGTGGCGTCTACTACGCCAAGTTCTACATCACCCTTGACTTTAACGAGACTGGCTACCGCACTCCGGTAATAGGTGATGGTGACCTGGTCACCGACCTTGACCTGGGACAGGTTTTTAACCTGGTCACTTACCTGAATAACGGTAGAATCACCCTCCGGTCCCTCAATGGTGACGAAGCGATTTTCCATGTCCACAGCAGTTACCGTAGCGGTTGCCTCAACCGTCATGGCCTGATTTATACCTGCCGGTGGTGGCACGCGCGTGTCGGGTGACATATCGATATAGTCCATGCTGGGGTCGTCCTTCTGCAGTCCCTTCATCTCTGCATCGTCCTCAGCCAGTGCAGCGACTGGAGATAAAAGTAATGAGCATGTGAGCAGTGTTTTAATGGCTTTCATTTATTAGTCCTCTTTTTTGGTTAGTCTGTTTCCTGTGCGTCAGTTGTCACAGGTACTCCTTCCCGGAAGCCAGGAATTCTTTTCATTGCAGCATTATACCCGTTTTAGCAGTTGCTTTTCCAAAGGGACTGTACGGTTGATGTGTACCAGATCGGTGAGGTACAGGCACGGCTCCTGAGCCGACACCGGCGCACCCTTCGGAATCTGAATGTTGCTGAGATGACCGCAAGACCGGTAGCCAGTGCAATGCTGACGAAATACAGTCCGGGGCTAAACACAACTTCACCTTCCTGTCATTACTGTGTTACTCAATTTGCAGCACCTGTTACGGTATGTATCCGACCCTGTACGATATGGCCTTATGTCCCTTTAAGAATAGATGATTTGAGCAAGTCTAGTTGTGATTAGTCAGAAATCAACATAAATGTCAGTTAACCTAAACCTGAAACACCGTCATTCAGACTTTTTGGTCGCCAAGCGAATGTTATACAGCCTGCAGGCACGGTGTCCTCGCCGTGAATGTGTTTATTGATGGCCTGACAGCGGCAGGTATGCCGCTTCCTCATAATTATATGTTTCAATGAGGTAGCAACATTTCATGTCAGATCACTTGACCCATTTCTTTGCCTGCATGCCAGCAGAAGGTAGCGCCAGTAAGGATACGATGACAGGAGTATCCTGACGGTCCCTTCATAGACCCGTAACCACCGTTATCCGGAAAGCATTGCAGCAGCAGGATTGCCAGTAGACGCGCGACAGTTGTTCAGGCCGGGTTAAAGGTTTGACTGTTCATGGTTACCTTCTCATCGGATGTAGTATTTCAGCGCATTCGGACTGAACTCACGGGGGTTGGCGGTATCCGTAAAGCGGTAGGGATTGCGCCGGTTATCCATCCCGGAGGCCAGGTAACGCTGTGCTTGCAGGTCATAGTAAACCTCCAGTGTGCTCCATGGCACCGGCACCTCGTAGTAATTCAAGGCATGTGCTTCCGAGGTACGCCACAGCTTCCCGTCGCTGTCGTAATTATCCGCAATGGCAATCTGCCAGGAGTCTTCATCGACATAGAAAACCCGCTTCGAGTAGATGTGTTTCTGGCCGGGTTTCAATGTCCCTTCCACTACCCAGACCCGGTGTAACTCGTAGCGTGCAAGGTCCGGGTTGATGTGTTTTTGCTGCAGGATATCGCTGTACTCCAGGCCGTCGCTGTGAATGCGGTAGGCATTGTAGGGAATGTAGAGTTCCTGCTTGCCCAGCAGTTTCCATTCATACAGTTCGGGTGAGCCGTTGTACATATCGAACTCATCGACGGTGCGCAGGTTATCGGCATTGCCGGCGGGATAGTCGTTCGCAATATAGGGTGCACGCAGCACCCGCCGCAGGGCCGGATTATAGATCCAGGACTTGCGCGGATCACTGGTTTGATCGATGGGTTCGATGACCAGCGCACCATTTCCGGCGATCAGACCGGGCTGGATGAGCTTGGACTTGAGTGCCTGCAATATATTGGGGAAGTCCTGCCGCAGCGCACTGTCGGGGCGAGCCGCATAGGGAAAGGCCCATTCCTGCAGCGAGAGCGTCACGGTGTAGCGCCCCTTCCGCGTTACGGCAGCCTGGCCGAAGTTGCGACTGACGCGAATGCCTCGCCAGCGCAGGGTATGGTTCCACACGACCTCCACACCGCTTGCAGGGATCGGGAAGGGTGAACTCACGTTGGCGTTGGCAACGCCGCCTTTGCCTTCCCTGAGCACCTCGGCGTTGGCGGCATTCGTCCTGACCGCGTCATAGACCCAGTCGGGATACGAGGCTGACCGGTGCGTGGGGTACACGGACATGTGCCAGGTGGGATAACTGCGCAGCAAGGCTTGTTGTCCAGCGCTGAGTCTGTCGGCATGTTCCTCGACGTTATCTGCCGTAATACTGAAAAGCACCTGATCGTCTGCATAGGGATCAATATGATGTGAACCGGGTTCATAACCGGCAGGCGGTATGGTGATGCCGCCTGTCCAGGGAGGGATGGTTCCATCTGCATTGCCGGGGCGCTCTGCACCCACGGGGGTGAGTTCAGGACCGCCAAGTTTGCTGGCTGCTTCGGGTGGAATTGCAGCCACGGCAGCGATGCTGTTGCACATCAGCACTGCTGCCAGCCAGTAATTATGTATGTTCTGTTGCCCCATGCATGCTTGCCTAAAACGTGTAACTAACCCGTAACCGAACAATATCCCGGTCGCGGATATAATTCTGGTTACCTGCACCGAAGAATTTCGTATAACTCAGGTTGGCGGTCCAGCGATCAATATACTGGCTCCCCAGCGCGAAGGTGAGTGATTTCCGGTCTTCGATAAAGGTGCTGACCGGCGCCGCCGTGACGCCGTCGACATCATGCGTCCAGAGAACACGCGGCTCGAGTGTCAAGCCGCCCAGGATACCCTGGTAGGTCAGTACACCGGCAAGGCGATATCCCCAGGAGTTCATGGTGGGTGTCTCAACACCCTGCAGCGGCAGCTTGCTGCTTGATGGCATATTATGGATATGCACCCCGGCGACATCGGCGCTGACCGCGGTTTGGGCCGCACCCAGACGGGGTCCGAAGAGTTGGGTGACACCGAGGCTAAACTGCGACCGGTCGCGCCGGATATAGCCTTTGACGTACTCATCGGCTCCGAAATTCCCCAGTGCGCCGCCGGCGCCGGCATTGGCAAACTGCATGGGTGACAGCACTGATGCAAACACCTCGTTCAGACTTACCTGCAAGGGAAAATCGCGGTGATAGGCATACTCACCGGCAAGTAACAGTCCGCGTTTGATGGTTGCTGTATTGAAGCTCAGGCCGATCATGGTGATGTCGTCAGGATACTCAACGAAGTAACGGGACTGATTGCCGTATTGACTGGTAGTCAGTGCCTCCGAAGTCCGGGAAGCCGCATTGGCTGCCTCTGCCGGTGTCAGCCCGGATGATTCATAAGCCGGTACCAGGCTTGCTGCCTGCGCATCGACCTCTGCCTGTGTCGTTTGGTCAACGGCACGCTGATCTGCGGTCAAGCCGCTTATCAGCGGCAAGCGGCTGTTATAGCGAAGCAGGTAAGCCGTAAAATTAGTTGCATTGGTGTCTTCGGGAATCAGCGAGACGCTCAGACCAAACTGGCCCTGGTCACTGGCATCGCGGGTGCCGGCGCCCGGAATCCTGAAGAAGTCCCGATCAAAACCAAGCGTGCCCGGTGGCAGCCCGAACGCAGTATCAAGATTGGTACCCAGATCAGAAAAGCCGCCGGCGCCCAGCATGCTGAAATTGACACCGTCACCGCCAAGCAGATCATTGGTGGAAAAATAACTGCCAACCGGAGGTAATCGGGCCGGTTCCCACTCGTACTGGTAATATCCCTCGAACGCTATATTCTCCGTAACATTAGCCGCCCCCCAGAGCATGCCCTGCGGAATACGCAGATCGCGTACCGGAACCGCGGGCTGGTTAAGTGCCGCCAGGTCGAACGGGTTGATGACGTCGACACCATTACGGACAAAGTTGCTGTCTCCCCAGTTCACCACCTGATCGCCAAGCCGGAAGAACAGCGGAATGTTTCCGGCAGAAAAACTTGCCGAAAGATAGTAGTCAAGGAAGTCGGCATCCTTGCCAAGGATGTCCTTTGCGTCAGAACTCAGGGGGGTACGGTCACGGTCCTCGTGCTCATTCTCGTAATCGTAGTAGGCGAAGCCACGAACATAGGCGCCAAGGTTCTGCCAGGCCAGTGTCAGGTCAGCGTTGAGTCGCACGGCATTGGAGATAATGCCGTCTTTATAGTTAAGGTCACCGTCATCCTTGTTGGCGTTTTTCGACTCCCCGCCATTGGCGATTGCGACCAGATTTTTATCGACATCATCGAGACGCACACCCAGTCCATAGGCAAGCGTAAGGTCAAACAGGCCCTCGACCTGTCCGGCACGAAAGTCAGCCGCCTCGCAGGGTGTCGCCAGAACAGCGTATGCCAGCAGTACTGCAAGCTGATTTGTTTTCACGCTATGGATATTTCGTCTCAGGCAAGAGGTGCTGCTGCGGTTCCCAATGCTTTGGCAAGTTCGGCAAACAGGGTTTTTTCTCCAGCGCTAAGCTGTTCGCCGCCAAAGCCGAGAAAACCTCCTTCCCTGGCTGCCCGTGCAACATTACCCGCCACTGACATTGCCCATTCCTTGTACTCGCTGGCCTCCCCGGGGCTGGCCTTCTGTGTCAGCAAACTGGCAATATCCCGGGCGTCTTCCAGTAGCAGTTCACGTATCTTCTCCGGTGAGTCAATCCCCTTTTCCTTGAGGCGGCTAACGGCCTGCTCGCGTAATGCCCTTGCATTAGCCATGGCTTCTTCACGCTCCTCCATGTTGGGCAGTACGCCCTGGATGATTTCGTTGTCCGGGTAGTCTTTCAGGCCTGCAATATAGCTTTTGGCGCTGACGAACATCTCTTTGACCGTTCCCAGGCCACTGCTCTCCGCGAATGCCATAGCTGATCCAATCAGGACCGGTGTCGCTGCCAGTAAATGCTGTTCGGATTCAGTAAATCTTTCATCGAATGACATGGTTATCAATTCCTTCTTGGTGTGGTTCTTATGAGCAAAGAAGAGGACGGATGGCAATTCAACTGTAGGAGCGGCGCCCTCGCCGCGATTAGATAGTTACTACCATGATCGCGGCGAGGGCGCCGCTCCTAGAGATGGTTGGCTTAAGCTCAGGCGACACCAACGGCCTGGTGCAGATAAGCCAGCACTGGCTGGTTGAGCTGCAGTTTGCTGGCAAGCTCCTGCAGGTAGCGTCTCTCGGCGTCCGTGTCCACTTCGATGGCCATGAGAGAGGCGGTGTAGATCTGTGCCGCGACCTGCTGGTTGGGCACTGCACGTACGATTGCGTCGGTGTCCATGGGCTTGCGTATCTCTTCCATGACGAAGCGCTGTTCTTCGTCTGTTACTCCGTCTTCACGCATCTTGCCCACAAGGCGTTCGGTTTCTTTTGCGTCGATGCGTCCGTCGGCCTTGGCGGCATTGATCATCGCCTGCACGGTCAGCGTGGCGATGTCACGAACCTGCTGTTCTTCCCGGGCATTGGCAGGTTTGCGCAGTCCCGCGATAACGGCGGTTGCATCATCGACGTCCAGCGATGGCGATTCAGTTGCGGATTTATCGCCACTCATCATGCGTGTTGCCATCGCGATCGCCTGGGCAGCCAGGGCACCGAAGATGGTATTGGCACCGGCACCCATCGTGCCACTGCTAGTTCCACCTGAGCCGCCCAGGACCACTTTACCGATGCTGCCGAGCAGGTCTCCTGTTGAGAAGCCGCCACTACTGCTGCGACCCATACCGGGACCCATACCACCGGGGGACCCACCGCCCTGCATGGAGCCCGCCAGTTTTCCCAGCATATCGAAAATGGAACCGGCTCCGCCGCCGGGACCACCGCTCTGCATCCCACCAGGCCCGCCTCCGAACATGCCGCCCGGTGCGCCAAAGCCTTTGTTACCGACTGTATGTTCGAGTCGCCCGGTCGATGGGCCCATACGCCCCTTCAACAACGATCCAAGAATATCAAGAGAATTCATAAGTAAGCCTCCAGTGTGCTCCTTAGAAGGAGAATAGTTTAACTAACGATGGATATTGCCCCTGGCAGGCCGGACATCGTCCGGGACGCCGACCAGTGAACCAGAGAGTTGCGCTGGCTTTCCCTATCGTTCATTTTCTTATGGAGGTGCAGGCTACGAACGCCTCCGACCTCCTCCTGGTGGACGCATCCATGGTGGCGGACCACCCATTGGACCCGGCATGGGGCGTCTCTGCGGTGACCGCTGCGAACCAGCGGCTACCTCCCAGGGCGGCGGAGGTGGTTTCTGCCCCGGGGGGCTGTTGGCCACGGCCTGCTTCCAGGCGTTCAGGCGCCATTGTTGCTGGTGTGTGAAGGCGGCAAACTCCTGCTGCTGGTGTGCGTCGAAGCGCTGTTTTTCCTGCTGCTGATAGGCCTTGAATTTCTCCAGATCGCTACTCTGTTTGAGGCCCAGTCCATTGCGCTCCTGCTCCTGATGGGCACGAAAAGCAGTCCAGTCCTGTTTCCACCAGGTCTCGTCGAGGTCGTCCTCATCGAGTTCAGGTGTCTTCTCGTGTGCTGCCGCTCCCGGTTGTTGTCCAGCAGATACCGTCGATGTCTCGCCCCCGGACTCCGGCTGCGTGGTACCTGGCAGGGGTGTATTCAGTATGTCCTTGATGCGTTCGAGTACGGAATCGTTATCATCGGTTGATGGCACCTGCGCTTGCGGTGTTTGCCGCTGGGTGCCCGGTAGCGGTGCGTTGAGGATCTCTCCAAGTCGGTCAAAAAAGCCCTTGTCTTCTTCTTGTGCCATTGTTCTCCCCTGCAGTGTCAGATTTTTGTCTTGATTAACTTCGACGACCAGACGAGCAACAGGGCGCCGGCCAGTGCAGCAATGCAGGTAATGATCAGGCCGCCGATAGTGCCGCTGGCTCCAAACCCGAGCAGCGCCAGCACATAGCCGCCAACCACGCCACCGGCAATGCCGAGAATCATATCGCCGACCTTGCCAAACGGGGGTATCCCGCCAATGAAACCTCTTGCGATCAATCCGGCAATGGCACCAATCGCCAGCCAGACAAACAAAGACCATGTGGGCATGTCGATATCTCCTCTTTATACGCGCAGTTTAAGTAACCAGTCTCCGCATTATGAATGTAATGACAGAGGCTATATTCCTGTCCTTCCTGCCCCGTTCCCCTTCCTGCAGAACCTTGCAGAAAGCAGGGATACTACCAAGCATTTATCCGGATTCATACGGTTGTATCCGGCCGCAGCGCACAGCGATCCAGTCAGTGCAAGAGATCTGCCATGTCGACTCGCAAACAGTGCATGCAAGTAGCTCAAGTTTGTCTGGAATGGTGTCTTTGCCATGATAAACAGATATATAGACGGAAATTCTAGAATGGAAGTTTTCTGAGCCAGTCATTGAGCGCCTGGATATAGGGTGGATGTCCATTATCGAGGTGCCAGGAATCGACGACGTAGCTATCGAGTGTTTCCCGTTCGATTATCTGACCGGCCCAGTGCTGGTCAAATATATACGGTGCACGGTAAGCACGCTCGACGGCACGGTGCCAGTGCAGCAGTCCACGCTCCTGTAACAGGTCGAGATAGCGCCTGGTATTCATCGACTCGTCAATACAATCCATTTGGCCCGGCCAGTCATCAACAATCGGGTTTCTGCCCCGGTCAAGGTGGGTGGGGGTATGTGTCCCGGCGATAGACTCCAGAATGGCAATCGCCCGGCGGATCATGTCCCGTTCCTCGGCAGCTGTATGCGCAGCCGGATGGAACTGGTCAATAACCGTTTGCCATTCATCAGCAGCAGTACGGACCTGTGCTGTCCGGTTACAATTATAGTTGTAGCAAATTCTGAGCACAGGTGGACCGGGATCAGCCATTACCGGCAGCGGTACGCTTAACTGCAGCAAAATCAGCAGGTAGTAAGCTGTGATAGTTGAGCACCGTTCCCCGGATGGTATGCGTTTCATCCTGATATATCCGACATGATTTTGACTATATGTTAATCCTAGCAGCCGAAAAAGCGGTTCGCCATGGGCCTTCCCACTCCATGCGCAGACTGTTAACCTGATCATTGCATAAATCTTCCGGTTAGGAGCGGCCTCCTGGCCGCGATTAGCGCCGGGGACGGCGCTCCTGCAGGATGTGTCAGCACCTCACTCGCGGTGAACTCCAGAATCAATTCGAAATATTCATTTCATCCTGTAAAACAGGCAGCGAAACCAGCTTTCAAAACCAGGATTTATGCAACTATCGGGTTAACAGTAATGAATCAAAGCTGATCCCGTTGTCGTGGATTTTTTCCTTTCCTGTCCTATTATTAGACTCGGGCTTTGTTATCAACCCGGGGGAAGAAAATATGGTCATCAAAATAACAGTCCGCGCCAGCAGGATACGGCACTA
>Ga0316191_10004365_pt1 | contig 10543 bp, 7 predicted proteins | sample Eddworburr2cm_MG_FD_204928 | JGI IMG/M metagenome (GOLD analysis project Ga0316191, IMG submission 204928) | Coastal sediment microbial communities from Maine, United States - Eddy worm burrow 2 cm | ecosystem: Environmental > Aquatic > Marine > Coastal > Sediment | place: USA: Maine | collected... | reverse complement strand
ATCTCGATCCCGGTCGGCCCCACCGAGATTTCATAACTCTCAGACCGGGCGAGGGGAGTATTCGGCAGTCGGTCAGGACTCGGCGAATTCGTGTCCAGTGTGAGCCGGATCGCAGCGTCTGAGCCAATCTCCGGTCCACCAACCGGCATCGAGAACCCGCTGGCTGATCGAATCGGGTCCGCCAGGTACTCGGCCAGACGTATCAGTTCCACATCCTCGGGATCGGATACGCGGAGCGAGCTTTCCGCTGTCAGGTGGTACTCGCCCGTGCGCAGGCTGACGCTCTCGGGGAGTGGAATGAGCCCGGGGATCTCGGGCTCGGAACCGCACCCGGCCGAGCCGAGGATTGCCGACAGGACGAGGCTGAACGGCGCACGACCGAGCATGCGGACCTCACTTCTCGTTGGGTGTGTTCACGTCCGGGTGACGCTCGATCGTAGTGCCATTCAGGTCCGGCCGAAATGGCTGTCGAGCCGGCCCGGACACCGCCAGCTCGCACCGGTTCCGCCGTCTCGCGATAGCAGCTACATTGCGCGCCGACATGATATGCTGGTCGGCACTTCCCCCCCCAGCCGATCGACGAATCCCGAGCCCGGTCGGCTGTATCAGCCCGCGACCGGGTGCGTCCTCGACTGTCGGTCCAACAGTACACTTGGGGGAACGCATGCAAGCCCTTCTCGACCACCGCCAGCTGTATCGACTTCCCTGGAGTCTGCCTGACAACTCGATCTCGTGGCTCGAACCGACGGCGGCCTGTAACCTCGCCTGCTTCGGCTGCTATCGCGCCAACGACCCGAAGAACCACAAGAGCCTGGAACTCATAGACCACGAGCTGGACGTGTTTACCCGGCTGCGAACGGCCGACGGAATCTCGGTCGCGGGCGGAGACCCGCTGTGCCATCCGGAAATCGTGTCGATCGTAGCCAACATCTCGAACCGCGGAATCAAGCCGATTCTGAACACGAACGGACTGGCCCTGAGCCGGGAATTGCTCGACGAGCTGAAGCAGGCAGGGCTGTGGGGGCTCACCCTCCACATCGACAGCAAGCAGAACCGCCCGGGGTGGAAGGACAAGTCCGAGATCGAGACCAATGATCTCCGGCTCGAATTCGCCGAGATGATCGCCGGAGTCGGAGACCTGTCGTGTTCGTTCAACTCGACGGTATACGAGGATACGCTGCCCGAGGTGCCCGACCTGGTGGAGTGGGCCCACAAGCACATCGACATCGTCAACGTGATCGTGTTCATCGCGTTCCGGGCGGGATTGGTCGGACATGACCTGCAGTATCACCTCGGCGGGACCGATATCGAACTCGATACGGTGTACTCGACCACTGAGTTTGGCCGCTACGATATCCAGTCCACCGAGGTCCTGGCGACGGTTCAGGAGCGGTTTCAGGACTTCAAGCCGAGTGCCTATCTGAACGGCACAGCTCGCCCGGATTCGTTCAAGTGGCTGCTCACCGGCCGTATCGGGACGAAGGAGAAGATCCACGCGTACGTCGGCCCGAAATTCATGGAACTGGCGCAGACGACGAACCACCTGCGGCATGGCCGTTACCTCGCCTATGCCCACCCGCGCGCCCTCAGGCGGGGCCGATCCCTGATGTTGCTTTCGGCCGTGGACCAGGGCGTGACCGGAGCCGCCGGGGCGTGGCTTCGCACGCTGCTCACGCGTCCCGATCAGGCCCTGGGACGGGCCCATTTCCAGTCGATCATGATGATCCAGCCGGTGGATATGCTGCCCGATGGGCGGCAGGATATGTGCGACTCCTGCCCCGACCAGACGGTGTGGCAGGATCGACTCGTGTGGTCCTGTCGACTGGAGGAGCCGCTGCAGTACGGCGACTTCCTGAGCACCCGGCCCGCCGACCGGCCGGAGTCGAGAGGCCACTGAGCGGCTTTGGCGCGGGTCGTTTCCCCGGCGACTGTGATGGGGCGAATGCCGTGACGGTTACTTTCGGGTTTCTCCGCTCGTCTATGGGTTGACCACCGGATGAGTGACGCCCGTATCGGGCATCAAGGAGAAGATCGATGATCCTTCGGCTGACAGCCCTGACGGCCATTCTGGCCCTCGCTCTACCTGCAGGCCTTGCCGCGCAGCAGACGCCCGTCGGACCGGACGATGCGGCGGTCCAGACCCAGGTCAGGGAACGGGCGCGCACACAGAACCCGGAGCCGGGCACTCGTCAGGGCTCGGACACGGCCGCCCGGACGGAGCAGCGTACCCGGACGAGGGTGCACGAGCCCGGGACCGGTGCTGGTGACCCACAGAGAAGCCAGGCTGGAGCCGGGCATGGGCAGCGGAGCGGCCAGTCCGCTGCCGGCCGGTCCGGGTCGGGACAGTCCGGGACCCGCGGCGGAATACGCTCCGGGGCGAGCGGTCGATCCGGGCGGTCAGGTCCGTAGACCCTGCCCGCGCCGGACTACCGGTCGGGGAGCGTTTCCCCGTTCTGTTTGAGCCGGTCAATCAGAAACATCAACCCGTACCGGTTCGCCGGCCTGTCTTCCAGGAAATCGTAGTCGTCCACCTGGTTTGTAGCGGGAGCTCGCTTGAATGCCGTGCCGTCGATCAGGAACGTGTCGGTTCCGTCGAAGGTGAGCTCGAAGACGGTCCACGCCGCGTCCGAACCGTAAGGCCTGGACTTCGCGGCGCTCGGGTCGGACAGATCCAGCTCGAATACGAGCCCGGCGATCGTGCTGTCCGGCCGGAGAGTGGCCGTGCTCATCAGTACCCGGTCGCCATCTCGGACCGTGTACCAGTCGCTCGTCCCGTCTGCGTACCACCCGCGCACCCACCCGAACTCCTGTTGCGCCTGGCATAATCGCGGCTGTCCAACCATCGCGGTCAGGACGACGATCGCGGCAAACACCGCCGACTTCCTCATGATGCAATTCATTCGGCCTCGCGGATCAGGTAGTCTCGGGTCAGGGGCACGGCGTCCTGCCGGCGCGCCAGCTGAATCTGGAAGACCACGTGCCCCATGTTTCGGAACGCATACTCGCTGGCGGCGAGGTACCACTCGAACATCCGGCAGAACCGTTCGTCGTACATCGCGCTGAACTCCATACGATGCGCCTGGAAACGCCTCTGCCACTCCTCGAGCGTGTAGGCATAGTGCATGCGCTGAACCTCGATGTCGGTGACGTACAGCCCTACCTTCTCGACCGACTTCATGATCTCCGACAGCGACGGCACGTATCCCCGGGGGAAGATGTACTTCGCAGTCCAGTCGTCTGTGATCCCCGGACCGTCCGCTCGCCCGATCGTATGCAGCAGCGCAACTCCGTCTGGCTTCAACCGGTCGTGAACCACCTGAAAGAACCTCCGGTGATGCGGCAACCCGACATGCTCGAACATCCCCACCGAGACTATGCGGTCGAACGTCCCTTCGATGTCCCGGTAGTCCTGGAACAGGAACCGCACATGTGCGTCGACTCCCCTCTCCGAAGCCTTCCTGCAGCCCAGGTCGTACTGTTCCTGAGACAGCGTAACGCCGGTCACGTCGACGTCCACCCGGTCCCGCAGGTGCAGGGCCATAGCCCCCCATCCACACCCGATGTCCAGTACTGACTGGCCTGGTTCCAACAGCAGCTTGGTCGTGATGTGAGCGGCCTTCTCGACCTGCGCTCTCTCCAGATCACGGTCCGGATTCTGGTCCGAGAAATAGGCACACGAATAGTGCATCTCCTCGTCCAGGATGCGGCTGAACAGTTCGTTCGACAGGTCGTAGTGATGCGCCACGCTTCTCGTGGCTCGGGTCGAGTTGTCGTACTGCGAAAGGAAGTTCCTCAACCGGCGTACCCGGGCGTTCTTCGCGTTGAGCGGATTGCCGGGCTTCCAGCCCATGTTGCCGGTGATCAGGTCGAAGAACTCGCGCAGCGTGCCCCGTTCGATCGTCAGGGTTCCATCCATGTACGCCTCGCCCGAAACGAGCTCCGGCTTGAGGACCAGCTTCCAGGCGAGTGCTGGATCGTGCAGCCTGATGGCTACATCCGGGCCAGGCTGCTCGCCACCAAACACGTGCTCCCGTCCATCGGCTGCGACGACGGTCAGCCGTCCGACCTTGATCAGGTGCGCCAGGAATCTCCCCAGCAGATACATGTTTCGATCAGCCTCCCGGGCCTTCGGATCTCAACGGTAGTTCCCGAAGTTCAGCTCTACCCCGTAATCCTGTGACCGGAGAAAGGCGATCACCTCCTGCAGCGCATCCCGTGACGGAGCTACGACTCGCAGTTCGTCCCCCTGGATCTGTACCTGGACCTTTTTGATCCCCTGGTCGCGGATCTCCTTCGAGATCTTCTTGGCGGTCTCCTGGTCGATCCCTTGTTTCAGCCCGATCCGTTGCCGGGCCCGGCCGAGAGACCCCTCTTCGACCTTCCCCTCTTCGAGGTTCTTCAGCGGGACCTTCCGCCCCGCGAACTTCTCCCGCAGAATCTGGCGAAGCGCCTGGAGCCGGTAGGTGTCGTCGGCGTCGAGTGCGACCGCGGCGCCGGCACGATCGAATTCGATCGTGCACTTGGTGTCCTTAAAGTCATAGCGCTGCGCGACTTCCTTGCGGGCCTGGTTCACGGCGTTATCCACCTCCTGCAGGTCCACACCGGTGCTCACGTCGAATGAACTTGTCTTGGCCATTGCGGGTCGATTCTCCTGATAGGTCCGTTTTCCGTTGCGACTGATCGTCAATCTATCCGGAGACCGCCCGCCGATTCAACGCGAGAACATTATTTCCGACCGCGGTGTATGTTGCGTTCGCGGCCCCCTGCCCGCCGGGTCCCCCTCACTCGGCGCTCCTCGAGGCATGGGAGTGATAAGGTGCGGCAACAGGATGCCGTCGCTGTTCTGTCGATTCTGTTCGCCAGCGCCGCCATTGCACCCCCGAACCTGGTCAGCCAGCAGGCCGCTGACGCGCCGCGCACCCATGCCGAGTTTTCGGCGATCCCCTCTTCTCTCGGTCAACCCGAGCGCCCGCGCGGACGCTGGGGCGCCCTGGCCGGGTACAACTGGGAGCGGGAAGCCGAAACGACGAGGGTCTACGGAAATCTCCAGACGGGCCTGCCTCTCCTCTCCGCACTCGATCTGACCGTCGAGGGCGCGGTGGGGAATTCCGGAGCATCTCTGGACGGGGCGGTGGGAGCGTACGTCGGGATTCCGTGGCTGAAGCTGGGCGCGGAGTACTCGTTCCTCGACCGGTCCCTCCCCTTCGGTATGACAGTGGAGTTCGCCCTGAAGCGTGGAGGGCTGTTCCACGCCGGTGACATGATCCGGATCGATTACCGACCGGCCCGCCAGGAGGTGATGGTCGGCGCCTCGCTGCGGTTTCCGTTCCAGGAATACCGCATGTCCAGGCCGCGGTCGCGCGAAGTCGAACTGCCTGGCTTCCAGCCTGATCCCGCTGCGATCGCCCCGGTGGATACTGCGGTACTGTCGACGGCGCTGGAGGGCCAGCTGCTGCGCATCACCGATGCCATGGTGTGGCTGGATCGACTGCTCACACCTCGATTCGAGCCGGGCGAGGGCTTCGAGGCGAGCGCCTTCCCGCTCCTTCAGCACGTGAATGCGGCAGGGCACTCTTTCCTGGATGAGGACTCCGCCTACCACGCCGGGATCGATGCCGTGTTCGGAATCGTGCTGGGGCAGGACGCAGCGGCGGGCCGAGCCCTGGCACGGGAGGCGGAACGGGTCCTGTTCGAGGAGATGCTCGTGCCGTTCAACCGGCTGTTCGGACAGCAGAAGTCTCCGACCGACGCCGGACGCCTGGCCCAGTTCGCTCGTCTGAGATTCGAAGCGAGCCTGCAGGACTGGCCGGGTCTGGATAGCCTGCCATCGGATCGGGCCGCCCGCATCCGGTTCGAATCGTCCGAGATTTTCCGGCGACTGGCGAACAACGTGACGGAGGCGTCGATCGCCGCCAGGGGCCGCTGGCGGGAACGAGTGCTGGCCTGGACGCGGTTCGACGAACTGGCGTGGCTGCCTCTGAATTACGGCCTTCGCAGCGAGGACTATGACACGCAGGCCGAGTGGGACGACATACTCGGCCGGCTGACGGAGCGCCCGTTCACCACCGGCAACACGGTCAAGTACCTGATGTTCGAGCAGTTTCACCTCGAACTGAAGCGGATGATCCGCGAGACCGAGCACTATCAGGTCACCGTCGTGCACGACTTCCGTGGCGTCGAGCCGGGGGGCGAACCCGACATCTACGGCTGGGACATGGTCGTGGACGGATACATCGAGGCATTCATCCGGGCGATCGAGAGGCTCGACGAGGGCCGGTTCGAAGCATTGCCGCAGTTCTTCCTGATTCTCGACGAGCATTACTACCGCTTCAATGATTCGCGCGGCATCATGACCTACATCGAGAATCTGTGGGACCCTGGGACGCCGCCGATTTCGGATCCAGAATTAAGGGTGCAGGTGGAGTCGGCGCAGCAGCGACTTCGAGAGGCGGCTGAGAGATCGTCGGCCCTCGCCGGTCTGCCCCTCGAAACCCTTCGGGGACTCCTCGCCGTTCACGTGAACATCACCAACCGCTTCGACCCGACGTTTCTCGGCGACAACCTGATGAAAGATCACCGCAAGCTCGCGATGCGCGACGTGTTCGAGGAGGACCCGGCATCGGGTGTCGCGATCTTTACCGGCCAGGGGATCGGAGCGCACTACAACGGCTCGGGCTGGGAGGATCGCAGCATCCTCGTCCAGGGGCAGGCACTGGTTCAACTGAAGTCAGATCTCCGGAACCTGCTGTTCAGGCAGGGCGCCAAACCGCAGGAGATCCCACTGTTCCTGCAGCCTCGCGACTTCCCGCCGGATTACGCCATGCGATGTGAAGAACTGGAAGATCTGGGCTGGACGACACCCGTCAGCATCACGATGAACCAGACAGGTTACGGTGCGAAACGGGCAAGCGTGGTGAAGGCCACCATCTATAATCTCGCGCCCCCGGGCAGTCGCATTCTATCGTTCGACTCGCTGTGGCTCAGCGAGTTCTGGGCGGGAATGTTCGTGGGCGCATCGCTGCGGGGAGTCGGCCTGTTTCCCGTCGCTCCCGCCCCGGTCAGCGCCCCGAGCGCTGCCGGCGCGACGCTATTCTTCCTGCGCGAGAACGTGGACGCAATGTTCCGTGCACAGGAGTACTTCGCCCCCGCGATCGAGCGGGCCGGGGGAATCCTGAGGGTCGGACTGTATGCGGAGGACGTTCCCGAGGACGACCTGCGCCGCCGGATCTCGATCTTCATCGAAGGCAGAGAGCGAGACAGGTTCGTCAAAGAGATCTTTGAGCTCGACCCCTACGTAGGGGATGTACTTCGCGGGATCGCTGAAGGATTCGACGATCTTCCCCTGGTGGCACTGCGGCTCAGGGCCCACCCGCTCCTGCACCTCAAGAATCAGCTGTTCGGAACCCGCGAAGCCTTCAAGATCGTGAGTCTTCCCGAATGGCTGCCCGTGCTGCGGGCCCACATGGAGATCCGAAGGCGGCAACTGAACGGGGAGGAAACGACTGGACTCGTACCCTCATTGATGGAGGAGCGAGGCGATTCGGCGTCAATGAACCTGCTGGAGGCCCATGAAGAGGCGGTCAGGACGGCGGACCCGGAAGGAGTGAATCGTTCGATCTGGACCTGGACGATCGGATCGATGAACCAGGACCATCGTTCGCTGGCGCTGGATGGCGAGGCGCTGGTCGCGGTCAGTTCCAGCGGCGCCCTGGTCTCGTTCATCGACTTCATGTTCATCATGGCGATCGCTGAATGGCCGGAGACGCGCGCCGAGTTCGACACCCTGTTTCCGCCGAACGGGGGAGGCTTCCACCCGCAGTACAACCTGATGAAGAGCCTGCTGTGAGGAAATGCCGACCGGTCCGGCACGGCTTACCGGCGAACGAACACTTTTTCCCGCGCGTGGTGCCGCTGGAACACCGATAACTTGAAGTAGATCGCGGCGAGCAGCGCCGATCGCACGAGGCGAACGGTAAGCGCGCGACCGTGCGGTGAACCCTTCCTGAGATACGTCACCTCGAACCTGGCCCAGCGGCGCAGAATTCCGCCCCATGAGTAGAAGCGCCGGTTGATGGTCTCAAACGCCGAGGATACCTCGGCCGGACTCACCGACCGGGGGGTGAATACGAGATGGTCTCCTTCGTAGTGGGAGAGATCCTCGTCGAAGATCCTTCCCTCGGCTTGCAGTTCGTCATGAAACGGAGTGCCGGGTATCGGGATCGACAGGGAGATCAAAATCGCGCTCGGATCTACGTCCTCGAGCCGATCCGGGACTCCGGCGTAGTACTCGGGCGTGTCCTCGTCCAGGGCGAGCATGAAGCCCGTGAAGATCAGAATGCCGCGCTCCCTCAGCTTCGCGAACTGTTCACGGTACTCCTCGACCCGGTTGTGCCCCTTTCGGACCGACCGCAGGCTCGGCTGGTTGAGTGACTCCATCCCGATGAATGCCATGGCCGCGTGCGCGTCCGTGAGGAGGTCAAGGAACTCGTCGTCGCGCAGGCAGTTGAAGCTGAACTGATAGCCGACGCCCCACATATCGAGCCGGGCGATCTCGCGCAGCAGTTCCTTCGCGTACGCCATGTCGCCGCCGAAGTTGTTGTCGTACAGCATCGCCACCTTCCGCCGGGGAAGGCTGAGGCCATGTGTTGACGTCAGGTCGCGGAGCACGTCGTCGATCGGCCGGGTGCGGAACGGGGCGGGTCGGACGCTGAGTTGACAGTAGGTGCAGCCGAACGGGCAGCCGCGGGTCGCTTCCGTCACGATCGGGACGCTGTAGCAGGACTCGACCAGGTCGTACCGCGGCGGCGGAATGTCGATCAACGGCGGGGCGATCGGCGCCTCATATCGCGACTTGAGCTGGCCCGCCACGAGGTCCCGGACCACTCGGGGCCAGACGGTCTCGGCCTCCCCGACGACCACGCAGTCCACGTGCGGAGCGACCTGGTCGGGAAAGGTGCTGGGGTACTTTCCGCCCGCGATCACGATCTTCCCGAGGGCCCGGAATCGTGCAGCAACGTCATAGGCGTGCGGCGCACAGAAGTCCATGAAGCTCAGTGCGATGAAATCCGCATCGGTCTGGTAGTCGATCGGGCGTACCATTTCGTGCAGCACCTCGACCTCGACGCAATCCGGCGTCAGGCCCGCCAGCAGGATGCCCGAAAGCGGTGGCGCGGGTGAACGCGCGAAGTAGGCGCGCTCCTCACCGAGGTTCTGAAACAGCACGATGATCTGGAGTTTCGGATTCGGCATCTCCCCTCTCTCCCGGTCAGAGTCCGCCCGGCCCGATTCGATACTCCCACGAATCGGTCAGGTGGGAGTCAAGTCTCCACTTGACCCGCACCTGATTCGACCGGGTCAAGCTGTCAGCAAGGAGACGCGCCCGCGCCTGTCGCGGGCTCAATCGGAAGGCGGGTGAGGAAGCATGAAGGCACCAGATCAGAGAACAGGAACGCTGCTCGGTGTCGTGCTGCTGTTCGGCGGTGTCCTGATGCTCACGTACTGGGGCCTCTATCTGACGGGACTGGCGGACCTGGGACAATCGGACCCCGTCATAGCAGGCTTCGAAGCGGCTTTCCTGCTCGCCGACATTCTGCTCGGCACACTGCTCTTCCTTGCGGGCTGGATGCTCCTGAGAAGGCGGCCGGGAGGTCCGTATCTGATGGTCGTGGCGGCGGCAATGAGCCTCTACCTCGGGCTCCTGGACCTCGTCTTCTACTCGCGGCGTGGACTGTTCGAATCGATAGGCGGCGCCGGGGCGTTCGAGCTCGTGCTGATCGGGACCTGCCTGATCGGAGGAAGCGCGTGCCTCGGGGTCGGCTGGAAGCTGTGGAGCGGAGGTGCCTCGTGACGACTCAGTCGATTCTTGCCCACCGGCAGCCGGCAGCCCTTGCCAGCCTGGAGTTCCTGCGCGCGTACGTCACGACCATGCGTCCGTATCTGCTATTCGTTTCAGGCATTACTGGCCTCGCGGGCATGTCGCTCGTGCCCGGCGTGCCGCGCGCGGCCGCCGCGATCGTGGGCATCGCTTTCTTCCTCTCGTACGGATTCGGACAGGCGCTCACGGACTGCTTTCAGCTCGACACCGACGCGATTTCTGCCCCTTACCGGCCGTTGATCCAGGCCCGTATCAGGCGCGCGCACGTCCTGATCGTCAGCTGCGCTGGTCTCGTCGGCGTCGGCGTCGTGCTTGTCACCGCCAATCCCTGGAACCTGCCCCTGGTCGTGGCGATGATCGCGGGGCTCGCGACCTATACATGGTTCAAACGCAGATGGTGGGCGGGCCCGGCTTATAACGCCTGGATCGTGGCGGCACTCTGCGTCACAGGAATCCTCTCGGGCATTGGTCTGGCCGGATCTGGCGCAACCGGAATCGGTGGCGGCGCAGGAGGCACGACCGGAATGATTGACCTCGGTTCGGCGTCGGTCATCGGAACCGTCGCAGCCGTGTTCTTCGGCTACGCCAACTTCGTCCTGGCCGGCTACTTCAAGGACGTCGAAGCGGACCGCGCCACCGGATACCTGACGCTGCCCGTGGTGGTCGGCC
>Ga0316191_10004364_pt1 | contig 10543 bp, 6 predicted proteins | sample Eddworburr2cm_MG_FD_204928 | JGI IMG/M metagenome (GOLD analysis project Ga0316191, IMG submission 204928) | Coastal sediment microbial communities from Maine, United States - Eddy worm burrow 2 cm | ecosystem: Environmental > Aquatic > Marine > Coastal > Sediment | place: USA: Maine | collected... | reverse complement strand
CAGGGCCGATCGAAGTACGGCGCCAAGCGACCGAAGTAGGTAACTTCAAACACATGGAGATAGTGGGGCAAAGCTCAGACTAACTCAGATTTACAGAATTACTGCCGCGTAAGCGGTTGCTTCCTGGTGCGGCTCATCAGGATGCATTCCCAGTAAGGCCCCGGATCAGTCTCGGGGAAAACCCTGAAGCCAAGGAGAAACTAATGCCAAGACGTAGAGTTGTTGCCAAACGGGAAATCCTCCCGGATCCTAAATACCACAACCAGACGGTTGCCAAGTTCATGAACCACGTAATGGTCAGCGGCAAAAAAGCTGTTGCCGAGCGTATTGTATATGGCGCTTTCGATCGAATTATCGAACGTGATAGTGGAGACCCTGTCGAGACTTTCGAAAAGGCACTGGAAGCTATCGCGCCGTTTGTTGAGGTGAAATCCCGACGTGTCGGTGGCGCAACCTATCAGGTACCTGTTGAAGTTCGACCTTCCCGTCGCGAAGCGCTGGCAATGCGCTGGCTGGTTGACGCAGCACGCAAGCGTGGCGAGAAGTCCATGGCTGCTCGTCTGGCGGGCGAACTGATGGACGCGGCAGAAGGCCGTGGCTCGGCAGTGAAGAAGCGCGAAGACACTCACCGTATGGCTGAAGCCAACCGGGCGTTTGCTCACTACCGCTACTGATCACCCTTTTACCTTTTCCTTTAACCCTAGGAATATTCGGAGCATCTCATGGCTCGTAAGACTCCCCTATCCCGGTATCGCAATATCGGTATCGTCGCTCACGTGGACGCTGGAAAAACCACCACAACTGAGCGGGTCCTCTTCTACACCGGGCTTTCGCATAAGATCGGCGAAGTTCACGACGGTGCTGCCACCATGGACTGGATGGAGCAGGAACAAGAGCGGGGCATCACGATTACCTCCGCTGCGACGACCTGTTTCTGGAGTGGAATGAACCAGCAGTTCGACGAGCACCGGGTCAATATTATTGATACCCCCGGACACGTTGACTTCACCATTGAAGTCGAGCGGAGTCTCCGGGTTCTCGACGGTGCTGTTGTCGTCTTCTGCGCAACCTCAGGTGTTGAGCCTCAGTCAGAAACTGTCTGGCGTCAGGCTAATCGCTACGAAGTCCCTCGCATGGTGTTCGTCAACAAGATGGACCGCGCAGGTGCTGATTTCCTGCGTGTGGTTGAACAGATTAAAGACCGGCTTGGCGCTAACCCTGTGCCGATCCAGCTGGCCATTGGAGCTGAAGAAAACTTCAAGGGTGTGGTCGATCTTATTCGGATGAAAGCCATCTACTGGAATGAAGAAGACCAGGGCCTGAGCTACGACCTGGGTGAAATCCCGGAGGATATGCAGGCCGATGCTGAACATTGGCGTGAGCAGATGGTTGAGAATGCTGCTGAAGCCACCGAAGAACTGATGGAAAAGTACCTCGAAGGCGGTGAGCTCACCGAGGCAGAAATCAAGCAGGGTCTGCGGATCCGTACTCTGAGCAACGAAATCGTTCTGGCACTGTGTGGCTCAGCGTTTAAGAACAAAGGCGTTCAGGCAATGCTCGATGCCGTTATCGAATATCTGCCCGCACCTCCGGAAGTTAAGCCGATTGAAGGCACGCTGGAGGACGAAGAAACGATTGAGACGCGTCCTGCCGATGACGACGCGCCATTTGCCGCACTGGCATTCAAAATCGCTACTGATCCGTTTGTCGGTACGCTGACCTTCTTCCGGGTTTACTCAGGGGTGCTCAATTCCGGTGATCAGGTGTACAACCCGGTCAAAAGCAAGCGGGAGCGCGTCGGTCGGATGGTGCAGATGCACTCCAACGACCGTAACGAAATCAAAGAAGTGCGCGCTGGTGACATTGCGGCGGCCATTGGCCTGAAAGACGTCACTACTGGTGATACCTTGTGTGCACAGAGTGACATCATCACGCTGGAACGCATGGAATTCCCGGATCCGGTAATCAGTGTTGCCGTTGAGCCGAAGTCAGTGGCTGACCAGGAAAAAATGGGTGTTGCACTCGGCAAGCTGGCTCAGGAAGACCCGTCTTTCCGCGTCAAGACTGATGAAGAGTCCGGTCAGACTATCATTTCCGGAATGGGTGAATTGCACCTCGATATCATCGTTGACCGTATGAAGCGTGAATTCAGCGTTGAGGCCAACATTGGTAAACCGCAGGTTGCCTATCGCGAGACGATTCGTAAAGCTGTCAACCAGGAAGGAAAATTCGTTCGTCAGTCCGGCGGCCGTGGTCAGTATGGGCACGTCTGGGTCAAGCTGGAGCCGAATGACGAAGAGAACTTCGAGTTCGTCGACGAGATTGTTGGTGGTGTTGTACCTCGCGAGTACATTCCGGCAGTTGGAAAAGGTATCGCTGAGCAGATGCAGAACGGTGTGCTTGCCGGCTATCCGCTGATCAATGTCAAAGCGACTTTGTATGATGGTTCATTCCACGAAGTGGATTCATCGGAAATGGCCTTCAAGATTGCCGGGTCAATGGCGATGAAAGAGGGTGCTCTGAATGCCGATCCGGTCATTCTGGAACCGATCATGAACGTGGAAGTCGTCACTCCTGAAGATTACATGGGAGACGTGGTCGGTGATCTCAACCGACGGCGTGGCATGATTGCAGGCATGGATGAAAACCCGGCGGGCAAAATTGTCCGGGCAGACGTTCCGCTGTCTGAAATGTTTGGCTATTCCACTGATCTGCGTTCGGCCACTCAGGGCCGCGCGACCTATACCATGGAGTTCCAAAAATACGCTGAGGTTCCGGCTAGCATCGCTGAAGGAATCATCAAACGTTAGATTGCGATCTGACTAATTCTGGCTGACATACTGGAGATTATTGGAAATGGCCAAAGAGAAATTTGAACGAACCAAACCCCACGTAAATGTGGGCACGATTGGTCACGTAGACCACGGTAAGACGACGCTGACAGCGGCGCTGACAAAGGTATGTGCGGAAGCGCGCGGTGGTGAGTTCAAAGACTTTGCTCAAATTGATAATGCGCCAGAAGAGCGCGAGCGTGGTATCACGATTGCGACCTCACACGTTGAATATGAGAGTGATGTTCGCCATTACGCGCACGTTGACTGTCCGGGACACGCTGACTATGTGAAGAACATGATCACGGGTGCCGCCCAGATGGACGGAGCGATTCTGGTTGTTTCTGCAGCTGATGGCCCGATGCCACAGACTCGTGAACACATTCTGCTGTCGCGCCAGGTTGGTGTACCGAAGATTGTCGTGTTCATGAACAAAGCCGACATGGTTGATGACGATGAGCTTTTAGAGCTGGTTGAAATGGAAGTTCGCGAACTTCTGGACCAGTACGAGTTCCCGGGTGACGACACTCCGGTGATTATCGGCAGTGCGCTGAAGGCGCTGGAAGGTGATGCCAGTGACATTGGTGTACCGGCAGTACAGAAGCTGGTTGATGCGCTGGATGAATACATTCCTGAGCCAGAGCGGCCGGTTGATCTGCCGTTCCTGATGCCGATTGAAGACGTGTTCTCAATCTCCGGCCGAGGCACGGTAGTTACGGGTCGAGTGGCGCGTGGCATTGTGAAAGTTGGTGACGAGATCGAGATTGTTGGTATCCGTGACACGCAGACGACGACGTGTACGGGTGTTGAGATGTTCCGGAAGCTTCTGGACGAAGGTCGCGCGGGCGAGAACGTTGGTGTTCTGCTGCGTGGTACCAAGCGTGAAGAAGTAGAGCGTGGTCAGGTCCTGGCGCAGCCGGGTTCGATCAAGCCGCATACGGAATTTGATTGCGAAGTTTACGTATTGTCGAAAGATGAAGGTGGTCGTCATACGCCATTCTTCAAGGGTTATCGCCCGCAGTTTTTCTTTGAGACGACGGATGTGACCGGCGCGTGTGAGCTGCCTCAGGATGTTGAGATGGTGATGCCTGGAGACAACGTGAACATGGTGGTGACATTGATCTCACCGATTGCGATGGAAGAAGGTCAGCGTTTTGCGATCCGTGAGGGTGGCCGAACGGTTGGCGCCGGCGTGGTAGCGAAGATCAAGGAGTAACCTCCTTACGAAGCATCGAGTTTGCCGCCGTTGGCGGCAAATCTGGCTAGGTGCCGCCGTTCGGCGGCACGACTGGCACGCCCCTCCAAAGACTAAAGAACCGTCTTTATTGACGACCGAGTTTCGCGCAGCGAAACCTCGCTAAGTGATCGCGAAGCGATCACGACACACTCAGTCCTGAGATTGCTTCGCGACCATAAGTCCGACAATGCGCGCAACGGTAAGCGCAATAAACAACTGCCCTCCTAATGCCTGAGTCCAGGTTAGTATTGCCGCGAAGTCTGTTTGAGGCGTTATGTCTCCGTAGCCGAGAGTCGTCATCGTGACGAAACTCAAGTAGACACAAGCTTCAAAAGTGAGGTTTGCAATGAAATCACCGCTGAAGGCCGCTGGATTGCCCTGTAATACGAAGAAGTAGGCGAAGGCGTACATGATGCCGATACAGATGTAGGCGTTGACTGCACCCAGTAGAGTTTCCACATTTACGTCTTTGCTTTGGAATACATGCTGGCGAAAAATCAGCCCGCCCAGGTGGAGAAAAAACAATACGGTGATCAGGTCGATGACGATTTTGAACGGCGAAAGATCAATCAGATTGCCAATCCAGCTGTTGGTAATCATGATGATTCCTAATACCAACGAAACGTAGAAGCCGAATTTGTCAGTAGCTAGAGACAACGGTCCGGCAATGACAATCAGGGTCATGATTCCAGAGAGCCAGAACCTTGAAGTATCTTCTGAGGTCAGGAGAGGCAGAAGGATCAGGAGCGTCAGGAGACTCACCAGCAGGTAACTCTGCTTGCCGAGAAGCTGAACCAGTCGTAAATTCGCAGCGTAACTTTCCTGCATCCTAAGGTTCCTGTGTTGTCGGCCAGCCTCCGCCGAGCGATCGATACAGGCTTACGATAGCATTCAACTCCTGTTGGCGTGTTCCGGATTCAAGAATCTCGGCGTCGAACAGACTGCGTTCAGAATCGAGCACCTCCAGATAACTGACCACGCCACCATCATAGCGAGCCCGCGAGAGCGTTGCGGCGCTGCGCGCTGCGGTTAATTGACGCAGCCGAGCGGTGTGCTCAGCCCGGTAGGTACGAATTGCGGTTAACGAGTCGTCGACATCGCGCAGCGCATTCAGCACCGAGACCTCGTAGTTGAGACGCGCCTGTTGCGCTCGTTGTCTTTGTGCCTCTTCCGCTGACTTCAGCTGACCTGAGTTGAAAATGGGTGCGAAGATGTCACCAAAGAAACCCCACGACTCACTGTCGCTGCTGAGAAGATTATCCAGATCACGGCTGGCGTAGCCGAAATCTCCGGTTAGCGTGATCGACGGCAATCGCTCGGCTCTGGCAACGCCGATCCGTGCCGTTTCTGCTGCCAGCTGTTGTTCCGCGACGTATATGTCAGGTCGGCGCTCGAGAATATCCATCGGTAGTCCGGCCGGAATGGCATCCGGCAGGCTCTGTTTGCTCAGGTCCAGTGCTCCGCGGTTGATCAGGCGGGGCCGTGATCCGACCAGGATACTCAAAGCGTTTTCGGTCTGACGGACCTCCCGATCAAATGCCGCAACGGACGCTTGCGCATCAGCAGATTCGATTTCCGCCTGGTTGACGTCCAGAGCAGGCACCGTGCCTTTATCGAAGCGGGCTTGAATGATCCCCAGCGATTCGTTGCGCGACTCCAGCGTTCTTTGAGAAATCGCCAGACGGTCGTCCAGATCAAGCAGCTGAAAGTAGGTAGAGGCAACCGCTGAGATGAGCGTGATGGTCACGTTGCGGGCGGCAGCTTCAGTCGATAGCAGATCGGCGCGTGCACCCTCGGTCGCCCGCCGCAACTTGCCCCAGAAGTCGAGTTCAAATGAAGCCACACCGGACAGTGCGTAGTCATTTCGGGTCTCACTGCCCGGCAGGGTTTCTTCGCTGGGACTCACTCTTCCGGCAGAACCCTGCGCGCTCAGGAATGGAAACTGGTTGGCGCGAGTGATACCAAGATTTGCGGCTGCCTCTTCTATTCTGGATACCGCAATACCCAGATCCTGGCTGTTTGCCAGAGCCTCTTCGATCAGCTCAATCAACACAGGGTCTTTAAACACCTCCCACCAGGGCAGATTGGCGATGGAGGGGTCGGTAGAGGCGGGTTCAACATACGTCGCCGGTACGTCAGTTTCCGGGCGCTGGTAGTCGGGACCCACCATACAACCTGTCAGTAGCAGGCTGGTGCTGCACAATGCCGTCAATGCCCGCACTTTCAGATTCATGGCGTAGAGTCCGTCGCCTGGGCAGTTTCAGGTGGAACAGGGGTCGATTTGCTACGCGAGATGTACTTTTCGACAATCACAAACAGGCCCGGAACTAAAACAACGCCGACAAGGGTTGCGACCAGCATTCCGCTGAATACCGTCATACCCATGATCTTCCGCGCTTCTGCGCCGGCGCCGCTGGCGAGAAGTAGTGGGACCACGCCGAGGATGAAAGAGAATGCCGTCATCAGGATAGGTCGGAAGCGTAATCGGGCAGCTTCCATCGCTGCATCGACTGCACTCATGCCTTCTTCGACTTTCACGCGGGCGAACTCGACAATCAGGATGGAATTTTTTGCTGCCATGCCGATCAGCATGACCAGCCCGATCTGGGCAAACACGTTGTTTTCAAAACTCGGGCTGAACATGCGGGCGATCCACAGTCCGAACATTGCTCCGAATATCGCAACTGGTGTGCCAAACAATACGCCAAGAGGCAGTGACCAGCTCTCGTATTGGGCGGCAAGGATCAGGAATACGAAGACCAGTGCCATGACAAAGACCATGCTGCCGGATCCTTCAGCCGCCTTCTCCTGGTACGACATGGCGTTCCACGCGTAGGACATGTCACTGGGCAACACTTCAGCGGCGACTTCCTCCAGCGCGGCGAGCGCTTGCGAGGAACTGTATCCAGCCGCTGGCCGACCGGTAATCTCAGCAGCGCGGAACAGATTGAAACGGTAGGTGAACTCGGGACCCGCTGTTGGCTCTGAAGTGATTAATGTTGCCAGCGGCACCATGTCGCCATCTTTGTTGCGGACGTAAAACAGACTCGAGTCAGACAGCTCCTGTCTATATTCGGTTTCCGCCTGAACATAGACTTTGTACAGACGCCCAAAACGGTTGAAGTCGTTGACATAGGCTCCACCCAGGAAGGAGCCGAGAGTCTGGTTCACATCAGCGGGCTCTACGCCCAGCTTCATGGTTTTCTGGATGTCCACATCCATGAAGATCTGGGGAACGGTGGAGCGATAAGTAGTGTAAAGGCCAGAAAGTTCGGGACGTTTACTGCCGGCTTCGATGAATGCGGTCGCATACTTGTCCAGGTATTCGGGCGTATTACCGCCTCGATCCTGCAGCATCATGGAAAATCCTGAGCCGCTGCCCAGGCCGGGAATCGCTGGTGGGCCGAAAGCGATTGCTATGCCTTCGTTGATTGAGGCCAGTTTCCTGTTCAGCCGGCGGACCACGTTGACACCAACATCCTGCTGTTCCGGTCTCAAATCCCAGTCTTTGAGCTGAACGAAGAAGAAGGCGTTGTTGGTTGCTGTCGCGCCGGAAAGCAGGCTGTAGCCGGTGACGGTTGTATACGACTCGATGGCGGTTTCTTCAGCCAGAATAGCTTCCACTTTCTTGGCTGCACGATCGGTCCGTTGCAGTGATGATGCGTCGGGCAACTGCAGATTTACCAGCAGGTAAGCCTGGTCTTCTTCCGGGATGAAACCGCCAGGCACGATTCTGAATAACATGACCAGTGCCAGAGTGAGCGCGCCGAGCACCGCAAGTGCCCGCAGTGGTTTGTGGGTGAAAAACCCGGTAATGCTGAGAAATTTGGTCGTTGCAACGTCAAAACCGGCATTGAATTTCGCAAAAAAGCGGCTGATCCAGCCTTGCTTGCCTTCGCCTGGAGCTTGTAAAAGGCTGCTCGCGAGCGCCGGACTCAGTGTCAGAGCATTGACCGATGACAGCGCCACAGACACCGCAATGGTAATCGCGAACTGTTGATAGAGTTTTCCGGTGATCCCAGCCATCGCGGCAACAGGAACAAAGACAGCGATCAGCGCCAGCGAGGTGGCGACGATAGGACCGCTGACCTCTTTCATCGTCAGGATCGTGGCTTCTTTGCGATCCAGACCCAGACGTTGCATCTTTTCAGTTACGCCTTCCACCACGACGATTGCGTCGTCGACCATCACGCCGATCGCCAGTACCAGCCCCAGCAGGGACAGGGTATTGATTGAGAAGCCAAGCATCGGGAAGGCAGCGAAGGCGCCCACCAGAGCGACAGGTACAGCCAGTAGGGGGATCAGCGTGGCGCGCACGTTCTGCAGGAAGATGTAGACGACAAGGATGACCAGAGCCAGCGCCTGGAACAGGGTAATGATAATTTCGCGGATACCGGCAGAAATCGGTTTGGTGGTATCCAGGGAGATGATGTATTCAAGATCCTCCGGGAAGCGATCTTGCAGGGTATCCATGGATTCAATGACCCGGTTCGCTACATCGAGCCCATTGGCGTCCGGCAGCTGGTAAACGGCGAGTACGGCCGCCGGTTTGCCATTAAAGCGACCAATCTGATTGTAGTTGTCCGTACCCAGTTCAATGCGGGCGACGTCTTTGAGCAGTACCTGGGACCCGTCCGGGTTGGAGCGAATCACCACGTTGTCAAATTCTTCCGGTGTCTCCAGACGGCCCTGAGTCTGGACCGAGTAGGCATACTCTGTGCCCACGGGAGCCGGAGGGCCGCCAAGCTTGCCGGCTGGGGTCAGCACATTCTGTTGTTGAACAGCACTGACGATATCCGGCACCGTCAGTGACAGGCCGCTCAACTGGTCCGGTTTGACCCAGATCCTCATCGCATAATCGGAACCGCCGAAAATGGTTACCTGACCAACTCCCTGAATACGGGCAATCTCGTCGAGGACGTTGATCGAGGCGTAGTTGGTGAGGAACTCAGAGTCGTAGGTTTCCTCTGGAGAGCGCAACGTTACCAGCAGGAGTGGGAACGCCAGTGATTTTTTTACTGTGACGCCTTTGCGTTTAACTTCTTCAGGCAACTGGGCGGAGCCTTCCGAGACCCGGTTCTGCACCAGGACGTTGGCAATGTCTAGGTCCGAGCCGACTTCAAACGCGACCGACAGAGTCATCTGACCGTTACTGGCGTTCGTTGACTTCATATACAACATGTTTTCGACGCCGTTGACCTTCTGTTCCAGTGGCGTGGCAACAGACTGTTCTACGGCAACCGCGTTGGCGCCATCGTAGTAGCCTTCAACCCGGACTTCAGGCGGCGTGATATCTGGATATTGGGCAATGGGCAGGCCGCCGATGGCCACCACGCCCAGGATGACCAGGACGATCGAGATGACCATCGCGAAGATGGGTCGATGAACAAAAAACTCACCCAAGTTCAGGTCTCCGCATCGGCGACTGGCGGCAGATCATTGGCCCCGGCGGGTATTGGATTCACGGTCATGCCTCCGCGCAGGCGCAGCAGGCCTTCCACAGCGATACGATCGCCTGGGTTTAGCCCGGTCTCGATGATCCAGTTGCTGCCCATGCGTGGACCCACTTCGACCTGCCTGACCTCAATGGTATTGTCAGGTAAAATTACGAATATCCTGTAGGCCGATTGCAGCTCGTTGACTGCTCTTTGGGGAACCTCGATAGCATCTTTAAGTTCTGCTGCATCGAAGCGAATACGGGCAAACATGCCGGGTCGCAGGAGTTCGTCCGGGTTCGGGAACTCTGCTTCGATGGTCAACGATCCGGTGGTCGCATCGATATTGCGATCAATTTTGGTGGTATGCCCCGTGTGTTCATAGATTGTGCCATCAGCCAAAGTGAGTGTCAGCAGTACCTCGCTTGACCGGTTGTCCGGACGCTCTTCCCGGCTCAAGCCGGCTTGCGAGTCTTGTTCGACGATTCTGCGTGCAGCAACCAGATAAGCTCTTTCTGCTATCGCCGCCCTGACCCCAATGGGGTCTGTTCGGGAGACGATATTGAGCAGTCCGCCATTAGTCTGCTGGTTTATGAAATCACCGACCTCAGCGTCTGACAGCCCGATCAAGCCGGATACGGGCGCTTTGATCTTGGTATATCCCAATTCCAGGTTCGCCAGTTCGACCTGGGCGGTTGCCGCATCGACAAAACTTTGTGCAGCTTCGTAGTTCGCGACAGCGGAGTCGAGATCCTGGGCGCTGACCGCTTTCATCTCAGCCAGAGGCCGTATGCGTTCCAGATCGGCGCTGGTTTTTGCCAGACCGGTTTGTGCCTGTGCATAGGATGCCTGGGCCTGAGCCAGTTTGGCCTCTAAGGGTTGGGGGTCGATGGTGTAGAGCAGCTGGCCTTCTTCGACAAATGAACCTTCAAGGAAGTGAATGCCGTCGAGAAAGCCGTCGACCCGGGACCGGATGGTGACATCTGTAGAGCCGATGGTCTCTCCGACGATATCCAGGGGGATCGTGATGTCTTTGGTTT
>Ga0316191_10004361_pt1 | contig 10545 bp, 9 predicted proteins | sample Eddworburr2cm_MG_FD_204928 | JGI IMG/M metagenome (GOLD analysis project Ga0316191, IMG submission 204928) | Coastal sediment microbial communities from Maine, United States - Eddy worm burrow 2 cm | ecosystem: Environmental > Aquatic > Marine > Coastal > Sediment | place: USA: Maine | collected... | reverse complement strand
CCCGACTGGTCTGCGACCGGTCCGTTGCGGCTTACGGGAGACCTTCACCTGCCCCTGAAGCTTATCGCGGGGACCGGTGAAGGCGTTCCGGCCGCCCCCGAAGCTGCCGAGCGATCCCGCGAGGCGGGGGACGTGGACGGCGTTGTCGTGGCTGAGCGGGAAGCGTTGGCGGAGCCTGCGAGCCCCGTTGCCGCGGCGGATAAGATCAACGTTCGACTGCGCGCTGATCTGCGAGGCGTTGATGTCGATCTGCCGGGGTATCGGCTGTCTCTGGCAGGACTGCTGGGCTCTTTGAGGTACCGCTATCCCTATGGATTGGAAGCGGACGGCATCGTCGGGGAAATGTTCGACATGCCCGTGCGTATCGGGGCCAATAGTGACGAACAGAAAGTGCACCTGCTGATTGCCGGTCGAGCCAGCCCTGCTGATGTCTGGAGTCTGATGGATCTGCAAGACCCCGGCTTCGCGATGGGTAGCTTTGCCTATCGGGCAGATCTGGGAATAGCGGCGACCGGCGATCAGGTGACCCAGCTGGCGGTCAGGGCGGACCTCGAAGGCCTGGCGCTTGATCTGCCGGGACCCTACCGCAAAGCGGCTGTCGAACCCGAGCTGGCGGAAATTCGACTCCAATTCCAGCCTGAGTATACGGCTCTCGACCTGCTGTATCGGGAGGCTGCGGGCTGGCTGCATTTTGCAGATGGACCGCTACGCGGCGCGGTCGGCTTCGGAGTGTCTCCGCCCGCGGTTGCCAACGATCAGAAGGCGCTGGTGCTGACCGGTCGGGTACCTTATTTCAACCTCGAGGATGTCTTGCCCGGCGAGGAAGGCGGTCTCTCCGTTGGCCTGCCCCTGCGCCTGCGAGATCTGAGATCAGATGAGATGAGGATTGGAGATTTTTCCGTAACCAACGGCAAGATCGATGGCAATCTGGACGGCGACGGGTTCCAGCTCAACCTGCTCGGCGACAACGTCAGCGGTTCTTTCGAGCTGGTTGATGGGCGCCCGCTTCAAGTTGCGCTGAGCAGGCTCATGGTGCCTGTCAGCGATCCGGTCGCCGACCTGGCTTTGACGTCTGCGCAAGTTCAGGTCAAAAAAGACACCGACTCCGAGGCCAACTCCGACATCAGGGATCCGCTTAGCCCGGATGTCATTTCTGTCCTGCCGGAGGCAGACGTTGTGATCGAACAGTTGCTTCTCGGTGAGAGCGAGTTTGGCAGGTGGGCTTTCGGATTGCGGCCGGTGCCGGGCGAGCTCAGGATTACCGAGTTGAACGCGCAGGTTCGTGGCGTGCAGATCGAGTCCACCGAGGAGCTGATCTGGCGGGCGGAGCCCAATGAAACGAGCTTCACGGGTGTACTGCGCGCGGAGGATCTGCGGGACGTTCTTCCACAGTGGGGCTACGCGCCTCAGCTGGAAACCAGGCAGGCCTCGATGCTGGCTGCCGTTACCTGGCCTGGCTCGCCGGCCGCTGTGGACATCCTGGCGCTCTCGGGAGAAGCGGAGCTGCGGGCCGACGATGGTCGGTTCCTTGATGTCGAATCCGGCGGCGGTACGCTGCGAATTTTCAGCCTGCTGAATTTCACGACCATCGCCAAGCGGATCAGCCTCGATTTTTCCGACGTCTCCGGTAAAGGTGTCAGCTTCGATAAGCTGCGAGCCGATATTTCCCTGGACAAGGGTTTGATGACGTTTGATGAACCCATGGAGGTGGATGGTACCGGCAGCAATTTCCGCGTCGCCGGAACCGTCGATCTGGAAGCCGGTATTCTCGAAAATGAGATGATCGTCACCTTGCCTGTCAGCAAGAGTCTGCCTTGGTACGGCGCTTACATTGCGATTGCCAATCCCATCGCTGGACTCGGGGTGCTTGTGGGGGAGCGCGTGCTGCGCAAGCCGCTAGAGCAGTTCAGCAGTGCCAAGTATGAGATAAGTGGTACCTTGGAGGATCCGCAAGTAAAGTTGATGGGCGTTTTCGATACCTCCATGTCCGAACCTAAAGAGAAGGAGCCGAAAGAGAAGGAGATGAAAGAGAAAACTTCGGACCAAGAAGGCCCCGGACAGGAGCGGGCGGAAGGCTCGGAACCGGCAGGCGGCCCCCTGGTTCAGGAGGTGGACGAACCGATGCAAGCTTCTCCGCCGGAAATAGTTGCGCAACCCGAACAAGCAAAAGCAGCAGTGACAGATGAGTGATCTTTTACAGATAGCCCGAGCTCAACTTTTGGAGCCCGCTGGCTTGGATGATGCCCGATTGGATCGCCTGATGGGCCGCCTGAGCAGCAACGCCATCGACCTGGGAGAGCTGTTCTTTCAGCATCATCGCGTGGAATCCTGGAATCTGGAAGATGGCATCGTCAAGGACGGCAGCTTCAGCGTCGATCGCGGGGTAGGCGTACGTGCGGTAAGCGGCGAGAAGACGGGATTTGCCTACGCCGAGGATATTCAACTGAGCGGTTTGGAAAACGCAACTGAAGCAGCGCGGTCGATCGCGCGGCAGGGCCAGGAAAGGCAGGTCAGGGCCTGGCAGCCCGTGGTGGCGGAGCCCCGCTACGTTCCGGAGGATCCCATTGCGAGCCTGTCTGATTCTGAGAAGGTGGCGCTGCTGCGCGCAGTGGACGAAGAGGCCCGGCATCATGATCCCCGGGTGAAAGAGGTCAATGTACGGCTTACCGCGAGCCACGAGACCATCCTGGTGATGGCTACGGATGGCGCTCTGGCCGCAGATGTGCGTCCGCTGGTACGGCTGGATGTTTCTGTCATCGTCGAACAGGCGGGACAGCGCGAACGGGGCTCTGCCGGAGGGGGCGGGCGTCACGACCTGTCTGTTGTTGCAGACCAGGTGTTCGCGTTCGAGCTGGCGCGCGAAGCGGTGCGCATGGCATTGGTCAACCTCGAAGCGGATCCGGCACCGGCGGGCCCGATGACCGTCGTGCTGGGGTCTGGCTGGCCGGGCGTGCTGCTGCACGAGGCTGTGGGCCACGGCCTGGAAGGGGATTTCAATCGTAAAGGCAGTTCGGCTTTTTCCAATCGGGTGGGAGAGCAGGTTGCGTCCAGGCTCTGCACCGTCGTGGATGACGGAAGCCTCGCTGACAGGCGAGGGTCGCTGACAGTGGATGATGAAGGCACGCCAACCGGAGAAACCGTGCTAATCGAGAATGGTATTCTCAAAGGCTATATGCAGGACAAGCTGAACGCCCGGCTCATGAATACCCAAAGTAGCGGCAACGGTCGCCGGCAGGGTTATGCTCACCCGACGCTGCCTCGCATGACCAACACCTTCATGCGGGCAGGCGATCATGATCCCGCAGAAATTATCGCCAGCGTCCAACGAGGCATATTTGCTGCAAACTTCGGGGGTGGTCAGGTCGACATCACGTCGGGGCGGTTCGTATTTTCGGCAACCGAGGCCTACCTGATCGAAGATGGCAAGGTGACCCGCCCCATTCGGGGTGCCACGCTTATCGGCAACGGGCCTGAAGTGATGAATCGGATTTCCATGGTCGGCAACGATCTTCAGCTGGATCACGGTGTTGGGGTATGTGGGAAAGAGGGGCAGAGCGTGCCCGTCGGTGTCGGTCAACCAACGCTCAAAATTGACGAGGTGACCGTTGGGGGCACGCAGACATCCTGACGGTCACCTGGCAGCGCCTGGATGCGATCTTTCAGTCAGACTCATGCACGGCGGCTTTCAGAAAGCGGAACAGCGCCCGCGATGCGGCTCTTCGCTCGGGCTCGGTTTTCGCCTTGCGGACGCTCTGCAGCTGATGCCGCAAGCCCTGGCGGTCCGCGTCCGGAAATTTGGTCAGGAATTCGGTGAGTGCCTCCGGAGCTTCGATAAGACGCTCTCGCCAACGTTCGATCTGATGGTGCTCGTAGCGGGCCTCGGCGGATTGCCCGCGCATCGATTCCAATGCGGACTCGATGGGCTCCGGATTCAGGCCTCGCATGAGGCGTCCGATGAACTGCAGTTGACGCCTTCGCGCCTCACGAGACGGGAAGCGCTGATAGTCGGCGATGGCCGACGCGAGCTGATCGGGCAGGGTCAGTTCGTAGAGCTGGGCTGGCTTGAGCTCGGTGAGTTCCCTGCCCAGCGCCTGCAGTCGAAGGGCGCGTCGTTTCTGCTCGGATTTGCTTAGGGGCGGTTCTTCCATGGGCTGCAGGGTAGCGAAACAGAGCGGTTATTTCAGTGGGTACGGCGAACGGGGATATGGATAAAGACATTACGGACATCCGGGGTAGCGAGGCCGAGCTGCAGAATCTCGTCGAAGACATTCTGGGCGAGGCTCGACGTCAGGGGGCCAGCGGCGCCGAGGTCTCGGCCAGCGCCGATGCCGGATTGTCGGTGGCCGTTCGTCGCGGAGAACTCGAAACCGTTGAGTTCAACCAGGACCGGGGTTTTGGCATCACCCTTTACTTCGGTCAGCGTAAGGGTTCGGCCAGCACTTCGGACAGCAGCCTTCCGGCCATCCGGGAGACCGTGCAGGCCGCTGCCAATATAGCCCGCCACACGCAGGAAGATCCCTGCAACGGGCTGGCTGATGCGGAACTCATGCCCGAGGCGCTGCCGGACCTTGATCTCTATCACCCGTGGCTTTTGGATCCGGCGGCGGCGGAAGTGATGGCCGTGGCCTGCGAAAGCGCCGGCTTTTCTCATGACGGACGCGTGGTCAATTCCGAAGGTGCTCAGGTCAGCTCTCAGCAGTCGTGCCGCGTCTACGGTAACAGCCATGGATTCATCGGCAGCTACAGCGCCACCCGACACGGGATCAGCTGCGTGCTCATCGCCGAGGACGAGAATGGCATGCAGCGAGATTACTGGTATACGACTGCCAGAGATCCCGCTGGCTTGGAAGATGCTGAGCATGTGGGGACCGAGGCGGCGCGGCGCACTGTCGGCCGCCTTTCACCGCAGAAGGTCAAAACAGGCCGATTCCCCGTGCTTTTTGCACCCAACATGGCTACCGGGCTCATGGGACATCTGCTGGGCGCCATCAGCGGTGGCGCTCAATATCGTAAATCGTCGTTCCTTCTCGGCTCTCTGGGCTCAAGCGTTGCTGCCGATCATCTGACGCTCGCCGAGCAGCCCCATCTGCGCAACAGCATCGGTGCTGCGGCGTTTGACGGCGACGGCGTCGCGACCTGCGCTAAGGCCTTTGTCGAGCGTGGGACCGTAACCAACTATGTGCTCTCGACCTACTCCGGGCGCAGGTTGGATATGCAAACCACGGGCAATGCCGGCGGTGTGTTCAACCTTACGGTTTCCGGGCGCACGCTGCCTCGGGATGAGTTGCTGCGCACTATGGGCCGGGGATTATACGTCACGGAGCTGATGGGGCAGGGGGTCAACGGCGTGACCGGCGACTACTCCCGAGGCGCATCCGGATTCTGGATTGAGAATGGAGCTATCGCCTATCCCGTCGACGAAATCACCATCGCCGGCAACCTCAAAGAAATCTACCGGGATGTTCAGTATGTCGGTGACGATCTCGATACGCGCGGGAATATTCGCGCGCCCAGCATCCTGGTGGGAAGCATGACCCTCGCAGGAACTTGACCGCGCTTTATTCTGCGCTGCGACATCAGGCGTATACCCAGGTTGCCAGTCCCAGAAACACAAAGAAGCCCGTGACGTCGGTGATGGTCGTCAGAACTACACCCCCCGCTATGGCGGGATCGATGTTCATCCTGCGGAGCAACGATGGCAGCAGACTGCCAGATACCCCGGCCACCAGGAGGTTGATGGCCATAGCAGCGGCGATGATTCCGCCCAGAGCCAGATCCTGGAAAGCTGTGGCGGCAGCGATAGCCACGATCGCTGCGAGCAGGATGCCGTTGAGCGCGGCAACAAGAAACTCGCGGTTCAACAGGTAAACCAGATTGGCGCGGCCGATCTGACCGAGCGCGATGCCGCGGATGGTGAGGGTCAGCGTCTGAGTTCCCGCAATCCCACCCATGCTGGCGACGATAGGCATCAGCACTGCCAGCGCCACCACCTTTGATATGGTCTCTTCGAACACGTTTATCACCGCCGATGCTATAAAAGCGGTCAGCAGATTGATGCTGAGCCATAGAAAGCGGCGTCGAACCGAACGAAGGATCGGCGCAAAAGTGTCCTCTTCGAGGTCGAGGCCGGCCGGCGCAAGTACCGCCTCCTCGGCATCGGCAAGGATAACGTCCACCACGTCGTCGATGGTGATACGTCCCAGCACCTGGCCTTTTCCGTCCACAACGGGCGCAGATATGAGATCCTGCTCCGTGAATACTCTGGCCACTTCCGTATCGGGCATGTCGACGGCGAGAGCGGCAGCGTCCGAATCCATAATCTCCCTGACGGTGACCGATGGATCTGCGGTGAGCAGCCGGGCGATGGGCAGCATGCCCAGGTACACTTCCTGGCTGTTCACTACGATCAGGGCGTCGGTCGAGTCGGGCAGCTCTTTGCGTAGCCTGAGGTATCTGAGGACCAGTTCCACAGCGTGGCGGGGTCGAACCGTAATGGTGTCGGTGTTCATCAGCCCGCCGGCGCTGTCTTCCGGGTAGGAGAGAACGGCCTCCAATCTGGCGCGATCGCTGGCATCCATCCCCGCGAGGACCTGACGTGAGAGGGTATCCGGCAGCTGCTGCAGGATGTCGGCAAAGTCGTCGGTGTCCAGCTCGTCCGCAGCGGCTAACAGCTGCGCGGGATCCATGGACTGCAAAAGGCTTGCCCGGACGTCGTCCGTCAGATACTGAAGGACCTGGTTTTCGTCTTCCTCGTCCAGCAGCTCCCAGAGCACAACGCGCACTTTCGGCGGGGTTGAGGTTAGAAGGGTGGCGATTTCCTGGGGGCGCAGTGACTCCAGCAGGTACCGGGTTTCTTCCAGCGTTCCGGTTCCGAACGAGTCGATGACCTCGTCAATGCGATCCTGCAGCTGGGTATCCGCCACGGAACTGTCGGCCTCAGTCCAGCTCGCCGAAGCCGTCGTTAACCAGGGCACGCAGCGCGGTGAACGCCTCGTTCTCGTCCGGGCCGCTGACCTGTAACTCCACTTCGCTGCCTACGGGAGCCGCCAAGAGCATAACGTTCATGATGCTCTTACCGTCCGACATGCTTCCGTCCTTGCCGAGATTTACCGCGGCTTCGAACGTTTTCGCCAGGTTGACGAACTTGCTGGCGGCACGGGCGTGCAGTCCGAGCGGGTTTACAATCTTCAGAGTAACGTGCAGCAATTTTAGATCTCGACTGTGGGTCGGCTTTCAGGCGTCAGGTGCTTCCAAGCTCGCGGTGTCTCACCAGGACGTTAGCGAATCGGTCTGCGAAACGGGCGCCGAGACTTTCGGCCAGATACACACTGCGATGCTGCCCGCCGGTGCAGCCGATGGCAACCGTCATGTACGCCCGGTGGTTTTGTTCGAATCGCGGCAGCCATTTTTCCAGCGTCCAGGTCAGGTCGTCTTCCATCTCCTGCACTACGGCGTGAGATTCGAGATAGCTGATCACTTCCGAGTCCCTGCCAGAGAGCGGCCGCAGCTCCGAAATCCAGTAGGGATTAGGCAGGCATCGAATATCGAAAACGAAATCGGCGTCCACAGGCACGCCAAACTTGAAGCCAAACGAGCGAAAGAGCAATGACAGGCCGGCGCCGGTGTGGCCAGCGACACGAGACGCGATCAGATCGGTCAGCTGATGGCCGTGCATCAACGTCGTGTCCAGGGTGAGATCCGCGAGGTCGGAGATGCTCTCCAGCACTTCCCGCTCGGCCTCGATGGCCTGCAGCAGGTCGGTGTTTGCGTTCGTCAGAGGGTGACGCCGTCGGGTCTCGCTGAAGCGCTTGACCAGGGTGGCTGACAGCGCGTCGAGAAAGATGACCTGGCAGTCCACGTCCATGCGGTCGAGTGCGAGCAGTATGTCGGGGAAGCGCTGCAGATCCCTGCTGCGGGCATCGATGCATACGGCGACGTCGGAAGTTTTCTGCAGAGGATCGCGAAGCGCGTTGTGTACCAGAGACTGGAGCAGGTTTACGGGAAAGTTGTCGATGCAGTTGAATCCCGCGTCTTCCAGTGCGCGCAAGGCGGTCGTTTTGCCGGACCCGGATCTGCCGCTGATGATGATGAGCTTCATGCTGCGTCGTTGCTGGCCAGCCCTATCAACTCCTCATAAAGCGTGCGGTCCGAGTTTTGAGCTCGGAGTCGACGCCGGCTTTCCGGGCTTTCAAACACGCTGGCGAGTGTTGCCAGGACTTCAAGGTGCGCCGTCGTTTCCTCTGGGGGTACGACGAGGACGAACAGAAGATCGACAGGCTGGTCGTCCACGGCGTCGTAATCGACGGGTTCCTCCAGCTTAAGGAAAGCACCGACGATCTGCTTGCAGGGTATTCGACAGTGTGGAATGGCTACCCCTTCTCCCAGGCCCGTGCTGCCCAGACGCTCGCGGCTCATCAGCTCATCAAACAGAGTGCGCGCAGAGAGATCCGAGTAGTGTTCCGCGAGGAGATCGCTGGCGGCCTCCAGCGCTTTTTTTCGCGATGCGGCCACCACCTCGGCTGAGGTGCAGTTGCGGTGAAGAATATCGCCGATGTTAACCATGACCGCAGATTTCAGCTTCGACCGTGATGACGATTGACGAGTTTTTCTTTGTGCTTGATCAGCTGTCTGTTCAGCTTGTCGGTGAGAGCGTCGATGGCCGCGTACATGTCGTCGCAGTCGGCGTCAGCAAATATTTCCGCCCCGCTTACATGAATGGTGGCTTCGGCTTTCTGCTGCAGCTTTTCCACCGACAGAACCACGTGAACGTTGGTCATCTGATCGTAATGCCTTTCCAGTTTCTCCAGCTTCTCGCTCACATATGTTCTGAGAGCATCCGTGATGTCTACGTGGTGTCCCGAGATGTTCAGCTGCATGAAGGGCCTCCCTGGGCAGATGGCTGTGGTTGGGTTTGTGTCTCATACCAGCCGCTTTCGTTCGTTGGACGGCGGTATTGCCATGGATTCGCGATATTTAGCGACGGTACGGCGGGCAACCTGAATATTCTGGTCTGCCAGTATTGCTGCGATCCTGTTGTCGCTCAATGGTTTTCTGGGGTTCTCTTCCGCGGTCAGCTTGCGAATAAGGGCTCGGATCGCGGTGCTCGATACTTCACCCCCGGTGTTCGTGGAAACGTGACTCGAGAAGAAATACTTGAGCTCGAAAATGCCCCTCGGCGTATGCATGTACTTCCGGTTCGTAACCCGGGATATCGTGGATTCATGCATCTCCACGGCGTCAGCGATGTCGTGCAGGACCAGAGGCTTCATGGCTTCCTCGCCGTACTCGAGAAACCCCCGCTGGTGCTCGACGATCTTCGTGGCTACCTTGAGCAGGGTTTCGTTGCGGCTCTGCAGGCTTTTCAGAAACCAGCGCGCTTCCTGTAGGTTGTCTCGCAGGTAGCTGTTGTCTGAGCTCGAATCAGCCCGCTTTACCATGCTTGCGTAGAGATCGTTGATGCGCAGTTTAGGGGTCGCTTCCGCATTCAGCTCCACTGACCATCGCCCTTTTTTCTTGGTCACTACTACGTCTGGTACGATGTACTCAGGGGAATCGGTGCTGATGCTCGCGCCGGGTCGCGGGTTCAGAGTCTGTATCAGAGACAGGACCTCGGCCAGTTCTTCCTCGGACAGCCGGGTTTTCCGTTTCAGCGTAGCGAAATCGCGTGAGCCCAGGGTTTCCAGATGGACAGCTACCAGATCCAGCGCCTCTTTCAGCCATGGCGTCTCAGGCGGCAACTGTTGAAGCTGCAGGCTGAGGCACTCGCCGAGATCTCTCGCACCTACCCCCACGGGGTCGAATTGCTGGATGAGCTTGAGGACCGCGACGACCTCTTCTACTTCGACCGGCGGCTCGTCTGCTTCAAATGGCCCCAGGGTATCGACGATGTTTTCGACGCTATCTGCCAGCATGCCATCAGCGTCGATGGCGTCGATAATCGCGGTGCCGATGGCCCTGTCCAGGTCCGATAGCGGCGTTAGATTGAGCTGCCACAGCAGGTGATCCTGCAGCGTCTCTCCCGCGCTGTCTCTGTCTTCGTTATTCCAGTCATCCTCTGCTGCCGTGCCGCCCGAGGAGGAGCTGCTGGTATAGACGTCGTCCCACTGCGTATCCACCGGAAGATCCTCCGGAATGGGCGTTTCCCAGTCGTCTTGCCCCGCGAGGCTGTCCATTGGGTCGTCAAATCCGCTGTCTTCCGCTGGCTCGGACGCTGGCTCGTCAGACTGCGTATGGGTATCGCCCTCGCTGATCTCGGCCTCGTCTTCTTCGAGTTCGAGCATCGGGTTGGAATCCAGCGCCGTCTGAATCTCCTGCTGCAGGTCCAGGGTGGACAGCTGCAGCAGCTTTATCGCCTGCTGGAGCTGCGGCGTCATGGTCAGATGCTGACCCATCTTGAGCGACAGAGTTTGCTTCATACAAACATTGTTCCCGGTGCTACCGGGCTTGAGTGTGCGCCGGTGCTGGAGTCCTTCTCCCGGATTCGGGCTTCTCAGCCTCTCTGGTTATAGTTTGAAGCGCTCACCTGGATACACACTTCTCACTGTC
>Ga0316191_10004359_pt1 | contig 10547 bp, 8 predicted proteins | sample Eddworburr2cm_MG_FD_204928 | JGI IMG/M metagenome (GOLD analysis project Ga0316191, IMG submission 204928) | Coastal sediment microbial communities from Maine, United States - Eddy worm burrow 2 cm | ecosystem: Environmental > Aquatic > Marine > Coastal > Sediment | place: USA: Maine | collected... | reverse complement strand
GAAGCGGTTCGGGTCGCCGTTCTGACCGGCAACGGCAGCGCCTTCTGCGCCGGCGCGGATCTTGGCCAGCTGATCCCCATGATGTCCGGCGCGCGCAAACCGGAGAACGAATGGGACGAGCAGGTCATGAAAGAACCCGGCATCGCCAGCCGCGCCCTGCTGCGCAATTTCGATACCGAGAAGCCGGTGATTGCGGCCATCAACGGTCATGCCATCGCCGGCGGCATGGAGATCGTCCAGGGCACGGATATCCGCGTTTCTGTGCCCGAAGCCCGATTCGGAGTTCAGGAAGTGAAGTGGGCCATATTCCCCGCAGGGGGCTCAACCGTGCGGCTACCGGTTCAACTGCCCTACGCCAAAGCCATGGAACTGCTGCTGACCGGCGATCTGATCACGGCGGCGGAAGCTTTGGATCTCGGCTTTCTGAACTACGTAACCGAAGACATCATGAGCAAGGCCATGGAAATTGCCGAGAAGATCGCAGGCAACGGGCCCCTGGCTGTGAAAGCCATTCGTCGCTCCGTCAAGGCATGCCTCGGTAAGCCCGAACAGGAAGCGCTGCGTCTGGAGAACGAAATTTCCGGCCCGGTATTCCAGACCGAAGATGCCAAGGAAGGGCCCAGGGCATTCATGGAGAAGCGCAAGCCCGAATACCAGGGCCGCTGATCAAGCGCGCTGACTGGACACGCAGGTCAGGCACGCAGGTCAGGCAACACGTAACCCTTAGCGTCCAGGTCGGCCCGAACCACCTTCTTGTCCATCTTGCCGGTGGAGGTCAGCGGTATGTCGTCGACGTAGAGCACATCGTCCGGCAGCTGCCATTTGGCAAAGACTTTGCCGCAGTGCTCGAGTATGGCCTCCCTCGACACTTCTGCCCCGGGTTTGAGAACCACCAGAGCCACGGGCCGTTCATCCCACTTCGGATGCGGTTGGGCAACAACACAGGCCTGTGCGACCCCTTCAAGCGCGACGATGTTATTCTCGAGATCTACCGAAGAGATCCACTCGCCGCCGCTTTTCACCAGATCTTTGGACCGATCGCTGATGATCAGATACTCGTCCGCATCGATCTTGCCCACGTCGCCCGTTATTAGCCAGCCGTCGTGAAACTTTTCAGGCTGCGGATTCTTGTAATACTCGGAGCAGATCCACGGGCCCCGGATGAGGATCTCGCCTACGGTTTCACCGTCGTGGGGCAGACGATTGAAGTCCTCGTCGAAGATGTCCACCTCGATGCCGGGCATCACCTGTCCCGCTTTCGCAACGTTCTCGAACTGGCGGTCGGGCGAGAGGTTCCTGTGCGCGCGCTTGGCGACCCGCCTGGACAGGGTGGCCAATGGAGACGTCTCTGTCATTCCCCAGCCCTGAATCATCTCCACGCCCAGGGTGTCCCAGTACCAGCGGATCAGCGACGGTGGCGGAGCAGACCCGCCGCAGGTCACTCGAGACAGAGAAGACAGGTCGTATTTGTCCGGGTTGGCTTCGTAGAGACCTTTGATGCCCTGCCATATAGTGGGGACGCCGGCAGATACCGTAACCTCCTCATCAACCAGCAGTTGAACTAGCCGCGCCGGGTCCATGAAGCGATGGGGCATCACCTGCTTGCATCCCAGCATCAGCATGGACCAGGGCAGGCCCCATCCCATGGCGTGAAACAGGGGCACGATGCCCAGCAGGCAGTCCGTTGCCGACAGACCCATGCTATCGGTCATGCACTGGGTCAGGGTGTGCAGGTACTGGGACCGATGCTCATACTCGACCCCTTTGGGATTGCCGGTGGTGCCGCTGGTGTAGCACAGACCCAGAGGTGAGTTTTCGTCAATCTCAGGCCAGCGGAAATCTGTCGGCTTGCCAGCGATGAACGCTTCATAGTCCACCGGGCTCGGCAGATCGGTATCCCAGCCTTCCAGGCCCTCCTCCGTAGCAACGACGATTTGCTCGACGCTGGGCATGCGGCCCTTGAGCTTTTCCAGCAGCGGCAGGGTGTCCGCGTCGGCAATGATGATCCGATCCTGCGCGTGATCGATGATGTATTCCAGGTCCGTGTCCGACAGGCGAATGTTCAGGGTGTGCAGCACCGCGCCCATGCCCGCGGTCGCGTGATAAGCCTCCAGATGGCGCGAGCCGTTCCACATGAAAGTGCCGACCCGGTCACCGACCCCGATGCCGGCATCGGCAAGGGCGTGGGCCAGCTGATGGGCGCGATCCCGCGTTTCCCGGTTGGTCTGCCGTCGCGTGCCCGCTTCGGTAGCGGTAACGACCACCTCATCCGGTGCCACTCGAGCGCCACGATCCAGAATCCTGGACATCAGCAGTGGATTGCGCTGCATTGCCATCCCAGAGGCCTCCCAATAAGCTTGCGTTTTCCGAGTGCGAAAGTTTACCACTACTGCTACGGGGGTAAGCGCGGAATCCCCATACAGCCAGCTCAGCAGAGGAAGAGGACCCAGCATGGAAACACCCGCCGACTATCTGCAGCAGATTCCGCACGCGGCGGCAGTAGGCATGACCGTCGTCAGACACGACGAGGTCACCTGCATCGCCCGGGTACCCTATGCCGAACATCTGGTGGGCGATCCGGACACCGGGGTTCTGCACGGCGGCGTGCTCACCGCCCTGCTGGACAATACCTGTGGCATGGCGGTCCGCGCTCCGGGCCACGAACCCGGCAGCGTCGCTATGGCCACGCTTGATCTGCGCATCGACTACATGGACTCTGCGGAACCCTATCGCGACATCTACGCGGAAGCCGTGTGCTACAAACGCACCCGCAACATCGCCTTCGTTCGCGCAACGGCCTATCAGGACACTGCGGAAAACCCCATCGCAACCTGCGTTGCCAGTTTCATGATGAATACCCCCAACGAGCCGCGCCAATGAGCGACCGGACATGAAGGTCTTGCAGGAGCTGCGAGCGGCAGGCCGCGGCCAGGATATGCAGGCGGTAGTGGAAATGATCCCCTACGCGCGTTTTCTCGGCATCCAGGTGGACCAGAAAGGTAACGAGATCACCACCATCATGCCGTTCAAGCAAGCGCTGGTAGGGAACGTCAACCTGCCCGCGCTTCACGGCGGCGTGATCGGCGCGTTCCTTGAAATGACGGCGGTGATTCAACTGCTGTTCGATACGTCGTGCGAGCGCCTGCCAAAGACCATCGACGTTTCCATCGACTATCTGCGATCCGGACGGCCGCAACCTACTTTCGGCCGGGCTATCGTAACGCGCCACGGCCGGCGGGTGGCCAACGTACGCTCGGAAATCTGGCAGGAGGAGCGGTCCAAACCCATCGGCTTGAGCCACGGGCACTTTCTTCTGACACCTATCTGAGTGTCCCTCGGATCCGAACTGCTCTGTCAGCCTTTCTGGAATGCCAGCTCGTCCGCCATCAGCGCGCGCACCCGCTCGACTTCGTCGGCACGCCGGCCGTCCGACCAGCCGAGCAGTTTCGCCATAAGAGCCGCGCAGGGTTGCAGAAGGCCCTCGACCTCCCGGGGCAGGAACCAGGCGGCCCGCAGGCGCCGGTAGATCAGATCCTCCAGCGTCTCTGCGCCCTCGACGCGTACCGCCCAATCGACTTCCTCAGCGAGAACGGATTCCGAAAGCGGGCGTGGATGCTCGCCCAGCACGGCAAATACCTCGGAACCGTAAAGGCGCACCAGACGGGCGGCGGCCTGATGATCCTGCTGATAGCGGGTCGCCACATCACGCCGCAAGGCGTCGAGATCATCTATGTCGCCGCCGGGCAGGGGTGCAAGTGGCGCTGACATTTCGGTATCGCGCTTCAGCACCTCACCAACGGCCACCATGGCTTGTTCCGCCATTCTGCGAAACCCCGTGAGCTTGCCGCCCGCAATGCTGATCATCCGCCGATCACGCCAGATCTCATCCCGACGCGACATTTCCTTAGGCGCCTTACCCGCCTGATGGATCAACGGCCGCAGCCCGGCCCAGGTGCTGAGTACATCGTCGGTCGTCAGGGGCGACAGATTGAAATGGTCGTTCGCTGTAGCAAGAAGATACTCGATGTCCGCGGCTTTCACCTCGGGCCAGACAGCCGGGTCGCCTTCATAGGTGGTGTCCGTGGTGCCGATGTAGGTGACCTGGCCCCGGGGAATGGCAAATACCGGGCGGCTATCCGCCGCGGTCATCATCACCATGTTTCGTACCGGGAGCCTGTCGTGAGCGACCACCAGATGCACCCCCTTGGAAAGGTGCAGCCTGACCGGCAGCGGCGCCGCAGAGTCACTGGCGCTGCCGCGCAGCAGGCTCTCGACCCAGGGGCCCGCCGCATTGACCACTGCCCGTCCGCGCACCTCATGCGCGCTTCCGTCTCGGCTGTCGGTTACCTGCACTCGACAGCCAGCGGGGTCCTGGTCAATACCGGTGACCCGGGCACGGCTGCAGGTAACCGCACCATCACGTACCGCCGCCCGCAGTGTAGCCAGAACCAGCCGGGTATCGTCCGTAAGAAACTCACGGTAAGCGCACACATAGGCCAGGCGCCTGCTATCCAGCAGCGGCTCGCAGCGCGCCATCTGCTCTCGGTCCCAGTTGCGATGGCGCTCGTCGCGGGCCACGGCGCCCAGGCGTTCGTAGAGACCAATGCCAATGCGCAGCTTGGCAAACTCGAAAACCGAACGGGCTGGTACCAGCATCCACCGGGGCTCCGTCAGATGCGGCGCCATGCGCCTGACACTCTTGCGCTCCAGCGCGCCCTCCCGAACCAGGGCAATGTCTCCCATCGCCAGGTAACGCAAGCCACCGTGAATGAGCTTGGTGGAACGGCTGGAGGTGCCGGCAGCGAAATCTTCAGCTTCCAGAAGCAGCACCGTCAGGCCCGTCTGCGCGGCATGCCGGGCAATGCCAGCCCCTGTGATGCCGCCGCCGACGATGACCAGGTCGAACTGCCGGTCGACAAGATCAGCAGGCAAGCGGCTGCCGAGCACGGGCAACGCGGATACTTCGGAGGACGCGGAGGTCGCTTTGACCGTTGATTCACTCATGACTCAGAAACGGGCACCCATTAGAAACTGAAAAACCACGTCGGAAGACGTCTGCGGCCGCAGGTCTTCGACAACGCCCAGATCAACCCAGTATTTCGGTGAGATCGACCACCGCCCGCCCAGGGTGCCCTGCACCGCGCCATTCGTTGCCTGAGGGACGCCGGTGTCCACAAGCTGGCTGTGGGTATCGACCTGGGCAAGCAGCGTAACCCGCTTGGTGATCGCATACTGCAAACCCAGATGGCCCAGCAGGGCGTAGCCCTTCTGTGCCTCAGGGGCGAGGTCACCGTCGCCCAGGACAACCACCCCGCCCATCAGGCTGAGCGAAAGGCCAATCGACGCCAGCAGCGCCCTGTCGCTGTACTCGAGCCATAGGGTCCCGTCCGTACCGTTGGAGCCGGACAGGTCTTTTACCCGGCCGGTGGGCAACTTCACCTGCGCGCGCACCCCAAGCGCCCGCGCGGCCGAGCGATGGAGCTGATAGCCAAGCCATCCGCGCACATCGCCGAGGTGGTGCTGACGATCTCTGAAGTCCGCGTAGTCGGTCCCCCGATAGGCGACCAGATAATCGAGGCGATTCTTAGGCGCGCGATCACGTCCACCATCAGAAAGACCCGTGAAATCGTGAAAAGTTTCGAGAAACCCGTCGAGAAAACCGCCGCTGTGCAGCACGTACGGAATTTCGAGACCCCACTCCATGCGACGCCCCAGCGGGGCCCGCAAACCCAGACTGAACACCGTGGTCTCGCCGTCGAAAAAAGCGCTGGCTTCCGGATCGAAATCCGACGTGAAGTTGCTGCCCAGATCCACAGCAAAGGTGACTTCCGTGCCCCGTCGTTGCATCTCGGCGCCAAGCGCCCGAGGCAGACCGTAAAGCTGAGACGTGGGCAGGGTGTTGCGGACGCGCAGAGGCGCCGCTTCCGGAACCAGAAGTTCATCGGCAGCGGCCGATAGATCCGCCATCTGCAGCGCCACAACAAACAGTGCTGCAGCGCGAGCCGTCAATGGATAGCTCGCTGGTGATCCCGCCAGAACGGAGCGCGCAGTTCCGCTTTGAGAATCTTGCCCGCGCCACTTTTAGGCAGCGCTTCGGGACGCAGGTCTACCGTTTTCGGACATTCGTAGCCAGCAAGCTGTTCCCGACAGTGGGCAAGCAGGGCTTCCCGGTCGACCTGTACGCCGGGCTCCGCAACGACGATGGCATGCACGGCCTCGCCCCATTGATCATCAGGTACGCCGATGACCGCGCACTCGTGCACACCGGGAAACTGATAAATGACGTTCTCCACCGCCGCGGAATACACATTCTCCCCGCCGCTGATAATCATGTCCTTGACGCGATCCACCAGAAACAGAAAACCTTCTGTATCCAGATAACCGGCATCCCCGGTGTGCATCCAGCCGCCTCGCAGCGTCTGCGCCGTCAGCTCAGGCTGCTGCCAGTAACCGCGCATTACCATGGGCCCGCGCACGCAGATCTCCCCCACCTCGCCGCACGGCAGCGGGTGGTCTTCAGCATCCATCACCGCCACATCGGCATTAAACACCGCCTGACCCGCGGAGCGGATACGGCCCGCATCCGGGCCTTCGAAGCAGTGGTAGCGGGGAGACAGACATGTGGCGACGGGAGAAAGTTCGGTCATGCCGTAAGACTGCAGAAAAGCCACACCCGGAAATCGCGCCATAGCCCGGCGCAGCAGAGATTCCGGCATCGGCGAAGCCCCATAGGTCAGCAGCGCCAGGCTCGACAGATCGTAGTCACCAAGACGCGGGTGCTGCATCAGCGCATTGAGCATGGTCGGCACCACCACGGTTATGCTCACCCTGAATCGCTCTATGGCTGCAAGAAACAGATCCGGTTCGAAGCGCGGGATCACCGCGTGCGTTCCACCCGCTACCGTGGTGGTGAAAACTCTTGACCCCCCGGCCACATGAAACAGGGGAGAGACGTGGAGGTGCACGCTGTCCGCAGAGACTCCGAGGTTGACCAGCGCGTTCATGGAGTTAGCCAGAAAGTTGTCGTGGCTGAGCATGACGCCTTTGGCCCTGCCCGTCGTGCCACCGGTGTAGAAAAGGGCCGCCAGGTCTTCACCACCACGTTCCGCGTCAGGCACGGCGGCGTGCTGTGCCAGCGCCGCCTCATAATCCAGCGCCTCCTCATTATTGTCCAGCCCGGTACTGCCGCCGTCATCAACCGCAATGATCAAGCTCTCCATGCCAGGGCAGGCCTGCCGCAGCGCCTTCGCCTCGCTGGCGAATGATCCGTCGACCAGCAGCACCCGGGCGCCGGAATCGTTCAGACAGTGAATCTTCTCAGGCAGCGCCCAGCGCGTGTTCACGGGAACCATGACGGCGCCGGCCCACAGCGTGGCGAAGTAATACTCAACGAAGTGCGGGCTGTTGTGACCCAGCATGGCAACCCGATCACCCGTCTGAACGCCCCGGGCAATCAGCACACCGGCCAGGCGTGACACTCTGTCGGCTAAAGTCGCCCAATCGCGGGAAACACCTTCAGCAACCAGCGCCGGCCGGTTCGCGTACAGCTGCACCGCCCGATGGATTCCCTGTGTGAGGCCCATGCGCCCGTCCCGTATACCGTCGTGAAAAAACCGGCCATTCTACCGATTTGCCCGGGCGATACGACCGCCGCAGAGCCGTTGTGCTAGCAGTCAGCGGGGATCCAGGTCACGCTCGCCGGTGACCCGGTTGCGGCCCTGGTTTTTCGACTGGTAGAGGCAGGCGTCTGCCCGCTCGATAAAGTCGGTTGTTTTTTCACCTGGGCTGAACTGAGACACTCCCAGCGAGACGGTTACGTTGTCTATCTCCTCGCCTTCCGCCGTCTCCACCACCTGCGCTTCTATGATCGCCCGGATACTCTCAGCGAGCATGATGGCGCCGCTGAAGGGTGTGGCCGGCAGCAGAATCGCGAACTCCTCACCTCCGTAGCGACACAGCACGTCCTTTCCTTTGACACACTGGGCCATCTCCTGGGCAACGAATCGCAGAACCCGATCTCCCACCAGGTGTCCGTGCGTGTCATTAAACGCTTTGAAGTGATCAATATCCGCCAGGATCAGGCACAGATCTCGATGTTCTTCTGCCGCTTCCTCAGATAGACGAACAAGCGCCTCATCGAACGCCCTGCGATTGGCAATGCCCGTGAGCGCATCGGTAACCGAGTCTCTGGACAGCGCGTTCACCTTGGCGCGAAGCTCGCCGAGTTCAGACGCCATGCCCTGCAGCGAGCCTTCAACTTCCCTGCTTCGCTCTCTGGTTTTACGGGTCTCCTGTGCCAGCTTCAATATGAGCTGATTGAGGTCCTCCGGGGTCGGTTCCCTCTTCAGCGATTCGCCGGCCTCATCGAGCACGGTGGAGAAGTAGCCAATGTCCTCGCCAAGATCACCCAGCTCGCCCAGTACAGTCTGCACGGCCTCCCGCACAGCATCCTGAATCCCGTCGACCTCCGATCGGATCTCTTCCAGATAGAAACGTTCATAGATGGTCTGGCACGCTTCCGGCGAGAACGGATCGCCGTCCTTGATCATGCGCTTTATTTCGCATGCCAGGTCCTCGTTGGTTCCTGACACGTAGTCGTACCAGACAGTGTAGTTTTCGGGGACCGTCGGCACCTGCTGCTCGCTCATCAGCGGCAACAGCTTACGAAGAATCCCGTGAGATTCCTCCAGCGTTACATAGAACGACGAAGACGCCATGACTTTCTGACCTGAAACTGTCCTGATCTGTTAAATCTAGACCAGATGCCGGGAAACGGCCCGCAATCGTGATGTCCGCCGCGCGCTTTGTGCGCTAAGCCACTACAACCGCGCCACCCGCCACAAGCTCCGCTGCAGACAGACCAATTTCTGCCAGCAATTCCGCCGTGTGCTCGCCAAGGACGGGGGCTGGCCGTGAGATTTCCGCAGGGGTCTTGTCGAACCTGGCCGCCGGGCGCGGCTGACGAATGCGTCCCGCAACCGGATGGTCCATTTCAGCCACCGTGTCGTTGATACGTATCTGCTCATGCTGGATAACCTCGTGCCGCTCGAGCACGGGCGCGCAGGGCACCGCTTGCCGATCCAGTCTTTCCAGCCATTCGTCGCTGGTTCGCGTCGCCAGAACTTCGGCGGTCATAGCCAGCCGCGCTTTGACATTGACGACTCGGCTCTGAGCCGTCCGAAAGCGCTCATCGTCCAACCACGCCTCCCGCTCCAGAGCCCGGCACAGGCCCTGCCATTCCGCGTCGGACACCGCCCCGGCAGTGATGTAGCCGTCGGCCGTCTGAAAAATCAGATCCTGCGCCAGCTGCGACCGGGACGCCTTCACCTCCTCGCCGACGAACGTGAACCCGGTCATACCTTCGGGCCACAGGTAGGCGACCATGGTATCCAGCATCGCCAGCTTGACGTGCTGACCCTCGCCGCTGCGCTCGCGGGAAAACAGCGCGGCGGTAATGGCCTGGGCTGCCGTGACAGCCGTGGTCTTGTCAGGAATGATGGTGCGCACCATCCGCGGTCGTCCGCTTTCCCCGTCCTTCTGAATGGATGCCAGACCCGACAGCGCCTGAATCACCGGATCGTAAACACGTTTATGGGCGTAGGGTCCGGTCTCTCCGAACCCGCTGATGGACACGTAGACGATATCCGGCCGGATACCTCGCACCGCCGCTTCTCCCAGACCCATGCGCTCGATCGCCCCGGGGCGGAAGTTCTGCACGAAAACATCCGCGGTGGCGATTAGGCGCCGCAGAACTTCCATGCCTGCCTCAGTCTTCAGATCCACCGCCAGGCTTCTCTTGCTGCGGTTGGCGGAGATGAAGGTGGCGGTGAGACCGTGACGATTGGGTCCCATGTGCCGCACCAGATCTCCCGAGGTGGGCTCCACTTTGATGACGTCGGCTCCTTGATCGGCCAGCATCATGGTGGCCACCGGACCTGAGATCATGCTGGTGAGATCAAGAACCCGAACCCCGGCTAACGGCCCTGCCATATCAGTGCTCCCCCGAAGACGCTGAGGGGGCGAACGCCTCGCGCGCACGCGCTTTCGCCCATTTGTAATCCGCCTTGCCGTTCGGCGCCCTGCGCACTGCGTCCACGAGGAGTACGGTTTTGGGCAGCTTGTAACCTGCCAGGTGATCTCTGGCATGTTCGATGAGCTGAGATTCCGAGAGCTCGGCCCCGGCGACGGGGGCCGCTACGGCGACTACCCGCTCGCCAAAACGCGAGTCCGGGACACCCACCACCAGGCAGTCCTCAACCCCGGGGTGCTTCTTGACCGCCTCCTCCACTTCCTCGGGAAAAACCTTCTCACCAGCGGTATTGATGCAGGCGCTGCCCCGTCCCAGCAGCGTGATGGAGCCATCGGCCTCTACCGTTGCGTAGTCACCGGGAAAGCTGTAGCGCACGCCGTCCACCTCGCGAAATGTTTCCGCCGACTTTTTCGGATCCTTATAGTAGCCAAGCGGAACGAACCCGCTGGTGGCCACCTTGCCGATCTCTCCGGAACCTGGGGCGACCAGACGACCGTCGTCGGTAATCACTCTGACC
>Ga0316191_10004358_pt1 | contig 10548 bp, 7 predicted proteins | sample Eddworburr2cm_MG_FD_204928 | JGI IMG/M metagenome (GOLD analysis project Ga0316191, IMG submission 204928) | Coastal sediment microbial communities from Maine, United States - Eddy worm burrow 2 cm | ecosystem: Environmental > Aquatic > Marine > Coastal > Sediment | place: USA: Maine | collected... | reverse complement strand
CACCGGCACGCCCGTATGTGGCGGGCTGACGAGCCACCAGGCCATGTCGATACTTCGGGGTCTGGGTGGAATCAACCTGGTCGGCATGGATATTGTCGAGGTCGCGCCTGCCTATGACGTCGCTGAGATCACATCACTTGCCGCAGGGCACCTCGCGATGGAGATGCTCTACCTCTATTCCTGCAAGTAGGTCAGGCTGTCTGGCGAAACTCGCCCGGCAGGAATACGTTGACAATCATCTCGGCAATCTCATCGAGAGTGCCCTCTTCGTTGATATCGATTCCGCTCGAGGCCTTAAGTTCGTTCGCCAATGCAAGCAGGCCGCCGGAAGAGAGCCGGATCATGTTGAACAATAGCTTTGGATTGCCCGGCGGCGCCACGCCTATTTGCTGCAGTTCTTCTATCAAGGCAAAGGACGCGTCAAAAAACGGCTTCAGGTGTGTCTCAATCAACCAGTCAAGGCGCGCATTCGGATAGCTGGCCTCCTGCACCATTACCTTGTGCAGTGCGGGCTGACTCTTTGCGTAATAGAGATAGGCCTTGATCATGGAAGCCATGCGTTCTTTCGGAGATTCGTCCTTATGATGCTCGAGCGACGCGGCAAGAGAACGACGGAAATCGCGGAAGACTCTGTCAGCAGCGGCACGCCACAATTTGTCCTTGTTCTTGAAGTGATACGTGATTAAGGGATGATGCACACCCGCTCGCTCGGCAATGTCGCGTGTCGACGTACCTTTGAAGCCCTTTTCGGAGAAAGCGGCTATCGCTGCATCGAGCAGTTTCTCTTGCGTGACGATACTGCGTTGCTGCTGCTTGCGGGCCGGTTTGTCGACCACGCGAATAGTTTCTTGTGACATTATTTTGACCGAGATTGAAATAATCCCGCTCAGGGTAGCGGGATAATTCAATTTGGTCCAGTGCGGACGAAAAATGGCTGGATCGCAGCGGCTTGCGCTTACTCCAGCGCGAACATCATGCGCACGCCAGCGCGCTTTTCGACAGCCACGCCGTTTTCGATGACCGGCTCAAACTCCCATTTCTGGACCGCCCGGATAGCCGCGTTGTTGAAGACATCTTCAGGTTCTGAGTCGCGAACCTGTACGTCCCGAACCGATCCGTCCAGGTCGACTGTGAATTCGATGGACACCCAGCCCGACAGGTTTCTCCGCTGCGCGACGCGCGGGTATTTCGGCGCGGCGTACTTGGTGCGAGTCAGCGTGCTGATCGCAACCACTTTTTCCCTGGGCGCACTGGCGTCGACAGGCTCGTCCATTGCCTCGACAGATGCGTTGTCAGCTTCGGACTCGTCCTCCTGGACGGCCGCATCGGCAACCGCAGTGCCACTGCTATCGGCACTTGCGCTTTCTTCAACAGGTTCTTCGGCTGATTCTTCTGGCGCATTCTCGGCAGCTGCAGCGGCCTGGGCTTCTTCATCAGCGAGGCGTTGCTCGTCAGCGAGCCGCTGCTCTTCCAGGCGGGCCTGCTCGGCAGCCTGACGATCGGCTTCCGCCTGGCGTTTCGCTTCGGCCTGGCGTTTCGCTGCTTCAGCGCGACGCTGTTCCTGCAAGACGATGGCATCCCGTGCGTTGGCCAGCGCGGCATCGGTCGCAGCCAGCTCGCTGTTTGATGCGTCGATAGCGCGCGCGTCATTCAGGAGTTGCTCCGCATCATCCAGCCGGCCACCATCGATTTCTGTACGCGCCTGCAGTACGAGTTTGCTGGCAATGACATTGAGGCCCTGGCTTGCTGCTGTGTTCCCCGGGTCATTCGTTAGCACGAGGTCGTAATAGTATCGAGCATTATCATTGGCCGGGCTCAGCAAGTCGCCTTCCTCGAGGCGCGCGTTGGCCAGCGCCAACACCTCGTCAACCTGTTGTTCGCTGCGCGCGGCATCGAGCTCATCGGCCACGGCGTCTACTTCTGTCGTATCGGCGAGTCCGAGCGCACGGGCAGCTGCGATCGCATTGCCGGCATCTTCAAAACGCGTATCGCGAATTGCGGCGCGCGCATCTGCGAGATGACTGCGAAGCTGCATCTGCGACAGTTGTGCGCCCAGGAACGGCAGGCGAGGATTATCTGCATCGGCCAATGCCACGCGTTCAAGTGCGGCGGCAGCATCATCGAGACGTGTCTCGAGCAGAGCGGTCTCGGCCATGCCCAAAGCCTGTTCGACAATTGCATCAAGTTCAGCTGCGACGACGGCGTTTGACGGATCGGCAGCAACAGCCGCGATGAACAGTTCGATGGCATTGGAACCCGCAGGATTGAAGATCTGGCCAGCGTCGCGAGCAAGCCGCGCTTCATCGATAAGCGGTTGCGCATCGGCGCTGGCATTGACAGGCGCTTCGACGACGACGTCCTCTTCCGTAATCGACGGAGTGGCCGTCGGCAAGGAATCCTCTTCAGGCGCGACTGCGTCATTGCCGCTCATAAGCCAGAACAGCACAACAACGATGACGACAACGGCACCCGCGGCGATGCCAATTATCTTCGGATTCCTGGCGATCGACCCGCCAGCCCCGCCTGTCGGCGCTGCGGCCTCCCGGGTTGTTTCCGTCTTCGCGGGAGCTGCCGGAGCAGTGGCCGCAACGTCCTTGCGCTTTTCTTTGAATGAGCTGATAAGGCCGGTGACGGTGGCGGTGAAACTCGACTCACTGTCCTCAAATGCGCTCGACAAGCCGTCATTGACGGGCGACTCAATTCTTGGCTCGCCCAGCGGTGGATCTGCAGGCGCTGATGCAGGAGTGACTGTCGGTTTCGCAGCGACAGGTTTCGGAGCAGGTGGCGCTTTTGCTGCAGGCGCTGGTGCTGGCCTGGCAACTGGTTTGGGCTCAGGCTTTGCTTGCGTTGCTGCCGCCGGTTTTGGGGCCGCCATTGGCGCAGCCGGAGTTCCCTTGATCTTGAAAGCTGCATCAGGGGCTTCGAGATGGTGTTTGACTGATGCCTCAACGGCAAGCCGCGCACGGCCAGGCGACACCGGCTTCAGCAGGAATCGATATACCTTGCCACGATTGATGAGATCCATGAGCATCTCGCCGTCGTCGCGGCGACCGGCAACGATAGACACCAGTCGCGCAGATCCTTTACGCAAGTGCTGTGTCAATTGTTCGATTTTTTCGCCGACCATGGCGGCGTCCACTACCGCAACGCCTACCTTGTGTTTGCGAATGATCTCGTCGGCCTGGGACAGCGTGTTGGCATAATGCACCGTGTGCATGCCGCGCGACGATTCCTTGATAGTGGTAAGGAATTCCTGGTCTTTGGTGAGGACCAGCACATCGATTGACCGGGATCCGGCTGCCGCTGCCGCGGATACCTTGTTCGGATTCAATGCCGGCATCCGGCCTGTGCCATCGCTGATGATCGTGGAGCCGTTCTCCGACGTTTCCATGACGATATGTTCGGCAGGTTCGTCGACATTGGCTGCCATGTCATTTGCCGACTCAGCCAGCGCCATCAGGCGCACTTGCTGCGTCGCGTTATCGACCATCTTGCGCACGGACTCGGCTGTGACATTGCCGCGCACGATCTGAAAAACTTCCTTTTCGCCGACCAGTGCCTCGAGGTTTCGGTTGGTATTGCCGGCCAGCAGGATGCCGACCGTTTCGGGTGAACGTTTCTTGGCTTCTCGAAGCGCTTCGAGACCGCTCATGCCCGGCAGGTCCTGAGCCGAAATGATGACGTTGATCGGCGTCTCAACGAGCGTATTCAGTGCTTCGCTTCCGCTGGTGGCGTAATGCACCGTGTAGCGATCATTAAAGCCCGAACCCAACGAGTCCAGGGTGCTCTGTTCGCTATGCAGCAACAATACTTGTGTCTTGTAATGGTCCAGCGGCACTTTGATTCCTCCAAAGCCTTATGTTCAATTACGCGGACTCTCCTTGCGTCAGAAGAGTATATCCGCGGGCTCTGGGCGAGTTGCCGGCAGGGGACGACATTATCTTGATTTTGTGACACGGCGCACAGTGGAAGTGCAGGGCGCGTCACGTTTGGGCTGGCGGCTGCTCCGCCAATCGCGAATTAACGTGAAATTGCTCGTCGCCAGGCGGGCATGAATGACCGGCCGACAGCTGGGGCCTCGTCGATCTTAGCTCCGGGACTCGACCTCGGCTGTGAGGGCCGCAATGGCCTCTTCGAGGGGCATGACCTGCTGCTGTTTGGAGCCGATTCTGCGCACGGCAACGGTACGATTTTCGATCTCGCGCTGGCCGACCGCAAACAGTGCGGGCACCTTGGCCACGCTGTGTTCGCGAACCTTGTACGAGATCTTTTCGTTCCTCAGATCACTGTCCGCCCTCAGGCCGGCTGCCCGCAGTTGGGCAACGATCTCGTTTGCGTACTCGTTGGCATCAGAGGTTATCGTCAGCACCTTGACCTGCTGCGGCGCCAGCCACAGCGGCAGGTTCCCGGCATGGTGTTCGATCAGGATGCCCATGAAGCGTTCGATCGAGCCGAGCATGGCGCGATGCAACATGACGGGAACATGCTTGTTGCCGTCCTCACCGATATACGTTGCACCGAGGCGCTCGGGCATATTGAGATCGACCTGCAGCGTGCCGCATTGCCAGTCGCGGCCGATGGCGTCGCGCAGGACGAATTCCAGCTTCGGCCCGTAGAACGCGCCTTCGCCCGGGTTGTGCGTGTATTCGAGCCCACTTGCCGCGAGCGCCTTCAGGAGGGCCTGCTCTGCCTGGTCCCATACCTCATCGGCACCGACCCGCACTTCGGGCCGGTCGGCGAACTTGATGCGCACGTCATCGAAACCAAAATCCTTGTAAATGCCGAGGATCAGATTGCAGACTGCGATCGACTCATCTGAAATCTGCTCCGGCGTGCAGAATATGTGTGCGTCGTCCTGCGTAAACGCGCGCACGCGCATCATGCCGTGCAGGGCGCCCGACGGTTCGTAGCGGTGACACTTGCCGAACTCGCCGAGCCGCATTGGCAGGTCGCGGTAACTCTTGATGCCCTGGTTGTATACCTGGATATGGCCCGGACAGTTCATCGGTTTGATCGCGTAAACGCGACCATCGACAGTTTCCGACGTAAACATGTTGTCACCGAAGGCTGCGTTGTGGCCCGATTTTTCCCACAGGGCCTTCGCCATGATTTCCGGGGTGTTGACTTCCTGGTAGCCGGCTTCGGTATTCTTTTCGCGCATATAGGAAATCAGCGACTGGAAAATAGCCCAGCCGTTCGGATGCCAGAATACGGCGCCCGGCGCTTCTTCCTGGAAATGAAAAAGGTCCATAACGCGACCGAGGCGGCGATGGTCACGCTTCTCCGCCTCCTCGAGCATGTGCAGATACTTGCGCAGCGCCTTGTCATTGGACCAGGCCGTGCCGTAAATCCGTTGCAGCATCTCGTTGTTCGAATCGCCCCGCCAGTAAGCGCCGGACACGTGCGTAAGCTTGAACGCTTTGCCGAGCTTGCCGGTTGATGGCAGGTGAGGGCCCCGGCACAGGTCGATGAAATCGCCCTGGCGATACAGCGTCAGATCTTCTTCTGACGGAATACCCTCGATTATCTCGGCCTTGTACTCCTCGCCAATCCCGCGGAAAAATTCGGCGGCCTTGTCCCGCTGCCAGACTTGACGCTCGATGACTTCATCACGATCAACGATTTCCTGCATACGCTTCTCGATGGTCTCGAGGTCAGCATCGGTAAATGGTTCTTTGCGAGCAAAATCGTAATAGAAGCCGTTTTCGATCGCAGGACCGATAGTCACCTGTGTCTCGGGCCAGAGTTCTTTGACAGCTTCTGCGAGCACGTGCGCCGCATCATGGCGCAGCAGCTCGATGCCGTCGTCAGAGTCACGCGTAATGATTGCAACTTCGGCGTCGGCATTGATTTCGCGATTCAGGTCCCACAGGTCCCCGTCAACGCGGACGGCAACGGCTGCGCGGGCGAGCCCTGCGCCAATACTTTCAGCGATGTCAGCGCCGCTGGTTGCGGTGTCGTACTGACGTTCGGAGCCGTCAGGTAAGGTAATTTTCGGCATGTTTCAGGTATTTTGGTGCGCAGATAAGACAGCGCGCAATTGTACGCGAATTGCCCCGCGTTTAAAGAAGTTCGCGTACAATCCGGCTCCATGAACGATAGCGAACCGCGGGATTTCATCCGCAAGATCATTTACGACGACCTCGAGTCTGGTAAGCATGCCGAAATCGTGACCCGATTTCCGCCAGAGCCGAACGGCTATTTGCATGTCGGGCACGTCATGGCGATCTGCCTCGACTTCGGCGTAGCCGCCGAGACTGGCGGGCGAACATTTCTGCGTCTCGATGATACGAATCCGGGCAAGGAGAGCCCTGAGTTCGTCGAGGCGATTAAGGACGACGTGCACTGGCTGGGTTTTGACTGGGAAGACCGGCTGACGCATGCATCAGACTATTTCGACCGCTTGTACGAGTCCGCGATACAACTGATCCAGCAAGGCGTCGCCTATGTGGACAGTCTCAGTGCTGAAGAGATTCGCCAACACAGAGGTACGCTGACCGAGCCTGGCAAGAACAGTCCATACCGCGATCGCAGCGTCGAGGAAAACCTCGATCTGTTCCGCCGCATGTACGCGGGCGAGTTTGGCGATGGCGAGCATGTCCTGCGTGCCAAGATCGACATGGCGTCGCCGAACATGAATATGCGTGATCCGGCGATCTATCGAATTCGCCACATTCCGCATCAGAACGCGGGCGATAAGTGGTGCATCTATCCGATGTACGACTATGCACACGGTCTGTCCGATGCGTACGAAGGCATCACACACTCACTGTGCACGCTCGAGTTCGAGGACCATCGGCCGCTCTACGACTGGTTCCTCGACCAGTTGCAGCCCGAGCATCGTCCGCGCCAGATCGAATTCTCACGGCTGAATCTTGCCTACACGATTACGAGCAAGCGCAAGCTGAAGGCGCTCGTTGACGAAGGTGTTGTATCGGGATGGAACGATCCGCGCATGCCAACAATCTCAGGTATGCGCCGGCGTGGTTACCCGCCGGCAGCATTGCGCGAGTTTGTGAGACGTGCCGGGGTCACGAAGAAAGACAAGCTGATCGAGATGGGCGCACTGGAAACCTGCGTCCGGGATGTACTCGGCGAGGCAGCACCGCGGCGCATGGCCGTGCTGCGCCCGCTCAAGATCGTACTGACGAATTACCCGGAAGATCAGGTTGAACTCATGGAAGCGATGAACCATCCGGCCAACCCGGATTTCGGCACTCGGGAGCTGCCGTTCTCGCGCGAACTCTGGATTGAGCAGGACGACTTCATGGAGGATGCGCCGCGCAAGTTTTTCCGCCTGAAGCCCGGAGGCGAAGTCCGGCTTCGGTTTGGTTACATCATTCGTTGCGATGAGGTCATCAAGAATGATGAGGGCGAGGTCGTCGAACTGCGTTGCAGCTATGATCCCGACACTCGAAGCGGCACCGGCACTTCGGACCGCAAGGTCAAGGGCACGATTCACTGGGTGTCCTGCGCGCATGCTGTCGATGCATCGGTGCGGCTCTACGATCGTCTCTTTACCGACGCCAATCCGAATGCTGCAACGGACTTCCACAAAGTCCTGAATCCGGACTCGCTTGAAGTTGTTGCGGCGAAACTTGAGCCGTCGCTGGCGTCAGCCGACGAGGCCGTCCAATTCGAGAGACTGGGCTATTTCTGCAAAGACTCGGCGGACGATGCCGACAATGCTCACGTATTCAACCGGATTGTTACGCTGCGCGACTCCTGGGCGAAGCTCGAAAAGCAGGCGCTTCAAGACCAGTCTAAATAGACAGGGAACCGGACAGCATGTTTTTCTGAAATAAGGTGTCCGGTAATCTTTTTCAGGTGGTGTAGCCGTCGCGAATGATGAGCGGTGCTCCCCGCGCGGTGCCCAGTCCATCTGCAGCACTGCCTTCTGACTTAGCGATTTCGATGACGCCAAATGAATTGACGAGCGCGAGGTAGTCGCCCGGCTTTGCGCGACCGTATGTCGTGCGCATGCCAATCTGGTGACCGGCTATGCAAGCGACGGGCTCGCCGAAGTCCCGAATCAGGCTGGCGTCGATGTTGCTGATCAGGTTGCCGAATGTATCCATTGTGACGATTACTCCGCTGATTTTTCCTTCGGTAACATCAGGCTCGTCGATCCAGCCGGGCGTCCACTGGTTTGTTTCCGTACCCATGTGCTGTATCGACATACGTCCCGCAGCGATTTCTGCCGCGATAGGCGCGAAAATATCGCGGCCGTGAAAGGTCGCACTGGGTATGGGGAGGTTCAGCGAACCCAGTTTCGAGTTATCGAGTTTGTAAACGCGTGGCTCGGCGCAACTGTCGAATAGCTGCGCGAGCAGGCCGTTGTCCGGCGCCATGAAAACGTGTCCATCGCACTCGGCCAGCAATATGTCTCGTTCGGTGCCGACGCCTGGATCCACGATTGCGAGATGAACGGTGCCTTGCGGAAACCACTGGTATGAGCGGCTGACCCAGAACCCGGCCTCGGGCGGCCATTGGGCGGGAATATCGTGCGCCAGATCGATGATCCGGGCGTCGCGAAATCGCCCCAGAATGACGCCCTTCATCACGGCCGCAAACGGCCCTTTATGACCGAAGTCGGTGGTGATTGTAATGACACCCGATGGTTGCATGTGATTCAGAGCGCGTGCACCGGCCGTGTGAAGTGGCGCATGAAGAGGTACAGCGGCAAAGCGAAAGACAAGCCGATGAGCAGGTTCAAGATGATAAACGCCCATGGCGCCGGGCCCTTGTCGCTGCGCCACATTTCAATGATCACGACCCAGAAGGCGAAAGAAGAAATCAGCAGGTCGGAAGTCAGCCCGGCAGTAGCGCCGTTTGCAAACGCGGCCTCCAGGAAGGCCATGATGTCCAGGCCGTTGGCCTGGATGAAATCGGCGAAGAACATACATGGGATCGCCACGCCGATAACGGCCAGTATCAGGTAAAGCGTCTTGTAATTCATTGCGTGCCTCCTGTCCCCAGGCGCCAGTTTATCAGGCTGCATCCAATGCTGCCTGACGCCTGAAGCTGTAGCGCGCCCAGTAGATGAACAGGGTATCAATGGCGGCAATCACTACCTTGAAGACGTACTTGGCGGCACCAAGAGCGAGGGCTGTCTTCAGGTCGACGAGGCCCCACCATGCGACCAGTGAATAAATCGTCGTATCGACGACCTGCGAGGCAAGCGTGGAGCCATTGTTACGCAACCACAGCCAGCGATCGCCGGTCATCGACTTGATCTTGTGAAACGCCCAGACATCGAAATGCTGGCTGATGTAATAGGCGAGCAGCGAACCGAAAATGAAGCGTGGCGTGAAATTGACTATCGTCTCGAAGGCACCGTGTATCGAGGCGGCAAATTCCGCTGTTTCAGGCTTATTGCTCGGCAGGTACATCAGGGCGATGCTGAGCATAATGAGAACAATGACGCTGACGGCAAATCCCATGCGAACCGCTTTGTTCGCCGCCTCCTTACCGTAATTCTCGCTCAGCACATCCGTTGCGAAGAAGATGCTCGAGTAGAAGATTACCCCGAGGCTGGTTTGCAGACCGAAGATGACCGTCAGTTTCGGCCCCTGCAGGTTCGCCAGTACGATGGCCAGGGTGATCGCAACCTGTAACCCGGCCTTGCCGAACAGTCGATACAAGACAAGCGTACAGCCGAGGTCGATAAACAGGGTCGTAAACCAGAGCAACTCCTGGTTGACGGCATAAAAATCGGCAACGGCCTGAGGGATCATTCCCCGAGTGTATCAGGTGGCAAGTTTGTCCAGATGCCAGTCGGCGTTGCCGAACAGGGTACAGATCGCGGTCAGGCGCTTGAAATAATGCGCGACATCCAGTTCCCAGGTGACGCCCATGCCGCCATGTATCTGTACGGCTTCTTCTCCGAGTTTTTGCCCGGCCGTTCCGATCATGTATTTCATGGCGCTGACGGCGCGTCTGCCTTCTTCGCCACCTTCCGCGTTCGTCATGACAGCCCACATGAGCAGCGACTGTGCCTGCTCGCAAGCCATAAGCATATCCACCATGCGGTGTTGCAGTACCTGGAAACTGCCGATCGGTACGCCGAACTGGCTGCGGTCTTTCGAATACTGAACGGTCTTGTCCTTGAGGGTGTACATGATGCCGACGGCTTCGGCACAAACCGCCAGTGTCGCATCGTCGATTGTCGCAGCGAGCGTGGCGAATCCTTCGTCCACGTTGCCGAGCACGGCGTCCCCGGACACACGCACGCCAGCCAGCTTGATCTCGGCGGCGCGCAAGCCGTCCACGGTCGCGTAGGTCTGGCGAGACAGTCCATCGCTGTCAGCGGCAACGGCAAACAACGTGATTCCATGTTCATCGCCGACGTCGCCCGCTGTACGCGCAGGTATGAGCAGCAGGTCAGAGGTACCACCATTGAGAACCAGGCCCTTGTGCCCGTCGAGCACCCAGTGATCGCCATCTCGCGTTGCAGAGGTCGCTACATTGGCCAGCTCATACCTTGCCTGCGGCTCATTAAATGCCAGCGTCGCCTGTAATTCGCCCGCAATCATCGGCTGCAGCCAT
>Ga0316191_10004357_pt1 | contig 10548 bp, 8 predicted proteins | sample Eddworburr2cm_MG_FD_204928 | JGI IMG/M metagenome (GOLD analysis project Ga0316191, IMG submission 204928) | Coastal sediment microbial communities from Maine, United States - Eddy worm burrow 2 cm | ecosystem: Environmental > Aquatic > Marine > Coastal > Sediment | place: USA: Maine | collected... | reverse complement strand
CCCGGGCGATGGCAACCCGCTGTTTCATCCCACCGGAAAGCTGGTGGGGATAGGCCTTCTCAAACTTCGAAAGACCCACCAGGTCGATCCAGTGCCGGGCTTCTTCCTCGGCGTGGGCTCGGGACCGGCCGGCAACTTCCAGTCCGAACATGACGTTCTGCCTGACCGTGCGCCAGGGGAACAGGGTATAGCCCTGGAATACCATGCCGCGATCGGGGCTCGGTCCCCGCACCGAACGACCATCAAGCAGCATCTCGCCCGCCGTGGGTGTTTCCAGACCAGCGAGGATTCGAATCAGTGTGGATTTGCCGCAGCCTGAAGGACCAATGACACAGATGAACTCACGCTGCCGGGTTTTGAAGTTGATGTCGTGCAGCGCGGTCACGGGACCGTCACGCGAGTCGAACTCCTTGCTGAGGTTTTTGACCTCCAGCACCACCGGGCGCTGCTGCATGCGGGCGAAGCGATCGCGAACGGCGTCGCTCTGGTCAAGATAGCTGGGTAATTCCAAATGCTGCATGATTTCAGGCCGATGCCAGACCGCGCTGCCAGGGAAATATCCGCCTGCCGAGCCAGGCGAGCAACAGGTCGGTTGCGATTCCGATGACGCCGATGATGAGAATGGCAGCGAACACGTTGTCGAAATTCTTGTAGCGGGCCTGCTGGGTAATGAACCAGGTGATGCCGGAACTCGTGCCGATCAGCTCCGCGACGATGAGGTACGTCCAGGCCCAGCCGAGCAGAATCCGCATGTCCCGGTAAAGATCTGTGACGATTCCGGGGATGACGACTCGGAACAGCAGAGAAAGCCGCTGCGCACCGAGGGTCTGCGCCGCCTCCAGCAGGGCAGGATCGAGCTTGCGTGTCGTGTTCGCCACCACCAGCACCTGTTGAAAGAAGGTGCCGATGAAGACAATGGCAATCTTCGGCGCCTGATGGATGCCGAGTATGGCAACCGCCAGCGCGCCGAAGGCGGGGGCCGGCAGATAGCGGAAAAACTCGACGAAGGGCTCCCACAGGCGGGCGAAGAAATCATAGGTTCCGCAGAGAATGCCCATCGGCACCCCAATGAGGGACGACAGCACGAATCCCCAGAAAATGACTTGGATACTGCTGCCAAGGCTCTCGTGCAGCCACTTTTCGGAGCGCCGCTGCGGCGGGTCCGTGAACGCCGTGTACATCGCCGCTGCCACCTGGTGCGGCGCCGGCAGATAGATGGGGTTGGCTCGTTCTCCTGCCGGCAGCACGCCATCAGCCGCCGCCACCGTCTTCAGCTCACGATCAAAGGTTTCCCGTTCGACCAGCTGCCCGGAACGGAAGTATTCGACATCCCCGGGATTGGTGATCTCCATCATCGGGTGCCACAGCCACGGGACGTAACTGACGGCGCACCAGAGCAGCAGAGGCAGCGCGAAGCTCAGAACCGCCAGCGCAAGGCGCGGCCTCGGTGTCAGCTCCTTACGCACCGCAAACCAGGCCACGCGGTTCTCCAGCGCCACAGGCGCCACGTATCCCGACTCGGATTTCCGCGCGGCCGAGGTCACCTACAAGCCCATCGTGATCGAAGGGTCGACGTAGCTGTCGATGTCCTGAGCTTCCTTGTAGACATCGTTGTCGAGATTGAAGCGGTCGGAAATCGATGATGAACCGTAGAGCGAACCAAAGCCTTCCTTCTTCTCGAAGTACGCTTTCGCCTCCTCCAGCTTCAGAATGCGCGTGCCGTCGACAAACTTGGCGTACTCGGCGGGGGGCAGGTCCACGCGCGAGGCCATGATGGCGATAGCGTCGTCCCGAGTCGCGGGATCGAAGAAGTAGTCGACAACCCGATACCAGACCTCGACCACCTTGGCCCAGTCAGCCCGGCGCTCCGCCAGGCTGGAAGGATTGACCGCAAGGACGTCGTAGATCAGCCCGGGCTGATCGGCGCTGGAAGCGATCCGCGTCGATCCGGGTACCAGGCTGAGCGCCATTCCCGAGTTCGGCTGCCAGGCGACAATGGCATCGACCTCGCCGGAAGCCAGCACCTGGGGCGTTTCGTTGGTGGGAACATTGATGAGCTCCACGTCGGCCTCGCTCAACCCCACCTGGGACAGGGCATCAAGCAGGAGAAGGTGACCGACGAAGCCGATCTCAACGCCGACCTTCTTGCCCTTGAGATCCGCTACCGAACCAATACCCCGGCGGGCAACAACCATGTCGTTGCCGTTGGAGTAGTCGTTGATGAGGATCATCACGCTTTTGGCACCGGTGGCGCCGGTTACCAGGGCGTCGCCGTTGGTCATGGCGACCGCGTCGATCTGCCCGGCAGCAAAAGCATCCATGCTGGCGACGTAGTCGAACCACTCGAACTTGACGTCGACGCCAGCTTCGGCAAACCACCCTTTCTCGACCGCGACCTCCCAGGCGACCCAGCCCGGCCAGTCGGAATAGCCGATCTTCAACGGCTCCGCTACTGCGGCACCGCACCAGGCGAGGACGGCGATCGCGGAGAGCGCCAGTTTGCGTGAGAATCTCATCATCGGGTTGGCTCCTGTAAAGCTGTATATCCGCACCGCGAGCTCGGCGAACGAAATACCTGCCGGCCGCCGTCGCACAGAAGGGGTGTTGCGTATGGCTTCCTCAAGGAGCAGAGCAGAAAGCGTGCCAGGGGCGTTTATCAACGGAATATCAGCAAACTGCTGGCGAATGTGAGCCGGCGGGAGCAGCAACGCACCATGGTTGCGCTCAGGTCGCACCTTAATGGGGCACAATTTTTAGGATCAGGCTTTCGCCATCCTGTTTCAGAAAGTCTGGCCAAAAAACATCTGCACCTCGCCGCCCTCCCCGCTGCCAGCCACGTCGAGGCGGATCACCAGGCCCTCCACCAGAAGCCGGATGCCTACACCGCCGGAAATTTTCATGTTGCTGTGCAGCGCGCTGAATGCCGGCTTGTCAGCTACTCGCCCTGCTTCGGCGAATACGACCCATTGCCACCAGGGAATGTAGAGGCGTTTTACGAGGGGCAGGCGATTGAACGGATTGCCCACGGGCATACGCCGGTACTCGACCGCGTAGTTCACGGCCGAGCGGTCGTGGAAGCGATCCGCTGGAAAGCCGCGCAGGCGATCCAGCCCGCCGAGGGTAGAGCCCTCAAACAGCGGCGCGCGGTGGAACACCTCAGCGCCGTCGCGGGTGCTCGAAGAATTCCAGGTGGGCACATCGGAATACAAGAAGTCCAGAGCCAGGACGCTCTGCCGCGCGTTGTCCCCGTGGGGCAGGGTGAAGAAGTTGCTCTGCTGCAGCTGCACGGCGGTCCAGGTGCGTGACGCAGCCTCGAGGCCCCAGTCCCGCGCCACGGATAGCCGCGTGCGAGCGCCACGGGATGGATTCACGTACCAATCCGTATTGTCGTACTCGATGCCGAATTTCAAACCGGAAGTGACGTTCGAGAAATCGCGATCCTGATCGTCCTCGACATCCTGCTCGCGGTAGAACCACTCGAGATTCAGCGTGGTGCGCCCCGAGCGCAACGGGTTGTAGCCCCGGCCGCCGGCCTCGTAGCCCGGCACAAGCAGACCGTTGCGCAGGCGGAAGGTGTGAATCGGCTCTCCCGCGCCGTGGCCGATAGGCAACAGATACCGCAATTTCAGCCGATAGTGAAGATCGTCTCCCTCGACGTTGACGAAGTTGTCCTCGCTGGAACTGTTGCGGCCTGCACCGCCAAGGGGAAAATCCGGGTTACCATCCTGATAGCTTTCGGTCTCCCCCCATTGGGCGTACATGAACTGGGTGTCCATGAACAGGCGCTGAAGACCGGGTATCTGAAAGTCAAGCGCGGTGACAAACAGATTCATCGAATTGTTGGTGCTGACGAACGCGTTGCCAACCAGCGCGAGCTGAGGCTGAACATAGCCCGAAGCGGTAATGGCGCCCGCAGCCGCAACACCCGTATTGCTGTTGTAGAAGCCGTAGGGAATGAACTGAAAGTTCTTCACCGGCCCTTCCGCATCTTCCGGCAGGTTGAGGTTGAAAGCGCGTCCGGTGGTGCCGAGCATCAGCATCAACATGCCGGTAGCCGCGAGGATCAGCAATCGGCTGTTCCGCATATCAGAACGCCTCCCGCAGGCTCACGTAGAAACCATCCTCGTCGTCTTCGCCCCAGGCGAAATCGACACGCAGGTTGACCCGGTTCGCCTGGTGCAGACGCAGGCGCACGCCGACACCACCGCTCGAAAAGTTCTCGCCCTCATCGATTCCGCCGTCGTAGAGTCTGGCGACACCGAAGAAGCCGACCAGCCCCCAGCGGTCGTTGAGCATCCACCGATACTCCGCCTGAGTAGAAAGCAGGCTACGCGCCACGTGCTCGCCGGAGGTATAGCCCCGCAGATCGCTGCGGCGGCCGAGGGTCGACAGCCCGCTGAAGGGCGTACCGCCAGGCGTGAAACGCCAGTAGCCCCTGAGCGCCAGCACTTTGCGATCGCCCACAGGCAGGAAACGGTTGGTCTCCGCGCTGGCCACGTAATAACTGTCGTCACCGCCCAGCCACTGCGGATGCGTGGTCAGCGACACCTCACTCAAAGAACCGGAATGCGGGTAGCGGGTGTTGTCACGGCTGTCGTAGGTGGCAACCGTACCCGTTGACCCGGCGAAGCTGTCTTCCACCCCGAACTGCTGGAAGTAGGCGCGGCTCGCCTCGTTCCCCGGCGTGTACTGCACGTCCACGACCGATGCCTTCACACCGAGAAACAGGTTGCCCCTGACGCGCCACTGGGTGCGCAGGGAAGCTGCCGCGACTTCCGTCTGAAATCGCACTTCGGACAGACCGTCCACATCGAGCTCGTTTTCAATGTGCCCGTATGCCCCGCCATAACTCAGACGGAAGGCATCATCGCGGCGGAAGCTCTGAACGCCAAGCCCCAGAAAATAGCTATCCGTGTCCGAATACGCGCCGGTGAGCCCGACGAAAGACGGCGGACCATCACCGGCGTCGTCGGGCCGGTAGAAATACAGGGCGGAAACCCCGCCCCCATTTCCGAACGAGGGGTTGCTGACAACAAGGGGCGCCACCACGGTTCGACGCTCGGTTTTCCCGGCGCGTTCAGGCGCTGCATCCGCCGCATGGGATGCAGGCGAGCTAAAGGCGAACAGGACCATGAGAAATCGGCAATTCAGATGTTTATGCATAGCTCTGGTGGCGAACGCTCGACCCTGCTTCAAGATGAGCTTAACCCGAGCGGAAGGCGAAATACCGGAAGAAATCGCGTAAAGTCTGGCACAAGCACAGGAAACCCAGACTATGATCCGATTCGCTTGTCTTCTGGTCGTAATGGGCGCTGTGACCCTGCCGGCCCTTGGGGAATCAACAGCGCCAATCTCTTCTTCGCAGCCCGGAAGGGATGTGGACGATTCAGACAAGCTGGAGGAAGACGGCGGCAACGCCGCCGAGAGCGCCTCAAACAGCATCGACAGCTTCTTCGCATCCGAACTTCACACAACCTTCGCGGAACAGGGTAATCGACTCCGGCTCCGACTCAACGTCGATCAGATAGAGCACCACGGCTGGGATATTTCGGAAGAGGTGAAAGTGAACCTGGCCCTCACCGAGCTGGGGAAACGACTACGCTTTGTCGCCAACGATGATGATGAAACCGAAGACCCGGCTACAGAGTCCTCGGATAAAGGCAACGACGTCGCTCTGCGCTGGATGGGCAACCAGTCGGAGAAGCGCAGCCTGAGCCTGGACGCTGGGCTTCGCATCAAAAGCGGCAGCGTGGATCCGTTCCTTCGGCTGAACACCAGCATCCGCTATCCCATTACCGAACGATGGCTTGGACAGTCCACCAACCGAATCTACTATTACTCGAAAACCGGCTGGCGCGACGACTTCCGCCAGTACTTCAACAGGCCGCTGTCCGACGATCTGCTGCTCCGGTCCCGAACCCGCATCCAGTACTTCGAGGAGAAACGATCAAACCCCTACCTGGAACAGAAGTTCTCGCTGTTTCAAACATTAAAGGATCGGGCCGCCGTCGCCTACGAAGTGCTCTGGCGTCGTCAGTCCAGAGAGGATTCGGTTTTCAATCGGGATGAGATCACCGTTTCTCCCCAAACCAACTATCAGAAAGTCGTTGTCCGGCTGCGCTATCGGCAGAATTTCTGGCGACCGTGGATGTTCGTCGAATTCTGGCCCAGCATCGGCTGGGCCGAGGAACGCGACTGGGACAGGGTCCTCGGTGCTCGAGTTCGCTTCGAGATCAATTTCGGCAGGCACAAGGGCCTGAAACTGGACGAGTAGCACCCAACCCGCCTAGCGCGGCTTATTCCTGTATCGACGTAAGCGCCAGAGGTCTCTGGCGCTCCTGCAGGCTAAATTCCGAAGGTGTAACCGAATCCTGCAAGTACCGACAGCTGCGAGTCGTCGTTGGTGATCGGGCTGTCATCGATCTCGTCGCCGAACATGTCATAGCGGGCACCCAGGAGGAACGACCACTTTGAACCCTCAGGTCGGTAAATCGTGGAAGCACTCAGGCGGAAGTTGGTCTCCGCATCCGCCGAGTAAGCGGGGCGTCCAGGCAGGGCCTCCTTGTTTTTCACGCCGTAGTAATAGTCCACCAGGTCTTCGCTCTGGTATACCAAGCCAGCAGCGAACCGATTCAGCCAATTGCCGGACCGGGCCTGGTAAAAGCCCTCGCCGGTCACTTCGTAGCCGCCGTATTCGTCGGCCAGATCGCCAAGCATTTCGAACTTCAGACCGAATTCGCTGGGCTTCCAAACGATATGAAAGCCGCCATCAACGGTAACGTCGCGATCATCCATGCCGCGCAGCACATTTGAATCGCTGGAATCGTAGCCCATGGTGGCGCGTATCGAGACAAGCGCAGCGACCTCGAGATCGGGACGATTGACAAACTTATAGCCACCGAACCCCCCCCGCCAGAAGAAGCGCTCGCCTTCCCAGAGAATGAGCGGCGCCACGACCCGCTTGGCGTCGTCATCGAGGGCGCTGTAGGGCTTGTCCAAATAACCTGCAACCAGGCCCAGGGTTAAAGGCCGGGATTTTTCGGTTGGCGGCGCGATCTCATTGGCGGACGTGGCCTGCGTTATGACAGCAAGTGCCACCGCTGAGACTATCAGTCTGAAATTGAACATAGACATTTTTCCTTCTGTCGCGTTGAAGACCCACGGAGTCGTGGGCTTAAATTGCGGAGGTAGTTTACACCGAGCCGAATACGAGGCTCTCTGCATGTAACCTGCGTGAAATCTTTAGGAAGACCTCTTATGAAGTCAGCTTGCGGCTGCGGCGCATACTACCCAGCGAGCTTTGTAAGTCAACAGCGTGGATAAGCGGCGAAACGCGGCCCGCGAAGGATACGCGGTCGATCAGGAGTGGCCGGAACGTTGTTTACCGGAAAGCAGGTTGCTATGGTCCGGACCCGCAAAGGCCGCCGGAGCGGCCGATCACACAGGCAAGAGTAATGTCAAAAATCGCACTGGGGCTGCTGCTCGTTGCCCTTTGCAGCCCAGTGGCCGCGGCCGATGCCAGCATGGAAGACGAGCTGAACGGCTATCTGGACACGCTGTTCAGCACGGGTTCGCTCAACATACAGGGTCTGCCCATACTCACCGGACCCCTGCAGGCCCGCTTTTACGAGCACCGAAGTTTCCAGCCCGCCTGGAGCGACGCCTCCAAAGTTGAGCAGCTACTCGCGCTGCTGGCGTCTGCCGAGAAAGACGGCCTGGATCCCGAGGACTACAATCTTTCCAGTCTCCGGACGATGTCCGTGAGCGCTGATACAGAAAGTCAGCCAAGCGCCGCGGAACGCGAAATGCTGTACACGGAAAGTTTCATCCGCTACGCCTATCACCAGCGCTTCGGCAAGGTAAATCCGAAGACCCTGGTGGGCACCTGGAACTTTCAGGACGAGATCACGCCCGACGTGGACCCGGTGATCACGCTGAACGAGGCGGTGGAGTCTGAGTCGCTCGCAGAGTTCAGGTCGCGTCACATCCCGCGTGGTCCGCTGTATCAGAACGTGCAGCGCGCCCTGCACCAGTACCGCGCCATCGCTGCGGCTGGCGGCTGGCGGTCGACCTCCGAAGGTAAAACGCTGCGCGCCGGCGATCGCGACACGCGAGTGCCCGAGCTGCGGCAGAGGCTGCTGGTCACCGGCGATCTGGCGGATTCAGCTGCCACCGCCGACCGCCAGATTTTCGACGATGCCCTGGATGCAGCGGTGAAACGTTTCCAGGCGCGGCACGGTCTTGATGCTGACGGCGCGGTGGGTCCGGGAACCCTCGGCGCCATGAACGTCCCGGTGTCGGCGCGGGTCAATCAGCTGCGCCTGACCCTGGAACGCGCCCGCTGGGTTTTCGGCGCCCTGGATTCATCGTTCGTGCTCGTGAACATAGCCGGCGCTGAGGTTTACGTCGTGGAGGACGGCGAGCGGGTGTGGCAGCGGCGCGCCATGGTCGGTAAGACTTACCGGAAGACGCCTATCTTCCGCGGCCTGATGACCTATCTGGAGATCAACCCCACCTGGACCGTTCCGCCGGGGATCCTGCGCAACGACGTTCTCCCGAAGGTGCGCCAGGACCCGGACTATCTCGCTCGGTCGAACATGAGCGTGCTCGACCGGTCAGGCAAACCCATCGACCCCTCGACCGTGGACTGGAACGCCCTCAAAGGTATGCCCTATACCTTCCGCCAGGAACCCGGACCGACGAACTCACTGGGGCTGATCAAGTTCATGTTCCCCAACGAGCACTTCGTGTTCCTGCACGACACGCCCAACCGGACGCTGTTCTCCAGGGCGGACAGGAATTTCAGCTCGGGGTGCATAAGAGTGGAGGATCCGTTCTCGCTGGCTTCCGTTCTGCTGCGCGGTCAGGACGACTGGAGCGAGCCGGCGGTGGTGGCCGCCGTCGAGACCGGCCAGACCCGCCGCGTCAGCCTGAAACAACCCTGGCCGGTATACATCCTTTACTGGACGGCGGAGGCTGATGGCACGGGGCAGGTGCACTTCTTTCGTGATGCCTATCAGCGGGACGCGGCGCTCCTGGAAGCCCTTGATGCCGCCCCGGTTATCGATCCGCGGATGACGATTGCTGTTGCCAGCAACGGCTACTGACACGAAGACCAGCGATGAGCAGCAAAGGCGCTGCAACGGGCTACAATGCGGCGCGCCTTCCCGGCGCCTGCCACCGCGAGCATTGCGATATCGGAGTTGAAAACCATGCCCCCCGGCAATTCCAGGAGACCAAGAGCAAACTGGCGCTGGGCAGCGGCCGCGACGCTGTTCGGCTTCTCGCTGGGAGGATTACTCCTGGGGGTCTCGCTGAGCGAACGCCCGGACGTCGTCGCCTCCGGACTGCTGACCAAAGCCTACTACAGCCTGGGGCTGTTCGTGGTGGGCGGATTGGATCTGGGCACGCCGACAGGCGGGCCGGCGGTGGGTCGGGCGATGTTATGGATCGCCTATTTCGGCGCGCCACTGCTCACGGCATCCGCTGTGATAGAGGCCGTTCTGCGGGTGATGGCGCCGCAACGCTGGCAGCTGCGACGGATGAAAAACCACGTCGTCGTGGTTGGCGCCGGCGAGCTGGCATTCACCTATCTGCGGGTGCTGCGTCGGCACGCCCCGACAACGCCCGTCGTCGTCGTCAACGAAGGTATAGAGGAGGTACGCGCGCAGGAACTCGCCCAGACCTTCAATGTGACCCTTGTCACCGGCGACATCACCCACGAGTTCCTGCAGCGCCAGCTGCAGATCGGCAAAGCCTTGCAGGTGGTCTTTCTCGGCAGAGACGACTTCCAGGCCTACGAAGCCGCAAGCAAGCTCCTGCGCGCCTTTCCGCAGCTGCAGTACCGCATCATTCTGCACTGCCACAAGCTGCGGTTCATGCGCGCCATGCAGGATACCAACGTGGCCAAACTCTGCACCACGTTCAACTCCTACCACCTTGCCGCCACCAGCCTGGTCTCACATTCTCTGACCAAGCATTTTCAATCGACCGCAGCACGGGACGTTGTGGTGATCGCCGGGTTCGGCCGATTCGGCCAAACCGTAATGGAGGAACTGCAGGCCCGGGCCGAGCAGGAGCTGGAGTCCGTAGTGCTGATCGACATCGACGCCGACCGACGCGTGCTTGTCGCCGAAGAGCAGCAGAAACTGGGCGGCAACTACCGACGCCTGATTCTCCAGGGGGACATCTCTCACCCCGAAGTCTGGCTGAAGCTCGCAGAGTCCATCGACCTGGGCAAGGACCAGCCCGCCATCATCCTCGGCACTGGCCGTGCCGAGGAAAATCTGCGCACCGCGCTCTGGATCAAGCGCCAGTATCCACGCGCGCTGGTGTTCGCTCGCACAAACGATATCTCAGAGCTGGCGGTGGAAGTCGGGGCGGAGCACGACATCAACAGCTTCAGCATCAAACAGCTGGTGGAGGACAATCTGCCCGTCAGCTGGCTGCCGACCAGCGACCGCGCCTGATATCAGAAAACCGCCTGGGCTTTTACCCGCGGCACCACCTCCCTGAACAACCGCTCGAGGCTGGCGCCCATCTGCTCCG
>Ga0316191_10004356_pt1 | contig 10548 bp, 11 predicted proteins | sample Eddworburr2cm_MG_FD_204928 | JGI IMG/M metagenome (GOLD analysis project Ga0316191, IMG submission 204928) | Coastal sediment microbial communities from Maine, United States - Eddy worm burrow 2 cm | ecosystem: Environmental > Aquatic > Marine > Coastal > Sediment | place: USA: Maine... | reverse complement strand
CGATCTGTGCATTGCAGGCCGCCATGGAAGGATATCGTGTCGTCGACCTCGATGACGTCATCGATAAGGTCGACATCGTTGTCACAGCGACCGGCAACTACCACGTGCTCACCGGGCCTCAGATGGAACAGATGAAAAACCAGTCCATCGTCTGCAATATCGGACACTTCGACAACGAAATTGATGTTGCCTATCTTAAAAAATACGAATGGGAAAACATCAAGCCGCAGGTGGACCACATCATCTTCCCGGACGGCAAGCGCATTATCCTGCTGGCCGAAGGACGACTGGTTAACCTGGGCTGCGCGACCGGTCACCCCAGCTTCGTAATGTCAAATTCCTTTACTAACCAGGTTCTTGCGCAAATTGAGCTGTGGAAAAACGGTGACGAGTACAAGAACGAAGTCTACGTATTGCCAAAACACCTGGACGAAAAAGTCGCACGCCTGCACCTCGAACGCATCGGCGCCAACCTCACCACGTTGACCGACGAGCAAGCGGACTACATCGGCGTCGCGAAGACAGGGCCTTACAAAGCGGAGCATTACCGCTACTAGTTTGTTTGATTTCGCGCTTAGGGCCCGTGGTCGTCGGCTGTAGGTCGGTCGCAATGGGCCCGCGCGCCGGTGAAACCTTTGCGGGATGGCTCCCTTCGGTCCGCAGGAATTCTGGTTATCGTGGCATTGGCTGGTGCGGACTGACGTTTACTGCACTAAAGATCAATCCGCGCTGTGCGATGTAGCTTTGATTGGCATCATTGGGCGGATTGGGCCGCCATCCCGTAAAAGGACATGCCATGTGCGACGCCCGCCCGCGACAAAGCCCGCCTGCGACCAACCACTGCGACCAAGCCCACAAAAAAACTGTGAAGTCGCCTATGGTCTGAGCATATCCAAGGCGCTATGATTTGGCAGCTGTGATAATTGCGTCATGGCGTGATTACGCCAGTCGAGGCAGGCCTATCTCTCATTCAAGCGATCCAGTTCGGATACTGCATGTCACGGACCCTCATTTGTTCGCGGACCCGGAAGCGGGTTTTCGTGGCATCGTCACGGGGGATTCGCTGCAGCTCGTGCTGGACCATATCCAGTCGGCAGATTGGCCCGCTGATTTTGTGGCGGTCACGGGTGACCTGATTCAGGACGACAGCTCGGCGGCCTACGAACGATTCTGCGAGCAGTTTTCGACGTTGGGACTCCCGATCCATTGCATACCCGGAAATCACGACATTCGGGAACTTATGCAGAAAGCCCTGCAGCGACCGTCGTTTCATTATTGCGAGACTGTTCGAATCGGATCGTGGACGATTATTGGCATCGACAGCTGTTTGTCGGGCACGGCCGAGGGTGCGGTCTCAAACGATGAGCTCGACAGGCTTCGAGGCATCCTTGATGAAACAAATGACAGTTACGTGCTCGTCTGCCTGCATCATCCGCCGCTGCCTGTCGGCAGTAAGTGGCTGGATAGCGTTGGGCTCAAGAATGCGGACGAATTTCTCGATCTGCTCGCCTGCTACAGCCAGGTGCGTGGCGCAATTTTTGGCCATGTACATCAGGCAGTCGACGAAACGCGCAACGACCTGCGAATTATCGGCACACCCTCGACCTGTACGCAGTTCAAGAAAAACAGCGACAAATTTGCAGTCGACGAAAATCCTCCCGCGTACCGACGCGTGAGCCTGTTACAGGATGGAACGATCGAAGAAGAATTGATCTGGCTGGATTCCTGACCAGGTGCCGATAACAATAAAACCGTCTTTTTCGAAGAGAGTGATCGCCGCCGCCTGCGTCTTCGTGTCGCTTGCATCCAATCCGGCGTTTGCTGAATCACACCCGGTTACGATGTGGCAAGTGGAAGGCCAGCACAACAGCATTTTCCTGCTGGGATCCATTCACCTGCTGCGAGAAAAAGACTATCCAATACCGTCTGTTATTTACAGCGCGTATGACCAGGCCGAGACCCTGATCATGGAACTGGATATGGACGAGTTGGACCCGATGGAGACTCAGGCCCTCGTGTTGGAACTGGGGATGATTCGCGACGGCGGAACGCTGGAAGACGCGCTGGGCCGGCCGCACTATGCGAAAGCGGCCGCACTGGCTGACGATCTGGAGATTCCACTGGCCATGTTGGCCGGATCCAAACCGTGGCTGGCCGCTGTTACGATCGAAACGATGATGCTAACGCGTATCGGATTTGATCCATCACGCGGCATAGAAATGCACCTGACGAATAAAGCCGCGAACGACAGCAAGAACGTTCTGGGCCTCGAAACAGCGCGTCAGCAAATTGAAATGCTGAACAATTTGTCGGCAGCAGCGCAACGCGAGATGTTATTGCAGACATTAAGAGAAGGTGGCCAGATAGAGGCGCTGCTTGACGACGTTATCGATGCATGGCGTGAGGGCGATGTCGACTACATGGAAGAAACATTGCTGAGTGACATGGCGGGGCATGGTGAATTGTACAGTTCAATCGTGGTCGACAGAAACAACAACTGGGTACGCCAAATTGATGCGCTGCTCGATGATGACGACGACTACCTGATTGTCGTCGGAACGATGCACCTGGTGGGGCAAGACGGCGTTCCGGAACTCCTGCGACGACGCGGAATGCAAATACAGCAAATGCAGCACATCGCGGACTGATTCGCCGCCCTAAATTTCAACCATCCGAAAATCTTCTTTACCCGCCCCGCACTCCGGACAACGCCATTCACGTGGCACCTCGGCCCAGCGTGTTCCGGCTTCCACGCCGGATTCGACGTCGCCCTCTTCCTCGTCAAATACGAAGTTGCAGATCAGGCACATAAAGTTTTTCATGTGCCTGACAGTGTGCCGAATTTAATGGCAAGTCAACATGGCGCGATGGACACCCTGCAGGCCGGATATTTCGTCCGTTGTCGCGTAAGATCGGCCGGAGAATGGCTGGATGAAGGATTTTTAGATCGATGAGCTTGTTTACCGAAGCGAAGCAATACATTGCAGGTGGCGTAAATTCTCCGGTTCGCGCGTTTGCGGGGGTTGGTGGAGACCCGGTGTTTATCAAAAGCGCCAAAGGCGCGTGGCTGGAAACCGAGGATGGCCGGCATTTGATCGACTACGTCGGATCGTGGGGCCCGATGATTCTCGGACATGCCGATCCGGGCGTCCTAGCGGCGGTAACCGATACCGCGGCAAGGGGCTTGAGTTTTGGCGCACCATCGGTCATCGAAACAGAACTTGCCAGGAAAATTTGCTCGCTGGTCCCGTCTATTGAGCGTATCCGAATGGTCAGCTCCGGCACGGAAGCGACTATGAGCGCCATTCGACTGGCGCGCGGCCATACCGGGCGCGACAAAATCGTAAAATTCGAGGGTTGTTACCACGGCCACTCCGACTCATTGCTAATCAAGGCGGGCTCCGGCGCGCTGACACTCGGCGTACCCAGTTCGCCGGGCGTACCCGCAGGCATTGCCGAACATACGATCACGCTTGAATACAACGATGCAGATGCCGTGTCCCGCGCTTTCGCCGAATTGGGCAATGAAATCGCCTGTGTCATCGTTGAGCCAGTCGCGGGCAATATGAACATGGTTCCACCGGAGCCCGGTTTTCTCGAAACGTTGAGGACCGTGTGCTCGGAGTCCGGCGCATTACTGATTTTCGACGAGGTCATGACAGGATTCCGGGTCGCACTCGGGGGCGCGCAGTCACTCTTTGGCATCGCACCCGATTTGACTACGCTTGGCAAAATAGTAGGCGGAGGTATGCCGGCCGCAGCGTTCGGCGGGCGAGCGGACGTGATGGCCAGCATTGCGCCGGACGGTCCGGTGTACCAGGCAGGCACCTTGTCCGGCAACCCGCTGGCGATGGCAGCTGGCCTGGCAACGCTGGAAGCGCTCGAGTCGCCCGACTTTTACGAGTCCCTGGGCGAATCCACGCGGCACCTGGTTGAAGGCCTCAAATCGATCGCCGATCAACATGACATACCGTTGGCAGTTGAATCAATCGGCGGTATGTTTGGCTTCGTCTTCAGTGATGACGGGCCGATTCGCCGCTACTCACAGGTTGCGGCGGCGAATGTCGATCGGTTTCGGACGTTTTTTCACGGCATGCTGGATGAAGGTATCTACCTGGCACCCTCGGCGTTTGAAGCCGGGTTTGTTTCAAGCGCGCATGGCAAAGACGAAATAGACCAGACCCTGACGGCCGCTGACAAAGTGCTCGCGAATCTTTAGCACGTTTACGCAAGAACGGGTGCGCCGGGTCCTCGAACGCTTTTCAGGACTTCCCGCATCATCCCCAGTCGCTGCAAGGGATCTTCGGTTTCGAGACAGGACTGTTTCTGCTCTGGAGTAATCGGCAGAATTTCAGCGAACCGATAAGCGACCCACCCCGCGTCATCGTAGTTTTTGTCCGGCAACTGGTACAGTTTGCCGAGATCGTCCAGTACACCGGCGAGAATGTGGGCCAGTGGCCGGAAGTCATCGGGCAAGTCCTGCAACGGCTCGGTATCGAGGCGCTCGATCTCGCCGACATTCAACCCATCTGCTTTCCGGACGCTATTTAGCAGGCGAAACCGGTCTTCACCAATCGCGGTAACGCCAAGCAAGCCGTCACTACCCTGGTACCAATCTGCGATGCGGGCCAACGTGCCGACGGAATACGTCGATGCGGCGCCCGTTTCGGATCCGTCCCGTATCAGCAGTACACCAAACGGGGAGTCCGTCTTGAGGCAGTTGCTGATCATGTCGAGATAGCGCGGCTCGAATATGCGCAACGGCAACGGACCACCTGGAAACAGGACCGTGCGCAGTGGAAACAGCGGAATTTTCATCGGGCTGGCGGTCTGCCGACCACAACAACATTGCAAGTCGAATACATAACAACAATTATAGTGGCATTAACTGAAAGCGCGAGAGTTGGAGCACGATTCGTGTGACCGAAAACGGCCTGTACGATTTTGCTTACACTTGCCGCTTTTTTTGCAATGCCATCGTCAGTTTTTGGCGCGCCGCGCCGAAACCACCGTTACTCATGAATACCATTTGATCACCGGCCAGCAATTGCTTGCTCAGCGCGGTCACCATATCCTCGTAGTCTGAAAAGAACTGCAAACGACTGTCCAGCGACGAGAGAGATTCGTCGAATTCAGGTGGAAAATCTTCCGGCCGATAGACTGCAATTACATCCGCCCCGTCCAGCGCGTCGGCCATCACCTCATTATGAACGCCCATTTTCATGGTGTTTGAGCGCGGTTCGATCGCGATCACAAGGCGTTGCCCGGGATAACGCCGCTTCATTCCAGCTATCGTGCGTCGAATAGCGGTCGGGTGATGTGCGAAATCGTCGTAGATAGCTATTTCAGAAACTGTCGCGGTTCGTTCCAGGCGGCGCTTCACTCCATCAAATCGCGACATTGAACTGATCGCCTGCTCCAGTGGTACACCGGCAGAACGTGCGGCGGCAATCGCCGCAATCGCATTCTCAAGGTTGTACATCCCACCAAGCTTCCAGTTCGTTTGTGCAAGCGTGCCGTCGCGATCTCGAATACTGAATCGTCTTTCGGCTGAGTCGAGAAATTGTCCGAACCAGTCCTGGGATTTATCCGTACCGAACGTTTCGATCGGGCTCCAGCACCCCATACCTAACACTGACTGCAAATTATTCTCATGACCTTTGCAGATAATTCTTCCGTTACCCGGCACTGTTCGAATAAGTTGATGAAATTGCCACATGATCGCGTCAAGATCGTCGAAGATATCCGCGTGATCGAATTCGAGATTGTTGAGCACCAGCGTACGCGGGTGATAGTGCACAAACTTCGACCGTTTATCGAAGAAAGCGGTGTCGTATTCGTCGGCCTCGACGACAAAAAATTTGGACTTGCCGAATCGGGCAGAGACATCGAGATTGGACCCGATACCGCCAATCAGGAAGCCGGGTTTCAGGCCGGCATCCTCCAGAATCCAGGCAAGCATGCAGGCTGTGGTCGTTTTTCCGTGCGTGCCGGCCACCGCAATGACATGCCGTTTCTCCAGTACATTTTCAGCCAGCCATTGCGGCCCGGAGCGATACGTCATGCCCCGGCTAAGAACGGCTTCGACCGCCGGGTTGCCGCGGCTCAAGGCGTTGCCAATGACAACGCAATCCGGCTTCGAGTCCAGTTGCGCCGCGTCATAGCCTTCGATCACGTCGATGCCCAGGCGTTTGAGCTGGGTACTCATGGGCGGATACACATTCGCATCACTGCCCGTCACCTCATGGCCCGCAGCTTTGGCGAGTGCAGCTATTCCGCCCATGAACGTGCCACAAATTCCGAGAATGTGAATATGCATATGTTTGATAAAGCCTGTGTCAGGGAAGCTTTGTCAGCTGCCAATACGTCAGTAACAACAATATGTAGGATAGGACCGCGATCGCTATGCCAATAGCCCAGGGGCGTTCAATTGCACGCGCGATAATATTCCCTTCCACCGCGACAGACCAGCCTGTTACGAGCCACATGAATGACAGCGTCGTCGACCGGTCTGCGAACAGGTTTATCGCGATGAACCCGACAAGATATACAACCGTAATAATCGCGTCGGCCCCCAGAATTGCAGTCAGGCTTTGCAGGTATCGCTTCGGATAACCGGCGATTTGGATGACGACGAAATAAAAAGCGACGTTGATCATTGCAAGAAATAATGTGACATCGTGCATTGGATTTACGCCGGCCGAAACGATTTCGCTCGTTATAGTGGAGACCAGCACGGATACGAACAATGCCACATAAAAAAACATCCAGGATTTCGGCAGACTATCCGGGCCTTTTCGCAGCAATACGATATCGACAAACGTTTTGAGAAGTAGATGCAGAGTTCTGTCACAATGTGCAAATTGATAAGGTCATCATCGCACGTAATGGCCTGCCAGTTGAACCGTGCCAGTGTCTAAATCCTGATATGCAAAAACCGCACTACATCGATCATTTGTCCGATGAACCACTCAGCACGTCGCTGTCATCGCAATCTCGGGTCGGCATCGACACCGAATTTATGCGTGAACGTACGTTCTTCTCGCAGTTGTGTCTCATTCAGGTTTCGATCGGTGATGATATTTATTGCATTGATCCGCTGGGAGAGTCGCCGGATGACTCGGACACATCTGCAGCGTCCTTTTGGCAAACACTAATGCAGGTACCCTGGGTTCTGCATTCAGGTCGTCAGGATATTGAAGTGGTTTCGCAATCAGCGCGACGGTTTCCCGAGTCTGTTTTTGACACACAGGTTGCAGCAGCGTTGCTCGGCTACGCACCGCAGATGGGGTACGCCGGCCTGGTTGCGGAACTTTTCGATGTACAGCTGGCCAAGTCACATACGCGAGCCGACTGGTCCCGGCGACCTTTGTCCGATGCCGTTCTGCAATACGCAGCCGAGGATGTGCTCTATCTGCTCCCGGCCTATGAAATGCTGAAGGAACGACTGCAACAGCTGGGCCGACTGTCGTGGGCAGAGGATGATTCAGCAGACTTGTTGCAACCGTCGTTGTATGACATTAGTCCCGAGCTGGCAGTGGCAAAACTCAAAGGTGCGCAAAATCTCACCGGCAGCGCGCGCAATGCGGCAGTGCGCCTCGCCGCCTGGCGAGAGCAGGAAGCCTTGCGCAGCAATCGCCCAAGGCAATGGATCGTGAAAGACAGGACATTGCTGGAAATTGCAGTTACCCAACCCGACTCGGCCAGCAAGTTGGCCTCTGTTCCTGGCATGGCAGAGCGCACAGCCAGGCGTGCGTCGTCCTACATTCTGGCAGCGATCAACGAATCAAAATCAGATGAGCATGAATACGAGCCGCCTGCCCGTCCGGACGAAAAGCAGAAGACGTTGCTCAAGACGCTGCAGCAAAAAGTTGCGAAATGTGCGGAGGGACTCGGCGTCGCGACCGAAATCATCGCGCCAAGGAAAGAATTGGCGGCAGCGGCAAACGGGGATCTGGGTGGGCGAGTTTTCAGAGGCTGGCGAGCGGAGCTGATCGGTGACGACCTGGTTGAACTGCTCGAAAACTGAGTCAGTATCGCGGCAAGATCGCTTACGCTCATCCATGTGCTCCGTGACATAAGTACATCCTGTACAAAATGCCGCGCCCACTATTTTCTTATTGTCGCCTGGCTCAAAGCAGCGTTGATACGCTCGTAAATCTCTTCGATCGTGCCTTCGGCATCCACCGTCAGCAGTTTCCCCCGAGACCGGTAGTATGCGATCACCGGCTCCGTCTGACTGCGATAGACCGCCAACCTGCTGCCGATGACTTCCTCGTTGTCATCTTTACGTTGCACCAACTCACCCCCGGCGTCGGTGCATTCCTCCAACTCCTCTGCGGACGAGAAATACACGTTCAGTAATTTACCGGTCTGCGAGCAAATGCGCCTTCCGGTCAGGCGCTTCATGAGGATGTCAAATTTCACGTCCAGAAGAATTGCGGCATCCAGCGGCACGCCAAGCTGGTCCAGCAGATCTTCAAGATCCAACGCCTGCTTTTGCGTTCGCGGAAATCCGTCCAGGATGAAGCCGTCAGCTACATCCGGTTGCGCGAGGCGTTCGCTGATAATGCCAAGCATGATGTCATCGGAAACCAGGTGCCCTGTATCTATGATGTCTTTCGCCTGCTGTCCGAAACGCGTGCCGGACGCGACCGCCTCGCGGAGTATGTCACCGCTTGATATCTGCGGGATATTCCGTTCTGACATGAGCTTTTTCGCCTGTGTGCCTTTGCCCGACCCGGGTGCACCCAACAACACGATTCGCATGACGTAGTCTCTCTGGAAAATTTGATTCGTTTGGGCCTGGCGAACGGCCCTTTGCGCGGCGGCATACGCTACCGACATCGCGTTTTAAGGTCAATGATATTGATGTAAAGTTTGTGAATGAAGCAGCGGATTCCGCTATGCTTCGCACCGATTTCCACCGATGTCAGGAATAGTCTTAATGCCAAAAATGAACGCGTTTTATGCACAATCGGGCGGCGTGACCGCCGTAATCAATGCAACCGCAGCCGGCGTAATCGAAACTGCGCGCAAGCACAAGAACAAGATTGCCAACGTCTACGCCGGTAGAAACGGCATTATTGGTGCGCTGACCGAAGACATGATCGATACCAGCAAGGAGTCGACCCGCACCATCGCGGCTCTTAAGTACACGCCGGGCGGCGCATTTGGTTCTGCGCGGTACAAACTCAGTGGCATAGAAGAGAACCGGGCGGAATACGAACGGTTGATCGAAGTATTCAAAGCCCACGACATCGGATATTTCTTCTACAACGGCGGCAATGACTCGATGGATACGGCGCACAAAGTATCCCTCATCAGCAAGAAAATGGGATTCCCTGTCACCTGCCTGGGAGTGCCGAAGACCGTTGATAACGACCTGCCGATAACGGACAACTGCCCGGGATTTGGCTCAGTCGCAAAATATGTCGCCGTTTCAACCCAGGAAGCCGCTATGGACGTGCTGTCGATGGCAAAAACGTCGACCAAGGTATTTATCCTTGAAGTCATGGGGCGCCATGCCGGATGGATAGCCGCTGCCGCCGGCCTGGCCGGCAAGAAACCTGGCGATGCTCCGCACATCATATTGTTTCCGGAAGTGCCTTTCAGGAAAGCGGCATTCCTTAAACGAGTCAGGGAATGTGTCAGGAAGTACGAATATTGCGTCATCGTGGTCAGCGAAGGTGCGCGGTTCGCAAACGGCAAATTTCTGGCTGAAGCCGGTACCCGTGATGCGTTTGGCCATGCACAGCTCGGCGGTGTGGCACCGGTGGTCGCCAACCTGGTTCGCGACAACCTCGGTTTCAAATACCACTATGCTGTTGCCGACTACTTGCAGCGGTCGGCCCGCCATATCGCATCAGCAACCGACGTAAAACAAGCGTATGCCGTCGGCGTGGCGGCTGTAAAAATGGCACTGGCCGGCGAGAACGCAGTTATGCCGGTCATAAAGCGCGTATCTGACCGACCCTACCGGTGGAAAATCGAAAAGGCGCCGTTGGCCAGAATTGCAAACAAGGAAAAAATGCTGCCGAAGCGGTATATCTCGAGTGACGGGTTTTCCATAACCGAGGCAGCACGGCGCTATCTGCAGCCACTGATTTATGGCGAAGATTACCCCCCATATATCAATGGCTTACCAAAGACGGCTACGCTGAAAAACGCCTCGGTACGCAAGCGGCTGGGAACAAAATTTGTGGTATGATGCGCCGCCTTGCGGGCAGGGACCGTGTGAACGGGTCCGGGAGCGCCAGCAAGATTCTTACGATAATAAGAAATACCAGTCGTAAGACCCTCACACATAGAGTTTTTTTATAGCCTCCACGGATTCCGTCCGCGGAGGAATTTATATGATTGGGAGACAATCTGATGAGTAATGATTTCGCACTGTTGCTGGCTATCGGAGCGGGCGTTTTGGCGGTGCTTTATGGGCTGATTTCCACCCAGTGGGTCCTCAAACAGCCGGCTGGCAACGACCGCATGCAAGAAATCGCGCGGGCCATTCAGGAAGGCGCTGGCGCTTACATGAACCGACAGTATTTC
>Ga0316191_10004353_pt1 | contig 10555 bp, 12 predicted proteins | sample Eddworburr2cm_MG_FD_204928 | JGI IMG/M metagenome (GOLD analysis project Ga0316191, IMG submission 204928) | Coastal sediment microbial communities from Maine, United States - Eddy worm burrow 2 cm | ecosystem: Environmental > Aquatic > Marine > Coastal > Sediment | place: USA: Maine... | reverse complement strand
CTACGGCATGTCCGGTGATGCTTATCATATGACATCGCCTGCACCGGAAGGTGAAGGTGGCGGTCGTTGTATGAAGGCAGCTCTGGATTGCGCCGGACTGAACCCCGAAGATGTTGATTACATTAATGCGCATGGCACATCCACGCCTGCCGGCGATGTTTGCGAAACTCAGGGTATCAAGGGCGTCTTTGGCGATCACGCGAAAAAATTGATGGTCTCTTCATCCAAATCGATGACCGGTCACCTGCTGGGTGCTGCCGGAGGCATTGAGGCTGCATTCTCAGTTCTGGCAGTTCACCATGGTATTGTTCCACCTACGCTCAATCTGGACGATCCTGATCCTGCATGTGATCTAGATTATGTTCCGCATACAGCACGTGAAGTGGATATTGATGTAGCAGTTTCCAACTCTTTCGGGTTTGGCGGCACCAACGCATCTGTCATTGTCCGCAAATTTAAGTAATTCAAAAAACAGACTCTACAGCACCGTATTAGATTGGCCTGATGATGCGCCCACAGCGCATGATCTCTTTTGCTCTATCCCTCACCTTTTTTCAGCCATTCTTGAAGACCCTGCTGGCAATGGTCGAGATTTTCTTGTTTCCAAACAGGGTGTTAACCATTCCTCGGAGGATATGGGCGATGCAATTGCATTTGTGGACAGATGGAAGTCCGGGCAATCCGATCAAAGGTATCCGTTTCCCGGAATCAGGCAGCTTTTCTATGCCGCGTACGAAGCCGGAAGAGTCATTGAATCCCTCCCTGAACCCAAAACCGGAACTCCCGGGCCAATGTTGTGGCGGCTTGAAGCTGAGTGGAGCATCTGCATTGATCAGGCTGAACATAAACTATATCTAGCTTCACACATCAGTCAGCAGCAGCTGGATGATGTGGTTGATGCCATCACCTCACAATCCACACCTGTTAAATCCGAAGCAGTGCCCATTAATGTGTCTGAAATCGTTTCGGGAAATTCTGAAAGTTATAAGCGTGCCGTTGAGCGGGTGAAGGCGTATATCACTGCCGGAGATATCTTTCAGGCCAATATTGCACGCTTCTGGTATACATCACTGCCTGAGACAGCGGTTTATGATCTCTACAACACGCTTTGCCAGGTCAATCCGGCACCCTTCTCCTGCTTCGTGAAGGCCGGAAGTGATGCGGACCCCCTCTATATTATCTCTGCATCTCCAGAACGACTCTTCTCGCTCTCTTCTGATGGCGTGGTTGAAACCCGTCCCATTGCCGGTACGCGCAGGCGTGGAGAGGGGGATGACGATGACTCCCTTAAAACAGAGCTGTTGCTCTCCGACAAGGAGCAGGCCGAGCATATCATGCTGGTTGATCTGGAGCGCAATGATCTTGGTCGTGTCTGCAGGCCGGGAAGTGTTGAAGTGAATGAGCGTATGAGTGTTGAGCGTTACAGCACGGTTCAGCATATCGTATCCAATGTCCGTGGCCGTCTCACTGAGGGTATGGATGTAGTGGACGTTTTCAGGGCGATGTTTCCAGGTGGCACGATTACAGGATGTCCCAAGGTTCACTGTATGGAGATCATTCATGAGCTGGAGGAGAAGGCTCGTGGTCCCTACACTGGCGGTGTCGGCTATGTCGGCTGGGATGGGAGTGCTGACATGAATATTCTAATTCGAACCTTCTGGCACTACCGTGGCGAGCTCCACTGGGCGGCAGGTGCAGGCATTGTTGCGGATTCTGACCCTGCTGCCGAATTGGAAGAGACTTACCACAAAGCTGCAGGGCTGTTACGAGCCCTAAGGGTTTGAAACAACAAGCTGGACCGAACTCTTTTCTCCGCTGGTTGAACAGGCTTTTCTGCCGCCATTGGCACCGGCTCGAATCTAACAACATCACATTGCCGGATGGGCCACTAGTTTTAATCGGCAATCACCGCTGTGGGCTTGATCCGCTTCTGGTGCAGGCATCGGTGGATCGTCCGTTATGCTTTTTGATGGCTCGGGAATATTACCATGGCATGCTCGGCATGAAGTGGTTTTTCAATATGGTTGGTGCGATTCCTGTCAGTCCTGGAGGGGCAAATCGGCATGCTCTGCGTGAAGCCATTGATGTACTCCAGCAGGACGGGGTGCTCTGCATTTTCCCTGAAGGGGCTGCTAACCCTGAAATCCCGCTTAAACGTATTCTACCGGGGGCTGCCATGCTGGCGCTGGAGACAGATGCTCCTCTATTGCCATTTCGTATCACCGGCGTCTGGCCGTTTGACCATATCAATATCTGGAAGGGCCTACTTAAACGGAGCAGGGCTTCGGTTCAGTTCGGTGATATTATGCATCTGGAGTCGACAGGGACTCCAGACAGGTCAGATATCAGGGCAGGTATGAAGCGGGCGAAAGAGGCGCTGCACAAGCTGCGTTAAGGCGTTGTTACTCTCTACCCAAACGCATGGCGAAATCTTCAGGATAGGAGGCGTTGGCCTGCGCCTCTTCGTACTCAATCTGATCCGACTCCACCAGTTGCTGTAGATGCTGGTCAAATGACTGGCTACCGTAGAGTACGGATCCCTCTTCCATCGCCTTGGGAATTTCGCGCCAGCGATCCGGATCAAGAATAAAGTGTTTAATCACCGAGTTTCTGATCATCACTTCCAGAATCGCGATTCGACCTTTGCCATCCTTCTTGGGAAGAAGTTTCTGGACGATAATGGCGCGAAGATTCTCTGAGAGACGTTCACGAATGGCATCCTGCTCATTCAGGTTAAAGGCAGACATGACACGCTGCATCGTGCCGATGGCGGTGGTCGCATGTACAGTCGCTGTGACAAGGTGGCCGGTCTCCGAGGCTTGAAGGGCCAGCTGAATGGTGTCCCTGTCACGGACCTCTCCGGCCACAATAATATCGGGCGCTTCACGCATGGCATCATTTAGCCCCTGTGCATAGGTCATCACATCAAGGCCCAGCTCACGCTGACAGACGGTTCCTTTCCGGGTCGTGCTGTAGCGGTACTCGATCGGGTCTTCAAGGGTGACGACATGAACAGGCCTGTGTTGAATAATATGGTCCAGAATAGCGGCCAGTGTCGTGCTTTTGCCGGAACCGGTGGCTCCAGCCATCAGAATGAGACCGTTGCGGTGGCTACTGATCTCCCGGATTACCGGTGGCAGTCGCAGCTCATCAAAGCTGGGGATCTTTTTCGGAATGATACGTGCCACAATACCAAAGCTGTTGTTGGTTCGCATCACATGTACACGGAAGTGCGCAACATTCTCCAGTGAGTAGTGAAAATCCTTACTTTTAATCGCTTCAATGTCGGATGATCCAGGAACATCTCTGATCAGGTGCTTGATCATCTCGATGACCTGTTCCCGGCCGGGTTCAGGAACTTTATCCGGTGAGATGGTTACGACCGAGCCGTTAATTCGCATACGTACGCGGTCATCAGTTCGAACAAGTAGATCCGATGCACCATGTTTATGTGCTGCAAGCAACAGGTCGTCTATGAGTTGCCAGTCAGCCATCAGATTTTCAGCTCAGACGTTGAACTGTTTACCAGTTCGTCGATGTCGCCACCGCTCTCATTGTCTTCCAGTTTTGACATCTTCATCTTCAGACGCAGGTCGTTGACCGAGTCTGCATTTTTCAGTGCTTCATCTTCAGAAATCACTCCCTGCTTCCAGAGTTCCAGAAGATGCTGGTCGAAAGTCCGCATGCCGTAGTTTTTACCTGCAGCCATCGACTCCTTGATTTCACCGATCTCCCATTTGTCGATCAGATCAGCAATACGAGGCGTATTGATCAGAATCTCAATGGCTGGCACGCGCCCTCCATCGATGGTCTTGACCAGACGCTGGGAAAGAATGCCTTTGAGGTTTAGGGCCAGATTGAGGCGTACCTGTGGATGCACCTCTTCCGGGAAGAAGTTCAGAACACGTTCAAGCGCCTGGTTGGCATTGTTGGCATGCAGTGTTGCCATGCAGAGGTGACCTGTTTCGGCAAACTCAAGCCCATGCTCCATGGTCTCCCTATCCCTGATTTCACCGATCAGGATGACGTCGGGTGCCTGCCGTAGCGTATTTTTCAGCGCTTGCTTAAAATCATGGGTGTCCGTTCCGACCTCACGCTGTGTAATGACGCTCTTTTTGTGTTTATGCACGAACTCAACAGGGTCTTCAATGGTGATAATGTGGCCCGCCTGCGATGAGTTCCTGTGGTCAATCAGTGCCGCAAGTGATGTGGATTTACCCGAGCCAGTACCACCGACCATAATGACAAGCCCACGCCTTGCCATAGCGATATCCTTGAATATTTCCGGAAGCCCCAGCCCATCGAGCGTGGGTACCTCGGTTTTGATCTGACGGATCACCAGGCCGACACAGCCCATCTGGCGGAAGATGTTGACACGGAAACGACCTAGATCCGGATAGGATAGGGCGAGATTCATCTCATAATCTGCTGCAAATGCGGCCCGCTGCTTTTCGCTCATGCAGGAGTTGGCCAGCTGCTCACACTGCACGGAGTTAAGCGGCTCCTGCTTCAGCGGCATCACAACACTGTTGATCCGGTAGGCCGGAGGCAGGCCTGTGGTGATGTAGATGTCCGATGCATCCTTCTTGACCATGATCATTAACAGCTGCTTGATTGTCAGTCTTTGCGGTTCATTGGCACTCATCTGTTGCTCCTTATACGACTTCGGCTATTAAATGGCGCCGCCGCCAAACAGCTTCTTGTTCTGGCACTTTTCAAGGGCCGCCTGTTGCGTGATTTTACGTGATTTTACCAATCGCTGAAGGTCTGAGTCGAGCGTCTGCATGCCCTCTCGAAGGGAGGTCTGCATCACGGATACCATCTGCGGCACCTTGTTTTCACGAATCAGATTACGGATGGCCGGGGTTCCCAACATGATCTCATGGGCAGCGACACGCCCGTTACCATCGGCAGTTTTCATCAATGTCTGAGAAATCACGGCACGCAGGGACTCGGAGAGCATGGCTCGCACCATATCCTTTTCTGCAGCGGGGAATACGTCGATGATACGGTCGATTGTTTTTGGTGCGGATGAGGTATGCAGGGTGCCAAATACCATATGACCGGTCTCTGCAGCGGTGAGGGCGAGACGGATGGTCTCCAGATCACGCAGCTCACCGACCAGGATTACATCGGGATCCTCACGCAACGCACTTTTCAATGAATTGGCAAATGAGTGGGTATGAGGTCCGACCTCACGCTGGGAGATCAGTGCGCTTTTTGAGCGGTGAACAAACTCGATAGGATCCTCAATGGTCAGGATATGCCCTTTTTCGTTCTGGTTCCGGTAGTCCACCATGGCGGCAAGCGTGGTCGATTTACCTGAACCAGTTGGGCCGGTAACAAGGCAGATGCCGCGAGGTGTCATGGAAATATCCGTGAAGATGTCAGGGCATTTGAGCTGCTCCAGTGTGAATACTTCGGTCGGAATCACACGGAACACGGCACTCATGCCGCGGTTCTGATTAAAAACATTCACACGAAAACGTGCGATATCTCCCAGTGCAAAGGAGAAGTCGAGCTCCAGATGCTCTTCAAACAGCTTACGCTGGGTATCGTTCATGATGTCGTAGACCATCGCCTGCACTTCTCGATCGCCAACTTCCGGCATTTTGATACGGGTCATATCACCATGGATTCTGATCATGGGCGGCTCGCCCGATGACAGGTGCAGGTCAGAAGCACCGTTTTTTACTGTAAACGCGAGTAGCTCGGAGACGTCCATGATTCCTCCCTAAGGGTCAGTTTTCATATCTGATGTACGGAGCATAGGAGCCGAACGTGAGGGCTGCAAGCGGGATTCGGCATTTTCTGAATAGTGAATCTCGCCGTTGCCATCGACCAATATGGCGTTCATGCCCATTTTTTTGATCTGTGGCAAACCTTCACGTCCCATCACAAAGAGTGCTGTGCTCCATGCATCGGCCAGTGTTGCGTTGGATGATATAACGGTCGCACTTTGGGCTTTGGTAGCCGGCATACCGCTCTCCGGTTCAAGGATGTGGTGATAACGTCGACCCTGATAGCTGTAATAGCGCTCATAGTCACCTGAAGTGACAATGCTGATCTCTCCAGCCGCCTCAATGGTGGTGATGACCTCTCCACTATTGCGCGGGTGTCGAATACCGATTTGCCAGGGTCGTTCACCATGGGTTCCGATCACTTTGATATCTCCACCTGCGTTGATAATGGCATGCTTGATTCCGTGTGATTGAAGTGTCTGCATGCCCCGTTCAATGGCATAACCTTTGGCAATGGCCCCGAAATCAAGTTCACAGAGCGGCGTGGTTCGGGAGAGACGCTCTTCAGAGCCATATTGAAGGCATGCAAGGGAGGCTTTGGCGAGCGTGCTGATTTTCTCGTCTGATGGCGGCAATGTAGGGGCTTGTGTCTGTGAAAAGCCCCAGAGTTTGTTAAGCGCCCCGAGTGTCGGGCTGAATGCATGATTGCTTCTCTTTTCAATCTCCAGGGCGGTGTCCAGAAGGGCGGCCACCTCTGTTGGAAGCTTTTGCATCATCCCTGGTGGCGATTGATTAAATGCTTTGACCGGATTGGAGCCTTCACCATAGATGGTAAAGATGGCTTCAATCCGCTGCATCTCGCTGCCTGCAGCCTCAATGGCGGATAGTGCCTGCTCCTGTCCGGCACCATGGATGGTAAATTCAACCAGCGTGCCCATCATAAAACGGGTTTCACGAATGGTGTCTGAAGCCGGGCTGCATGCTGTGATGAACAGCATTGAGATGACAAATAGCGGATAGATCAATCGCATGCCCTGATTGTCTGCTTTAGCACCAGTGTGGCAAGTGCAACTTGCGTCGATTTGAAAAAAAAGGGAGTATTCTGGTATAGATTAAAAAGTTGAAGACGAGGTAACGATGTCACTAACGCTAACCGACACTGCGGCCGATAAAATCAGAGGATTGCTGGAGCGCGAAGATAATAGCGCACTAAATCTGCGTATATTTGTATCTGGAGGCGGATGTTCCGGGTTTCAATACGGATTTACCTTTGATGATGAGATCAAAGACAACGATGAAGTCGTTGATAGCCATGGTGTTAAGCTGCTAGTTGATCCGATGAGCCTTGAATTGATCAATGGTGCTGAAGTCGATTACCAGAGTTCGATCAATGGCGAATCTTTTGTCATTCGTAATCCCAATGCAGGCTCTTCATGCGGATGTGGCAAATCCTTTACCCCTGCAGAGACAGGCGCCGGCTGTGCCAACAACGCCGGGTATTGATGGCACGCTCTACTGAGTTTCATAAATTCGGGGCCTTCTGGCTCCGTTTTTATTGCGGCAGGTCGTTATGAATTCAGCGGCTATGAGTTCAGGCAGAGTGGTTTCAGCTGCACTGAGCGTTAACCAGCTCTGTAAGTCCTACAGTAACGGCAAAGAGGCGCTGAAAGGTGTCTCCCTATCGGTTCCGGAGGGGAGCTTCTTTGCGCTGCTCGGTCCGAACGGGGCGGGTAAGAGCACACTGATTAATATCATGGCCGATACAGTTGTACCGACATCCGGGAGCATTGAGTTTCTGGGTCACGATATGTTCTCCGAACGCCTCTGGTGCAAAGGCAACATGGGCGTGGTGCCTCAGGAGGTGGCGTTTGACCCCTTCTTTACGCCGCGCGAAGTGCTAAGCATGGTTTGCGGGCTGTATGGTCAGAAGCCGGACATGAAGTGGATCAATGAGCTGCTGGAGCGTCTGGAGCTGGCACAGCATGCCAATAAAAATACACGGCAACTCTCCGGCGGCATGCGCAGGCGTCTGCTGATAGCGCAGGCACTGGTGCACAGGCCGCCACTGGTGGTTCTTGATGAACCGACAGCCGGTGTTGATGTTGAACTTCGCAGACGTCTGTGGGACTACATGCGGGAGCTCAATGCCTCCGGTACAACCATTCTTCTCACCACCCACTATTTGGAAGAGGCGGAAGAGCTTTGCGATCATGTTGCCATTATTGACCGAGGCCGTGTGATCGCATCCAGTGGTATGGAGAAGCTTCTGCATGAGGTTGCCGGTTCATATCTCTGGCTACGTTACAGCGATGGATGGGAGCTTGGTGCAGTGGATGCAGAGGCGCTTTCCGAATTCAATCCGCGGATGCATGAGGGGCAGCTATGCCTGACGCTCAACCGCATGGATCTTAAGCAGTCGACTTTCCATCATGCCTATGAGGCAGCCCTGCAGCGTTTCGGCCCACCGCTTGATGCCGGTGTATGTCAGGAGGATCTTGAAGATGTTTTCCTGCGTCTGACGCGTGAGGAGGCTGCCCGATGAACCTTCGAGGAACATGGACGCTGTTTAAGCGCGAAACCCACCGCTTTCTGAAAGTGAATATGCAGACCGTTGCGGCACCGGCGCTGACGGCGATCCTCTATCTGATCGTCTTCCGTTATGCGATGGGAGACCGGCAGGTGCCGGGGATGGAGGTGGATTATTTCACTTTCCTGATTCCGGGCCTGGCGATGATGACCATGCTACAGAATGCGTTCGCCAACACATCCAGCTCGATCATCATCGGCAAGGTGATGAATGTGCACATCTACCTGTTGATGGCGCCGCTATCGGCCATTGAGATGGTGATCGCCTTTTTAACAGCTGCGGTGCTGCGCGCCGTGATTGTGGCAACGGTATTCCTGCTGGTGCTGGTTCCCTTTGTCGATATCTCCATTCACCACTTTGGCCTGATCCTGATCTACGGCATCTGCGGCAGTATTATCATGGGTGGTATGGGGCTGATCGGTGGCATGTGGTCGGAGAACTTCGACAGCATGTCGATGGTGAACAACTTCATCATCCTGCCGCTCACCTTCCTCTCCGGCGTCTTCTATTCCATCGAACAACTGCCGCCAATCTGGCAGCAGGTGAGCCACTTTAATCCTTTCTTCTACCTGATTGACGGCTTCCGTCACGGCTTCCTTGGAGTAGGGGATAGCGATCCTTTCCTCTCTATCGGCATTGTTGTCGGCTTTGCACTCGCTACCGTGCTGACCTGCTGGTACCTCTGGCGAATCGGCTGGCGGCTGAAGGATTAACTGTGGCTTTTCTGGATCGAATCCCCTATTTGCTGCTGATTGGTTTCACCATCCTGATGGCGTTGGCACCGTTTGTCCCCGAACCCCATCTGCTTGAGAAGCTTAGGCTTCTGGCGGAAGGGTCGTTAACAAAACCGATCGATATTTTTGATCTCTTCTGGCATCTGCTGCCTGCCATGGTGCTGCTTCTGAAGCTGCAGCGCGACCGGAAAAAACGTGAGGGAGAAGACGCATGAGCGGCTGGGGATGTCCGCATGAGAAGGATGGAAACTGTCGTAAGGTTCCCGGCAAAAAGTGTGATCCCGGTATGAAGGGGTGTACGCTTTCCGGCCGTTTCCGGTTTAGCAGTGATGAGAAAAATATCTCCAAACGTCTGAAGAAAGAGACGGATTCCAAACCCGATGGGGAGAATGATTAAGTGGCAAATCAGTCCAAGAGTAAAAAAGATCGAAAGACATCGGCATGGTTCCAGCGCCATGCCAATGATCCGCATGTGAAGCAGGCTCAGCGAGAGGGGAAACGCTCCCGTGCCGTATTCAAATTGACCGAAATCCTCGATGAACATGGTCTGGTGATTAAAAAGAACAGTGTCGTGGTTGATCTAGGCTGTGCACCGGGTTCATGGAGCGAGGAGATCAGCAGGCGGCTTGGGCCGGATGGCATAGTGATCGGTATTGATCTGCTGCCTATGAATCCGGTTGAAGGCGTTACCCTGATTGAGGGTGATTTCGATTCTCCGGAGGGGCAGAAGGCGCTGAATGAGGCGCTTAAAGGACGAAATATTGATCTGGTGGTCTCGGATATGGCACCGGAGATGAGTGGCAACAAGCTCGTCGACCAGATGCGCATGATCGGCCTCAATGAGATGACATTCCACTTTGCCAAAGCGCATCTTCGCCCAGGTGGCGAACTGCTGATGAAAACCTTTATGGGCGAGGGGTATGACGGTTTCCGGCGTGAGCTGGGGGCTGCATTTAAGAGTATAAAAAACATCAAGCCAGCCGCCAGCCGCAAGGCATCGAGTGAATTTTTTCTATTGGCTCGGGATTTCAAAGGCTAATGCGACCCCTCTTGTGAGACGATTCCTATGAGACTGTTCGCGGCGCTGGACACTCCCTACGCCATCACCGAAGAGATTCATGCCTGGTGGCTGGAGGCAGCCACGCAGCTCCCTCCCGGTGACTGGCGCGATGTGCCAACCAAAAACTGGCACCTGACACTCGCCTTCTATGGTGAGGTGGAGGGTGGTGAGGTGGATGATCTCGCTGAAGCGCTGGCTGAGTATGTCCGGGGCACGACCAAGGAACCTCTCAGAAGTGGTCGCAGGCGCGAGGGTGAAATGCCCGGCGTGAACGGCCCAATCGGGCTTAAAACAACAGAGTTCGGAGCATTTCGAAAGTTTTCAAAGCCACGTGTTCTCTGGGCCGGTGTTGATGATCTGGATGGGAGCAGTGAGCTGAAAGAAATGGCACGTTGTTGCAGGCGTGCAGGTCGTGCTACCGTTCGCAAACGTT
>Ga0316191_10004347_pt1 | contig 10559 bp, 17 predicted proteins | sample Eddworburr2cm_MG_FD_204928 | JGI IMG/M metagenome (GOLD analysis project Ga0316191, IMG submission 204928) | Coastal sediment microbial communities from Maine, United States - Eddy worm burrow 2 cm | ecosystem: Environmental > Aquatic > Marine > Coastal > Sediment | place: USA: Maine... | reverse complement strand
GGTCAGGTGACCGCTCCTACCCCTCTTACAGCGCCCGTAGGAGCGCCGGCCTTCGGCGCGATTGTCTGAGAACAGAATCGCGATCAGTACCCAAAGAACGGGCATAAAAAGACCGCTCCTGCACTCACCTGCGGCACTAGTTGGAGTACCAAAAAAACACCGTGTATTGCACTTGTGGCCAATGCACGAGACGCAAAAATCTGTGCTAGTGTTTCCTGGTACCAGCCAAACAACAACAAGTCAGCAGCGGCAGATGCACGATTACAACAACATGACTGCGCAGCAGCGAACGCTGCGGCAACCGTTACACGTCTGTGCGTGGCTATTTGCCTGCCTGATCCTGCTGCAGACCGCCGCGGCACATGCACAGTCTGCCGAACCATCCGTCCAGCAACTGCTGATCGACCGGGTAACCCGCATCGAGGCGGGAGAGACGGTCTCCATCGCAGATAGCGAAATCGCCTCCCGGATCCTGCTGCCGGCTGTTTACCGGGCGCATGAGTACGCGCCGCTCTGGCACAATCCGCATTCAGTGGAGCAGTTGCTTGCCGCCATCCGCACCAGTGAACTCGACGGCCTGGATCCTTCCGACTACAACCTGCATACCCTGGAGCGCCTGTTGCAACAGCGCCGGGACAGCACAGCGGACAACAAGCTGGCGTGCGAGCTTGACCTGCTGCTCACCGACAGCCTGGTCCGGCTCGGCTACCACCTGAACTTCGGCAAGGTCGATCCAGAGGCCCTCGATTCCGACTGGAACATGACGCGCTACATCGAGGATATGGACACCCTGGTACAGCAGACCGATGCCATCGAAACCGGCAACATCGACCTGCTGCTGCAATCACTGCGCCCGCAGGTACCCGCCTATGCGCGTCTGATGGCGGCGCTGGCGCAGTACCGGGAACTGCAGGCGCGTGGCGGCTGGGCAGCTGTGGCACCGGGTGAAACCCTGAAGCCCGGGATGTCCGGCGAGCGCGTTGCCGCCCTGCGCGAGCGACTGCTCGTCACGACTGACATGCAGCCCGGGACCGGTGATCCGGCCATCTTTAATGCGGCGCTGGAGACTGGAGTACGTGCCTTCCAGCAGCGCCACGGACTGGAAGATGACGGCATCGTCGGCAAGACGACGCTGGCCGCGCTAAATGTGCCGGTCGAACAACGCATCGACCAGATCCGCGCCAACCTGGAACGCGCCCGCTGGGTGCTGCACGATCTGCCGGAGACCTACATCCTGGTGGACATCGCCGGCTTTCGTGTGACCTATACCCGCGACGGGGAAATCGTCTGGGAGACCCGCGCCCAGGTAGGGCAACCATTTCGCAAGACACCGGTTTTCCGTGCCCGCATGACTTACCTGGAGGTAAATCCGACCTGGACCGTCCCCCCGACCATCCTGAAGGAGGACGTACTTCCGGCAATAAAACGTGACCCTGCGTACCTGGCGCAGAAGAACATGCAGATTATCGACTACAACGGTAACCCGGTTGACACGGCGTCGCTCGAGTGGCAACGCTACACGGGCAGGAACTTTCCCTACCTGATTCGCCAGGGTCCCGGACCGGAAAACGCCCTGGGGCGGATCAAGTTCATGTTCCCCAACAAGCACCTCGTCTATCTGCACGACACGCCGAGCAAGTCCCTGTTCGGCAAGGCCACGCGGGCCTTCAGCTCCGGCTGTATCCGTATCGAGCACCCCTATGAGCTCGCCGGACTGCTGCTGGAGGGCAACCCCAACTGGGACAAGCAGAAGGTGCTTGCGGCCGTCGACTCCCTGAAAACGCGGACCATCAGTCTCCACCAACCGATCAGCGTTATCCTGCTCTACTGGACCGTGGGCTTCACCCCCGACGGCCGCGTGGCCTTCAAGCAGGACATCTACGAGCGTGATCCGGCCATTGTCAGGGGCCTGAATGCCGGCTTCAGGTTCCGCAGCAGCGCGATCATCAGGGACCACTTGCAATCAGGCATCTCGCCTTCACTGGAGCAGGGCTTCAGCCTTTAGGCAGCGTGCGCGTGTACATCGGACCTGGGCGACAACAGGCGCCTCGCAGCCAGTCAGCAGTGACGCAAAAAAAACCGGGCAAGTGCCCGGTTTTTTTATAGACTTGCGGCAGTGACTGCTACTCTGCGCCGGCTGCCGCCTCTCCTGCCGGGCGGTCGACCAGCTCCACGTAGGCCATAGGAGCATTGTCACCGGCACGGAAACCTGTCTTCAGGATGCGCAGATAGCCGCCGGGACGCTCCTGATAACGCGGACCGAGTTCGTTGAACAGCTTGGTTACCACGTCACGGTCGCGCAGGCGATTGAACGCCAGGCGGCGCTTGTGCACCGAGTCCGTCTTGGCCATGGTGATGAAGGGCTCCGCGAGACGCCGCAGTTCCTTCGCCTTGGGCAGCGTGGTCTTGATGACTTCATGGCGCAGCAGCGAGCAGGTCATGTTCTGGAACATCGCCTTGCGGTGTGAACTGTTGCGGTTTAATTGCCGCCCTGAGTTACGATGACGCATTTTTCGATTCCTGTCAGCCGTTGCCCATGGCGGGCGACGGTTCGTTGTCTTTGGCAGCACCCAGGCTGGCCGGCGGCCAGTTTTCCAGACGCATACCCAGTGAAAGGCCCTTGGTGGCCAGTACATCCTTAATCTCGGTCAGTGACTTCTTGCCAAGGTTCGGTGTTTTCAGCAACTCCACCTCGGTACGCTGGATCAGATCGCCAATGAAGTAGATGTTCTCCGCCTTCAGGCAGTTGGCCGAACGTACCGTCAGTTCCAGGTCGTCAACCGGGCGCAGCAGGATCGGGTCAATGTCGGCCTCGGGTGTAGATATGGACTCTTCCGAGCTGGCCTGCAGGTTAACGAAGGCTGACAGCTGGTCCTGCAGAATCGTTGCAGCGTGGCGAATCGCCTCTTCAGGATCAACGGTGCCATTGGTCTCGATATCGATGATCAGCTTGTCGAGGTCAGTACGCTGTTCGACGCGGGCACGATCCACGTTGTAGGACACGCGGCTCACCGGGCTGAAGGACGCGTCCAGACGCAGGCTGCCGATCGGACGACTCTCATGCTCGTCACCATCACGGCGAGTTGCCGGTACGTATCCCCTACCCTTGGCAATCCTCAGTGTCATCGACAATTCGCCGGCCTTGGTCAGGTTGGCGATTACATGATCAGGGTTAACCACCTCGATGTCATGGTCCAGCTTGATATCGCCAGCCGTTACCGGACCCGGACCCTTCTTGTTGAGTGTCAGGGTAGCCTCGTTGCGATTGTGCATGCGCAGGGCGACCTTCTTCAGGTTCAGCAGGACGTCGATCACATCTTCCTGCACGCCCTCGATGGTCGAGTATTCATGCAGCACGCCGGAAATTTCCGCGTTGACAATAGCGGTACCCGGCATGGATGACAGCAGGATGCGGCGCAGTGCATTACCGAGGGTATGACCGAACCCGCGCTCAAGCGGCTCCAGCGTAACCCTGGCGTGCTTGTCGCTCACTGCCTGAACGTCGACGATACGCGGCTTCAGGAATTCGTTGACTTTTCCAAGCATGAATTAAGTCCCTCAGAAATTACTTAGAATACAATTCGACGATAAGATGTTCGTTGATGTCGGCCGGCAGCTCACTGCGTTCCGGGCGCGACTTGTAAACGCCTTCCATCTTCTTGGTATCCACGTCGATCCAGTCTGCAATCCCGCGCTGCTTGGCCAGTTCCACGGCTGACTGCACCCGCAGCTGCGCGCGACTCTTTTCGTTGACGCTGACCACGTCATTCGGCTGCACCTGGTAGGAGGGAATGTTGACGCGCACGCCGTTCACACTCACGCCGTTATGCCGCACCAGCTGGCGTGATTCGCTGCGCGAGGAGGCGAAACCCATGCGGTAGGCGACGTTGTCGAGTCGGCCTTCCAGCAACTGCAGCAGGTTTTCACCGGTCGAACCCTTGGTGCTCGCCGCGTTCTTGTAGTAGTTGCGGAACTGTTTCTCGAGCACGCCGTAGATACGCCGCACCTTCTGCTTCTCGCGCAGTTGGCCGGCATAGTCAGACAGCCGGGTACGGCGCTGGCCGTGCTGGCCAGGCGGGAACGGGCGGTTTTCCACCGCGCACTTGGCGGTAAAACATTTCTCGCCCTTGAGGAACAGCTTGCCGCCCTCGCGGCGGCACTGGCGACATTTGGAGTCTGTGTACTTGGCCATGCTTTGTTTCCTTCCTAGACGCGACGTTTCTTGGGCGGACGACAGCCGTTGTGCGGTATCGGCGTCACGTCAGTGATATTGGTAATCTGGAATCCGGCGTTGTTCAGCGCACGCACGGCAGACTCGCGGCCCGGGCCCGGACCCTTGACCTCGACCTCGAGGTTCTTCATGCCGTATTCCTTCACTTTCTCACCCGCCTTTTCGGCAGCAACCTGCGCCGCGAACGGCGTGCTCTTGCGGGAACCACGGAAACCCGAGCCGCCCGAGGTCGCCCAGGAGAGCGCATTGCCCTGGCGGTCAGTGATCATGATGATGGTGTTGTTGAAGGATGCGTGAATATGGGCGATTCCGTCGGAAACGTCCTTCTTCACTTTCTTGCGGATCGGTGCCTTAGCCATGCCTGGATTCCGGTTATATTAATGATGGTTAAACTGAAAGGATTACTTGCGTATCGGACGCCGCGGACCCTTGCGGGTACGTGCGTTGGTACGCGTGCGCTGGCCGCGCAGCGGCAGACCGCGACGATGCCTGATACCACGATACGAACCGAGATCCATGAGACGCTTGATGTTCATGGAGATGGTACGGCGCAGGTCGCCTTCTATGGTGTACCTAGCGACTTCCGTACGAATGGCCTCGATTTCGGCCTCGGTCAGGTCCTTGATTTTGGTGTCGGGCTGAATGCCGCTGCTTGCGCAAATCTTGCGCGCGGTGGTGCGCCCGATGCCGTAGATCCCCGTCAGGGCAATCTGCGCATGCTTGTGCGGTGCTATGTTAATTCCGGCTATACGGGCCATTTTAAATCATCTCCAACGCGATTCTTGATAGTGCGGCGCGAAAAGCGGGTAAGGATAGCCTTTGCCCGCCTGAAAATCAAACAAAAGGATTCATCAGCCCGGACCGCAACACCGTCCGTGCAGATTTTAAATATTTCAGTATTTCAATATCTTGCATTCTGGTTGCAACAACTCAGCCCTGACGCTGCTTGTGGCGGCCATCCTTGCAGATGACCCGCACCACACCATTGCGTCGTATGACCTTGCAGTTGCGGCAAATACGCTTGACGGAAGCACGCACTTTCATGTTGTTACACCTCTGGTTTCGGCTGCGCTAGCGCAGTACACCTGTTCTGCCGTGACCTTTCAGGTTGGCCTTTTTCATCAGGCCGCTGTACTGATGCGACACCAGATGGGTCTGGACCTGCGCCATGAAATCCATGGTCACCACGACAATAATCAACAAAGAGGTACCGCCAAAGTAGAACGGTACATTCCAGTAAAGAATCAGAAACTCCGGCATCAGACAGACCAGCGTAATGTAAACGGCACCGGCGGTGGTCAATCGGGTCATGACACCGTCAATGTAGAGTGCGGTCTGCTCGCCAGGGCGGATGCCGGGAATAAATGCCCCGGACTTCTTCAGGTTTTCCGCGGTTTCCTTGGCATTGAACACCAGCGCTGTATAGAAGAAACAGAAGAACACGATCGCCATGGCGTAGAACATAACGTACAGCGGCTGTCCCGGTGACAGTGTGGCCGAAATGTCCTTCAGCCAGCCCATGCCCTCGTTCTCGCCGAGCCAGCTGCCCATGGTTGCAGGGAACAGGATAATACTGGATGCGAAGATCGGCGGAATCACACCTGCCATGTTGATCTTCAGTGGCAGGTGGGTGCTCTGGGCGGCATACACCTTGCGCCCCTGCTGGCGCTTGGCATAGTTGACAGTGATACGCCGCTGGCCGCGCTCGACGAACACCACGAAGCCGGTCACCGCCAGCGCGACTGCAAACAGTAGCAGGATGGTCATGACATTCATTTCACCGGTGCGTGCCAGCTCCAAGGTGCCGCCAATGGCTGACGGCAGGCCCGCCACGATGCCGGAGAAAATGATAATCGAGATGCCGTTGCCCACGCCGCGTTCCGTGACCTGCTCGCCGAGCCACATCAGGAAGATGGTGCCGGTCACCAGCGTCACGACCGCGGTCAGCACAAAGCCCGGCCCGGGGTTCAGTACCAGGCTACCACCGGCAATCTGCTGCCCCTGCAGCGCGGTGGAGATACCGAATGCCTGCATGGTCGCAAGACCGACGGTGCCGTAGCGGGTGTACTGGGTGATCTTGTGACGCCCGGCCTCCCCGCCTTCCTTCTTGAGCTGCTCCAGCGACGGCACCGTTACCGTCAGCAGGTTCATGATGATGGATGCGGAGATGTACGGCATGATGCCAAGGGCAAACAGCGACAGGCGCTCGAGGGCGCCCCCGGAAAACATGTTGAACATTTCCAGGATGGTGCCGCGCTGCTGTTCCACCAGTGCCGCAAGCACGACAGGATCGATTCCCGGTAGCGGAATGAAAGTACCGATACGGAATACGATGATGGCGCCAATGACGAAAAAGAGCCGCTGGCGCAGCTCTTTGATCTGCCCGATACCCGAGGCAGCACCTGACAGTTGCGAACCGATAGCCATTTAGTCCTCGACCTTGCCCCCGGCTGCCTCGATCGCCGCGCGTGCACCGCGGGTGACCTGGATACCTTTGAGGGTTACCGCCTTGCTGATGCTGCCGGAGGCAAACACCCTGGCGCGGGTGGTGATTCGGGAAACCACATTGGCCTGCTGCAGTGCGGCCAGATCGATGACATCCGCATCCACCTTCGCCAGTTCGTTCAGGCGCACTTCTGCCGTGGTGCGGGACAGGCGCGAACCAAAGCCCACCTTGGGCAGGCGCCGTTGCAGCGGCATCTGGCCGCCCTCGAAGCCAACCTTGTGGTATCCGCCGGCGCGGGATTTCTGGCCCTTGTGGCCGCGGCCACAGGTTTTACCAAAACCGCAGCCAATGCCACGGCCCACGCGCTTGGCGTCTTTTCTGCTGCCGGCACCGGGCTTGATCGTATTCAGGCGCATTGTCTAGTCCTCGACCCTAATCATGTAATAGACCTTGTTGATCATGCCGCGAATTTCCGGCGTATCCTCAACTTCGACGGTGTGACGGATACGGCGCAGGCCAAGACCTGTCAGCGTGGCCTTGTGACTCTGCAGGCGCCCACTGGAACTCTTGGTCTGTGTCACCCTGATTTTCTTTGCAGCAGTCATGTGTTACTCCAGGATTTCCGCGACTGACTTGCCGCGCTTGCTTGCCACCTCTTCCGGCGAGGTCATCTGCTCAAGGCCGCGCATGGTGGCGCGCAGCACGTTGATCGGGTTATTGGAGCCAATGCACTTGGCAAGCACATTATGCACCCCGACCACTTCGAAAACGGCACGCATTGCACCGCCGGCGATAATGCCGGTACCCTCGGAAGCAGGCTTCATGAAGATCTTGGCAGCACCGTGGCGCGCGGTGATCGGATACTGCAAGGTCCCTTCCTTCAGGTTGACCGTGATCATGCTCTTGCGCGCGGCTTCCATCGCCTTCTGGATGGCAACCGGCACTTCACGCGCCTTGCCGTAACCGAAACCCACACGGCCCTCGCCGTCACCGACGACAGTCAGTGCGGTAAAGCCGAACTGACGACCACCTTTCACAACCTTGGCGACGCGGTTTACCGTGACCAGCTTTTCCAGCAGTCCGTCACCCTGCACCTGTGCTTCTACTCTTGCCATAACAGGACCCTTGTCAGAATTCCAGGCCGCTTTCGCGTGCGGCATCGGCCAGCGCTTTCACGCGGCCATGATATTTGAAACCGGAACGGTCAAACGCAACGCGTGTGACTCCGGCTGCCACGGCGCGCTCGGCAATCATCTTGCCAACGACTGTTGCCGCGGCGGCGCCTCCGGTTTTTTCAACGTTCTTGCGGACATCGTTGTCAAGTGTGGACGCGCTGGCCACGACCCTGTCACCTTCCGGCGCAATGACCTGGGCATAGATATGCCGCGGCGTGCGGTGGATACAGAGGCGTGTAGCTCCCAGCTCCTTGATGCGGGCGCGGGCGCGTCGGGCGCGACGTAAACGGGTTTCTTTCTTGTCCATGTTCTCTGCCTACTTCTTCTTGGCTTCTTTGCGGATGACCACTTCATCCGAATAACGTACGCCCTTACCCTTGTAGGGTTCGGGTGGCCGGTAAGCGCGAATTTCCGCAGCAACCTGGCCTACCCGCTGCTTGTCAGTCCCCTTGAGCAGGATCTCGGTCTGGCTCGGCGTTTCCGCCGTGACGCCTTCCGGCAGCTGGTAGTCAACCGGATGCGAAAAGCCCAGCGTCAGATTCAGGATGTTGCCCTTGGCCTGCGCGCGGTAACCGACGCCTACCAGTTCCAGTTTCCGCTCGAAACCGTCATTGACCCCAATAACCATGTTATTGGCAACCGAGCGGGTGGTACCGGTCAGGGCATTGGCTGCCTTCGACTCGTCACGGGCCTTGAAGTGCAGTTCACCGTTTTCATGGGTAACTGCTACGAGACCGTGTATCTTGTGTTCCAGGCTACCCTTGGGACCTTTCACGGTAAGCTGCTGGCCGTTTAGATTGATCTCGACGGCGGCAGGTACGGGAACCGGTTGATTTGCAATTCTGGACATGACTTTATCCGCTTAACTCACGACACAAAGGACTTCGCCACCTTCGCCGGCAGCGCGGGCCTGACGATCGCTCATCACACCCTTGGACGTCGAAACGATGGCAATACCCAGACCGTTCTGAATACTTGGAATGTCACCCTTGCCCTTGTACAGGCGCAGTCCGGGGCGGCTGGCACGCTGGATCATCTCGATCACGGGGCGTCCCTGGTAGTATTTCAGCGCAATGGTCAGCACTGGCTTGCCGTCTGCATCCGCGGTCGAAAAATCACCAATGTAACCCTCGTCCTTCAGCACCTGCGCAATCGCGGACTTGAGCCGCGAAGCGGGCATGCAAACCTCGGCCTTGCCGGCCGTCTGGCCGTTGCGAATCCGGGTCAGAAAATCAGCTATGGGATCGGTCATCATAATCTGTTACCAGCTTGCCTTGACCAGCCCGGGAACATCGCCACGCATTGCTGCTTCACGCAACATGTTCCGGGAAAGTCCGAATTTACGGTAGTAACCGTGGGGTCGCCCGGTAATGCGGCAACGGTTGCGGGCTCGCACCGGACTGGAATCGCGCGGCAGGGCCTGCAGCTTCAGCTGCGCCTGGTAACGTTCCTCATCCGAACTGGCCGGGTTCTTGATAGTCGCCTTCAGCTCGGCGCGTTTTCCCGCGTATTTCTTCACGGCGCGTGCACGCCGGTTCTCGCGGGCAATCATGGAATTCTTTGCCATGTTCCTGCCTCAGTTACGGAACGGGAAGTTGAACGCCTTCAGCAGGGCGCGACCTTCCTCATCCGTGGTTGCGGTTGTCGTAAATGTAATGTCCATACCACGCAGGGTGTCGATCTTGTCGTAATCGATCTCCGGGAAAATGATCTGCTCGCGGATACCCATGTTGTAGTTGCCACGACCGTCGAAGGCCTTCGGGTTCATGCCGCGAAAGTCACGGATTCGTGGAATTGCGATATTGATCAGGCGATCCAGGAACTCGTACATCTGGTCGCGACGCAGCGTGACCTTGCAGCCCACCGGCCAACCCTCACGCACCTTGAAGCCGGCAACCGACTTGCGCGCGTTGATCACGATCGGCTTCTGGCCGGCGATCTTCGTCATGTCACTGACGGCATGCTCCATGACCTTGCGATCGGCCACAGCCTCGCCCACACCCATGTTGAGTGTGATCTTGGTGATCCGTGGAACCTGCATCGGGTTCTTGTACTCGAACTGCTCCTTGAGCTGCCCGATCACGGTATCCTGGTAATAATCTTTCAGCCTGGCCATATCTCTAACCCATCACTCAGATGTCCACCACTTCGTCGGTGGATTTGAAAAAACGCACTTTGCGGCCGTCCTCCAGCATGCGGAAACCTACCCGGTCGCCCTTGCTGGTTTGCGGGTTGTATAGCATGATGTTGGATGCATCGATCGGCATTTCCTTTTCGACGATGCCTCCCGGTACACCACGGTTCGGATTCGGCTTGGTATGGCGCTTGGCCATGTTCACGTCGGAAATGACCAGGCGACCATCCGGCATGACGCGCAGCACGCTGCCTCGCTTGCCCTTGTCCTTGCCCGCGATAACGATCACGTCATCACCTTTCTTGATTCTCTTCATGGTGCCTTCCTACAAAACTTCCGGTGCGAGCGAAATAATCTTCATGAAGCGCTCACTACGCAATTCACGGGTAACCGGGCCAAAAATGCGCGTCCCGATCGGCTGCAGCTGGTTGTTCAGCAACACCGCCGCGTTGCCGTCGAAACGGATCAGCGAACCGTCGGCGCGACGCACACCCTTGCGGGTACGCACCACCACGGCATTGTAAACCTCGCCCTTCTTCACCTTGCCGCGGGGAATCGCTTCCTTCACGCTGA
>Ga0316191_10004346_pt1 | contig 10563 bp, 8 predicted proteins | sample Eddworburr2cm_MG_FD_204928 | JGI IMG/M metagenome (GOLD analysis project Ga0316191, IMG submission 204928) | Coastal sediment microbial communities from Maine, United States - Eddy worm burrow 2 cm | ecosystem: Environmental > Aquatic > Marine > Coastal > Sediment | place: USA: Maine | collected... | reverse complement strand
GCTGGGCCGGGCGACGCGGTCGGACGTACTGCGCTCACAGGTGGACCTGAACAACGCGAGAGTAGCGTTGCTGAACGCGGAGAACTCGGCGCGCAACAGCGGCTACGCGCTGGCCGAGGCGGTGGGGATATCCGAGCCACTGGCGCCGGTGGAGACGGCGGAGCTGGGGGCGGAGCGACTGCCGTTCGACAAGAACGAGATCCTGTCGATGGCGCTGGCCGGGGCTCCGAGCCTGGTGAGCGCGCGCGCGACGGCAGCGGCGAGCGAGACGGCCGTGTCGAGCGCGAAGTCGGCCTACCTGCCGTCGCTGACGGCGAGCGGGGGCTGGGCGTGGTCGAACGTCGAGTATCCGCCGCAGAGCCGGAGCTGGTCGCTGTCGCTGTCGGGCTCACTGCCGTTGTTCAACGGCTTCACGCGTGAGAGCCAGCTGTATACGGCGCGGGCGCGGGCGGACCAGACGCGATCGGCCGAGCGGGCAGTGGAACTGAAGCTGCGCAAGGACCTGGACCAGGCGATGGGAACGATCGACGCGGCCGTGGCCTCGATCGACCTGGCCGAACAGTCCGAAGAACTGGCGGCCGAAGACCTCCGGGTCTCGCAGGAGCGCTACCGGCTCGGCCTGGCCACCATCCTCGACCTGCAGTCGGCCCAGATCACCCTGCTGTCGGCCCAGGTCGACGTCATCCGCAGGCGCTTTGAATACCAGCTCGGCCTCGCTCGACTCGAAGCCCTGCTCGGCACTGACCTCAGATAGACAACCACGGAAACGGCGCACCCGACGGGGTGCGCCGTTCCGCGACTGCGCCGCAGACAGCTCTCAGAACGAATAGCCGAGATTCACGTAGACGATGCGGCCCGGCTCGGCGATCTGCTCTCCCGTGAACGGATCCTTCGAGTTCAGGTGGTTGACCACCTGTCTGTCCCCGAGGTTCTGAACTCCGAATCGCAGCAGCACGGTCCGCGTGACGTTCCAGCCGAACCGCAGATCACCTGTCACCCAGCCGTCCGTCGCAGTCTCACCCCTCGACGTGGACACCCGGTTCTGCTTGCCGGCCACTCGCAGGATGGCCTCTCCGTGAAAGCGACGGTTCGGCATGTCATATCGGAGTCCCGCCGAGCCGCGCCACGGCATTACGGCGAAGGCGGGTTCGTCCAGCGTCCGGTCCTCACCCCACAGGTAATCCGTACGCAGGTTTAGCGTCCACGAACGGGCGAGCAGGATTCCGGCGGCGGCCTCGAGGCCCCAGTAGAACGCATCGCCATTGACGTACTGATAGACCACATCGGGCGACATGGGCAGCTTCTTCTCCAGATCGGTGGGCGCGAGAGTGATGTAGTCGGCGATGCTCCGTACGAACACGTTTCCCTGCAGGTTGACGATGGAGTAGGAGCCGTCGAACCCGACGTCGAACTGCGTGCTCCTCTCGGGCTTCAGGTCGGGATTGCCTACGAACTCCGCCGAGAGCTGGCCCTTCGAGGCCGGGAAGCGATCGGCGAAGAGCTCGCTGGCGTCCGGCGTGCGCACGGCGGACCCGGCACCCGTGAACAGCATCCAGTTACGGCTGAGGTGCATGCCCAGGGTGGCGGCGCCACTCAGGTTCGTGCTCGATGTGGAGGTCCGGTCCGACACGTTGTCGATGAACCAGTCGCTCGGCCGCCCGGCCTCGGAGCCGGCGAGGTCGAGCCGGGCTGTGGCCGAGAAATCCAGTACTCCCGAGAACGCCCGGTCTCCCCTCAGGAACACCCCACCCGCATTCGTGGTGACGTCCGGCCACACCGCGTCCGCCATCATCAGCATGTCGGTCATGGCGTTTCGGATCTCCCGGTCACCATCCCGGTTGGCCGAGTAGATGTCTCCTCCCGCTTCGATCTCCCACCCGTCGGCCTGGAACAGCGCGGCTGCGCGTCCACCGGCTACGCGGGTCGCTGTCTCGACAACTACCTTCATCATCCCGGCATTCGGCTTGTTCTCGTTGGTCATCCCGTGGTCGACCGTGTTGTAGTAGGCGTTCACGTTCAGACCACGAAACGCGCCCTGTCCGGCACTCAGCGAGTACTCCGCCGATCCGTTCCATGTCCGGAAGTAGTCCGCATCGAGGATGCGACCCGGGTAGTCGATCGGGCCCTGGTCCTGGTAGCCACCCGCTACTACGAGGCTCGACCGCGGAGCCAGTTGGAAGCCCACCTTGCCGCGTGCCTCCCAGCTCTTGTAGTCACCCGGCACGTCGTTTCCATCTCCGTCCTTGTAGTCCTCGCCCTGCCGGTAGGCGCCGAAACCCCAGTACGACAGAGCGCCGGAACGTCCGACCAGCCCGGCCGAAGTCTCCGCCCCGTTGACGTTCGAATCGAAACCGGCCGTCAGGTTGCCGTGAAGAGCTCCCGGGCGCTCCGGAGGTAGCTGCTCGGTTTCGGCCCGGATGGCGCTCAGGCTGCCGGCTCCCCAGGTCAGCGCATAAGGCCCCTTCACGACCTGAAGCCTTCGGTAGGCGAGAGCATCGACATGCGTGAGAGGCGCATCCATCCGGCCCGGTCCGGCCGGGAATCGCCGCTCGCCGTCCACGAACGAGGCGATCTCCGTCTCCATCAGGCCCTGGATATTGGGATCGAGCCCGAGCGCTCCCCGGCGCGCTGCGTCGACGCCGGCGACTTCCCGCAGCAGCTCTCCAGGATCCCGTGGATTGGCCTCCCGCACCGCCTGCTGCTCCATCTGGCTCTGCCGGCGAAGGTCGGGTCGCAGGACCGAGACCTCGATGCCCGGAATCTGGATCGGCTCGACCGCCATGGTCACCAACAGTGTCGTCGTTTCGCCTGTCCGCACCGTCACCGTCGTATCCATCGAGACGAAACCGATCGCACTCAGGCGAATCGACACGGCGCCGGGCCGCAGGCGAGCGAGGTGGAATCTCCCCGTGCCGTCCGTCGGCATGCGCATCCCGGTCTCCACTACTTCCACCATGGCCGAAACCACCGGGTCTCCGGTACCGCTGGCCACCGCGCTTCCCACCACATCTCCGGTCTCTTGGCCCGACGCGCCCGCGGGCACACCGAACCACAATGCGACTGCCACGAGGGCCGTACGCATGGTTCCTGTACAGGTCATCTATGAATTCCCCTCCGAGTCGTACTCGTGAGCGAGTACGGCCGTGAACCATGACTGCGTCGGCGGCGCTCGCTTCCGAGGTCACCGACAGGGTCGTCAGATTGTCAGGCAGGTACGGCTAGAGGAGTGGTGGGGCGTTCGGGTAGGGAAGCCGATGCTGATTCGCGAGGGTCTCGACCTGGTCCGGGCTCGGGAGGGACTCGCTCGAGGCCAGCCGCCCTGCCGCGCACGGGGTTGGGGTGGCTGAGAGGTCCGCCATTCCCGTACCGATGGAGCAGTCGCCGAGGCAATCGCACGGGTCGGAGGCACCGTGATGAGAACTGGATTCCGCCAGGTCCTGCTCGTGATCCTCACCGGACGCACACGGAAGCGGAACGTCGGAGTGATGGTGCGCTGCTGAGTAGACAGGGGCGGTCGCCTGCGTGCCGTGGCCATGGCCTTCGCCCTCTGCGTCCGCATGGATACAGCCCCCGATCCCGGCGGCTCCGGCGGTCGATGCGCATACGTACGTCAGCGCCAGCCAAGCGCCCAGGGCGCGCACCGTTCTGCCTCTTCGGCGGAGTCCTCCGGATCGAAACATGCCCGAAGGTCGACGGAGGCGCGGGTCCGGTCAAGTTCCCGGGGCGGATGCCCTCCCCAGCCGGATCAGTCCGAAACGAGGCGTTCCCGGGCTTCCAGCAGTTCGCGGCGGTCGTCCGCGCTGACTTCAGGATAAGCCAGGGCGAGGCTGGAGAGCGTCCGGCACACGATTTCCGAGACGGCCAGCCGCATGAAGCGCTTGTTGTCCGCCGGGATGGCGTACCACGGGGCCCAGGGCCGGGATGTCGCGTTCAGGGCGTCCTGGTAGGCGCTCATGTAGGTGTTCCAGTGCTCGCGCTCGTTTACGTCGCCGGCGTTGAACTTCCAGTTCTTTTCGGGCTCATCGATCCGGTCCAGGAATCGCCGCTTCTGCTCGTCGCGCGACACGTTGAGCCAGAATTTGAGGATGACGGTGCCGTTCCGGGCCAGGTGCTTCTCGTGGTCCCGGATGGACTCGAACCGCTCATCCCAGATTCGATCCGGATCGATGGGGTAGGGAAGCCTCTGTCCGACCAGGATTCCTGGATGAGCGCGCACAACCAGGACTTCTTCGTAGTAGCTCCGATTGAAGATCCCGATGCGGCCGCGCTCCGGCAGCCGAACGGCGCTTCGCCACAGGAAGTCGTGATCCAGTTCCAGCTCAGACGGTCTCTTGAACGAGAAGACCTGGACCCCCGCCGGGTTGATTCCACGCATGACGGCCCGGATGGTGCCATCCTTCCCCGCCGCGTCCATCGCCTGGAAGACCAGGAGCACCGAGTAGCGATCCTGTGCGGCGAGCATGCGCTGCAAACCGTCGAGCTCGTCGATGCGATCCTTCAGGGCCTTCTTCGCCGCCTTGCCCGAAGGACCGGACTCCGGTGGCGCCGTCGGGAAGGCTGGTACCTGGAACGTGCCGTCGAATGGAACGAGATAGGGACTGGACACGGCCTCGAACATGACGCTCACCTGTACGCGGAGGTTGGCACCTCACCACCTTGCCAGAACCGTCATCATAAGGCGAACGTCTTCGGGGACCAACCGTTTCAGGCGACCAGGACCCGACCCCGGAGGCTTCACGATGCGACCCTTCATATCGGCGCTCGCCCTCAGCTTCGCTTTCTTCGTCGCGATACCCCCCGGGGCCAGCGCACAGGAAGCGCACGGCGCCCGCACCGGCGCCAACGTCGTGAACCTGGCTGGCGAAGTGGAGGGGCTTCCATTCTCGCCCGCCATCAGGGCGGGAGGGATGATTTACCTTTCCGGCCAGGTCGGAAACCTGCCCGGAACCCTCGAGATGGCCGAAGGCATCGCCGGGCAGACGCGGCAGACGATGGAGAACATCAAGACCGTGCTCGAAGCCGCCGGAGCGTCGCTTTACGATGTAGTAAAGTGTACGGTATTCCTGGACAATATAGACGACTGGGGGGGCATGAACGAGGTGTATGTCACCTTCTGGGACGGCCCGCCCCCCGCTCGCTCGGCGCTGGGAGCCGACGGCCTGGCCCTGGGGGCGCTCCTGGAAATCGAGTGCATCGCCAGGGACCCGGCGGCCGAATAAGAGCGGACCGGTGAAGTGAATCGGGCCGCCCCGGGGGAGGCGGCCCGTCGAGGTACCGTCAGTCTCCGAAGCCCTGCAGGACTTCGGTCAGGGTCGGGCTACCGATTTCCTGCAGTTCATACCGCACGCGCACGGTCGGCTTGTCGATGTCGATCAAGCGCCGCAGGTCGATGGGCGTGCCGATGACCACCAGGTCGGCGGGTGTGTCGGCAATCGTCTGCTGAAGCTCCGCCGTCTGCTCGGCGCCATAGCCCATGGCGGGCAGGACGTTACCCGTGGTCGGGTACTTCTCGAAGGTGTAGGCGATCGAGCCCACGGCCCAGGGTCGAGGATCGATAATCTCGGCCGCCCCATGGCGCCGCGCGGCGACCCAGCCGGCGCCGTACGCCATCTCTCCGTGCGTCAGAGTCGGGCCGTCTTCCACGACCAGTACCTTCTTGCCCCGTATCTGCTCATCCCCTTCGACGAACAGTGGACTCGCCGCCTCGATGACCACGGCATCCGGGTTCAACTCCATGGCTACCGCTCGAGTGATCTCGATCTGCTCGAGGCTGGCGGTATCTACCTTGTTGACCACGATCACGTCGGCCATTCGGACGTTGGCTTCGCCCGGGTGGTACCGGGCGGCGTGATCGGGTCGGTGCGGATCGACCACCGTGATGTAGAGATCGGCCTCGTAGAACGAGAGGTCGTTGTTCCCTCCGTCCCAGATGACCACGTCGGCTTCCTGCTCGGCCTGCCGCAGGATCGCCTCGTAATCCACGCCCGCGTACACGATGCGACCCGCGTCGATGTGGGGCTCGTACTCCTCCCGCTCCTCGATCGTGACGTCATGCTTCTCGAGGTCCTCGTACGTCTCGAATCGCTGGACGGCCTGGGCTGCCAGGTCTCCGTAAGGCATCGGGTGACGGATGGTCACGACCTTCTTGCCCTGAGCGGTGAGGATCTCAGCCACCCGGCGGCTCGTCTGGCTCTTTCCGGAGCCGGTGCGCGCCGCGCAGACGGCGACCAGCGGTTTCACGGACTTGACCATCGTGTGCTTTGAACCGAGCAGCATGTAGTCGGCGCCCGCCGCGATGGCGCGCGATCCGAGATGCATGACCTGCTCGTGTGTCACATCGCTGTACGCGAATACGACCACATCGATGTCGAGGTCTCGGATCAGGCGCTCGAAGTCTTCCTCGGCCTCGATCGGAATGCCGTTCGGATATCGCGGACCGGCCAGTTCGGCCGGATACGTGCGTCCCTCGATGTCGGGAATCTGCGTGGCGGTGAAGGCGATGACGTCGTAGAGATCGTTGTCCCTGAAGTACGTATTGAAGTTATGAAAATCCCGGCCTGCGGCGCCGAGGATCAGAGCGCGCTGCGCCATGACTTCCTCCTGCCAGAGTCATTCGTTCAGAATGTCGAGGTCCGCCCGGCGGAGCTTCTCGCCGAGACCTCGCGCGAGGTTCCGATACAGTACGACACCTATTCCGGGCCGCAAGCGAACGAGACTCTGCAGGTCCTTCTTGGTCAGGACGCCCGCCTCCACTGAAGTGACGGCGAGGGCGGTGGCGGAGTGCTCTCCGCCGGTGAGTACCGAGATCTCGCCGAGGCATTCACCAGCGCGGACCGTGCCAACGGGCTGCTCCCGTCCCTCGATATGAATCGCCACCTCGCCCTCGAGGAGGAGGTACATCTCTTCGCACGGTTCACCCTGGTGGAACACTTCCGCGCCCTGTTCGAAGACCCTGTGCTGGCACGACCCTGCCAACCGGGTGAGCTGTTCCTCCTCGAGTCCGGCGAACAGGCCGACGCGGTCCACCACCTCACCGAGGCGGGGAAGGACCTCGCGACGACGGAAAGCGGCCAGAACGAGCTCGGCGGTGTCGCTCACCGGCGGGATGAGCATCATCGGTTCGAACTCGAGGGGGATCAGGAGTTTGGCGAATTTCACAAGGTCCAGGCGCTCCACGTCCACGAACGCCAGCGCCGGCACGTAGGCCACCGGGACGTAGCCGAGTTGCAGGGCTGTTCGCTGCATGCGAGGAGCGTGGGCGCTGACGTCCAGTTCCATGTACGAGATGTCCCACTCGTCGCGGCAGCGCTGCTCCAGCTCGGCGAGGAGGAAGCGAATGACCTCGTCGCGGAGGGAAATGAGCTCGAACACCCGCACGACCCGGTCGAGGCGCTCGAGCGTGAAGCCGACGGCGCCCACGATATGTCCGCCATCTCGTGCCACGAGATACTTCGAATGGTGCGAGATCAGCTTGAAGTAGCCGTACTGGAGCCGCATCGGTCCGAAGATCTCGCGGTTGCGCACGCGGCCGCGCTCGATCCTCATCAGGCGCGAATACCCATCGGTCGTCAGCTCCTTGACCGTGAATCCATGCCCGTACGGGTATGGAGCGGATTCGTCGTCCACGATGACATCCACGGGCACACGGCAGGCTTCGAGCGCGGTGGCGGCAAGCTGGTAAACCTCGGGCACGACGCGCGGGTTGTTCCTGCGCAGCTCCCGCCCACGGCCGAACAGTTGGACGAGAAGACCCATGTTCTCGCGCGTGCTCCCGAACAGGTACTTGAGCGGAAGGAATCCGACCGGTGCGAATCCCTGCTTGAGAGCTATGGCCTGGGTGAACGGGTGGGTGACCCTGGCTTCGATGATCCCCACGTGGAGCCGGTCCTTCACGGTGGCCAGGCGCTGCTCGAGCAGCTGCGTGCCGATGCCGCGCCGTCGGTAGTCGGGGTGCACCGCCAGGCGCCCGAACTCACCCACGAGGTCCGTGTAGGCGCCGACCTCCAGAATGACCGACGCGGTCCCGACGATTCGTTGGTTCTCCGTGTCCTCCGCGACGAGCATGAGTGTTTCGTCGGAGAAGATCAGCTTCTTGATCTCGAATTCTTCGTAATATTGCGGGTAGGCGTAGTCCTCTCCGTAGGTGGCCAGGTATATCTCGATGATTCCCTTGACGTCCGTATCCAGCGCCTCGCGGATGGTGATCACCGGGCATCTCCAGTGACGGGCCGTGCGTCCCCCGTTGGGGCCAGCGTCCGTCCCGCTTGCCGGGCTGCCTCGGCCAGCCACATGGCGCCGCTTGCCAGCACCTGCTCGTCGACGAGGAATCGGCTTGAGTGCGCGGGTTGAGTCGGGGAACCGGGTGCCCGGCACCCGAGGCGCACATAGCAGCCCGGAATGCTCTGAAGGTACCAGGAGAAGTCCTCGCCCCCCATGTTCGCGCCGCGCATCGCATGGCGGACCCGGTCGGGACCGACGACCGTTTCAGCGGCGGTCCGCGCCACCCCGACCATCGGCTCCCGATTCACGAGCGCAGGCGTGCCTTCCTCGAGACGAAATTCGACGCGAGCCTCGTGCAATTGGCCCACGGATGCGCACACACGTTCGAGAGACCGCCGGAGCTGATCCCGGACCTCCGGCTCCTGCGCTCGGATTGTGCCTTCCAGGATCGCCGTGCCCGCGATCACGTTCGGAGCGCTTCCCGCCTCGAAACGACCGATCGATAGAACGGACGGGTGGGCCGGATCGATTTCCCTCGACACGATGGTCTGCACTGCCATCACGATGAGGCTGCCGACGACGACGGCGTCCACCGTCTCGTGCGGACGTGCGGCGTGACCCTGCAGGCCACGGATCGAAACCCGAAACGCATCGGAGCATGCGTTGACCGTGCCTTCCACGACCGCGATCACGCCCGTTCGAAAGCGTCCGTCCACGTGTCCGCCGAAGATGGCGCCCACGTCCTCCAGCGCCCCCGCCTCGATCATCGCCTGGGCACCGCTGCCCGTTTCCTCGGCCGGTTGGAAGATCAGCCGGACGGGTGCCGGCAGCGGCTCAGGACCGGAGAGGAGCAGCTCGGCCGCACCCACCAACATCGCGGCGTGTGCGTCGTGGCCGCACGCATGCATGACCCCGTCTACGGTCGAGGCGAATTCGAGGCCAGTGTCTTCCTGGATGGGCAGGGCATCGATGTCGGCGCGGAGAGCGATCGCGGGTACGTACGGGGAGCCTTCGATCTCGGCCACCAGGCCGGTCCCGAGAGGGCGTTGGTGCTCGATGCCGAGTCGATCCAACTCCTCGGCAAGTCGATCGGTGGTCTGTAGTTCCTGCCCACTGAGCTCGGGGTGGCGATGAAGATCACGCCGAAGGGCCACCATTCGCTCGAACAGGGAGGAAGGGATCGAGGCGATCATACGCTAACCTCCCGGCGACGAGGGGAACGCCGACACGGGGCGGTCCACCAGTCACCCTGTAGAATACTAGCAGGTAGAAGCGGCCGGCGCTCGCCCGAAGGCGAGCGATGATGTCGCGAGTGGGGGAGCGTCAGGTCTGGCTGAAGCGGTCGAGGAACGCGCGCTCGCGCGGGGTCAGGCTCGGGAGCCCCTGAGTCCGCAGCTTCTCCATGACTTCGTCGTACGCTTCGCGGTTGACCGGGTGCAGGGACTCCCGGTCGATCCCGGCCCAGCGCTGGGCCGCGTCGCGGTCCTGCAGCCAGCCTCGCTTCGCCCCTCCGTCGGCCTTCTTCTTGAACTGTGCGGCCGGCGAGTTCTTCTCCCGCCACTTCAGGAAGAGCCAGGCGCCCAGGAAGCCACCGAGGTGCGCGTGGTGCGCGATGCGCTGCGCGGAGCCCGCGATCTCCATGGCGATTCCGCCCACGGCGATCAGCGTCGCCAGGAGGACCATCGTCCGGATCTTGATTGGAACCGGGATGGGAATGATCAGGATTCGCTCGTCAGGCCAGTACTGCGCGAAGGCAAACAGGACTCCGTACAGGGCGCCGGAGGCACCTACGACGGCGGTCATCGTGGAGAACGACGGGATCACGAACGGAACGATCACCGATACCAGGCCGGCGACCAGGCCACTGAAGAAGTACAGCTGCAGGAACACCCGGCCCCCGAGCCGACTCTCGAGGCGAGGTCCGAAGAAGTAGAGCACCAGCATGTTGAACGCGAGGTGCCAGAAACCGCCGTGCAGGAACATGTACGTGAACAGGGTCCACGGCCGGTTGACGACCCAGGCCGGCACCAGCGCGAACAGGGAGAACAACGAGGGCAGCGCCCCCGACAGGAAGAACAGCGCCACGTTGGCGAACAGGAGCCGCGTTACCCAGGGTGTCATGGACGCTACGGTAGGGGACGGTCGCGTGGGGCGCCAGTAAGAAGAGCCGCGCGACGAGCCGGTCGGACTAGATCGGGAGCCAGTAGCTCGCCTTGATCGCGATGTAGCTCTGGCCGGGCTGTCCGAGGCTGTTCCACGCGTCGCCGGGATGAACCGGATCGGGTCGCGTGAAGGCCTCGTCGTCGCCGCGGTCCATCTGCCACACCAGGTACAGCGTCGAAT
>Ga0316191_10004345_pt1 | contig 10564 bp, 7 predicted proteins | sample Eddworburr2cm_MG_FD_204928 | JGI IMG/M metagenome (GOLD analysis project Ga0316191, IMG submission 204928) | Coastal sediment microbial communities from Maine, United States - Eddy worm burrow 2 cm | ecosystem: Environmental > Aquatic > Marine > Coastal > Sediment | place: USA: Maine | collected... | reverse complement strand
CGCGCGCTCGCCGGCAAAGACGAGGTCACTCCCTGCAAAGTCGGCCGCACTCGAGTTGATCTCTCCGCCCGGAAGAAAGACGGGCATCTCCGTCGACTCGAGGATGAGCAAGGAGTCGAAGGTCGAGAAGAGGCCCCGATCACCAGTGTTGAGCACTGCGCTGCGTCCGTCGGGTGCGACCACCGACAAGAGTCCGAGTGCGTGCGTCACTTCATGAAGGAGCGTCGTGAAGAGGTCGTGCTCGTCCGCCCGTGGCGCATCGGTCTCCGAGTTCCATTGGAAGCCGAAATCTACTGAAACGGTCCCGTCGGGCGAGTCCGAGATGGGGTCCACGCCGGAAGTCAGGTGCTCGAAGACGAGCCCTCCTTGGAAACCACTCTCCGGAACCAAGAACGGCCCCGCCGAAGCGAGCGCACCGCTACCGTCCGTCTGCGATACCCGCACGATCAAGTCAGCGCGCCCCGGAACATCGAGAACCGACCCCAAATAGTCGAGCACTGCCCAGAGCGTAGCGCGGCGCGACTCTCCGAACTCGGGGTCGTCAAAGCCCACTCCGCTCGACTCCTCGACGTCTTGATAGACGATGTCGAACGGTCCGGCGCTCGATTCGCTGATCCCGCCGCCCTTCTTACCAAACGAGCCGGTCTCCCCGAGCTCCACCCATTGCCATTGTCCGTCTCCGTCGATGAACGCCAGACGACTGGTCTGCGCGCTCGACGGGCTCGGGTTGATGCTCGTCAATGCCAAGGCGATTGCGGCGGCGAGGACAATGGTAGGCCTGATGCGCATGAAGCGACGCGACTTACTCGCGATGCACCGTATCGTACGAGAAGGCCGGCACGCAGACCGCGACATACTCGGCTCCGTCTGGCCCGGGTGAGCTGTAGCGGACCCATTGCCCCGCGGGTGCGACCACGGCCTGACCGGCCTGCACTTCCACGACGCCCGCTTCGCTTTCGACGCGGAGCATTCCGCGCAGCACGACTGTGTACTCGGCGAACTCCGGCGTCTGCTTGGGCTCTTCCCAGCCGGACGGGCTGACCATGCGGGCGACGCTCACCTCCGACGTGTCGGAATTGGCGCGCCCCACGAACTCCTCGATGACCTTGGGCTTATTGCCGGCCGCGCTCATCCGAGCCGGTGATTCGATGAGCCTTGCCATCCCTCGCTTCTAGGGCTCGCGGGAAACCATCGCAACTACGGCGCATTGCGGAGGAGCATGGGGCTAGAGCGGCCGCCACAACCGGCTCCTCAAGCCCAAGGAGCAGTGATCCAACTCACAATTCGGCCTCATCCGCGCTCGCCCGTTCCTTGCGTCTTCCAAGCCCGGGCGATCTTCGATATACGGGATGCTGCCCGACTGACCGGAGAAGTGCTGATGACCCGTCGTACCCCCTCTGCTTCAGCCGCGATCTGGGTAGCGCTTTCCGTCCTGCTCCTGGGCGTGGACGAATGCGAGACGATCCAAATGGCGATCGACCAGATCGATCCGAACCGCCAGCTCGACCCCGAAACGGCTGAGGTGATCGAGGGTCCGTGGTCCCGCGAGTTCAGGACCATCGACGGAACCGGCAACCATCGGAGCCACTTCACCCTCGGCGCAGCGCATAGCCCTCTTCTTCGGGTCCTCGACGATGCGTACGCGGACGAAGTCTCCGCCATGGCCGGCGGAACGCGCCCCTCCCCCCGTGAGATCAGCAACCTCATGTGCGCTCAAGAGGAGACGACGCTCAATCCGCTCGGCACCAGTGACTTCCTTTGGCAGTGGGGACAATTCCTCGATCACGACATCGACCTCACCGAGGCACACGAGCCGGTAGAGTCTGCACCGATTCTTCCCGAAGCGGGCGACCCGTTCTTCGACCCCGACCACACGGGACAGGCGCAAATCGAGTTCCACCGCTCGGTTCACCACCCGGCCTCCGGGGCCAGCTCGCTCTACCCGCGCCAGCAGATGAACCTCATCACCCACTACATCGACGCGTCAAACGTCTATGGGTCGGATGCCGTTCGAGCTGCTGCGCTACGAACGAACGATGGCACCGGGAGGCTTGCGGTCAGCGCAGGCGACCTGCTCCCATTCAATACGGCGGGGCTTCCGAACGCTGGCGGCACGGGACCGGAGCTCTTCTTGGCAGGCGACGTTCGCGCGAACGAGCAGGTCGGGCTGACGGCGATGCACACGCTGTTCGTCCGAGAACACAATCGTCGAGCGACGGAAGTGGCCGCGGCGACCCCTGGATTATCGGGCGACGAGATCTACGAGCGAACGCGCGCCTTCGTCGGAGGACTGATTCAGCGGATCACCTACGATGAGTTCCTCCCCGCGCTCCTCGGGCCGGACGCACTCAAGCCTTATCGCGGATACCGTACGATCGTGAGCCCTGCGATCATGAACTGCTTCTCCACAGCGGCGTACCGCTTCGGGCACAGCGCGGTGAGCGACACCTTGCTCCGCCTCGATTCGAACGGGCAAGAGATTCAGTTCGGCCACTTGTCGCTCCGCAACGCCTTCTTCGCGCCGCATCGCCTGCTGAACGAAGGTGGCATCGAGCCGATTCTGCGTGGGCTCGCCGCTCAGGAGATGTCCGCCATCGACACCCAGGTCGTCGATGGTCTTCGTAACTTCCTCTTCGGTCCGCCCACCGCAGGCGGCCTCGACCTTGCCTCGCTCAACATCCAGCGAGGCCGTGACCACGGGCTTCCCGACTACGCCTCCGCGGTCGCCGCCCGCGGTCTCGGTGAGATCACCTCGTTCGATCAGATCACGTCCGATCCGCAGCGCCAAACGATGCTCGCCGCTCAGTATGGAAGCGTCGACAGCATCGACCTCTGGGTTGGGGGGATCGCGGAAGACCCCGTCAACGGCGGGCACCTCGGCCCCCTCTTCTTCGACATCATCAAGACTCAGTTCGAGTCGCTCAGAGATGGCGACCGCTACTGGTACGCGCGTCAGCTTCCGCTCGAAGAGCTCGTGGAGGTTCAGCAAACCACGCTAGCCGACGTGATCCGCCGCAACACCTCCATCGACGACGAGATCAGCGACGACGTGTTCCACGTGAACTGAAGCGAGCATCAGTCCTGCGAAGGCGCCGGATGAGCGATGGCGTCGAGCTCTTTCGCGGACACGCTATCGAACTCATCGAAGGTGAACGGCTCTCGTTCGGCAATGTCCGGCGGCACGCGGCTCGAGAGTCGCGCCCAAGAGTCTTCGTCGAGCGACTCGATGAGGGCGGCGAAGCTTTCGGCCTGTTCGTTCGGCGGAAGGTAGCGCCTCGAAATGCGAACGATGCTCTGCAGCATCGGGAGATACGGTTGCAGCTCAGTGGTCGTCGACGCGGCCTCGCTGTCGATCCAGGCAACCGGGGCCCTCGAAATCGAACCAGGGTGGGCAAGCTCGGCTCGGAGCAGCAACTCGATGTCGAACGCGAAACGCTTCTCGACGGTGTCCGTGACGATCGCCTTGGCAACATCCGCGCGAAAACCCTTGAAGCCACACTGGGTGTCGACGATGGGGTTGAGTGTCGGAATGAGGCGCTTCCAGAGATAGATGAAGAGCTTGCCGCGTGTGTTCCGTGAGCCGCCCTTGATCACGACAGACAGAGGTTCGCGACGGGACCCAATCGCAACATCGGACCCGCCGCCGAGGATCAGGTCGATGAGCAGGCCGAGTTGTCCGAGGTGCGTTGACAGGTCGGCATCCGTGAAGACGACGACGTGATCGGCTCCGCCCTCCGTAGCCGCCACGCTCATTCCATACTCGATGGAACCGCCCTTCTGGCTGTCGTTGGTCGACGAGAGTCCTCGTGCCATCGGATGCCCTTGCTCGATCGCATCCTGCAAGAACAGAACCCGCACGCGCTCGCCATAGCCATTCGCGTCGATGATGCCCTGCGCGACCGCACCACTGTTTTCGGGGCAGCCGTCATCGACGACGAGGATTTGCCAGCTCGCTCCGGGAAGCCCCCGAAAGAGCCATTCGAGCTGTTCGACCTTTCGCACCAGAGAATTCTCGCCATGCGGATGCTCAGCCTGGGTGCGAAGTCGATTGTGCTCCTTGTAGACGGCGAAGACGACCGAAACACGGAACCCTTTGGAACGCGCCAGCAGCGAAAGCCGCGACTGCGCAAGCTTCACGGCAAGGCGCAATAGAACCGGGGCCTCGAGAGCGTTCTCTTCGAGCGCGACGAGCTCAGCGGCCTTCGAACAGCGAGCCTCGAGCGCTTCGGCGACGCCGCGGACCCAAGAGTCTTGTTCGGGGCGGGTAAGGTCGACGACAGTCGGGGCCTCGGACACCCAGCGAGCGATGTCAGCATCGAGGCTCATCGAAACTCCATTTCGTGCAACACACGGAACGCTATTCGCCGGCGCGCGGCTCGGCAAGCTGAGGCGTCTCGCTCGCCGCGGGACGAAAGCCCCCTTGCGTCTTTCGCGTGCTCGTCCGTATCCTGCGGCCACGGGGAGGCCGAATTGCGGTGGAGAGGTAGAAAGCAAAGCGCGAACGTCGAGGATCGTCGAGGCACGCGCGCGGCTCCCAAGTTGGCCGGCGGCGGCCTTGGCCTGTTGCTACTCGTCGGGGTCGGACTCTTTCTCGGTGTCGACCCTTCGACCCTAATGCAGGTCGTCGAGACGCAGCAGCAGACTATTGCGACGCCCCCGGCCGCGGGCGGCGCTCTCGAGGATGAGCAGGCCCAGTTTGTCGCGGTCGTATTGGCCGACACCGAAGACACCTGGACGGAGATATTCGCAAGCGCGGGACGCCAGTATCGACGACCGACCCTCGTCTTGTTCAGCGGAGCCGTGCAGTCCGCATGCGGGTTCGCACAGGCGGCGATGGGGCCCTTCTACTGCCCCGCCGACCAGAAGGTGTACATCGACCTCAGCTTCTACACCGACCTCCAGAATCGCTTTCAGGCGCCCGGGGATTTCGCGCAGGCCTACGTCATCGCTCACGAGGTCGGCCATCACGTTCAAACGCTCCTCGGGATTTCGGAAAAGGTCCAACGCCAAAAGTCGGGGCTGAGTGACGCAGCGGCCAACCAACTCTCGGTTCGTCTGGAACTCCAAGCGGATTGTCTGGCGGGGATCTGGGCGCACGACGCCGACCGAACACGTGACCTGCTCGAACAGGGCGACATCGAGGAAGGCTTGAACGCTGCGAGCGCCATCGGTGACGATCGCCTTCAAAAGCAGTCGCGAGGATACGTCACCCCGGAGTCGTTCACGCATGGGAGCTCCGAGCAACGGGTGAGATGGTTCGAGCGAGGCTACGCCAGCGGGAACATGAATCGCTGCGACACCTTCGCTTCCGAGCACCGTTGAACGCCGAGCGGCCTCAACTCGAAGGCGAGGACTTCGCGAGCGACTGAGCCGCAGCGACCGCCCACTCGGCCGGCTCTTCGAGATGATGCGCCAAGACCTCTTTCACCAGCGGGTTCGGAAAGCGTCGGCTTTGGGTGATCGCGTAGAAACGCTCCGTGATGTCGGGGATCTTGTAGTGCTCGACGAGAGCACCGCTCACCAACTCGTCCCACACGACGACAGGCGGGACGAGCGCCAGGCAATGACTCTCACGTGCGAACAGCCGGAGCATCGCCATGTCGTCGATCTCGGCGAGAATGATCGGCCGGACGCCGGCGAGCTCCGTCAGTCTGTCGAACGCGACGCGAAGATCACTGTCGAGGCTCGGAACCAAGACGGGAACCGTGTTCAAGACACCCGGGAAAGAATCGTCTGGTGACACCAGCCCGGGCGGTCCAACGAGGCTGACCGGCTGCTCCTGAAGCAGGTGGCTGTGCCATGTCGTCTTCGCGTCGCGAGACGCCGGTTGGTTCGCCAGCATCAGATCGATGGCGTGCGCCTCGAGCTGCGACAAGAGCTCGCGTGTCGTCCCGGAGCGCACGATCACCTCGACATCCGCGCGACCGATGAGCGGCCGCAGCAGGGCGATCTGAAAGTTGCGCGACAGCGTCGTGATGGCACCGACACGCAAGACGCGACGTTCGGCCCCCACCTGGTCTTGAAGCGTGCTGAGTAGCTCGTCCCCCGCCTGAAAGACCGTGTCGGCGTAGTCGAGCGCGATGCGCCCTGCCTCGGTGAGACGAAGCCCGCGACCCTGCCGATCGAAGAGGGGATGGCCGAGTTGGTCCTCGAGCTTCTTCACCTGCGTCGAGAGCGCGGACTGCGAGACGTTGAGTCGCTTCGCCGCCGTCGTGAGTTTGCCCTCATGAGCGACCGCCCAGAAGTAGCGCAAATGATGGTAATTCAGGTCCGCCATCGCTTAGTTCTATTATAAAGAACGATTATTTTCAATCTTTGTATTTTACAGAACGATCATCGAGCACCATCTAGGGGTCCAGGGAGAAGAACTCGTGCAGAACTGGACCATACCGCTCGTCAGCCTTGCCCCACTCGCCTTGATCGCGGTGGGCTTGATACCGTCCCGATTCGCGGACAGTCGACCCAAGACGATGATGGCGCTCGCCCGGCTCGCGTCGGCCCTCGCGCTTGGGGCCACCCTCATTGCTGGGGTCGCGTTCTTCGCCGCAGGCGACGCAAACGCGCTCAGCGGAATGCTCGTCGGCGCGTCGGGGATCGGCATCACGATCTACTACGACGCCTTGTCCGCGGTCATCGCGCTGCTGGTCGCCTTCGTGGGCGCGATTGTCATCGACTACAGCCGGAACTACCTCGACGGCGATCCCAGCCAGGGCCGCTTCTTCAAGTGGCTCTGCTTGACGCTCGCGGCGGTGCTCTCGATCACCATCTCCGGGAACTTCCTCCAGTTCACCCTCGCTTGGGTGGCTAGCAGCCTCTGCCTGCACCAGCTGCTGGTCTTCTACCGGGATCGGCGTGCAGCCAAGCTCGCTGCGCGAAAGAAGTTCATCGCGAGCCGACTCGGCGATCTGTGCCTCATCACGACGATGGCTCTCCTCTACCAAGTCTTCGGAAGCCTCGATTTCGGACGCATCTTTCCGGCCGCCGAAGCGCTTCGAAACGCCAATGAGCTCCCGGTGCAGGTCCACATCATCGCGCTCCTGGTCGTCGTCGGCGCGATGCTCAAGTCCGCTCAGTTCCCATTCCATGGATGGCTGACCGAAGTCATGGAGACACCCACACCGGTGTCGGCGCTCCTCCACGCAGGGATCATCAACGCAGGTGGCTTCCTCATCCTCAGATTGAGCGACGTGGTCTCGCTCTCGGTGCCGGCGCTCGAGATGCTGGCTGTCGTGGGTGGCTTCACCGCTCTGTTCGGCTCGGTGGTGATGCTCACGCAAACGAGCGTCAAAGTCTCATTTGCTTGGTCCACGATCGCACAAATGGGCTTCATGATGCTGCAATGCGGGCTCGGCGCCTTCTCGGCGGCCGCTCTTCACATCGTCGCGCACTCGCTCTACAAGGCCCACGCATTCCTTTCCGCCGGAAGCGTCATCGACATCTCGCGCTCGTCCTGGGTGGCTAGACCGCACGGCAAACCGCACCCGGCGCGTCTGGTCGTCGCACTCGTCGGCGCGGTCGGGCTCACCTGGATAGTCAGCTTCGCCTTCGGTGCTTCGCTGACGCGGGCACCAGGCGTGTTCGCTCTCGGCGCAATCTTGGTCATGGGTGTGACTCACCTCGTCGCCAACGCCATCGATGAACGTCCGAGTCCCTTCGTCGTCCTGCGCGGCGTGGGACTCGCCCTTACCGTCGCGATCACCTACTTCGCACTCCAACTCGGTGCCGAGCAGATGATGGCGGGCGCTCTTCCGGAGAAGCAGGCTCTTCGCGGCCCACTGGATCTCACGATCGTCGGCCTCGTCATCGTCTTGTTCGGGCTGGTCACCGTCCTTCAGAACACGATGCCGTACCGCATGGGTGATGCCCGATGGCAGGCGCTCTACGTCCACCTCTTCAACGGCCTCTACGTCAACGCGATGACCAATCGCTTCATCCAGCGCTGGTGGCCCGTGACCAGCGAGATCAGCACCAAGGGAGCATGAGCATGAACCAGGAACTCGCACTAGCCGCCCCAGCGCCCACGCAGGTCACGCAGCCGCCCCAAAAGAACGGGCAGGTAGTCGAAGCTCATCAAAGCCCCGGCCTCGGGCTCGTCCTCGAGCAGGCACGCAAGCGGATCGCGCCGCTCTGGCCGCTCGAGAGCTTCGTTGCGGTGAACCCGTTTCTCGGCTTGTCGAGCCAGCGCTTCGAGGAGGCATGCCAAACGCTCAAGCGTGTGACCGGTGCCGGTATGCTGATGCCGCGCGAGCACTACCAGACCTGGATCTCGGAGGGACGCATCACGGCGGCCGACCTCGAAGAGGCCCTGTCACTCGCACAATCTGTGGCCGGAGCGCCGAGCGACATCGAAGCCTTGAAAGCGGCCATCGACGCGACGCCGACCTATCAGGACTCGGTCTTCCGGACCGTTGCAGACGTCTGCGACCAAACCCTCGGAGACGAGAGCAAGCAGCGCGTCGTGGAGGACGTCTCGAAGTGGTGTGCTGCGTACTGGGATGACGGACAGTCGGCCTGGCGCATGCCATGGCGCCACCTCCCGCTCTATCAGGCGTGGCGTACGGCGAGCGCGATTGATCGGACATCGGATCTGACCGGCCTCGACGGCTTCCGGGGCGTCATCGCCACCCTGCCGAAAGACCCCGTCGCGACGATCGAGAAAGTGCTCGAGGCACTCGATCTCCCGGACACCGCGCTCGACGGATACCTCCATCGTGCACTTGCAAGCATCGGAGGCTGGGCTTCCTACGCCCGATACCTCGGCTGGACAGACGAGCTCGAAGGCCGCGAAGACAGTACGCTCACGGAGCTCCTCGCCATCCGTCTCGCATGGGAGTACGTGCTCCTGACCTTGGCGCTCAACAACGGGTCGGAGTCGGCTTGGAAGAGCGCCGTAGAGGCCATGCACGAAGCGAGCACGACGCCGAGCGTAGACCAGGACATGGTGGTCGACTCGATCCTGCAGGGCGCTTTCGAAGCAGCCTACCGCAGAGAGACCCTCGCCAAGCTCCAGACCTCCCCCGAACCCGCGGCGGCTGGGCGAATGGAGGTGCAAGCTGCGTTCTGCATCGACGTCCGCTCGGAGGTGTACCGACGGGCACTGGAGTCCGTCGCACCGCGCGCGCAGACCATCGGTTTCGCGGGCTTCTTTGGCTTCCCGATCGAATACGTCTCGATCGGTCAATCGACCGGCCCAGCGCAGTGCCCTGTTCTCTTGACGCCCAAGTTCGTAGTTCGCGAGGGCATCACTGGCGCAGATGACGACGAGACAACCGAAGTTCTCGGCCTGAGACTCCTGCGCCGGCGGGCCTCGACGGCCTGGAAGTCGTTCAAGAGCTCCGCCGTCTCCTCGTTCGTGTACGTGGAGACCGCGGGTCTCGCGTACGCCGGAAAGCTCATCAGCGACGCGACGGGGATGACACGGACCGTGACGCATCCGAGCGCGGACGGACTCGACGACGACGTTCTGGCGCGCTCGGTGCCTGAGATCGGAGAGGGCTCGCTCGGCGGCCGCAAGACCGGTTTCGCAAACACCGATCGGATCGCACTCGCCGAGGGCGCCTTGCGCGGAATGTCACTCACTCGCGACTTCGCCCGGCTCGTGCTGTTGACGGGCCACGGAAGCACGACCGTCAACAACCCCCACGCAGCGGGCTACGATTGCGGCGCCTGCGGTGGACACCCGGGCGATGCCAATGCACGCGTTGCGGCGGCAGTGCTCAACGACCCGGAGGTCCGCGCGGCCTTGGTGTCGCGAGGCATAGAGATCCCGAACGACACCGTGTTCGTCGGTTGCCTGCACGACACGACCACGGATCAGATCACGATCTTCGATCGCGATGAGATCCCCGCAACACACGCGGGCGACGTCGAACAGGCCGAGCAGTGGCTCTCCGCCGCGGGTGAAATCGCCCGGCGCGAGCGCTCCGCATCTCTGAACGTCGGCTCCGGCAACCTGGACGACGCGATCGAGCGCAGAGGTCGCGACTGGTCCCAGGTTCGTCCCGAATGGGGCCTCGCCCGCAACGCGGCGTTCATCGCAGCACGCCGGGATCGCACCCGGGGTATCGACCTCGAGGGAAGAGCCTTCTTGCACGACTACGATTGGCGACGAGACGAGGACTGGAACGTGCTCGAGCTCATCCTGACCGCACCGATGGTCGTCGCCAGCTGGATCAACCTCCAGTACTACGGCTCGGCAGTGAACCAGGATGCGTTCGGCTCCGGCAACAAGGTCCTGCACAACGTCGTCGGGACTCTTGGTGTTCTCGAAGGCAACGGTGGTGACCTGCGCGTCGGCTTGCCGTCTCAAGCGGTCCATGACGGCACCAAGCTCGTCCACGAGCCGGTCCGCTTGAACGTGTTCATCGAGGCGCCTACCGAGCAGATCGACGCGATACTCGACAAGCACGACAACGTGCGAGAACTAGTCGACAACGGCTGGATTCACCTCCTCGCCATCGGTGAAGATGGCGAGGTGCGAGCCCGCGCCGCCGCCGAAGGTCCTTGGGCCCCCGTTACGGAACCGTAATGACGGAGCGAACGCCGTAGTGGTCCGAGAGCGGGA
>Ga0316191_10004344_pt1 | contig 10564 bp, 8 predicted proteins | sample Eddworburr2cm_MG_FD_204928 | JGI IMG/M metagenome (GOLD analysis project Ga0316191, IMG submission 204928) | Coastal sediment microbial communities from Maine, United States - Eddy worm burrow 2 cm | ecosystem: Environmental > Aquatic > Marine > Coastal > Sediment | place: USA: Maine | collected... | reverse complement strand
GGTGGGCATCCCGATCGCGCGTTCGAGGGCCTGGATCTCATCGTGGTGTCACCAGGCGTGCCACCCCTGCCGCAGCTCGACGAAGCAGAGCGGCGCGGAGTGCCCGTCATGAGCGAGGTAGAGCTCGCCGCGCGTTTCATAGAGGCGCCGCTGGTCGCGATCACCGGAACCAATGGCAAGAGCACAGTGACGACCTTGATCGGTGAGATGTGCCGCCGGCTGGGACGCCCGATCTTCATCGGCGGCAATCTGGGCCGTCCCATGATCGAGGCGGCCGGCACGGACGCAGGGGCGCAGGGCGGCTTGGTCATCGTCGAGCTTTCGAGCTTCCAACTCGAGCGGGTGTCGCAGATGAAGGCCCACGTCGCGGTCTTGCTCAACATCACCCCCGACCACCTCGACCGCTACCGTTCGTTCGAGGCCTATGCGGCCGCCAAAGCCCGCATCTTCGAGCGGCAGGACGCCGGGGACTTCGCGGTTCTCCCAGCCGACGCGCCCGATCTTCGCGAGCTCATCGTGGACGATGGCACAGTGGTTCTGTTCGACGGTCGGAACGGCGACGTTCGGGTGGTCGATGGCGTGCTCACCGATACCCAAAGCTCCCTCCGGGTTCCCGTCGGCGAGCTGACGCTTCGCGGGTCGCACAACGTGTCGAACGCCTGTGCGGCCGCGCTTGTGGCGCGCTTGCTACGTGTGAGGGACGACGACATCGCTTCGGTTCTCCGTGAGTTCAAGGGGCTGGCTCACCGCATGCAGTACGTGCGCTCGGTCGATGGCGTGGAGTACATCGACGATTCCAAGGCCACCAATGTGGGCGCTGCGGTCGCGTCGATCGATGGGCTGACTGGTTCCACAGGCAAGATTGTTCTAATCGCGGGCGGTGTCGACAAGGGTGGCAGCTACCAGCCGCTTCGGCAGCGTATGTCCGAGGATGGCCGGGGGGTCGTGGTCCTCGGAGAAGCAGCATCGCTCTTGGAGCGCGCATTCACCGACTCTCCCATCGAGTTCCGGCACGCGACTTCGATGCGCGATGCCGTCACGCACGCCGCTGAGCTGGCCCGCCCCGGAGATACCGTGCTCCTTGCGCCGGCCTGCTCGAGCTTCGACATGTTCCGCTCGTACGCCGAGCGCGGCGACCACTTCCAACGAGCCGTCGAAACCCTGGGAGAGCAACCATGACACGCGCCTCCAAACCCGCACCGCCGATGGAGCCAGGACAGCCCGACGTCACGCTTGCGGCCACGCTCGTTGGATTGATCGCGTTCGGCGTGGTGATGGTTTACAGCGCGAGTGCCGTCTACGCGAACAACATGTTCGGCGACGGCTTCCACTTCCTGATCCGGCAAACGGTCTTTACCGCCGCTGCATTTGTCGTCCTCATCGTCTTCACCCGGATCGATATCACGTTGCTCCGGCGCTCGACTTATCCCGTCCTGTTGATAGCTGTCTTACTGATGATCGCGGTCGCTCTCGGATTCGGCCGGAGTGCCGGCGGCGCAACCCGCTGGCTCGCTGTGGGTCCAGTCAACGTGCAGCCCGCTGAGCTTGCCAAGCTCGCCATGATCATGTGGCTCGCGCATTCCCTGGCCAAGAAGTCGAAGCGAGTTCGAACGTTCTCAATCGGATTCTTGCCGCACGTGGTCGTCGCCGGCCTGCTAATGCTCCTGTGCCTGGCGCAGCCCGATTTCGGTAGCGCAGTGATGATCGCACTCTTGACCTTCGTCGTGCTCTTCGCTGCCGGTGCCAAAGCCGGCTACCTCCTTGGTTGCGTGTTGATCGCGCTTCCAGTTGGGTACGCCGCGATTGCATCGTCCCCCTACCGAATGCGCCGCATCACGGCGTTCCTCGAACCGTTCGAGCATAGGCAGGGTGCCGGCTACCAGATCACCGAGTCCCTGATGAGCTTTGGCTCCGGGGGGTGGACCGGCGTCGGTTTGGGCGACGGCCGTCAGAAATTGTTGTTCTTGCCAGAAGCACACACGGACTTCATCAGTGCAATCATCGGCGAAGAGCTCGGCTTCATCGGGGTCGTGCTCCTCTGCGCAGCCTTCGGCTGGATCGTCTTTCGTGGGCTTCGTGCGGCATGGCGCGCCCAAGACGAGTACGCCGGCTACCTGGCGACCGGCATGACGCTCTTCATTGGCCTTCAGGCATTCACGAACCTGGCGGTCGCGATGGGGCTCCTCCCCACCAAAGGTCTCGCGCTTCCTTTTGTCAGCTACGGCGGTTCCTCACTGCTCGTGAACGCCGCCGCGGCGGGCATCATCCTCAACACTTCGCGCTACGGGGTGTCGCGGGCCGCGGAAGCTCCGGAGCCCGCCAAACCCAAGAGACCCCAGGCCCGACTGACGACGGCCACAGGAGGTGCACGATGATCCAACGCATCATGGTTGCCGGTGGTGGCACGGGGGGACATCTCTTCCCGGGGCTTGCTGTCGTGGAGGAGCTACGGCGTCGAGTCCCCGGCCTCGAGGTGAAGTTCGTGGGCACGGCCCGCGGCATCGAGGCGCGAATTCTCCCGAGTCGCGGCGAGGCCTTGGAGCTCCTGAACGTGACTCCTCTCAAAGGCCAGGGCGTCGGCGCTCGGTTCAAGAGCTTCGCGCGCATTCCGATGGCGATGAAGGAAGCGTCAGCTCTCATGCGAGACTTCGAGCCGGATCTGGTGCTGGGTGTCGGCGGCTACGCGTCGGGTCCCGTTCTGCTCTCCGCTTCGCTTTCGGGGAGGCCGACCGCGCTTCTCGAGCAGAACGCGCACGTGGGAATGACCAATCGCATCCTCGCTCGCTTCGTCGACCGCGCCTACATCACGTTCGAGCAGACCGAAGAGGTATTTGGGAAGAGCAAGTCGCGAATCACTGGAAATCCAGTTCGGCGCGAGTTCGTCGAGCATGCTCGCCTCGCGATTGCGGATCCCGAAGGTTTCGAGTCTCGCGCGCGCACGGTCCTCATACTTGGTGGATCGCAAGGCGCGCGGAAGCTCAACGAAGATGTGCCGCGCGCGCTCGTCCAGGCAGGCCTCGTCGATCGCGACATCGAGGTCGTGCACCAAACCGGCGAGTCGATGCGCGACGAGGTCGAGGCGACGTATCGAGATCTCGGTATCCGCGCTAGGGTCGTGACCTTCATCGACGATATCGCGCGTGCCTATTCGAACGCCGCTCTGATCGTTGCCAGGGCCGGCGCCACCACCTTGGCCGAGCTCTGCGCGATCGGTCGCCCTTCGATCCTGATTCCGTTCCCATTTGCCGCCGATGACCACCAAGCCAAGAACGCGAAGGCGCTCGAAGAACAGGGCGCCTCGATTTGCATTCGAGAGTCGGAGCTCGAGGTCGATGCGCTCGCGGAGCTCATCGGAGGTTTGCTGGACGACCCCGCCAGGCGTCAGGTGATGGCCGGTGCAGCGCGTGATCACGGCAGACCGGATGCGGCAGCGGCCATCGTCGATGACATGATGGGCTGGCTCGGAGGTGCGCAGCCCCTCAGGGAATCCGCGGCGTCGCCCGAGAGCGAGCCGCCTCGGGGGGTGCAGTACAGCGGCCTCGGGGTATCGCCGATGCTTCGCCTGGGCTGTCCCGAAGTTGTCTTGCGCTCCGCGACCCATCGTCCACGCCGCCCGGTTGTCGTCGACGGGGCCGTGTGGGAGTAAGCGACCATGTTTCGCGGCAGAATTCGGTCCATCCATTTCGTAGGCGTTGGCGGTGTCGGGATGAGCGGCATTGCGGAGGTGCTCCTCGACTCGGGCTTCGAAGTGACCGGGTCCGATCTGCGCGACAACGACTACACGCGGCGCCTCGCTGAAAAGGGGGCCAAGATCTACGTGGGCCACGGGGCCGAGCAGGTCACCGAGGCCGATGTCGTCGTTTTTTCTTCGGCGGTTCCAGCCACCAATCCAGAGCTGGTTGCGGCTCGCAGGGCAGGGGTGCCCGTCATTCCCCGGGCGGAGATGCTCGGTGAGCTGATGAGGCTCAAGGACGGAATCGCGATCGCCGGCTCCCATGGCAAGACCACCACGACGTCCTTAGTAGCGACGGTTCTGCGTGGCGCGGGCCTAGACCCGACGGTCATCATTGGGGGAAAGCTCAACGCGCTGGGTTCGGGCGCTGCCATGGGTGCCGGAGACCTCCTGGTGGCGGAGGCGGACGAATCGGACGGCTCCTTCCATCATCTGATTCCCTCCGTCGCGGTCATCACGAACATCGATCCTGAGCACCTCGACCACTACGGAAGCCTCGACGCGGTGAAGGAAGCCTTCGTGGACTTCGCCAATCGCGTGCCGTTCTACGGACTGGTCATTGCCTGTCTCGACCACCCCAATGTGCAGGACATCTTGCCGAGGCTCGACAAGCGCATCGTGACGTACGGGTTCTCGGCACAGGCGGACTATCGAGCGCGCAACCCCGTGTTCTCGGGCCTGTCCGTGGGGTTCGATGTCGAGCATCACGGCAAAAGCTTGGGTCAATTCGAGGTTCGAATGCCCGGTGTTCACAATGTGCTGAACGCGCTCGCGACCATTGCGGTCGCGGACGAGCTGCGGGTCGACCACGATCAGGTTCGCTCGGCGTTGCGGAGCTTCGAGGGGGTGCAGCGGCGATTCTCCATCGTTGGCGAAGAGGCGGGAGTCACGGTGGTCGACGACTATGGACACCACCCGGCCGAGGTTGAAGTCACCCTCGAGGCCGCACAGAAGGCTTATGGCCAGCGCATCGTCGTCGCGTTCCAGCCGCATCGTTATACGAGAACGCGGGATCTGTTCGACGAGCTCACGAGAGCCTTCAACCGGGCCGATGTCCTATTCTTGACCGAGGTCTACGCCGCGGGCGAAAAACCAATCGAAGGGGCCGATGCGCGTCGACTGGCCGAAGCGATTCGCGCGCACGGGCATCGGGACGTGACGTTGGTGGAAGACCGGAAGGATTTGGCCGAAGCGATTGGCGCGCGAGCTCGCCCGGGCGATGTCGTGATCACGCTCGGCGCCGGAGACATCACGCGCACCGGTGAGGAGCTCCTCGAGGTGCTCCGCCGATGAACCGCCGGCGTGCCCCATCGACAGCCCGGAAGAAGCCGGCGCGAAAGAAGCCAATTCAAAAAAAGCCGGCCGCGAAGAAAAAGGCCGTCAAGCGACCCGCTCGCAAGAACGTCGTAGCCAAGAAGGCTGCCCCAAGAAAGTCGACCCGGAAGGCCGTCCCGAAGAAGACCGCTCGCAAGAAGGTGACGAGGAAGGTGGCCCCCACCGACCGCGCCCAAAATCGACGCAGGGCTGTACCGAAGAAGCCGCGCCGCAGCGAGCCCAGGAGGAGCTGGCGTGAACGCGCGGTAGGCGTTCGGGAGAACGTGGGCGGCTGGGTGATCCGATGGCGGGGCTCGATTCGCCGAGCAGGGCAGGTCGCACTGTTCGGACTGGCATTGGCCGCCTTGGCTTGGCTCGGGGACCGCGCCGTTCAGTACGCTCACAGCGCCGACGCGTTCGCGATTGGGGAGATCATCATCGAGGGTAACCATCAACTCGAGGACATCGATGTTCGTCGGGCTGCTCGCCTCCGGATTGGTTCAAACATTTTCGAAGTTTCAAGCGAAGGCACCCGGAATCACTTGCTTCAGCATCCGTGGATCGAAGAGGCAACTGTGGTGCGGAAGCTTCCCGGGCGCGTTCGAATCGAAATCGTCGAGCGCAGGCCGGTCGCCTTGGTCGCGCTGGATCAACTGTATCTGGTGAGCGATGAAGGTGCGGTTTTCAAGCGACTCGGTGTCGACGACCCCGTCGACTTGCCGGTCATCACCGGCATCGCGTCCGAGCGCTTCTATGACGACTTCGACTACCGAACCGCCATTCTCCTTCGTTCGATGGCACTCCTCCAGGACTACGAGGGTGCGGGCCTCGCAAAGCGCGAGCCGGTATCGGAAATTCATTTCGAAGGCGCCAGCGGAATCGAGATCTTCGTCGGCAACGACGGCATGAACGTCCGCCTAGGCAACGGCCAACATCGCCAAAAGCTCCGCCGCCTCCGACAAGTCCTCGAACGACTTGACCGAGAGAAAACGCGACCTTCCTACGTATACCTCGACAACGTCCGAAGTCCCGAACGCGTAACCGTCCGCCTCCCCTAACCGAAAAGGGGACAGTCCCCTTTTTCGAAGGGTTAATTCGCGGCCCACAAAAAACGCATTTCAGCCCTTTTTTTTCTGCACAAAAGTTGTCTTGCCAAATCGCGTTTCGGTATGGGTCAAAGAGAGGCGAGGGATGGCGGAAAACGAGATCATTGCAGGGTTGGATCTGGGAACGACGAAAGTCTGCGCCATCGTGGCGGAGCAGTCCGAAGAAGGCCTAGACATCATTGGGATAGGCTCCGTTCCTTCAAAGGGTTTGAAGAAAGGCGTGGTCGTCAACATCGAGTCGACCGTGCAGGCGATTCGCGCGGCGGTCGAGCAAGCCGAGACGATGGCCGGTGTCGAGATCAACGCGGTCTACGCAGGGATCGCTGGAAGCCATGTGCGCGGCATGAACCAGGACGGTGTCGCTGCCATCGCCAACCGCGAGGTCGCGATCGAAGACGTCACCCGTGTGCTCGAGCAGGCCAAGGCAGTGCCTCTGCCCGGTGACCGCCAAGTGATTCACGTGCTCCCGCAGGAGTACATCGTCGATGACCAAGACGGCATCAAGGAGCCGATCGGCATGGCCGGGGTCCGCCTCGAAGCACGCGTTCACATGGTGACCGCGGCATCGACGAGTGTCGCCAACGTCACGAAGTGCGCCGAGCGTTGCGGGCTCTTCGTCGAAGAGGTCGTATTGCAGCCACTCGCCAGCGCACATGCCGTACTGAGCGGCGACGAGCGAGAGATAGGCGGCGTGCTCATCGACATCGGTGGCGGCACTTCGGACATCATCATCTACGTCGACGGCGCGGTCGTGCATACGAGCTCGATTCCCATCGGGGGGATCAACCTCACGAACGATATCGCCACGGGTCTTCGTACCCCGATGGCCGAGGCCGAGCGCATCAAGATCAAGTACGGCTGCGCCGCATCGCGGATGGTCGACGATGACGAGACTATCGAGGTGCCTTCGGTCGGGGGAAGGCCTTCGCGCTCACTGCCCCGCCGGGTGCTCTGCGACATCATCGAGCCCCGAGTGGAAGAGATCTTCGCCGCGTGTCGTCACGTCATTGCCGAGACCGGCTACATGGACATGTTGGCTTCTGGAGCGATCGTCACCGGTGGGACGACGCTCCTAGATGGATTGTCAGAGCTTGCCGAGGAAGTGCTCGGCCTGCCGGTACGTCGTGGGACCCCCACGGGCATTGGTGGATTGATCGATGTCGTGAAGAGCCCATCCTACGCAACCGGCGTAGGGTTGGTGAAGCACGGAGCGGAGCAACTAGCGGGCACGTCCGCACCCGAGCGCACAGTCGAAGTGGCCGCGAGTCGTGGACTCAGCCGCAAGATCGGCGCTTGGTTTAGAGAAGTTTTTTAGGAGGAATCGATGGCTATCTCGATCGAGTTCGCGGACGACGCAGAGCTTCATGCACGTATCAAAGTCGTAGGCGTTGGTGGCAGCGGCGGCAATGCACTCAACACGATGATTCAAGGCGGGCTCGAAGGCGTCGAGTTCATTGCGGCCAACACCGATGCGCAAGCATTGGACCGCAGTCTTGCTCCGGTGAAGATCCAACTCGGTCCGCAGCTCACGCGCGGTCTCGGGGCAGGTGGCAATCCCGACGTCGGCCGAAAGGCGGCACTCGAGGACGTGCAGCGTTTGTCCGAAGCGTTGGAAGGCGCGGACATGGTGTTCGTCACCGCCGGAATGGGCGGCGGCACCGGAACGGGCGCGGCCCCGATCATCTCCCAGGTCGCACAGGACCAGGGAGCATTGACCGTTGGCGTCGTGACCAAGCCTTTCCTCTTCGAGGGACGCAAGCGCTCCAAGAACGCCGAGCGAGGCGTTCAGGAGCTGATCGACACCATCGACAGCATCATCACGATTCCAAACCAGCGGCTCTTCGCGCTCGGCGACGACGACATCACGATGCTCGACGCCTTTGCGCGCGCCGATGATGTGTTGCTCCAGGCGGTTCAGGGCATCAGCGACCTCATCATCAACGCAGGCATGATCAACGTCGACTTCGCCGACGTGAAGACCATCATGGTGAACAACGGACGCGCGCTGATGGGCACCGGTATCGCCAAGGGCGACCGACGCGCTCTCGAGGCAGCCGAGATGGCCGTGAACTCGCCTCTCCTCGACGAGGTCTCGGTACAGGGCGCGACCGGCATCCTCATCAACTTCACCGCGGGGCCCGATATCAAGCTCCGAGAGATCAACGAGGCCGCCGGCTTGGTTCAGCAGGCGGCGCACGAGGAGGCGGAGATCATCTTCGGCGTCGTCACCGATGTCGAGCTCGCAGACACCGTGAAAGTGACGGTCATCGCGACGGGGTTCGAGAAGATGGCGCACGCGCCGGTTCCGCTCGGTCTTCATCACTCCATTTCGGCCAACCAGGGCTCCAATGGGGCTTCCGCCAATAGGGCTATGCGAGCCGCACCTGCACGGGCAGAGGATTTCTCCTCGACCCTGGAGGGCGTGCCGGCTGCCGTCCCGCAGCAAGCTGGGACGAGGGCTTTCGGAGCAAGCGCGCTTCACGATGAGGCGGTCCTCGACATCCCGGCGTATCTACGTCGCGGCACACCTGGTGTGGAGTAGGTTAGGAGTTATTTCATACACTTAGCTTGAAGCCCGGCACTGCCCGGGCTTTTGACTTTGAGGACTAGGGGAGTTGCAGGCCGGGCCGTACGGTTAGGCTGAGTAAACGTTACGTAAAATGAGGAGGAATCACTTTGCAGCCCCGGGAAAAGCGGTTAGGTTCCTCTCATACGGGTCGTGGGTTCTGTTCGAATTTCACCCCTCTAGCTTAAGAATCTGGCATACTTTGGACGGGTTGATGACTGGGAAGAGTGTTCAGTTGGGTGAGGGTGTCGGGCGCAGGTGTCCCTGCTTCGGCGTTCTGTGCTTTCTGTGCGCATTCGTCTCCTCGCTCTTCGGCGCCAAGAGCGCTTCTGCCGACACCCCTCCGACGGCCATCAAGACGACCTCGCTGGCCGTTCCCGCCACGGTGCTTGGCGTAACCAATCCGTATCTCATCGCCGCTGCGATCAAGACGCCCGAGGTTCAAGGCTTCACTTTGTCGCAAGACATTCGTGACCTCGCCGCGCAGGTCGAGAAGCTCGCACGCTACGGCGTCGACTTGAATCAACGCAAGACGCCCCGTGCTGAGAAGCTTCAGCTTCGCGTGGACACGCGAACCCATGGCGTCGGCGGCATCCTCCAACTGCGTTACCGCCGCTAGCCCCGTAGAGTCGACGCTTTGCGTCTGCTAGTTTGCGCGCCATGACGGACAAGCCCTTCCGTGTGTTGCCGGAGCTGACCGAGACAACCCGCCATTTCTGGGAGGGTGGACAGGAAGGCGAGCTACGTTTCCCTCGCTGCCAGAGCTGCAGTGCCTGGATCCATCCGCCGACGCCGCTCTGTCCAGAATGCTTGGGCAAGGACTTGGCAATCGAAGTGGTTTCGGGCCGTGCAACCGTGCTGACGTTCACCCTGAACCATCAGCAGTGGGTACCCTCGCCGGACCATCCCTATGCCATCGCGATAGTCGAGCTCGAGGAGCAGGAGGGGCTGCGCCTGACGACCAACGTGGTGAACTGCGCCGCGGAGGACGTTCGCATTGGGATGTCGGTGCAGGTGATCTTCGAGCGATACGAAGACGTCTGGATCCCGCTCTTCGAACCAGACGAGGAAGCGTGACGGAGGTTCTGGAGCGCAGGGCCTGCGTGACCGGCGTAGGTCAATCGCAGGTTGGACGCCGCCTGATGCGCGATCCGCTCGAGCTCACCCTCGACGCGTGCATTGCTGCGATCGAGGACGCCGGTCTCACGCGGGGTGACATCGATGGCTTGTCGACGTACCCGGGTGGTGTCGACCTGTCCCCCGGCTTCAGCGGCGCCGGCATCATCCAAGTGCAGGATGCGTTGCGGCTCAAGCTGAACTGGTTCACCGGCGGGGTCGAGATGTCCGGCCAACTCGGCTCGGTGATCAACGCCTGTATGGCGGTGGCCACGGGGCTGGCCCGCCACGTGCTGTGCTTCCGCTCGATTTGGGAATCCACTGCTCAAGGCCAGGGCGGAAGGGGCGGCTTCGGCTTGAGCAGCGGTGGCGGGGGAGAACCACCGCGCGTCGGCGAAGAGATGCAGTGGACGATTCCGTTCCGTGCGTACTCGCCCGCCAATTGGATCGGACTGTTCGCCCAACGTCACTTTCACGAGTTCGGGACGACCCGGGAACAGATGGCGCAGATCCCGCTCAACGCGCGCAAGAACGCGCAGGTGAACCCCAAAGCGATCTATCGCGACCCGCTGACGATGGATGAGTATCTCGGGGCGCGACAGATCTCGACCCCTTTTTGCCTCTACGATTGCGACGTGCCTGTCGACGGAGCGACCGCGGTGATCGTTTCCCACGTCGATGCTGCCAAGGATTGCCGCAAGGCGCCGCTGCGCGTAGAGGCCGTCGGGT
>Ga0316191_10004342_pt1 | contig 10565 bp, 8 predicted proteins | sample Eddworburr2cm_MG_FD_204928 | JGI IMG/M metagenome (GOLD analysis project Ga0316191, IMG submission 204928) | Coastal sediment microbial communities from Maine, United States - Eddy worm burrow 2 cm | ecosystem: Environmental > Aquatic > Marine > Coastal > Sediment | place: USA: Maine | collected... | reverse complement strand
GCGCCAAATGATTCTATTATTATCCTCTCTACCTTGCGATATGATACTGAAGGCGAAAGGGACCTATACTTGATCAGGCGTGAAAAAGGCAACCAGTGGTCCGAACCCGAGAATTTGGGTGGAAATATAAATACTACCCTGGATGAATACGCACCTTATTATTCTGAAAGTGAAAGGGCTCTTTATTTTGCATCGAACGGATACCCTGGTTTTGGAGGAAGTGATATATACCGCATTACAAGGGTAGGTGATTCATGGGAAAACTGGACCACTCCTGAAAACCTGGGTGGCGACATCAACACGGAAACTGAGGAAAATTATTTTTTCTTTGATGATGCAGATGAGTACGCTTTTTTCTCCAGGATGAATGTTGACAGTACTTTTGGTATTATCCGGGTTCAAAGACCAGTCTTCCTTGAGAAAACCCCTATGGTGACATTACAGGGAAATGTACTTAATAAGGAAACCAGCCGTCCTGTCAATTCAGTTATATCCGTGTTGATTTTACCTGAAGAAAGGACATATGGAATGACCATATCTGATCAGACGACAGGAGCATATGAAATTATGGTGCCTTCCGGAAACGAATTTATTTTGATAAGTGAGAAAGAAGGTTTTGAAGTTTATGAAGCTTCTCTATCTCTTGAAAACAAAAATACACCTTATACATATAATTTTGATATTGACATGGGGATGGCTGTACTCGTTCCTGATGTGGTTATTGCAGCAACTGATGAGCCACCGGAAAAACCTGAGGTCAGACCGGGTCCTGAAGTGGAACCGGTCACACCGGTAGCTGATACGGAAAGGACTGCAAGTGATGCTTACGATATCACCTTTGACTTCAACTCTGATAAGATCACAGAAGAATCATATCCAGTTATTGACTTGCTCGTAGAACTCCTGGAGAAAAACTCTGAGATGGATATCGAATTAGCTGGCTTCACCGACCATATTGGTGATGAAAAATACAATAATGAGCTCGCCTTAAAAAGAGCCTCAGCTGTTAAGAAATATATGGTTGACAAAGGGATTAAATCGAGCCGAATTGATGTTCTGGGGTTTGGGGAAAGAATGACAGCGGAATATGGTATAGATGATGAAAAAGATCTTAGGATGAATCGTCGGGTTGAATATAATTTTACAAGATAACTTAAATCAGGAACTGTTTTTTTTATAATATAGAATTTCCTGAAATTTGTGTTTTTTTTATATTCGAGACTATTTAAATAAATTTTGTGATTTTTTTTTCTTGAGAAATATTATCGTCCCTCATTTATTATGGGCTTTTTATCGTTTTGTTTTAATTCATTGATACAAAGAATTTTAGCCAACCTTACTTAAATTAATAAATTAACAAATTTTCAAAAAAATAGCTGAAAACTTCCCAAATTCCCAAAAAACAGGCTAAAATAAAGTTCTATTTGTATTTGATATAATACAATTAATTTTTTTATCTTGGCTAAACCTTCGATCTGATCACCTATGAAGAAGTATTTGTTTTTAATGCTATCACTTATTACAATCTACAGTTATGCACAAGAAGTTCAATGGGCCACCGAAGTAATTGAGTACTCCTCTCAGTTTTCCGGTAAGGATTTTTCCGCATCTCAGGTTATAGGTCCACCCAATGCTTTTAAGTTTGGAGGAAAGGATCCAATGGCCTGGATGGCTAGTTCTCCCGACTCACAGGAATATCTCGTAGTTGGATTTGGAAGCCCGATGAAAATCCGCCAGATAGCCATTGTAGAAACAAGCAACCCTGGAGCAATAGAAATGATCTATGTGTATGATGAAAATAAGGATGCTCATCTAGTTGGATCTTTTATTCCCGGACCTGTTGATGTCAATAACCGGATCTTAAATGTATTTCTGCCTACCTATGACTTTAATATCATATCGGTGAAGATTGTATTGGACGGGAGTATGGTAGAAGGAGCCAATTCAATTGATGCGATCGGAGTTTCAACCTCGGTAGTACCTATAAGGTTCAGGGAGGGATTTGCATATCGCTTAAATCCCAGGCTTACAAAAAAGAACATAGATCTTAATGCATCAGGTGAAGAGTCGGACATACGTCCTGTTTATTCCGAAGATGAAAAAACACTGTTTTTTACAAGAGGATTCAGTGAAGACAATGTGGGTGGTATTAATGATCCAGGGGATGTATGGTTTTCCACCTATGATAGAGGCAATTACTCAGATCCTGTCAGGCTAGGTGAAAAAATAAATAATATAGGATTTAATACCTCAAATTCCATTTATAATAAGAATGACAACCCCCGTTTGATGGTTGGTAATGTTAGTGGAAGCGCTAAAAAAGTAAAAGCGAATCTTTCAGCCGTATTAAAGGAAAATGGGGCATGGGCTTCATCGGAAGTCCAGAAAATTAAAAATGGAGGTGAGATACCTGTCGATGCAGATTATACGATTACAGATAATGGAAATGTTTTGATCATAGCCAGTGAACTTAAAGGTACACAAGGAGGAACAGACCTATACGTTTCATTAAGTGAAGGAGATAACAAATGGGGTGCCCCAATAAATATTACCAGCATCAATACGCCGGAAGATGAATATGCACCCTTCTTTTCAATGGAAGAAAATGCATTGTATTTTACCTCTAAAGGATATCCGGGTTTGGGAGGAAGTGATATTTTCAGAGTGAAAAGACTTGATGATTCCTGGCAGAATTGGGGGGAACCCGAAAATATTGGCGAAGATATAAATACGCCATATAACGATCACTATTTCTATTTTGATGAAAAAGATGCTTATGCTTATCTGGCACAGGGGACAAAAGACGGTATGATGCGTATTGTAAGGGTTGATCGACCCCAGTTCATGGATGCAAATCCCCTTGTAGTTGTAAAAGGGAAGGTGATGGACGAACAGGCTGCTACGCCAGTAAATGCTTTGCTCTCACTACTTATCGAACCCGGGAATGAAGTTTATGGAACCACCTTCTCAAATGAGATGTCAGGCAATTACCAGATCTTCCTTAGGTCGGGGTACAAATACAAACTGGTCGGGGAGAAAGAGGGCTATAAGAAAGTAGAAATGCCTATTGAATTAGCAAACAAAAACAAACCTTATACATTCGATTTAAATATATTCTTATCAAAGGATCTGGCAGAATCCCAACCCGAACTTGTAGCTGATGTAATGGCCATTGGAGCAGGTGTTGAAGCCTATGAAACCGAAGAAGTAATTGTGGAAGAGGAACCTCTTGATGAAGCGGAAGATATAGATGAGGTTGTAGCTGTGGTTGTTGTGCCTGAAGAAGAATATGAAGATATAACCACTGAGGAATTAGAAGAATTTGTACCCGAGGAATTAAAAGAAGAGGCACCTGAAGAGTTTCAGAGCAATGCATCTGACTATTCAGAACCAACACCCGAAACCAGAACTTATTCATCAGGTGGAACGAGTCTTGAAAACCTGGTAGTATTCGAATTTAATTCAGATGTAGTGCTTCCACCCTCTTATCCGATCCTTGATGCAATAGCTGCCTTCCTGATCCGTCATCAGGATATAAAACTTGAAATCGGAGGATTCACTGACTACATTGGAGACTATTACTATAATATAGAATTATCCAGAAGAAGGGCTAATGCCGTAAGGCAATATATGATAAGTCAGGGTGTGGAAAGGTCCCGGATAAAGGTACTTGGATTTGGAGAGAAGATGCCAATCATAGCCAATATGGATAGTGAAGAAATTCGAATGAACAGAAGGGCCGAATTTAACTTTACCAGATACTAATCCAGAAAATTTTATTCAAAATCATCGGAACGACATTCCTTTAATCTCTACAGAATAATTTAATATATGACAATTTGATTTAGCTGTAAGCTACGGTGGGCTTTTCTTATGACATTTTGACCTGCAATACTGACATTTTTATGCCAAAAATTAATTGGCATTATTTATGAAGATTTGTTCATGTGTAATAAATTTGTATAAAAAATATTATAAATGTCTATTGAATCAATTAATTCTCATCCGGAATTATTAGATAAGATCAAAAAGGAAAAGAGATCATATCTTTTGTTATATAAAGAAGGCTCAGAGCAGAGTGAATGTGCAAAAAAGAATATTGAAGCAGTAGCTGAAAAAAATTCAGAAGCGAATATATTTGTAGCGAATGTTAAAAATGTTCGTGATATCCACGGAAATTATAATATCACAACCGTTCCTGTACTTATTGAATTTGAATTCGGAGATTTTAAGAATACCTTCAAAGGATGTCATAAAGAAGATTTTTATCAGACTCTTTTGGATCATATAATTTTTGAGGCAAAAGCCGCTGAGCGACCTCAAAAAAATGTTACTCTGTATACTACACCAACTTGTCCGTGGTGTACCACTGTGAAAAATTATTTGAGGAAAAATGGAGTCAGGTATTCAGAAGTTGATGTAGCAAGTGACCAGGGAGCAGCCCAAAGTATGGTGAGCAAGAGTGGACAGCAAGGCGTACCACAAACAGAAATCGATGGACAAATGGTGATAGGATTTGATCAAGCGAAATTAAATCAATTATTAGAAATAAAAGTGAATTAATATGAGAGAATTACAACCCGTAAATCAAAATGTGATACTGGATGTATCAGATGAGGGAAATGAGCAAACAACAGCTGGTGGAATTATCATTCCTGATACTGCTAAGGAGAAACCAAAATTTGCCAAGGTTGTTGCTTTAAGCAATATAGATGGCCCGGAAATTGCCGTTGGCGATGTTGTATTCTATAAAGAATATTCAGGAACTGAAATTGAACTGGATGGAAATGTCTTCCTCGTGGTTCCTTATGCAGATGTTCTGGCTAAACTTGTCGAAACTGAAGAAATATAATTTTAATCCCGCTTAATGCGGGATTTTTTTTTCAGCATCACATTCTCCAATTCCTCAAGAGATATTCCATTGGTTTCAGGCATGATCTTCAATACAAAGAACAATTGAAATACCATCATGACTGAGAAAAATAAAAAGGTAGGGCCAAATCCTATCTTTTCGGCAGACGGGATCAGGAAAGTTATGAAAGCCGCCATAAACCAGTGTGTAAAACTTCCAAGGGATTGCCCTTTAGCACGCACTTCATTGGGAAAAATTTCGGAAATGAATACCCAGATAACAGCCCCCTGGGAAAATCCGAAAAAGGCAATATAAATAAAAAGGCTAATGGCAACAAGTTGTCCCCCAATGGAAAAATAAAACGACAGTGAGGTCATTGCTAATGTAATGATCAGGCCAAAAGAACCAAGGAGCATCAAAAACCTCCTGCCAAAACGATCGATAAAATTGATTGCCAGGATTGTAAACACGAAATTGATAAAACCGATTCCGGCTGTTGAAAGTAAAGCAGAACTTGTTTCCAATCCTGCATTCTGAAAGATCCTCGGAGTATAATAAATGACAGCATTTATGCCTGAAACCTGGTTGAAAATCGCAAACATGACCGCAAGCATAATCGGGAATTTGTATTGTTTGGAGAAGAATTTCTCCTTTACTGATCGGCTTAGATGCTGTTGATGAGTTGTTAATATCAATTGGACTTCCTCTTCTACATTCTCGTGCCCGATCCTGGATAAGATAGATCTAGCGTTTTCAACTAGGCCCTTTTTAAAGATCAGCCACCTGGGACTTTCAGGGATAAACAAGACCAGGGATAGAAATGCAAAGGCGGGTATCCCTTCTACGCCCAGCATCCATCTCCAGGCATTTTCACCACTACCTCCGATTAAGTAGTTAGAAAGATAAGCAAGGAGTATACCCAGCACTACATTAAACTGGAATAAAGCAACCAGCCTCCCACGCATCCGGGCAGGGGAAATCTCAGATATATACATTGGCCCCGCAACTGATGAAGCCCCAACACCCAGTCCCCCGATAAACCGGAAAAATAAAAAAGCATACCAGCCGGTAGCTAAAGCTGAACCTATTGCTGAAACAAAATACAACAAGCCAATCCAGAATAGGGTTTTCTTTCTTCCAAATTTGTCAGATGGGAATCCCCCGAGCAGTGCACCGACAATGGTCCCAAAAAGTGCTATAGATACAGTAAGACCATGTTCAATTTCATTGAGTTTCCATAGAATTTGAATTGACTGCTCAGCACCTGAAATAACAGCTGTGTCAAAACCAAACAGGAATCCGCCCAGGGCAGCCACAAAAGTTACGAAGTAGAGGTATTTTTTCATTAGTAATTATTCGGCGATTAGATTCAATGATAGCCAAATATAATTTAAAACCAAATTTTAACCCTAATGTATGGAATTGAATATAGGCGAACACAGGATATTTGATTAACTTTAATTGAGAATTTCAAACCATAGGAGCAGCTTGCCAGAATTAGTTGTTTATACTGGTTGATTCCATGAATATGTTTAAATCCAAAGAATTTAAAATACTGCAAAGAGGAGTCTATTTGACTTTATCATTTGTGTTGATCTTATGGATAATAAAATCACTGGAATGGGCCAGTCATCTTGACCTGGGATTATACGGGATACTTCCAAGAACTGTTAAAGGGAGTCTGGGTATAATCACCGGACCATTGATCCATGGTGATGCTATACATTTAATGTCCAATACCATTCCACTGATCATTCTGGGTGTGGGATTATTTTACTTCTACCATAAAATCGCCCTTGAAGTATTTTTCTGGATATACCTGGCTTCTGGTTTCTGGGTATGGATAATAGGCCGGGAAGCTTATCATATAGGTTCCAGCGGACTTGTCTATGGGCTTGTCATGTTCATATTCTGGGGCGGTATCTTACGAAAGAACCCAAGATCTCTCGCCATATCCATGATCATATTCTTTCTCTATGGAGGGATGATCTATGGCCTTTTTCCATTCGATGATTCTATTTCATGGGAATCGCATATTATGGGATCTATTGCTGGTATTTTTCTGGCTTTTTATTTTAAAAATACGCCCATATATCTTGGCGAGTCAGAAACTTCAACCGGAATCCCGAATGTAAGAGAAGATATACCTCATCAGGCCGAAAATGTTTCTCACACAGCGGGGAAAAACAGAGAGATCCGGTATTTCTATCAGGATCGTTAATAGCCCCCCGAATATTAATTATTGATCCTTCTTAGTATAGTATATATTTATCTTTTTTATATTTGCGACCAGTTAAACCAAAATCATCATAAAGTGAAATATTTTACGATTATTCTAAACATTATTCTGGCGATAGCCATTATTGTACTGTATGTGTTGTTTCTCTCTTTAGATAAAGATCATAAGGTATTAGCTGACGGAGATACGGAAGCCGTGGCAACTCCAACTGATATTTCAATTGCTTATGTTCTCGAAGATTCACTTCTAAGTAATTATGAATATTTCAAGGAACTTGCCGGCAACCTGGATAAAAAAAGACAGGAAATGGAAAGTGATTATACAATGAAAGCCCAGGGTCTGCAAAAGGAATTCGAAGGATTTCAAAGGACAGCAGGGAACATGACCATGAATCAGGCAAGGGCAGTTGAGGAAGATCTTTTACAAAAAAGGCAGAACCTGATGCTACTACAGGAAAAAATGGGCCAGGACCTCATGAAAGCTGAATCAGAAGTTAATACCCAATTATATGATAAAGTGACGAACTTTCTGGAAAATTATGCCAGGGAAAACGGACATGCATTGATTTTAAATGTAAAAAGGGGAAATGCTGTTCTTTATGGAGATAAAGGGATGGATGTTACCGACATAGTGGTAAAGGGATTGAACGATGAATATAATTCGAAAGGAACATCGCCCCAGACTCCTTCTGTAGCAGCCGACACAACAGGCACAAATTAAAGTAAATTCAAACTAAAAAATAAGAGCTTTATTTCTTCTTAATCGGTGAAATAAAGCTTTTTATCTTTAAATAGATTAAAACCTAAAGAAAAGAAGAAAACATTCACATCCAGGTTTTCATATGGCTTGTAAGGATCTCCTGTAGTCCCGTCGATCTGAACAAAATCCTGATTAAAGAAACCGGTGAAATAATACTTAAACTTTAGGTTTACGCCCCTGGGAAATTGAAGTCCAACCAAAATTGAATGGTTAATTGTTGGAACCCTGTCGGAAAACCATTCGGTTAACTTGGCTTTTTGGTTATTGTAAAAAGTTTTTTCCTTATAAGTAAAAGGTAATTCAAGTTCATATCCTGCATAGACAAAGAATTTATCAAAATTGCCCGCTTTTATGCCGAATGGAATACCCATATTATAAGTTCTGTATTTCTTCCTTGTAGCATCATCTTCATCATATATAAATCCTACATTTCTTACTCCTATTCCGGAGTATACTCCAAAATGTTCTGCAACATCATAATTAAAGAAAGTTTGAACATTCATTACCGGTGCCCATCTGATTATGGAAGATTTGCTGATGCCATCCTGCTGTATATCCGCGAAAGAAAACAACATCTCAAGGCCAGTTGACCAATACGTTTTATCCTGGGCTCTTAAAGATCCGGAGTTTAGGAATAAAACAAGTGTCGCAAGAATCACAAATTTGTATAAGTATTTCATATAATTAGAATTTAGAGTTCAAGTGATTTTCAAAAATAGATATTCCGCATTTATGTTTTTATTAATTCTATAATTTCTTTTGGCTCATTGAAAAAGACAAAGTTGGTTCCAACGGATTTCTTAACTTCTGATTGTAAATGATATCTTTTTGTACTAATTGTTTTCTTCACTGAGCGGATATAGATCTGTTTAATTCTTCCTGGGAAGGCCTTTGATATTTCTACATAGATTTCCGGATCTTTCTGACTATCATCTCCAATCAAAATAAATTCCATCTCATTTAAGGAGTTAAGTAGAGATGTTATTTTTTCCTTTTTATGCGAAGCCCCGGCCGACCTTTTCTTTTTTTTAAATATCTGATTCCATTTTACAAATGGTTTAAGAAATATCGGCCCAATTGGGAAGTGGTTGTGCTCCAGGAATAAGCGGATTAAAGGGAAAAGGTTCGCTTCACTATTTGAAACATAGAAAAATGGATATCCTTTATCATTAAACCGTTGATACAAGTCTTTCATTTCCTGAACTGCCTTTCGTTTCAATGCATTTTTAACCAGCAGGGTGCGAACCTTCCGGAAAGTATTAAGAGTATGCGTGACCAAAACCGTATCATCAATATCCGAAATAACTGCTATTTTGTCATTCCCGTACGAAAAATAGCAATGATCGAATGGTTCGGGTATTTGTATCCGGATTTTACGGTTTTTCTTCAACAGATACACTTGTAATTGTTGCAGGTTTACAGTCTTTCCATCATTGCAAGTTAGGCTTATTTTAAAATGTCCCCTACTGTTTGACCGGACTTTATGGCTTGTCCCATTTAAATTAATCTCCAAGTTGGTACTTTTCGTTGATCCCCTCAGGTAAGAATGCATAACACGGAATATGTTTCTCCAGAAATGTTCTTTGTGCTTTATTTTAAAGAGGTTCTTTGGTGTTTTATAGATGGTTCCTTCCAGCCATAATGATCCTTTCATACATAGGACCATGAATGGAAGAATTATATATTTAGTATCCGATGTTTGCAAAACTATTGAGTTAAAAAATTCCTGGATAAGCAGATCAAATTAATAAACATCCTATAACAAATCTACCAAAATGGATATTGTCAGAAAAGGTTATTTCAAATATATCGCCCTTAAATATATCAGTATTCAGAATAGCTCTTTAATTTCCCTTGTTGAAAAGACTATTTTTTAAGACCAAATGGAATAGAATACAACAGGGATGCATTAAAGTAACTGTTTGGACTCAAGTCTATCTCTTCGCCCGGAAGTGCAACAGGAAAATTAATGTAATAACTGGTTGAGAAAGTAAATCGATTCATTCTGAACATGATGGGTAATGAAAGGGAATAATTCATTATGCCAAATACGTTCTCAGTTCTATCTTCATAGGTGACATAATTTGTAATCAGATATTGGGCTAGCCTTGGTCTTCGTTGCCTGAATTGCTGAAAATTATTAATTCCTTCCTGTTCCAGCCGGGATTGTAATTGCGAATAATTTTCATCAAGATAATAAATCGTAGCATTCCCAAGCAAGATAGAAGCTGAAGGGAAGAGATCAATTTCATCAATAAACCCCTTCGTTTTAATCCTGATGATGCCATACATGTTGGGTCTTATTCTATGCGCTGTTTCTTGCCCGAACATAAAAGAATAATCCACACCGAAGGAAAAGTGTTTAAGGTCAAGGTATGTAGAAGCATTCAATGAATTTGTAATTGGATAAAGCACACCGTCATAGCTCTGATCCTGCGTATAAAAGAAATGTTCGTAAGATGCGATAACGCTCCATTTGCTAGTTATAGAACCCATATAGCCTAGTGAAATGGTAGTTGGATTTATATGAGGTTCCACATCGCTGTTCCAATATGTTGTAAGATCCGCAAAAAGGCCTGTTTTATGATAATATGATGCACCAAGGGAAAAACCATATTGATTGATGCCAAAATCGCGCCCGGCATTCATAATATTGCTTGTGTATGCTGTTCGTAACATCAGGGAGGAAAATTTGAATTTTCCTTTTAATAGACT
>Ga0316191_10004339_pt1 | contig 10567 bp, 10 predicted proteins | sample Eddworburr2cm_MG_FD_204928 | JGI IMG/M metagenome (GOLD analysis project Ga0316191, IMG submission 204928) | Coastal sediment microbial communities from Maine, United States - Eddy worm burrow 2 cm | ecosystem: Environmental > Aquatic > Marine > Coastal > Sediment | place: USA: Maine... | reverse complement strand
CGAAGATCAGGAAGATCGCCGTACCGTCATCCCCCACGTAGTACTTGAAGTAATACATGATGGCGCCGTTGCGCACGGCCACGTTCATCAGGGTGAAGATGGCCGCGAGAAACAGGATGATCCAGGGACGGTTGTCGAGCATGGCCTTGAAGTCCAGTTTCAGGTCGGACTTCTCCTGCAGCGGTTGCACACGCTCGCGGGTGGTTGCAAACGTCACCCAAAACAGCGCCACGGAGACCACGGCGAAAATCATCATGGTCAACCGAAATCCTTCCGCTTCGTTGCCGCCACCCAGAATGGTTTTCAAAGGTGTTACGAAGGTGCCGACCAGCCAGGCTGCGCTGAACGCGCAGACAAAGCGAAAACTTGAAATACTGGTGCGCTCGATCGAACTGGGGGTCATGACACCCATCAGGGCCGAGTAGGGAATGTTGATGACCGTGTACGCCAGCATCATCAGGGTGTAGGTGACATAGGCATAGATCAGCTTGCCGGAGTCGGATAGCTCGGGTCCCGCGAACATGGCATAGCCCAGGATGCCGTAGGGAATAGCACCCCACAGCAAGTAGGGACGAAATTTTCCCCAACGCGAATTCGTCCGATCGGCAATGATGCCCATCACCGGGTCACTGATGGCGTCCACGCCCTTGGTGACGATGAACATGATCCCGATCAGTGCAGGGTCAATGCCAAAAATATCGGTGTAGTAGTAGAGCAGAAAAATGTTGAAAACCTGGAAGAAAAAATTCGACGCCGTATCACCGAGGCCGTAACCCAGTTTTTCCTTGAAACTCAGGGTGTCCTGCGGGTGGTTTCTTCCCGTTATTTCACTTTCTGAACTCAATTGGGTTCCCTTTTTTTGTTCTGACCAGGGATGCTGGATGGTCCGTCACATGCTGTTGGCAGACCAGGGTCCTGTCTCGCGCAGCTACTGTAGCATAGGCCTGCCAGCCGACGGCGATACCCCGTCGATCACAACAGGACAAAGCTCAGCAAGGCCACGAAAGCGGTCGCCAGCGACAACAATATCAGGTAGGAAAAGCCGATCAGGAAGTATTTGGTCAGTGTCATTGCCCAGCCCTGCTGGTAAACACGCTTCAGGGCAAACAGGAAATACAGCGGTATCCAAATCCCGATCACTACGGTAGCACTCTGTATGGCGCCGCTCAGGTTGCCGTCACCGGACGGTTGCAGCCAGTCGCCGACGGCGCCCAACAGCAGAATGATCAGCAACATCACGAACAGGAACGAATGGCCGTGCAGCGCGAAGATCAGGTGCTCGATATAGTACTTTTTCGCAAACAGGTACCAGAATTTGAGTAATAGCGCGACGATCGGCAGCAGCGCAATCATCGTGGCCGGCAGCACGTCGAACACCTTTTCCCTGATCAGGTCGGGGTTCTGCTCGATTTCCTTGCCCTTTTGCGGTGACTGTTCGATCTCGTCGTTGACCCAGTCATTAACCCAGTCGGGCATCCACTCGATGATGAAGGGGTTGGTCTCGCGGTCCCAGGGCTCGCCATTGATCGTGATCGTATCCTCATCGTCGTGATCGTCTTCGGTGGTGCCCTCAGCTTCGCCCCCGTCCTGGTGCACGGCGGCCTGCTCCTCGGCGGCCTGCGCCAGTGCTGCTTCCGCCTGCTGGCGCGTCTCGGGGTCGAGTCGGTCCAGCACGGCCCGCACCTTGGGGTCCTCCGGCGTGCCGACGTGAACGCCGGTAGCCGGGCCCTCGCTGCTCACCCCGTCGGTGCTGACCCGGATCGCATCGCCGGCCAGCAGGGCTGCAAAGAAAAAACAGGCGATACTCGAAAAAATGTACAGCCGCAGGGGCGGTGTATAGCGAAAGCGGCGGCCGTCGAGGTAGTCGCGCGTGAGTTTGCCCGGTTTGAACAACAGCGGCTTCATGGTCCGCACGAAGCGCGAGTCAAAGTCGAGGAAGTCTTCCAGCAGCTCGCGCAGCAGGACCGGAAAAAAGCGCAGGAAGTTCCTGTCCGGCTGACCGCAGAAGTGACAGAAAGGCCCCTGCAGAATCGTGCCGCAGTTCAGGCACTGTGGAGATCCGGCCAGCCGCTCGGGCGCAACCGTGAGCGAACGGTCCGGAACCGGCAACTGCTCACCGGCCGGGGTGTCTGACTTGGCGGCGCTGTCGCTCACCGTAGCAGGCCGGTCGTGGTCATCCACTCGACGGTGTCCACGACCATCTCCCGCAGCGGCACGGTGCGGTAATCGAGTTCCCTCTGCGCCTTGGCCGATTCACAGCGTATCGAGTGCGCGGTGATGGCGGCTGCTTCCGGAGTGAGGTCCGGTTCCTTGCCGGTCACGGCAGCCAGCGCGCTCTGCAGGCGAGCCACAATCGTCATAATCCAGGTGGGTGTGGGTTTTTTCGGCACCGGGGCTTGCAGCAACTCGCCGGCGATTTCAATCACCTGCAGGTAAGTCGCATACTCGCCGCCCAGCAGGTAGCGGTGGCCGGTTGGCCCGCGATGCCAGGCGCAGACGTGCGCCCGGGCGACCTCGCGCACGTCGCAGAAATTGCCACCCCCGGCTGGTGCGCCCGGTAGTGCTTGCTCGCTGACCATGCGAAACAGGCGCGACCAGTTGCGCCGGTCGCCCGGACCGAGCACGTTGCCGGGGTTCAGGACGACCGCATCGATGGCGCCGCCGGCCGCTGCCTCGAGCACCAGGCGTTCGGACAGGTGCTTGGTGCGAATGTAGTTGATCCAGTCGGTGGCGTCGCTGCGCGGGCTTTCTTCCGTCAGCACAGCGTCCTGGAGGCCCCAGGCGACGAAGCTCGAGGTATGAATGAAGCGCCCTGCGCCGGCTGACTTGGCTGCCGCCAGCAGGTTGCGGGTGCCTTCGACGTTGACTTGCGACTGTTGCGCATTGTTTTTGGACCACAGGTTGGTACTGGCGGCCACGTGGAAAACGGCGTCCGCGTCCCGTGGTATCGCCGCTCTCAGGGAGGCCGGGTCGTTGACGTCGCCCGCGTGTACCGTTACCGGAGTATCGCCGAGCTCATCCAGCGATGACGTCGCCCGCGCCAGAACATGGACTGTCCAGCCCTGTTGGTGCAGTTCGCGGGCGACGTGGGAGCCGACGAAGCCGGTGGCTCCCGTGACGAAGGCCGTATGCGTCATGACACGCGTCTCTCCTGTAAAATATCCCGCTTCGATGACCAGTATAACCAAAGCCAAAAATCACCTGGCCGAAATACGGCGCACACTGCAATTGGCATTGCCCGTCATAATCGGGCAGTTGGCGGTGTTCAGCATGAACTTCATCGACACGGTCATGTCGGGGCGGCTGCCAAACCGCGAGATCGCGTTGGCCGCGCTGGGCATCGGCGGCGCGGTTTGGTCGTCCATGCTGATGTTCGTGCTCGGCACGCTGATGGTTGTGCAGCCCAGCGTGGCGCAGCTGGATGGAGCCCTCAAGCGGCGCGAGGCAGCCACCCAGACACGCCAGGCCCTGTGGATCGCTGTCGCCCTCTCACTGCCTTACTTCCTCGTTTGCTATTTCAGCGAACCGCTGCTGACGGCCTTCCGCATTGATCCGGCCATTGTGCCAACGGCAGCGGCATACCTGCGTGCCATGTCATGGGGTGCGCCCGGCCTGTGCCTGGTGTTCCTGCTGCGCTTTTTCAGCGAGGGCACCGGCCACACCCGGCCGACGATGCTGTACGGCGTCATCGGCGCCTTGCTCAACATCCCGCTCAATTACGCGTTGATGTTCGGCAAGCTGGGATTACCCGCGATGGGCACTGTTGGCTGCGGGTACGCAACATCCATCGTAATCTGGCTGCAGTTCCTGATGCTGTTTTTCTACATCCGCAGCCATCGCCACTATGAACCCTTCGCCCTCATGTCCCACCTGGAGAAGCCACGCTGGCACGACATCTGGGAATTGCTCAAGGTCGGCGTGCCGATCGCAGTGGCGATATTTGTCGAGGGCAGCCTGTTCGTGCTGGCAGCGCTGCTGATCGGGCGCCTGGGGCCGGTGCCGGCTGCTGCCCACCTGATCGCCATTAATTTCGCCGCCCTCGTGTTCATGATTCCGGTGGGTCTCTCCAGCGCCATATCCATTCGGGTCGGCAACGCGGTGGGCCGCGGCGATCTGGCGGGCGCGCGCTATGCCGGGCTGATCGGCATCCTGATCATCCTGGCGATTCAGACCGTGGGCGCCGTTGGCATGTTGACCTTTCCAGAGGCCATCGTGCGCCTCTACACCGATGACCTGGTGATCGCCCCGTTGGCCGTGAGCCTGTTGTTCTACGCGGCGATCTTCCAGTATCCGGACGGCTTGCAGATCGTGGCATCGGGAGCATTGCGGGGGTTCAAGGACACCCGCATGCCGGTGGTCTACATGGTGATTTCGTTCTGGATCGTGGGCCTGACGCTGGGATATCACCTGACATTCACCCGCGAGATGGGGCCTGCAGGCATGTGGATTGGCATGATCGCGGGCCTCAGCGTGGCGGCCGTGCTACTGCTGCGGCGCTTCAACCACACCAGCAAACGCTTCCTGCTGTAGGAGTGAGCTTGCTTGCGATTGTATTTCTGTCGCGAGAAGGCGCCCGGTACCGCTGGTTCAGGACACGCTCAAGACGTCCCTGTGCGCTATTCGACTGTTCCCGACAGCTCGAATGTCCTGAACCAGCGGTACCGGGCACCTTCAGCAAAGTCCTACGTTAATCGCGAGCAAGCTCGCTCCCGGCGGGCTACGGTCCTGCACCGGGGTGGCCGACACCTTCCTGTGACGTGGCTCCCTATTCCCGAATGAATTCGGTCCTACGTGTTACCTCGATCCCCCCGCTCGAGTTCTTCGAAGCGCCGCTCCAGGTCGGCGATGCGCTGATTGCGGCCGGCCAGTTCGGGTGATTCGAGACCGCCGCGGGATTTGCGCCGCCCAGGCCATTCGCCGTCGAGCAAGTGAAATGCCAGGGCCAGGGCGGCGTAAGCCACGATGGCCCAGAGCGTCTTGATCAGCAGGAAGAGAACGAACAGCGCACGAAGCACCCAGACGTTCCAGTCGAACGTCCGGGCGATGCCGGCACAGACACCGGCAAGGAGTGCTCCTTCGTTGCGCGCGGTTTTCACGCCGGCGATTCTTCCTGCCGTTGCGGCTCCTCGGGCCTTTGCGATGGGCCGCTCTGCGCCAGGCGGTTTTTCAACTGCTCGAGCTCGGCTTCGATGGCCGGGTCCGCCTGGCCGGTGTTTACTTCCTGCCACACCGGAGCAGAGGCGCCGCCTACGTCATAGGAGCGCACCCGCGCCTCGAGATTATCGACCTGGGACTGCAGGTGATCAAAGCGCTCCATCGCCCGGCGGATTTTGCGCTCGCCAGGCGTAGACTTCTCGGGTCCGGGGCTGCCGGTCCGGCGCGTGGGACCTGGCACTTGCAGCTCCTTCAGCTTGGTCTTGGCATCGGCCAGTTTTCCCTTCAGCGTCAGCATGTCCTGCTCCATCTGCTCCACACGCTCAGCCAGGCGCTGTTGCTCATCCACCGTCGCCTGGTGGCGGATCTCGAGTTCGGTTCGCGCCTTGAGGGCGTCGCGGGCCAGGTCATCGCGATTCTGCGCCACCGCTTTTTCCGCACGCTCCTGCCATTGCGCCGCGTCCTCGCTCATTTGCCTCTCCAGACGCGCCAGGCGTTGCTGTTCGGCAAGCAGTTCGGCGCAGGCCATGCGGGCTTCTTCGCTGGCGTCTTCCATCTCGCGGATCAGTGCGCGCAGCAGCTTTTCCGGATCCTCGGCTTTTTCGATCAGCGCGTTGACGTTGGCCGCTATGACGTAGCGAAGGCGTGAAAAGGTGCTCATGTTGGGACTCCTGTATTGAAATCGGTCTGGGTATGCAGGGAGATGCATCATTCGTGCCATGATAAAAAAAATCATAAAAACATAAAGATACAATTCATCGCAGCGAGTTGAGCCCGGTTTAACTGGTGGAATTCACACAATGTTGGTGAGATCTGCGTTGGAGTTCGCGGCTTGCCCGCGACCGTGACTTCTATCCGTTGTGACGAAGGGTGCCAGACGCCTAGAATAGGCCAAGGGCCCAAAGGACGTTTTCATGAATTCCAAGAGATCCATTTTTGCGCGGCTGCTCGGCGCCATCTGGCAGATCGTGGACGGCACCAGGAAGGTGGTGCTGAACCTCGTTTTCCTGTTGATTCTGTACGTGGTGGTACTGGCTTTTATCGACAGCAGCGAGACGTTGATCATCCAGCCGGATACGGCCTTGATACTCAGCCCTCAGGGCGACGTGGTCGAGGAGTACAGCGGCACGCCGCTGGACCAGGCCCTGGAACAGGCCACCGACGGCACCCGTTCCGAAACACGACTGCGTGACCTGACGGAAGCGGTGCGCCGCGCAGCGACGGACGATCGCATCGTGCGGCTGGTGATCGATCCCACCTACATGTGGCGGGTCGGCCTGGCCTCCCTGCAGGAACTCGACGCCGCGATCAAGGAGTTCAAGGCGGCGGGCAAGCCGGTGGTGGCATTAGGGGATACGCTCAATCAACAGCAGTATTACCTGGCCGCGCTGGCCGATGAAATCTGGCTGAACCCCAAGGGCGTTGTGTGGATCGACGGCTTTTCGTCCTACCGCAATTTCTTTCGCGAAGGGCTGGACAAGCTGGAGGTCGAGGTCAACCTGTTCCGGGCCGGCCGTTACAAGTCCGCCATGGAGCCCTTCGTGCGCGACGACATGTCACCGGAAGCCAAGGAAAACAACCTGTTCTGGATCGGCAACCTGTGGCAGCAATACCTCGAAACCATTTCCGCTCATCGCGGTATACCCCTCGAGGATCTGTCCAGGGCGATTGGCCAGTTTGCGGACCGATTGGATGCCGCGGATGGCGATTTTGCCCGCTTCGCTCTCGAACTGGGCCTGGTTGACCAACTGATCAGCCGGCCGGAAGCCAACCTGGCGCTGGCCCGGCAGGGCGCCGCGGGGAGTGGCAGCGAAGGTTTTCGCCAGGTGGGATTCGATAACTACCTGGAAATCACCCAGCCAAAGAAGCAGTCCGAGACGAGCGGTACGATTGCAATAGTGGTGGCGGAAGGCGAAATCATGCGGGGCATGCAACCCCCGGGCGAGGTGGGTGCCGTGACGCTGTCCGAACGGTTGCGGGCGCTGGCGGAAGACCGTGAAGTGAAGGGCGTGGTGGTGCGTATCAACAGCCCGGGCGGCGATGCCTTCGCCTCGGAGAAGATTCGTCGTGAAATCCAGGCCCTGAAGGAGATGGGCAAGACCGTCGTTGTTTCCATGAGTAATGTCGCGGCCTCCGGCGGCTTTTGGATCGCGATGGCCGCCGACGAAGTGTGGGCCAGTTCTTCCACGATTACCGGCTCGATCGGTGTGTACGGGATTCTCCCCACGTTTGCCCAGCCCCTGGCCAAACTCGGAATTCATACTGACGGCGTGGGCACCACGCCGCTGGCCGGAAAACTCCGCGTGGATCGCCCCCTCGACCCGGACCTCAGGCGTATTTTCCAGCACGCGACCGAACGCACCTACAAAGATTTCATCCTGCTGGTTTCAGAGTCCCGGCAGATGACGCCCGAGGACGTCATGAAAGTTGCCGAGGGCCGCGTCTGGAGCGGCATCCAGGCCAAGGAACGGGGCCTGATCGACCAGACCGGCACATTACAGGATGCCATTGACGCGGCCGCCCGGATCGCCGGACTCGGTAGCGATTACGATGTGATTTATGACGAACCTGAGATCAGTCCGCTCGAGGCCTTCCTGGTCGAGCTCACCAGCAGCGCCATGCTGCGCCTGGGGCTGGTTTCCGACTCTGCCATCGCCGGGTTGCCCCGCACCTTGCTGGAGAACATCAGCAGTGATCTGCGCCGCCTGGCCGGAAACGGCAGCGGGGTAATGGTGGTGGCCCACTGCCTGTGTGATGTCGAGTGAAGCGCTCGCCGTTGTGAGCGGTTCCGCCTGGCGGCTCGATGGCCGGCGTGCCCTCGTGACCGGGGCCAGCAGCGGAATCGGCCTGGCAGTCGCTCGTGAATTCGCGGCGCTGGGCGCTGACCTCGTGTTGGTCGCGCGCGGTTCGGGGCGCCTGCAGAGGGTCTGCTCCGAGCTGCAGGGTGATTTTCCGCAGCGAACCGTACAGGCAGTCGTGGCGGACGTGGCCAGCGTGGAGGGGCGGGACAGTGTTTGTGCCGCAGTCGGAGACTCGCTGCAGCTACTGGTCAACAACGCCGGGATCAATATCCGCAAGCGCATGTCCGAACTGAGCCTGGAGGAATACCGACGGGTTCAGGGCGTCAACCTGGAATCCTGTTTCGAGCTTTGCCGTCTGCTGCACCCAGCCCTGGTCGAGGGTGCGCCGGGCGCCGTGGTCAACAACGCTTCGGTCGCCGGTCTGACCCATTTGCGGACCGGCGCCCCGTACGGCATGAGCAAGGCGGCCATGATCCAGCTGACACGCAACCTGGCGGTCGAATGGGCTGGCGAAGGTATCCGCGTGAATGCGGTGGCGCCCTGGTACATCCGTACGCCGCTGGCCGACCAGGTGCTTGCCGATCGCGGATACCGGCAGGAGGTCCTCGAGCGGACGCCGCTGGGCCGGGTTGGCGAGGCGGAAGAGTGCGCTCGGGCCATTGCCTTCCTGTGCATGCCGGCCGCCGGGTACATTACCGGTCAATGCCTGGCAGTCGATGGCGGCTTCAGCGTATACGGATTCTGAGGTCGTTCCAATTCAGTAACGTTGGGTCGGATCGGGCAGGCCGCTGTGCAGCAGCCAGCGCTTGACATCGTCGTGGTAACGCCATTCCTGCTCGTGAATGATGGTCCGCTCGACGGCCTGGTGGGCGTTGAACATCTTCAGCTCGACCGTCTGGCGGGCCGTCATCCCCTCATCGTAGACGCCGGTTGAGCGAATCGTGTAAGCAGTCACCCGGAACAGGCGCAAGCGATCCATATCGAGGCGGGAAACCGGGTGTTCGGCCAGGTATTCCGGCGCGATGAAGTCCGCCGCGGCATCCCACTGGCTCCAGCGCACAATGGTTTCAAACTGTTTGAACGTTTCACCCCTGCTCTTTTCCACCTGGTTGGACGGGCAGCCCGCCAGGGCGACGGCCACGATCGCCACCAGGATGACTGTCCAAATGCCCCGCCTGTCTCGCTTGTTCATTCTCACCCTCGATGTTGTCGACTCGGTGTCCAACGGATTCGCGGTAGATTGTAGCCTATCCTGCGCCGGTGGAATGTCACCGTGTGCCGGTGTGCGTCCGGAACGCGCTAGGTGAAGTTTTTCCAGGCCACGGTGATCCACGCCAGGGCAATCATCACCAGGCAAAGCAGCACGGCGGCCGAGCCCATGTCCTTGGCCTGCCCCGAAAGCACGTGCCGTTCGTGACCGATCCGATCGACGACGTTCTCGACCGCGCTGTTGAGCAATTCGACAATGAGCAGCAACAACAGCGGCAGAACCAGCAGCAGCCACTGCTCGACCGAGCGGGCAACGAACGGCGACAGCGGCAGCAGGATGACCAGCAGCAAAACCTCCTGGCGGAAGGCTGCTTCATTGCGCCAACAGGCGCTGATGCCTTGAGTAGAATAGGCGGTCGCGTCGAGCAGGCGGCCGAGGCCGGTTTTGCCCGGCTTCATGGTTATTGAGCCGCCTTGACGTAGAGGCCGTCGAACAAGACGTTCCAGCTGGCGCCCTCATCCTGACTGGCCTCCCACAACTGGCGCACGCTACCGTCTTCGTTCGGGGTCCAGCTGATGCGGTGCAGCGCGGTGCCGCCGGTTGCGGCCGGCCGCGATCCGGCCAGCACCATCGAACCACCGACCAGGCCGCCGTCCAGCTGCAGTAACGTGCCGCTGGCGTCTACCCAGGTCTGGTGCCACTTTCCACTGGCCCGGTCGAAGATATTGAAACTGCTGCCGCTGATGCCCCCGGCACCGGCCCCCTGCCAGTTTTCCTGCAGAGCACAACCACCATGCACGGGATGAATGGAGTTGGTGCCGGCCGGCTGATCCTTGGCGGTTACATTCCAATCGCCAATCCAGAAATCAAACTGGCGGTACTCGGCAGCGTCACAGGGTCCAGCGGGCGGCTCCGCCGGCGCATCCTGCTGCGCCGCCAGGCCCAGGGGTAAGCACAGGGCCAGGAATAGAATCGTTTTCACATCATTGTCCTCCGCGGTGGCTCAGGGTCAGGCAGCTAATCATGCTAACATTTGCTGTTGAATCCGGAATAAACATTATGCAAGCCGACACTGTCATGCGGAACCCACTTTGTGCCCGCGATTTGCCGTTTCACCTCCCTGATTTTCCTGCCATCCGCCCGGAGCACGTGCTCCCGGCGCTCGATCAGCTGTTGGAATCCTATCGTCAGGGGGTCGAGGAGCACATTGCGGCGTGCAGCGAGCCCGACTGGTCGATTGTCGAGAAGGAAATTGACTGGGCGGACGCCCTGGCGCGGGCCTGGTCGCCGGTTTCACACCTGAAGGCGGTGGCTGACACCGCCGGTTTACGCAAAGTCTACAACGAGGGTCTGGAAAAGCTGACCCGGCACGAAAATTGGCGTCAACATCACACGGGGATTT
>Ga0316191_10004338_pt1 | contig 10568 bp, 7 predicted proteins | sample Eddworburr2cm_MG_FD_204928 | JGI IMG/M metagenome (GOLD analysis project Ga0316191, IMG submission 204928) | Coastal sediment microbial communities from Maine, United States - Eddy worm burrow 2 cm | ecosystem: Environmental > Aquatic > Marine > Coastal > Sediment | place: USA: Maine | collected... | reverse complement strand
ATTACTGGCTACTGACTACTGCTCCCTGGTCTCTTCAATCTGTCCGCATTCCTCCGTGCCCTCTCCCCGGCTCCCGGCCGGGGGATTGGGGACGGCTCACGTGGGGACACCGAGTTTGGGCAGCAGGAAGTACTGCAGTAGGATCCACACGGCGACGACAAGCAGGATCGTCACACCGTCGCTCACGCGACCTCCTCGACGCCCCATTGGATCATGTGCATCTTGTGTCCGCAGGCGTCACAGTAGGCACACAGCGCCTCCTTGAGAGGTTGTACCTGGTCTGCCGCAACCACGGTGAAAAAGATCGACGATGTTTTCGGGTGGGCGCGCGAACCCATGCGAACACCGGACTCTCCGATGCCGTGGGCGCCGGGAATCTCCGAGTACCCAGTGATCCCGTTGCGCTGCAGCAGCACCTCGAGCTCCTCGCGGCACTCGGTGTCGACGATGATCATCAAGAGCTTCATCTCGTCTCCCATTTTCCGGCCTTCAGCTTTCCTTCAATCCGAGCTTCCGGAAGATGGTCATTGCCGGACACCATTTTGTGAAGGCGGATTGCAGGAGATTCAGCCCGACAAAGGCGGTGAAGAGGTACCAGTAGGGATTCACCCAGTAGCCGAGGGCGAGGGTGATCAGGATGACGATTCCGGCCATGGCGCGAAGAGCCTCGTTGACGGTCATTTTTTCCTCCAAGGTTCAATTTCGGATTTTAGAATTTAGATTTTGGATTTCCCAGCCGCCCTCCCCTGTGACGATTCACTGGGGGGGGTGGGTGGGCATTCCGAATTCCGAATTCCGAACTCCGAATTCATCAGTCAATCTCCACAACGTTTTCAGGTCCAACTAATTTCAGATACATGTAATACAAAACTGGGATGACACCCAGAGTGAGGGCGGTCGAGACGATAATGCCGGAGATCATGGCCAGGGCGAGACCCTGGAAGATCGGGTCCGAGAGCATGAATGATGCGCCGACGATGGTCGAAAGCTGGGTCAGAAAGATCGGAACGAGACGCACGGCGCCCGCCTTGACCACGGCCTTCTCGAGGGGCTCGCCGGCCTGCAGCTCCAAGTTGATGAAATCCACCAGCAGAATCGAGTTTCGAACAATGATGCCGGCAAGTGCGATGAATCCAATCATCGATGTGGCGGTGAAAAAGACGCCGAAAAACCCGTGGGCGGGCAGGATGCCGACCAGGGTCAAGGGGATCGGCACCATGATGATGATCGGGGTGATAAAGGATTTGAACCAACCCACCATCAGAACGTAGATCAGAACCATAACCACTGCGAAGGCGATGCCCATGTCACGGAAGACCTCGTAGGTGATGTGCCACTCGCCGTCCCACTTCATGATGTAGCGGGTGCTGTCTTCGGGGAGCTTGGTGGTGATGATCTCCAGCTCTTCGCCGAGCGGTGTCATGATCTCGGCGAGCCGCGACTTCATCTCGAGGATGGCGTAGACCGGTGCCTCGAATTTACCGGCAACCTCGCCGTAGACGTAGGTCACGGGCTGCAGATTCTTGTGGTAGCGGCTGCGCTCGCGCTTGCGGTCGACGACCGACGTGATCTCCGACAGCGGCACCATCTGGCCGGCGCCGCCGTGCACGGTCAGCTGCAGGAGGTCGTCGACATGCGCCCGTTGCGCGCGGTCGAGGCGAAGGATGATGGGCACGGGATCGCGGCTCGTCGGGTCGTGGACCAGGCCGGCATCCGCCCCGTCGAGAGCGACCCGGAGGGTCCGGACAACCTGCTCGGGAGTGATCCCTGCAAGCATGGCTTTCTCGCGATCGACGTGAACCTCGATTCTCGGTCCTGCGGCCTCGACCTCCCAGTCGACATCGACCACACCGTCGGTGGTCGCGAAGACCTCCTTGACCTGCCCGGCGACGTCGAGCCGGCCCTCGAGGGTCGGTCCGTAGACCTCGGCCACCAGCGTCGAGAGCACCGGCGGCCCCGGTGGGATCTCGGCGACTTTGATGTCCACACCGAGACGGTCGGCGATCGGCAACAGCATCTGCCGGACTTTGTTGGCCAGTGCGTGCGACTTGTCGGCTCGTTTGTGTTTGTGGACGAAGTTGACCTGAATGTCGGCCATATTGCTGCCGTTGCGCAGGAAATAGTGACGCACGAGGCCGTTGAAGTTGAAGGGTGACGAGCTTCCGACATAGACCTGGAAGTCGGTGACCTCGGGCATCGAGCGGAAGGTGTAGGCGAGCTCACGCGCCGCAGCGTTGGTCTGCTCGAGGGTGAACCCCTCGGGGGCGTCGATCACGATCTGAAGCTCGGACTTGTTGTCGTGGGGCAACATCTTCACGGTGGTGAAGCCTACCGCCACGGTGCCCATGGCGAAAATCAGCAGTGTTGCGACACTCGCGAGGAAGATATAACGCAGAACGGACTTCTTGATCATCGGATCCATGATCCAGGAGTAGAGCCTCGAGATCTTGCCTTCTTCGGGGAGTTCGGGGTCCTCGGGTGGTGCGCCGGTCGCGTCCTCTTCATCGGAAGACGACTTCTTCCGGAACAGCCGGTAGGCCATCCACGGCGAGATCGTGAAGGCGACCATCAAAGAGAACAGCATGGCCGCCGAGGCGTTGATCGGGATCGGGCGCATGTACGGGCCCATGAGGCCGCGGACGAAGGCCAGCGGCAACAGGGCTGAGATGATCGCAAAGGTGGCGAGAATTGTCGGGTTGCCGACCTCGTCGACCGCATACACCGTGGTCTGTTTCGCCCCCGCCCAGCGCAGCTTGATGTGGCGGTGGATGTTCTCCACGACCACGATCGCGTCGTCGACGAGAATTCCGATCGAGAACACCAGGGCGAAGAGACTCACCCGGTTGAGGGTGTAACCGAAGAAATAGGATGCGGCGAGGGTCAGGGCGAGGGTCACCGGGATGACCACTGCAACCACCGTCGCCTCGCGCCACGAAAGCGTGATCCACATCAGGAGAATGACTGCGATGGTTGCCGAATAGAGGTGCTTGAGGAGCTCGTCGGCCTTCTCGTCGGCAGTCGCGCCATAGTCCCGCGTTTTGAGGATCTCGACGTCCGAGGGAATCACCCTCCCGCCCAATCGATCCAGCATCCGGTCGAGGTCGCCCACCATGTCGACTGCGTTGGTGCCCGGCTTCTTGGCCACCGCGACGGTCACCGCCGGAACATCCACCCCGGCGCCTGCGAGCCCTTTCTCGGGAGCGGCCGGGCCGGTGCCGAACCATACATACGAGGCAGGTTCTTCCGGGCCGTCGACAACTTCAGCAACGTCTGAAAGGTAAATCGGTTTTCCACCATAGGCGGCGATGACGAGGTTGCCGACCTCGTCCTGTGAGCTGAAGAACTGGCCGACGTCCACCACCACCTCGGAGTTGGCGATCGCCGTGCGCCCGGCGGGAAGACGCCAATTGAGGCTCTGCAGGGCCTGGTAGGCCTGGAGAATCGAAATGTTATAGGAGGCCAGGCGCTCGCGGTCGAAATCGACCCTCAGCACCCGCCGTTGACCGCCGATCACCGAGACCTGAGCCACCCGCGGATGTTTCGTGAACTCGGCCTTGAGCTCGTCCGCGATCGAGCGAAGCTCGGTCGTCGATGCGTTCTCGTTCCACAGCGTGTAGGCAACGACCGGCACGTCGTCGATGGTGCGCGGTTTGACAATCGGTTGCATGACGCCGGTGGGCATCTGGTCGAGCGCAGATTGGATCTTGGTGTGAACCCGCACCGCGGCCTGGTCGGGATCGGTTCCCACCAGGAAGCGAACCACGATCAAACCTCCGGAAGGGTTGGATATCGAGTAGATGTACTCGACGTTTTCGATTTCGTAGAGGAGCTTCTCGAGCGGTGTCATGACGCGGTTTTCCACCTCTTCAGCGGTGGCGCCCGGGAAGCCGACCATGACGTCGATCATCGGGACCTTGATCTGGGGCTCCTCCTCGGAGGGGGTGACGATGACCGCAAAGAGGCCGAGGAGAAGAGATGCCACGACGATCAAAGGTGTCAGCTTGGACTCGAGGAATGCCTGTCCGATGCGTCCGGCCATGCCGAGCTTGCGGCGCGTCATCTTGAGGCGCAGCGCGTCGCGCCGTGCCGCTTCGATGTCCGCCGGGTTCGGCTTTTTCGAGCCGGGATTGCCCGGAGACGTGCCGTTCAGCGATTCGTCCCTTTCTTTACTCATCGTCCCAACTCCAGGGGCGTGCCGTCGGCCACCGGGCCTGGCGCGTCCAAAACAACCGTATCCTCGGGCCCGAGGCCGGAGAGTATTTCAATCAGTCCCTCGCCGGTCGTTGCGCCCGAGGTCACAGCCCTCGTGCGGGCTGTGCCGTCGTCGCTGCGAACCACAACGAGCTCGAGCCCGCCCCGGCGGTGGAGGGCAGCTTCGGGTATGACGAGGCGCTCTGTGACGTCGCCCTCGATGGTCGCTCTTCCGCTGAATCCGGAGGCAATGTCGAGACCTCTCAACCCGACCTTGACGATCAGGGTATGGGTGGCCGGGTCGGCCGACGGTACGATCTCATCGACCACACCGATGACGGTCCCGAGGTCGGGACGGGCGTCGAAACGGACAGGGATTTCGTCCGCCACCTTGACGCGACCGGCGTCACGGGCGCGGACAGTGAGCCAGATCTGCTGGTCCTCGAGCGACTCGACCTGGACCAGTGGGCGCCCCGGAGCGGCGAGGTCGCCGACCTCGACCAGGGTCCGGGTGACCCGGGCCGAGAAGGGAGCCTTGACGGTGGACTCAGCGGCCATCGACGACGCGGCGCGGACCGCACCCTCGGCCTGCGACACCGCGCCGCTGGCCTGTTCGTACTGCATGCGGGCCATGTCGAGTTCGAGGTCGGAGGCGGCGTTATCGGCCTGCAGGGCCTTGAACCGCTCGTGGTTTCTCTCGGCGAGGGAGAGAGCTGCTTCGGCCTGCGCGAGCGCTCCCTGTGCCTGGGTGAGTTGGCCCTGTGAAGTCTCGGGCTGAATCTCGACCAGTATCTGTCCTTTCGAAACGACGGATCCAGCGTTCACGCGGAGGGCCACGACGGGTCCCATCACACGGCTCGACACCGCCGCTTCGCGGGAGGGCTGGACGACACCGCGAACTTCGATTGGTCGGCTCGCGGTCAAAAGCGCGACTTGCGTGGTCGTGATCGTCAGAGCTTCAAGGTCGGCCTCAGCGGTCTTCGGTTGGTCGTGGCCGCAGGCCGTCGCGGCGAGGATGGCGAGAGCCGGAAGAACGATGGTGAAAATACTTCGCGCCTTCATTTGGAATCCTCCATGGTGTCGATCAGGGTCGCTCCCGACACGTACCGGAGACGGTGGGTATCGAGGGCAACGTCGTAGCGGGCGACCATCTCGCGCATCTCGGCCTCGCGCAGGCCGGTCTCGGCGTCGAGGAGGTCGATCATCTTGTCGAGGCCTTGTTTGAAGCGGCTCTCGCGGACCCGCACCGCCTCGGTCGCCGCCTCCAGCGAGGCATCGGCCGTTGCTTGCCGGTTCCTTGCGGTCGCCAGGTCTTGCCATGCTTGCTGGACCTCGAGCCGCACACCTTCCTCGAATCGTCGGATATCGGCTTCGAACGAGGCTGTCTCGTGGCGCGCGGCGGCGCGGGCGGCGTTGTTCGATCCGCCTCCGAGCAGGTTGATTCTCGCGACAGCCATCAACGATCCGGAGTGGCCGTTGGAGCCGAATATCGTGTCGTCGTACAAACCGTAGTTTCCGAGAACCGCGACCTCGGGGAAAAACCCAGGCCGGCTGGCCTTTTCTTCGAGCCGGCCGGCTTCGAGCTTGCGGCGTGCCGCCTCGAGGTCACGGCGTTGCTCCACGGCGGCCGAGATCCAGTCGTTGACGTCGCCTCCGACCGGCGCCGCCGGCGGCAGCTTGGCTAACGATCGTGGCAGCGTCTGGTTTGCGCCCATCTGGAAGTTCAGAGCTGCCTCAGCAAGCTGGGCTCCGTTGGTGGCCTGGGTGAGGAGATCATCCGTCTGCGAAAGGTAGACCCTGGCCTGGAGCACATCGGCTTCGAGGATGACTCCCTGGGCGGCGTACTTCTCGGCCAGCCGGACGTGTTCTGCGGTCGCTTCCCGCGCCTTTTCGAGCAGCGCCTGGTGCTCGCGCGCCTTGGCGAGATTGACGTATGCCGTGATGGTCTCGAACGCGACCTTCTGCTGTGTATGTGAGTAGGAGTAGTCCTCCGAGGACGCCATGGCCTCCGCCTGGCCGACCCGCGCCGAGAGCTTGCCGCCCGTGTAAATCGGGAGCTCGAGATCGATCTTGGTGATAAAGGTCGACAGCGCATCGGGGTTGTTGGGATCCGACATGAAGAATTCCTCCATATCGAACCGACCCTGATTCAGGGTCAGCGCAAAAACCTCGGCGGGGTTGTTCGAGTAGACGAAGCTCTCGCTGAGGCCGATCTTCGGCAGGCGGTGGCTTTTGCCCCCGTCCAGTCGTTTTGTTGCCGCCGCTGCGCGCTCGCGCGCGGCGTGGACCTCGGGGTTGTTGTTGAGCGCCGCGTCAACCGCTGAATCGAGAGTCAGCTCCTGGGCACCGACCGCGGTCGCTGCGACCATTGTGATGACGAGACTGAGGTTAATTCCACGCATCAACGCCTCCCTCATTAGCGTATAACCATTTAGGAATATACATGAATTCTACCCATTGTCAAGGATCCCAGGTGTCCCATCTCCCATGCCATTTCAGAATATGTGTGTAAGAATGTTTCTTAATAAAATCCAGCTCACACTATCTTTTCGCAAAATCGGGACAGCGGTGCCGTCATCATACACCACGTCTTTCAGGAATTGGAATCGAGAATTATCCGGGCGAAGTCAGCAACAAGGGCGAGTTCATTTTGCCCCTGCAAATTCGGTGTCGAGCCGAATTTTCTGTAGGGACGGCATCAAAACCGCGGCTGGCGCTGAATTTCGGGAACGGGTACGGATCAGGTGGGGACTCTGATCTCCGGGTTGGTGCCATCGTGCTCGGAGGCAAATTCCCGCAGAGTCAACCGAGCGGTTGTGCCCTGCCCGACGCCCGCACTCTCTAAATTGAGGGTGCCGTCCATGAGTTCGGCAAGTCGCCTCGAAATGGCGAGCCCGAGGCCCGTGCCGCCTCGCTGGCGCGTCGTGGACCCATCGACCTGGTAGAACGACAAGAAGACCTTGCCGAGCTCTTCTTCGGCCATTCCGATCCCCGAGTCCCGGACGGTGAACACGATCAGCTCATTCTCTTCCTTGCAGGCGACGGTGATCGCCCCACCGCGGTCGGTGAACTTCATTGAATTCGACAGAAGGTTGGTCAGCACCTGCGAGGTGCGGTCCGGATCCGCCCACAAGACGAGCTTGCTGTCCCGGCCTTCGATTTCGAATTTCAATCCCTTGCTCTTCATCTGGTGCTTGAAAAGGGTGGCAATGTCATCGAGGATCTTGCGCACCGGGACTGGAGCAAAATGGACCTCGAGACGGCCGGCCTCGATCTTGGCCAGGTCGAGCACGTCGTTGATGATGTTGAGCAGATTCTCTGCCGATTCGTGGGCAATCTTGAGGAATTCACGCTGCTTTTCGGGGTCCTTGACCGCACCATCCATGATGAGGCGGAGAAAGCCGAGGATTGCAGTCAGTGGAGTCCGAAGCTCGTGCGAGGTGTTGGCGAGAAACTCCGACTTGAGCCGGGAGGCTTCGAATGCGACCGCACGTTGCTCGTCGATTTCGCGAACCAGCTGGGAGAGGGAGATCGCACCACCGAGGAGGAAACCGATCTGAGTCAGGAGATCGATATCGTCGGCTGCCAGGTTGAGCGGAACATCGGATGTGGTGAGAAGAACTCCGGCGCGGCGGCCGGCAGCCATCAGGGGAAGGTAGGTGAGGTGGTGGATATCGTGCTCGGATGCGAGCCACGCAGCGATCTCCTCGTCAAGGGTTGCACCGGCCGGCGTGGTCTGCGGCAGACCGTTTTGGAACGTCTCCCAGCCCGGGTGATCCTCGGCCTTGATGGGGCGGAAGCGTTCTTCTTCAAAGGCTTCCACTCCCGGTCCCGTCCCGGTTACCAGACGGAGACCGCTGCCACCCGAGATCGGGCGATAGAGGAGGAGGGACTTGAGCGGCAAAAGGTCCCGTCCCATTTCCAAAAAGAGTTCGAGCACTCGCTGTTCCTCGACTTCACCTGCGACTGATTGTGCGAGGTTGGAGAGGAACGCGAGCCGTGATTGCCGCGCCTCGGCGGCGCGTCGGGCGAGGTGGAGATCAGTAACGTCGATCGCCATCACCTGGATCAGCGTCTCGTTGTCTACGGGATCGACCACGGGTTGCATCTGCGTGTTGAGCCAGTGCACGGTGCCTTTGGAATCCTCGACCCGCAGCATTTCCTCCCAGCTGCTTCTGCCACCCTCTAAAACAGTGGGAATTGCAGAGTAGATCTGGGGGCGGTGGTTGGCGTGGATGCGCTCCATCCACTCCGTGCCATGGGGTGATTGGCCGGTGCCGTGGGGTATATCGAAAAGCCTGCTCGCAGCCTGGTTCGCGTAGCGAACATTGCGATCACGATCGACAGAGAGCACCAGGACCGGCAACGTGTCGAGGAGGATCTCCATCCGGCGACGCAGTCGTTTGAGCCGGTCGGATAGGGCGGTCTGGGACTCCAACAGCGTCACGTTTTCGATCACGGCGCCGATGGTTGGTGTGGCGAGGCTGAGTCCCACCAGCACGTAGCCCCACATGAAAGGGCTGTCGTAGAGCTCCTGCGACCACGAGAGGTCGATGTGGGCGACGGCGGTGAGAACGAAGGCCGCGCCGAGCCACACTTCTCTCGGCTGGCGTTGCTCGCCACCGCCGAGCATCGGGATGATCGCTGCGAGCAGGAAGACAGTCGCCAACCCGGCCTCGATGGCTCCGATGCCGAGAACCAGACCGCGATCCCGGAGCATATCGAAGATCGCCCACACCACCACCGCGGCGCCGAGTGCTCCCAGGGTGCGAAGGGCCCGCCTCCCGGATCCGAACTCTCCGCCACCTCGAAATGTGAAGAGCAGGATCGAGGCTGCGAGGGTCTGGGTCACGACCCAGGACAGCTTGACGAGAGCATCACGCAGGATCTCCGATTCGACCATCGGTTCGAGTGCCAGCAACAGCATGAAATGGCACGCGATGGGCAGAAATACGTTCTTGACACGGCGGTCGAATTGATCGCCGAGGAGTTGCCAACGGACCTGGAAGAACCAGGTTGCCAGCGAAGCAAGGAATGCGTTGAAGCTCGCGAGAATCAGGTATTCGGTGCGATTGCCGGTCCATATGATCTGCGACTGGAGAAGCGCGACCGCGAGACCGGCAACCGAGGCGCCAAGGACGGCGGAAAGCCGATCCTTCGGCCCTGCGATCTCGGTCGCGACGTAGACGCGGCCGACAGTCATAACGGGCGGGTATCCGGGCTTGCGCTGGGCACCAATCGAGTATACCGCCAGGAGGCGCACGAGGAGTTGATTTCCTGGATCTCTCCGGTAGACTCTCTGCGTTCCAGAAAATTTTCGTGAATCTCCCGCAGGACGGAATTCTCAACGCCTGTCGGTGGGTTTCAAGAGCTACGGAGGATATACGAGATGAGACGATGGTTGCCTGTACTGATTTTGACATTGATTGTGGGCGTCGTGCCCGCGCTGGCGCAAGAAGCTGCGGAGGAGGAAGAGAAAGAACCGGCGTGGAAAGGCTCGTTGGGTCTTTCGTGGGTCGCCACCTCCGGAAATACCGACACCAGCTCCCTCGGCCTTGACTTCGGTCTCGAGCGCAAGGCTGAACCGTGGGGTTTGGCGCTGATCGTCAAGGGGAATCGCGCCGAGGACCAGGGCGCACGTACGGCCGAGAACTACCTGTTCAGCGGTCGGGCTGTGCGAAAGCTCAGCAAACGGTGGGAGGCCTTTGGTGGTCTGGCGTGGGCAAAAGATCCGTTTGCCGGATTCGATTCGCAGACGGTGGCGTCCGTTGGTGTGACCTACCTGGCTGTCGAGTCCGAACACCACTTGCTCAGTTTTGACGGCGGTCTGACCTACACCTGGGAGGACCAGATTTCACCGGTCGCCCCGGCTCCGGTGCTCGTCACGAACAGCATCGACTTTGCCGGTGGCCTCCTCGGCCTCAAGTGGGATTGGCAGCTGAGCGACAACGCCAAGTTCCTTCAGCGTCTGGTCGTGCTGCCCAATTTCGACGAAACGTCGGATTGGCGGCTGAATTCAACGACGGCCCTCGAAGCGGCGGTGAACTCGTGGTTGGCGCTGCGCCTCGGGATTGACGTCCGCTACCGCAACGAGCCGATCGGCAACGCCAAGAGCACCGATACGACCTCGACCGCGTCAGTTGTCTTCAACTTCTGATGCTCGCGCGCGGTGTGCGCGCTCAACCTGTTATTTCATGATCGGCCTTCGAGGAAGCAGGCCGAGTAGGAGGAACTGATGGAACAGCTGCAGGGTGTGCTCGACACCGCCTGGAATTTTGTTATCAACAACTACACCCACGTTCTGGCAACGGTCGTTATTCTCGCTGTGGGCCGAATGGCGGCCGGCTGGGCGCGCAAAATCACGCGCAAGGGCCTCA
>Ga0316191_10004337_pt1 | contig 10568 bp, 8 predicted proteins | sample Eddworburr2cm_MG_FD_204928 | JGI IMG/M metagenome (GOLD analysis project Ga0316191, IMG submission 204928) | Coastal sediment microbial communities from Maine, United States - Eddy worm burrow 2 cm | ecosystem: Environmental > Aquatic > Marine > Coastal > Sediment | place: USA: Maine | collected... | reverse complement strand
GCAACAGGCCGGTAAGGAAATTGAGGTCTGCCTGATCGAGAAGGCCGAATCCATCGGGTCCCATTCCCTGAGTGGGGCGATACTGGACCCTGTGGCCCTTAAAGAACTCATGCCGGATTATCTGGACAAAGGATGTCCGATCGAAACAGCCGAATGCAGGGACGAATTTTATTATTTGACACCTGCCGGTAAAATCAAGATGCCTTACACACCTGGTTACATGCACAATGATGGTTGCCATATTATCAGTCTTTCCAAATATTGTGCCTGGCTGGGGGAACAGGCCGAAGCGCTGGGTGTGATGGTATTTCCGGGCTTTGCCGGAACTGAAATTCTCTATGATGGTGACCGGGTTATCGGCATTCGCACCGGTGATAAAGGCATCGACAAAGACGGCAACAAGCGGCCCAATTTTGAACCCGGTGTCGATTTGATGGCCAAGGTGACGGTATTTGGCGAAGGCCCCAAAGGCAGTCTGCTGCGCGAGCTGGGCAAAAAGCTGGGTATTTTCGAGGGCAAGATGCCCCAGGTGTTTGAGACCGCCGTTAAAGAAGTCATTGAAATTCCGGAATCAAGCCCTTTTGTTGCTTCTAACACCACCGTATTGCATTCCTTTGGCTACCCCCTGGGGCTGGATACCAAAGGCGGCGGATTCCTCTATAAAATGAAAGACAATCGGGTGGCTTTGGGTTTTGTTGTCGGCCTGGAATATGAGGATCCACTTCTTGAACCCTACCAGGCATTTTTAAGCTTTAAAAAGCATCCCTTGATAGCGGATATCATCAAGGGCGGAAAGGTATTGCAGCAGGGAGCCAAGACCCTGCCTGCCGGCGGTTTATATAGTATGCCCCGCCTGGCAGTGGATGGGGCGCTGATTGTGGGCGACAGTGCGTCCATGCTGAATATTCAGCGGCTCAAGGGGATCCATACGGCCACCAAGTCAGGTATGCTGGCAGCCGAAGCGATATTGGCGGCCATTGGCAGTGATAACTACTCGGCGGAGACCCTGGGAGCCTACCAGCAAAAAATTGATGACAGCTGGATAAAAAAGGAACTGTATGCATCGCGCAATTTTGGGCAGGCCTTATCGCTAAAGGGCTTCGGTAAATTTATCACCATCGGCGCCCAGTATTTGAGCGGTGGGCGGGGTTTTACGGATCCGATGCCAATCGAGGAAGACAGTGCATCTTTGAAAAAGATTTCAGGCACAGCGGTACCCGGAGAAACGCCGGAAACCCAGGAACTTGACGGCAAGCTTTATCTGGATAAATTGACCGGGCTTTACCTTTCCGGCACCACCCATGAAGAGAATCAGCCCTGTCATCTGATTATCCCTGATCCCAACCTGTGCATTACGGATTGCTATGATAACTATCGCAGTCCCTGCACCCGTTTCTGTCCGGCCCAGGTTTATGAGCTTGAGGAAGAACCGGATGGTACCAAACGCATTAAGCTGAATCCGTCAAACTGTCTGCATTGCAAAACCTGTGAGATCAAGGACCCCTACAAGAACATCGTTTGGACCTGTCCGGAAGGTGGCGGCGGACCCAAGTACTCCATCGTGTGATCATGATTGAGCATTCGCTCAATTATGATCGTTAATTGTTATTGGTTATCAGTTATTGGAGATAGCTAATTGACTTATCCGCTAATATTAAAATATGAAATTTAAATCGACTCCAACAATCAGCCTCACCAATATGGTGGGGCTGATTGGTTTTTACCTTCTAAAATCGACTTTTATTTAGTATTACCATTAACTATTAACATATAACTAATCCGCCGCAGGCGGAATAACTCCCAATTGGTGCCAACCAATTGGGAAGGGGGATGATTTTGAGCACGGACATTGTTGAAAAAACAAAAAAAACGGCTGGACTTTACTTTAAGGATGTCAAGGGTGAAAGACCTTTCGATCTATGGCGGTCCTTTGATCCGGATCTGGCCAAAGATCTGTCTTTATTTATCACCGGGCAAATGTATGCCCGTGAGAAAATTCCCCATGCCACCCGACAGCTGGTCACCGTCGCAGCGTTAACCGTTCTTGCCCGGCAGGATGAACTCCGGCTGCATATTCAGGCGGCTTTAAATGTTGGCTGCACGCCACAGGAAATTGCCGAGGTTATTTTTCAAACCGCCATTTACGGTGGAATGCCGGCCACCAATTCCGCCCTGAAAACACTTAAATCGGTTCTGGAAGAAAAGGGCCGCTGGCCGCTGGATGATACCGCGTCTCAAAAATAAGTTCCAAAAGATTTAGTAGGTATTTAAGGCGGGTAGCATGCCGGTCGTTTGACTCTAAATAGACCCTGGGAAACCAAGCGGTCAAGGAGATCTAAAATGGCAACCGATTCGCTTCAGAAAGTTCTGCGCTACCGTTGGATTATTTTCTGGATTCTAGCCTGTGGTTATGCCCTGGTTTACTTTCACCGGCTTTGCCCCGCTGTTGTGGCCGTTGATATGATGGAGGATCTAAAAACCGGTGGTGCGTTAACCGGATTTCTGGGAGCCGCCTATTTTTATCCTTATGTCCTCATGCAACTGCCGGCAGGCCTTCTTTCCGATTCCTGGGGCCCCCGGAACACCATTACACTCTTTTTTGGGGTGGCCTTTATCGGCTCGGTTCTGTTGGGCGCTGCACCGTCTGTATTTATGGCTATTTTAGGACGCACACTGGTCGGGTTCGGTGTGGCAATGCTCTTTGTGCCCACCATGAAGGTTTTGGCTGAGTGGTTTCGGATGCGTGAATTTGCTTTTATGACGGGGATCTTAATGGCGCTGGGCGGCTTGGGTTCTCTTTTTGCAGCAACACCTCTGGCGCTGATGAGTTCCTGGATAGGCTGGCGTCTTTCTTTTATAGTGGTTGGTTTTTTCACCCTGGTGCTGGCCGCATTGGTGTGGCTATTCGTAAGGGACCGGCCGGAGGACTTTGGGTGGCCCCCGCCGGAAGAACCCCAGCAATCCGCCGCAGCCTCCATCGGCTTAATGGAAGGCGTTCGCAAGGTAGTGACCTACTGGGCCTTTTGGCCGATTGCCATCTGGTTTTTCTTTGATTGTGGGTTCTTTTTCTCGTTTAGCGGCCTTTGGGGCGGGCCCTATCTGATTCAAGTTTACGGGCTGAGCAAGGCCCAGGCAGCACAAATTCTTTCCATGGTGCCCATCGGTATGATTTTCGGCAGTCCCCTGTTGAGCTACCTTTCAACCAATATTATTCGGGCCCGCAAACCGGTTCTGGTGTTTTCAAGCATCATTTCGCTCGGTATCACAGCCGTTTTGGCTTTCCATACGGCTGGTATCCCTCAGGTGGTTTTGTATATTCTCTGTCTGGGAATAGGGGTTTTTTCCTCTGCCATTGTTGTTATCGGATTTACCAGCAATAAAGAGCTGTTTCCCGTCCAAATGGCCGGAACTGCCACCGGCATTGTGAACCTCTTTCCTTTTGCCGGCGGCGCTGTTTTCCAGCCTTTGCTGGGCTATGTTCTTGAACAATACACCAGCGCCGAAGGTACCTTTACCCCGGAGGCATACCAGCAGGCCTTTCTGATCCTGTTTGTTGCGGGTGCGATTGCCTTCGTTGCAAGCCTGTTTATTAAGGAGAGCATGGTGACCCAAAAGTAGTTTAATGCGGCATTCCAACATTCCAATTGGTGCTTTTCTGTATTATGTTAGTGTACTGATGCCACCTGTCAGATGAAAATTGCGCGGGGTTCGAAAAGCTTTAAAGCTTGACACAACCTTTTAATATTCTCTAGAGTCGGTGGTGGTTGTCAAGAATTCGTCAATCTCGAATAAGTCAGAGGATCTAATGAAATTAAAACAAATTGTAGTATCCATTGAAAATGCGCCCGGAAGACTTTTTGAGGTCACCAATGCCCTGGGCAACGCCGACATTAACCTTCGAGCCCTCAATCTGGTGGATACCGGTGCTTTCGGGCAGCTGCGCCTGCTGGTTTCGGACGTTCCCAAAGCCAGGCGGATTTTAATGGAAATGGAAATTCCGGCCTTTGTAAATGAGGTTGTTGCGGCTGAGATCGAAGATAAACCCGGCAGCCTGGCAAGGATTTTAAAACCACTTACAGACGCCAATGTCTATGTTGTGTTCATGTATGCCTTTATCGGGTTTTCCCAGGGCCAGGCGGTGATGATTTTTCGCTTCAGCGACAATGATAAAGCCATTGAAGTCATGCAAGCCAATAACGTCAATCTGCTGGATGCCGAAGCATTTGATATACTTGAAGCACCGGGCTAATAAATGTACCAGGTATGTTTCGATTAAAGCAGAGCCGTATTTCAGCCTGTAGAAACAGTTTCAAACGGCGGGAATGTGTTTGGTGTTTAGTATTTGGTGTTTGGTATCTGCGCTAAACACAAAATACCAAATACCAAACACTACTTATTAGAAAACACTAATCCTTTATAATTCGCACATGGTGGATAACCACCAAAAAGATCAACTAATCAACCGAATCCATGTCCTCTCATAAACCAAAATATGATACTGCCGAATCGGCCGGATCGTCCAAGATCGTGTTAAAAAAAGGTGCAAACTTGGACACAGAAGAAAACAAGATCCATGCTGATCGCTACCAGATGCTTATCGAAGCGGTGGCCGATGGTTTCTATGAGGTCGATTTGAACGGAAATTTCCGGTTTTTCAATGATGCCCTTTGCCGGATTTTTGGATATTCACGCAGCGAAATCCAGGGGCACAATTTCCGGGAATTTATGTATGAAGAAGATGCCCGTATTGCCCTGGAGGCATTTAGCAGGATTTACCGGACCGGTAGGGGTGATGTCTTTATCGAATGGGAGATTGCCCGCAAGGACGGTGAAAAACGCCATCTGGAAATATCGGCCAGTCTGATTGAGGGCGATGGTGGTGAATCCATCGGCTTCAGAGGCATTGCCCGGGATGTTACCGATAGAATTTTAGCCCAGCATGCTTTAAAGGAGTCCGAAGCCTGCGCCCTCGAACTGTCTCAAACCAGTCAGCGGGCGGAACAACGCTACCGGGCGTTTCTGGAATTTTTACCGGATCCTGTTTTTGTTTTTAACATGGACAATACGGTTTCCTATTTGAATCCTGCGTTTGAGAAAGTTTTCGGATGGACCCTTAAGGAGTTGGAGGGCAAAATTATTCCTTTTGTTCCGGAAGAATCAAAAGAGAGTACTATCCAGGGTATCCGGCAGCTGCACGCAGAAAAAGCCATCCATGGATTTGAAACCAAACGATTGACCCGGGACGGCCGTTTGTTGGATATTATTGTCGATGGCGCCATTTTCTACGATGCGCAAAACAACCCGGCCGGGCAGGTCATCACCCTCAGGGATGTCACCCTTGAAAAGCGCAGTGCGCGCATCAATCAGGCGCTGTTTCGCATTTCCCAGGCCCTGCACCTGTATCGGGGACTGGATGAACGGCTTCAATTTATTACCCGGGAAGTTCGCGATTTGATCGGCGTCGAAGGTGCCTCCGTGATTCTTCTGGATGAAAAAAAACAGGAGTTTTATTTTCGTGAATCCAATTATGATGACAGCCAGACCGGTCGGAAAATGAAAGAGATCCGCTTTCCGGCAGACAAAGGGGTGGCGGGTGAAGTCTATCGTACCGGCGAGCCCTCAATCGTGCATGATACCGCCAGTGATCCTCATTTTTTCAGTCAGGTGGATGAAAAATCCAACTTTAAAACCCGGAATATGCTGGATGTGCCGATTCAGACCCAGGGTCGCCTGATCGGGGTGCTGTGCGCCGTCAATAAAAAGGAAGGAAGCTTTAACCAACCGGACATTGATTTGCTGGCCGCCGTCGCCAATTATGTTGCCCTACCGATTGAAAATGCCGCTATCCATGAAGAACTCAAACGCTCCTACCAGGAAGTCCAGAGTCTGAACCGGGCCAAGGACCGTGTAATTCATCATCTATCCCATGAGTTGAAAACGCCCCTGTCTATTTTGACCGCTTCGCTGGGTCTGCTCAGAAAGCGGCTTGTCGGTATCGAGGACCGCAACTGGGATTCCATCCTGGATCGTGCGCAAAGAAATCTCGATCGACTGCTTGACATGCAGTATGAGATTGAAGACATTTTAAGAAAAAAAGACTATAAAACCTACTATCTGCTTTCTTCCCTGCTGGACGCCTGTGCCGATGAGCTGGAGTTGCTGGTTGCCGAACAATTGGAAGAAAAAGACATTATTTTGCGTTTACGTCAACGGATTGAGGAACTTTTCGGCCCCCATGAAGCCGTGCCGGAAAAGATCAGACTGGATCAGTTCGTTAAGGAAAAAGTGCAGGCGTTGCGGCCGCGCTTCGCCCATCGCAAATGCAGCGTGAAGACTCGCATTTCTGGCGAACATCTCATCTGGATACCCCCGGATGTTCTCGGAAAAATACTGGAAGGTCTGGTCCGCAATGCCGTCGAGAACACACCGGATGGGGGGCAGATTCTCGTGTCGGTTAAAAAAGGAAAAAATGGACCTGAATTGGTGGTCAAGGATACCGGCATCGGGATTAGCGAGGAAAATCAACGGCTGATATTCGAAAATTATTTCACGGCCTATGAAACCATGCAGTATTCATCCCGCAATCCCTATGATTTTGGCGCCGGGGGCAAGGGTTTTGACTTGCTGCGGATGAGGATATTTTCTGAACGCTATGATTTCAAACTGAAAATGAAATCCCAACGCTGTCGGCTGTTGCCGGATGGCACGGAAGCGTGCGCAGGTTATATCGAAAACTGCGTCCACAGTGGAAAAGCGGAAGACTGTCTGGATTCAGGTGGTACGACGGTAACAGTGCAGTTTAAGCCAGTGGATCAGCTCCCAGATGACAGAAGACAGATGACAGAAGACAGATGACAGAGAAAAATGAATGTGGAGCTCGGAATGCGGAAACGGCTGAATGTCTGAATTTCATATTTTCCGCATTCCAACTTCCGAATTCCAAGGTGCCGGAAACAAGAAATAATTTGCTTTTGATCCGGAACAAACTTAATCATCATTATAGGGAATAACAAACATGAGCCAACCGCCACAACAAAATCAGGAAGAGCCGGAAACCAATGGCCGCCCGGAACAATTTTTCCGGGAAATTGAGATCCAGTTTTTGATTCATGAACTCAAAGATCCGATTTCGATTGTCGAGACGGGCTTGCGCACCCTGTTGGAGAAAAAAGAAAAATTTGGCGCCTTGCTCCCCAAACAGGAAAATACCCTGAAACGCACCCTGCGAAACACCAAAAAAGCACGGGAGATGCTGAACAATTTGCTGGAAATCGGACGCTCCGAATCCGGCTGTTTCATCTGCTCTCATTTTCAACCGGCGAAATCCGTATACCAGGCCATGAAGGATTCGTTGGAAATCATGACCGGGCCTTTGTCCGAGGAAATCGGAAAATATGAGGCGGAAAAAGATGCCCTTGAACTGCTAACCCGCAATGGAATACACTTTGATATTTCGCCCCGGATATCAAATATCGAGATTTTCCAGGACGAGGTAAAGTTTCGTCAGATTGTCGGTAACCTATTAAAAAACGCTCTCCATCACCGGCGAGAAAAGCTTGAGATTAAAATGGACCTCGAAGACGATGTCGTATCACTCACGGTTTCCGATGATGGGCCCGGGGTCGAGCCGGATCATCACGAAATGATATTTAAGCGGTATGCCCAGGTAAAGGAATGCTCCATTGTTCCGCGTAAAGGCCATGGACTCGGACTGGCCGGCGCCCTGATCCTGGCTCAGTGTCTTGGGGGCGATATCAAAATCGTCAGTGAACAAGGGCAGGGCGCTGCATTTTGTCTGACGTTGCCGGTGAGTATGGAAAACGTTAAGTGATTATTCCAGGGATTATATGCGGGAATTTCCGATCTCTTGTTTGGCCATATAAAATGGAGACTGACAAAATTATTAAAGCTGAACGAAAATGCCTTATTTGGTCCGAGCAATTAGAGGATGCGACTCCGGCCATTGTGAAAATGTATTACCGAAGAGGCATTGCTAATTTCATGCGTGAAAAAATATTGACTTTTAGGGCTCAACGCGAGTTTAGGATTCTTAACCAATTAGACCGCAAGGGAATTCCTTGCAGCATACCGCTTTTTTGGACTTATGGTTATTGCAAAGAGTATGGCTTTTACGAGATACTTTGCACCCGTCAAATTCCGAATACAAAATCATTGACGGATTTTCTGGCTCCAAAGCAGACGGTTGATAAGAATATCGATTTAGGACCTTTATTTCAATTGGTTCGCAACATGCACAAATGCGGAGTTTATCACGGTGCTTTAAGCACTAAAAATATCCTGATTGATGCTAGGGGTGAGGCTCAGGCAAAATATTATATTATTGATTTAGCCCGTGGTTGGTTATTTCCAAGTTCCATATCAGGTGAAAAGATTGCCTGGCATGACCTCCTTAAACTGGTCAGAAACATTGAAAAAGATTTAGGCATAGGCTACTGTACGCCATATCTTGCTCAGTGCGGCCTTGGAAAAGGGGCCATTGAAAAATTTTACCAAGATGCCAACCGTCATAAATCATATAGCCGCAAACAGAAACGAATCAAAAATGCACTGAAAGTCGAAGTATTTTTTTTAGCGCTATTAACGCACTTAAAAAAAAGGATGCTTTGACTGAAAGTTTTTTCAAATAAATATGAAAGCATTAATGAATGATTTAGAGCCAATCAAAAATATTCTCGTATGTCCTGCCTGCCGAAGTGGACTCGATTTTAAACCGCATGAGATTGCGTGTATAAATTGTAATCGGGTTTATCCGGTAGATGAAAACATACCCCAGTTTGTTAATTATAAAGACGATGAAGGTGTTATAAAAGAAGTCATTGGGAAATCAACCCATAATTATGAACAACAATACGTGAATTTCGAAAAAGCCAGAAATTACAATCTGAAGTATGATCGGGAGCCTTTGAAGCGCTTAAGCACCATGCGAGAAAATCAAATTCTCAAACGTCTATTGGGACAGCAAAAACACTGTGCAACGATGCTTGAAATCCCGTGCGGTGGTGGCCGCATTAGTTCACAATTAATTGATGCAACCGATTTGTTGATTCAAGCGGATATTGGTCTGGGACAGATTTTGTACGCAAGGACCAAAGAGAAATTTAAAATACCTCAGGTATGGATGACGGCATCCGCATTTCGTATACCGTTGCGAGATTCCAGTGTGGACGCCTTGGTATGTATTCGACTTTCTCATCATCTGGTGACGGCGAAACAACGGGAGAGCTTACTTTCAGAGCTTTTACGAGTGTCCCGACGGTTTGTCATAATGACTTTTTTTGATTATCACTCAATTAAGAATATGCTGAGAATAGTTCGAAACAAAAGGCCTAAACTGACCATGACTAGATCTCAAATTTCTACACTTGCAGCAACCCATGGCGCAAAGTTAGTTGCCAGCCCCTGGCTATCTGTCATTGGCTCGGGTCACCGTTATGCCTTGGTGGTAAAAAATCGTTATTAAAGCATACTTTTATAGATGAGTGAAATACAGATAAAAAATCAAAACAAAAATTGGGTGGCATGGCGATATATACTTATCATCCTCTTTGCATTAATCATCATTCCCATCCTGTTTATTTTCGACACCCCGATCTGGCAGGCTGCGCGTGACCTGGTAGAGCCGGATTATTTGTATATCCCTGAACTATTCACACATTGGGGGTTATATCTTTTCTATTTCATTTTTGCTGTTATCTTGATTGATGCGTTCATTAAGAAAAAGCAGAAGCTCATCCATATCGGTCTGGCATATCTTAAAGCCCAGGTTGTTTTTTCACTGGTTGTGGTCAGATTTTTTAAGGTTCTACTGGGCCGTGCCCGGCCCGGTTACGACCCCGAATTCGCTTTTTTTGAGACAAGTTTCAAATACAACGCATTTCCCTCCGGGCACTCGGCCGACGCATTTGTATCCGGTGTTTTTCTATACTATATGCTAAAACAATCCCAATATACCGGATACCGATTTTTACCCTTGATTTATGCATTTTTAATTGCCCTTTCACGTGTATTTGTAAGCTCGCATTATCCATCGGATGTTGCCGCCGGGATGGTCATCGGTATACTGGGTGCCTGGTTTTTCCTAGCCAGGTGCCAGCCCCAAACCTTCTAAGCTGCCGGCAGCCAAATATTACAAATCGGTTAAATTTATTATTTTATGGATGAACTGAAGCTATTTGCGGATGGAAGTGTTAATACTCAGTCAAATATTGGATATGGGGCTTACCTGGCGGTGTCTGAACGAGGACTTTCCTTGGATTCGTTGAGGACGCGCGTGAAAGTGAGGCGATTTGAACATACGTCTTCAACGAAATTGGAATTGCAGACATTATTATGGGCGTTAAACGATATTCAAGTATTGGGGCGTAAGGTGATTGTGTATACGGATTCTCAAAACATGGTGGGGTTACAGGGAAGACGTGATCGGTTTGAGCAAAATGATTATCGTTCAAAGAAAAATAAACGCCTTAACAATTATGAGCTGTATCAGGAGTTTTTTAGAATGATCGATCAGTTGGATTGTGAATTGGTTAAAGTGCGTGGACATCAGG
>Ga0316191_10004336_pt1 | contig 10568 bp, 13 predicted proteins | sample Eddworburr2cm_MG_FD_204928 | JGI IMG/M metagenome (GOLD analysis project Ga0316191, IMG submission 204928) | Coastal sediment microbial communities from Maine, United States - Eddy worm burrow 2 cm | ecosystem: Environmental > Aquatic > Marine > Coastal > Sediment | place: USA: Maine... | reverse complement strand
TTAGCTGCTGCCGCTGCTATTCAATGGCTAAATAGGCGACGCATATTAATAACACAAGGCCAAAGTTTCTTTTTCGATTAAACTGGCCGTTTTTTTGGCCAGCGGCAGCGCTCGTATCTATATAATACATCAATAGCGTTCTTCCTTTCTTAGATCAATTACGGTTTCGCTCAAGGATTTTCCTGTCGCCGAGATAGATGCACGGAATTTTTTTAAACTGGGCAAGGCATTTTCCCTTTTTGGAGATACTAATAGAGCAACCTTTTTGCCGCGACGCTTGATAATTATTTCCTCTCCGCGTTCAACCTTGTCGAGTAGGATGCTCAATTTACTGCGGGCTTCTTTTACGTTGACTTCGAGCATGTTAATGATTCCTCTGAAAATGACCTCTCATTCTGTGTACACCTCTAAGGTACACTCTTGTTATGGAATTGTCAAGTCCACTGGATTTAGGTGCAGGGAAACGGCAAAGTTGATGACAACACAGCAAGATTGAAGCAATTCAATACCACCATCATAGAACCAAAATCCAAAGTCCAACGACCCAAACATTCTTGTGGCTCATCTATTGTTTGAGGGCCGTTTTGCTTGTTTTGAATGTTGAGTATTGGTCATTGGGATTTGTTTGATATTTGGCGTTTGGTGCTTGGAATTTCCATTATTTTAATTGATAAAATAATCATAGTAAATCCATCTGGTTATCTTCTTGTATGACGTGACCCTGGCTTCGAGTGGGCATCTCAATCACAATTTCGCAACCCCTCCCAACTTCGTCGGCTTTAGCATGGGGACCTCCTCCCGCCGTTCAATCACCCGCATGGTTTTCCATTTTCCGCCGAGAAATCGAAGATAAAAGATAAAGCCAAGTAAAATAATATAAGCGGTAGCAAATATCCAGGCCACCATCAGCCCGAGTTCGAAAACGACAACGGCCAGATAGACCGGCAAAATAAATACGAACACCGATAAAATCACAGTGATCAGCATCACATATCGCGTATCCCCTGCCCCTTTGATGGCGGAGCAAAATACGATGTTCATGGTATCAAATACCGAGTATACCGCTACGAAACGCAGCAGGATAATGCTGTACCCATAAATCTCGGAAAATCCCGCGGGATCCGCCCGCAGGGCAAAGGGCGCCACAAAGACATCGGGCACCAGGACATAGGCTGCTGCAATGCTGAGCATGTAAACCAGGGTCAGGTGAAATCCGGAGTAGACAGCCGACTGGGCACGGTCGGGGTTGTCGCCACCCAGATACTGTCCGACCAGGACGGATACGGCAATACCGCATCCGATCATGGGCATAAATGCCAGGGTATTGATGTTAAATGCGATGTTTGTCGCCGCCAGGCTTGCAATTCCCAGACGACCGACCAATAGGACAAATGCCGTAAAACCGGCCATCTCCAGGAAAAACTGCACACCGGAGGGAAAGCCATAACGTAACAGCCGCACGAAAAGATCTTTTTCCAGCCGCCACCCTTTGATAGTATGGAAAGTATTGTTATTAGACCTGCTGCATAGTAAGGCCAAAAACATCAGCAAAGAAAATACACCCGCCACAACCGTGGCGATGCCCGCCCCTCTGATGCCCAGCTCGGGAAATCCCCAACGGCCGAAGATAAGGGCATAATCCAAGACCAGATTGACAACAGTGGTTGCCACATTGACCCACAGCACGGGCCAGGTCTTGCCCCTGCCGCTGAAAAATCCGGACAGGGCATAGGATGCGGAATAGGCACCGGCGCCCAGGCACAGGACTTGAAAGTAGTCCACCTCGTTTTGTTGCACCAGCGGACTGTGTCCGACCAGCCTGAAAACAGGCTCGGCAAAAGGAATGGCGCATACGATGGCAAGCCCTCCCAACAGCGACACATAAACTCCCTGCCAGAGCGCGGGGCCGATACGGTCATACCTTTCGGCGCCATAGTACTGGGCCACAAAGGTTGTCACGTACCCGGCCGTGCCCATGAAGATACTGACCATCGAAAAGTTAAGCATACCGGCCGGCATCGCTGCTGCAATGGCCTCCGGCGAGTACCACGTCAAAAACATGCGGTCCACAAAGTGCTGCACCGACCAGGTCGCAGTGCTTAGAATCAAAGGAATTGCAACGACAAGGACCTCCCGGTACCCGCCCTCACTTCTCCATCGGTTTTTCAGGTTTTGCATCGAGTGTTGCCTTACCAATGTTTGATTCGTTAAGTAGTTGATTCGTTAAGTAGTTGTAAATAGAAATATATCCCTATTAAAATTTCTACTAGGATGTTGCTTTACTACCAGTAAGGGCGGTCACCGTGCCGCCCAACGACAGCCACAGTGGGCTGCCCTAAAATGGACCCTGCGAGATGCGCTGCCAGGTATTTCGCCATTCCACATTCAAATTTCCGAATTCCGAATTCTCTAGATGATTGGTCACAGACAAACACAGACATTAAAACCTTCAAATCCCTCACTCCTCTCAAACCATTAACTGATAACCAATAACTCTATCTTTTCTTCTGCCATCTGTTCTCTGATATCAGTTTTCTGTCCTCTGACTTTATCTCTATGCCCTCTGCCCCATGCCCTTTGCGTTTTCTTCCACATTCCCCATCCTCGCCGCGCCATAGTCTCGCCCTATCGGACGACGGCGGGTCCGCATTCGCACTTCCCACTTCCAAAGGTCCCGGTTCAATTAACGCGCTATCAACCACAAGTCAAGGACAGTCATAGCAAGATGTATCGGGATTTCTACAATTTTTTGAAAATACAGGGCTATTTGCGGCCACGATTTAAAATACAAAATAGCGTAATTTCAGTTGACAAAAGTATAACAATTGTTATACTAATTATTTATGAAAACCGCAATTTCAATACCGGACGAAATTTACCATTCCGCGGATCAGCTTGCTAAAAGATTCGGTATGTCTCGAAGTGAGCTTTATTCCAAAGCTGTTTCGGATTATATCAATGCCCACAAAAATGAAGCCGTCACCAAGGCTTTAAATCGGATCTATGCCGAAGAAAAGTCTGAAATAGACCCGGCGATCAATGTGATGCAACTCAGGTCATTGCCAAAGGAATCGTGGTGATCCAGCGCGGAGAAATTTGGTGGGCGGAACTCCAAGAGCCGGCCGGTTCCGGACCCGGTTATAAAAGGCCCCTGGTTGTCATTCAATCGAATGATTTCAATAAAAGCCGGATCAACACAATCATTGCAGTGGTTTTAACTACCAATATGAAACTGGCAGATTCCCCCGGCAATGTTATGCTATCGAAAAAAATGACAGGGCTTCCCAAAGACAGCGTTACCAATGTATCGCAAATAATCACTATCGATAGATATTATCTGTCCGACCGTGTCGGAATTCTGCCGGCACGAACCATGAGACTCATCGATGATGGGTTGAGGCTTGTTTTATCCCTGTAAGAACAACAACAGGCCTGGTACCCGCCTTACCACCGAGATTAATCATCCATATTGGAAAAAGGGACATATCAAGATGACTGCTTCTGGAATTCTAAAACCTAAAACCCCTCAAGAAACTTCCCAGTTGATGAAAGTGGCTTTGGGTGAGGAAAAAGCGGACCTCACCATTGTAAACGCCGCTGTGGTCAATGTTTATACCGGTGAAATCCTGCCGGACCTCGGCATCTGCATTAAAGGCAAATGGATTGCCTACGTGGGCGAAAACGCCGGGGACGCCATCGGTCCCCAGACCAAGGTCATCGATGCCGACGGCCAAACCGTTATCCCGGGTTTGATCGACGGGCATACCCATATTGGTTGGATGTTCACGGCCGCCGAATTTTTAAAATACGCCATCTCCGGCGGCACGACCACCGTCGTCACCGAAACCATAGAACCATACCCTGTCAGCGGATACGAAGGGGTTGTCGATTTTCTGGCGTCTTTGAAGGATCAGCCGATTAAAATCCTGGCAACCGCCCCCGCCATGGTGTCCATCAGCCGAACTGCCCGCGACATGCCGACGGAAACCCTGGCAAAACTCCTGGCCCGAGATGATATCCTCGGGTTGGGCGAGAGTTACTGGCAGACGGTGCTGCAGGAGCCTGAGCAGTTATTGCCGCGGTTTGAACAGGCCCTTGCTGCTGGGAAAACCCTGGAGGGACATTCGGCCGGGGCCCGCGACAAAAAACTTGCCGCCTATGTTGCCGGCGGGATTTCCTCCTGTCACGAGCCGATTAATGCCGACCAGGTTCTGGAACGTTTGCGGATGGGGCTGCATATTATGGTCCGCGAGGGCAGCATTCGAAGAGATTTGGCAGAAATTGCCAAAATAAAGGACACTGGCATCGATCTGCGACGTCTGATCCTGTCGACTGATGGTGTCGAACCGCGGGATCTCATTGAGAAAGGCTATATGGAGTTCGTGCTCCGCAAGGCTATCGAGTATGGCTTTGATCCCGTTGCGGCCATTCAAATGGCCACCTTAAATGTCGCCGAACACTTTTCATTGGATGGCTTGATCGGCGGCATCGCCCCCGGGCGATATGCCGACCTGGTGATAATCCCGGACGTTCAAACCATCCAAGCACAAATGGTTATCAGCAGCGGCAACGTCGTCGCCGAAAAAGGTACACTGCTGTCCGCCCCCCGCCAGCACACCTTTTCAAAACCGAGCATGAACACTATAAAATTGCCGCGGGATATGAAATCATCGGATTTTATTATCAGCGCCGATCCCAAGGCCTCCCAGGTCAAAGCAAGAATCATCGATATGGTCACCGACCTGGTCACGGCAGAGTTGGAAATGCAGTGGCCCGTGATCAATGGGCGGATCAATACGGATGTCGATCAGGATGTCATCAAAGTCGCCGCCATCGACCGCACCCATAATCCCGGCAACATTTATGTCGGCCTGATCAAGGGGTTTGGTCTGAAATCGGGTGCCATGGCCTGTAGTTCCGCCTGGGACACATCGGATATCATTGTAGCCGGCACCAACGACGCGGATATGGCCGGCGCAGTCAACCGGATCCGTGCGCTTCAGGGAGGTGCCGTGGTTTACGAAAATGGCGAAATTCTGGCCGAATTGCCACTGCCGATATTTGGTATTATGTCTGATTTACCGATTGAAACCATTGCCGACCGCTTGCAGGAAATTAAAAACGCCGTGTCGGACCTGGGTGTTGCCTTCCCCGATCCGTTGCTGACCTTAATCACACTGACCGGTGCGGCGATTCCCTACTTAAGGATCTGTGAAGAGGGACTGGTGAATCTAAAAGACGGCAAGACCGTAGAGCTGATTGTCACCTGATTTTTTCTTGTTTGAAGACGATAGACGTTTAAAATGACCTAACCTAGTAAGCCCGAATCTTGAATCCTGAGGTCATAACAATGAGCCTGTGAACGCTAACGATAGGAGGTCTCAGATGACAATTACACCCCAGGCATTTCTGCCCTTCATTGACGAAGCCCTAAATTACGTAACTATGACCCATAAAAAGGTATCTCAAAGGTTGCCAAAAGTTCTTGAAACTCTCGGCCCAGGAGTACTGGAGTGATGGAGTATTGGAGTGTTGAAAAAAACATCATTCCTTTGGTCATTACTCCAACACTCCACTACTCCAAGACTCTGGAATTAAATGAAATTGAAAGCTCACATGATGGATTACATTCTTTATGGCGATTGATCCGTTAAACTATTTGTTCAAGCGATAGCGAAAGTCGCAAAATGGTGCCCCCTCCATGATGGTTTGAGTCCGTGTTAAGGAAACATCCGGATTAAAGCCTTCGATCAAGGCAAAATCACGCGTACAGGAGAATATAGTCCCAAGGTCGCCGATTCCTAAACTATCGTAAAGTTCGGCATATCGGCAGCGAGTCACATTTAAAGACAACACATCCTCGGATTCTTCGATCACCTCGATGTTCAGGGCGTCATCCCGGGTCCAGAATTGAAGTGTCTCGACAAAATCCTGCAAGGAGTTATCCCCCATCTGTTTGCTGAGATCTGCGCCCTGCTCCCTTGCAATTTTGACAATGGTACGTTGCACCACCGACAGCACCTGATCACGCCCGAACGATTCACCCAACGCTTCGATTACAGGTGATAAAATTCGGGCTTCGACTTCACGCCGGGTCAGCACGCCGATTTTCGCATTCAGATTGTTCGAAGGCATTGGTTCTTTGGAGGAAACCTGATTTTTTATATTGTTTTCAGCGGTCATTTACTATCCCCTTTCGTAATCTTTCCAACACAATAGCATTAAGTACACGCATTTGTAGATATGGTTTCGTAATATTAATGAAAATCGACAAATATTCAAGCACCAAAAAGAAAATCCTTGGCCAGATCGGATAAACACCTACAATATTTTTTACCTTTGACTGAATACCCGCCACGAATTCGGAAATATTATATATTTTGATACTTTACAATTAAGGGTGAATTGTTCTATAAATATAATGAGCGTTTCCAATTTCAAAAGGGATATTTTTGTTTTATTTTCAATGAATTCTATCGAATAAATTTCTAAAATTTGAAACCCTTTGGGATTGCCGATCTTACAGCATCTACTGCGTCAGATGTCCTCCCGCATAGGTGACTATAACGAAAAGAAATCTTCCTTATATCTGTGGCAACCTCGACAATCGCTCAATCTATTTATTGTTATAGGTTTGGGAAATTGAAAGCTCAAAAACCCAATCCGGATAAAATGGAAATTTGAAATTACAAGCAGTGGATCTGGAAGGAAATTCAAGAATGAGTGAATTCGGAGAAAAATTGATCAGCTTGAGGACAGCACGCAATTTAACGGCCAAAGAAGTTTGTAAACAGGTCCATATTCCGCAATCCAGATTGAATGAGCTGGAATGGGGAGTTCGAATACCCACGCCCGGTCAAATTAAAAGCCTTGAAACCTTTTTCGAGATCGATTCGAATGAACTTGCCGATCTGGCAAAATTCAGAACTACTGATGTGTCGTAAATTTAGGCTTATTTTTACTACAGATTTTGTAGGTTCTTTACATACCAGAGCCTCCCGAAAAGTTTTTCCAATTGAGGTCAGGGCCCTGAAAATCTCGAATAAGACATAACGAAGCTTCGCCTCTATTTGCTGATGAATAGCTATCCTAAAGCTTGTTTTGTTTGTTAACCTTTTTGCAATATAAATCTGTTAATCACAACTACTATGAAGCGCATTCTAGCAAGAGTCTTTTGTTGTATCCTGATGGCTGTGGTCTCAGCCAGGGCTGATCAGGAGACCCAGGATGCGACTTCCGGGCAGGATTCCGTCTGGCAGAAACTTTCGGATGGATTGGAGCTGGGTTTCTTTCACTCCCCCCAACCTTCCGAAACGGGTGATTCGATGATTCGGGTCCTGAGGATCGATACAGCCCGCTACCAGCTGCGATTGCTCAATGCTTCGGCCTCTAAAAAGGGACGGCCGTTGTCTGCAAAAGAATGGTGCCGCCAAAACGGTTTGGTGGCCGCCATTAACGCATCCATGTATCAAGCCGATTTAAAAGCCAGCGTTTCATTGATGCGTACCAAAAGCCACATCAACAATCCGAGACTGTCAAAAGATATGGCGATTCTGGCCTTTGACAGGAACAGCCCCGACGTCCCGCGAGTGAAAATCATCGACCGCCAATGCGAGGATTTCAAAACCTGGGAAAAAAGATATAAAACACTGATCCAGAGTATTCGTATGATTTCCTGCAAAGGGAAAAATGTGTGGGCCCAGCAGACCCAAAAGTGGAGCACGGCGGCAGTGGCCGTCGATGATCGCGGACGCGTTTTGTTTATCCATGTCGGCTCACCCTACAGCACCCACGATGTGATCGATATCCTTAAAAAACTTCCTCTCAACATCGACAGAGCGATGTATGTGGAAGGCGGTCCTCAGGCACAATTGTACATCAACATCGGTACCCATGAGTATGAGTTCGTCGGCAGCTACAAATTAGAGCTTGAGAAAAACGTGAATTCTCTTTTTTCCCGGCCGATTCCGAATGTGGTGGGGATATCCTTAAAAAAGGACTAAAAAAATGACGACATGGCATAAATTTATTTTGGCTATTTTGCTTTTAATTGTCCAGTTGGGTTGCGCCGGCAGCATGAAGGGCGTTGTCAGGCAGGATGCGAAAAGAGTAGAGTTCAGTTACACGGATTCTAGAGTCGGGGTGGGCAGCCTGCAAGCACTCCTGCCGGGCGGGGAGCGCTTTAAAGGCAAAATAGTCAGGATCGGATCAACGGATGACCAATCCGATACAGCCGTCTCCGGGAGCGAGTCGACCGATTTTGAAGACATAAAATTATTTGACGGCAATGCAGAGGCTACCCTTTCCGGTAACAAAGGCAACATCATGAAGTGCCGGTTTAATCTGGCGGATTCCATTATCGGGCTCTCCAGCGGTGGTTTTGGATTATGCCAGGTCTCCGACGGCCGAGTCATTGATATTTTCTTTTAGCAAAGGGATATCCCATGAAACTGATTTATATTTTATTTGCCTGCCAGCTTCTTATGTGCACGGCAGCCAATGCCGGGGAAGCAGACGTCATTGAGGTGGAGGTCAGGCGCATCGGCGGTGATACCTATAAATTTGATGTGACGGTACGCCACGCGGATGAGGGCTGGGAGCACTTTGCAAACAAATGGGAGGTCACGGCTCCTGATGGAACGGTTATAGGTACCCGCGTCCTTGCCCATCCTCATGTCGAAGAGCAGCCGTTTACCCGCAGCCTTTCCGGAGTGAAAATTCCCGAAAATCTCGTTGAAGTAACCGTTCGGGCGCACGACCTGGTGCATGGGTATGGTGGTAAAACAGTGGAAGTGAAGGTACCAGGAAAATAGCTTCATAAAAGATCGTGGGATTGCATAATAACCTGCATCGAGTGAAAATCAAATCTCAAATTACAAGCACCAAATTACAAATAAATTTTTAATTGCTGAAGCTATCATTTTCTTACAACATGTTGTTAAATAAAACCCAATAAAGCCCTATGAAAATATGAGGTCACACTGTGGCTGAAATCCATTTATACGGCAAACTCCGCCGTTACGTGCCAAGCCAACAGTCCGAGCGTGGTAGCGTCATCCGGGTGTCTCCCGGACCCGACGAAACACTGGAGTCGCTATTAGCCAGTCTGGAAATACCCGTTGATGAAATCTATTCGATTTTTTTCAATTCAAAATTGCTGGCCGCCCGCACGGGAATGGCATTATGGCTCGGCCACCAGCAGGTACGAACCGATCCTTTTGACTGGAACTTGAATGTCCCCGTACAGCTCGCCGATCGAATCGGGCTCTTTGGTAGAGACATGTCGGCGCTGGTCGTATAATATGGACCTTTCTTAAAAAGGATGCGGAAATTAATAAAGGCCAAGGTTGAACCGATCAGTTTAGGAAAGGAGACCATCGATGCTAGCAATGATTCCGAAACCTCGACCGAACTGTATTCCAATCGTCACCGTATTAATCTTTTTGATGGGATGTTCAAGTGCCTATTACGGTACCATGGAAAAGTTGGGCTACCACAAAAGAGACTTGATGGTCGATCGGGTGGAAGCCGCCAAAGACGCCCAGGAGGATGCCAAAGAACAGTTTAAATCAGCCCTGGAAAAATTCAGCAGTGTTTTGAAGGTCGACGGTGGTAAACTGGAAGAAAAGTATGATCAGCTGAAAACTGCATATGATGAAAGCAATGATAGAGCCGAAACCGTGCGGGATCGCATTGAATCAGTCGAAGATGTATCCGAGGCCTTATTCGATGAATGGCAAACCGAGCTGGACCAATACTCCAGCGATAGCCTGCGACGCAGCAGCGCCCGCAAGTTGAAGCAAACGAGACGGCAATATACTCAGCTGATCGGTGCCATGAAACGCGCCGAAAAGAAAATGGAACCGGTACTGTCGGCATTCCAAGATCAAGTTTTATTTTTGAAGCACAATCTCAATGCCAAAGCAATTGCATCGTTGCAGACGGAACTGGTTTCCGTCGAAGCCGAGGTAAACTCACTGATCAGAGATATGGAAACCTCCATCAAAGAGGCCGATGCGTTTATCAGTGCAATGGCCAAAGAAGAGTGAAATACGAACTTATTCGTCATGGCCGCAGAGAAACGTCAAGGTAAATTCTAAACAAGTTGCATTAGATGGTTTTATAAGGCAATAAAATCCCAAATCTCAAGCACCAAATTACAAATAACTCCTAAATCTCAATATCCAATGACCAAAACATTCACCACCGTTGTATTTCATCGCTTCGCAAACCCGGTTCTGCCGGTGATGATATAGCTGTGCACGACTGTAGACAGATTATTTGTTTAGAATTTTGAATTTGGGTCATTGGGATTTGCCCTTCGACTTGGCTCAGGGTGGTGAGCTTGTCGAACCATTTGAGATTGGGTTTTTGATGCTTGGAATTTTCATGATTTTCATTATGCTGGTAATTTCAGTAAAAATCAGGAAACTACTCATTTAAACGACGAAACCCTAGTCATGACTGTAGAGGATATTCAGAAACGGCTGAAAGACCTCGGCAACCGCAAACATGCCGCCGTCAGCCAAAGATTTTTTAAAACCGGGCCAGGCCAGTATGGCGAAGGG
>Ga0316191_10004335_pt1 | contig 10570 bp, 9 predicted proteins | sample Eddworburr2cm_MG_FD_204928 | JGI IMG/M metagenome (GOLD analysis project Ga0316191, IMG submission 204928) | Coastal sediment microbial communities from Maine, United States - Eddy worm burrow 2 cm | ecosystem: Environmental > Aquatic > Marine > Coastal > Sediment | place: USA: Maine | collected... | reverse complement strand
CAGGCGGCTCGTCCGCTTGTGGTGTCGCCGCCTGTAGCGCCTGGGTGTCGGTCCCGGCCCGGGGCTCGGCCGTGATGCCCAGGCGCGCCATGAGGGCGGCGTCCCGGTCTTCGTCAGGGTTGTCGGTGGTCAGCAGGCGCTCCCCGTAGAAGATCGAGTTGGCGCCGGCGAGAAAGGCCAGGGCCTGGGTCTCGTCGCTCATTTCGGTCCGGCCCGCGGAGAGGCGGACATGAGAGGCCGGCATGAGGATACGGGCGACCGCGATGGTGCGAACGAATTCGATCGGATCGAGGGGGGTCGTCCCGTCCAGCGGGGTGCCGGGCACCTGCACCAGCTGGTTGATCGGAACGCTTTCCGGGTGCGCGGGCAGGGTCGCCAGAGTGTGCAGAAGCTTCGCCCGGTCGACCGGGGCCTCGCCCATGCCGACGATGCCGCCGCAGCAGACCTTGATGCCGGCATCGCGGACATGACTCAGCGTGTCCAGCCGGTCCTGGTAGGTCCGCGTTGTGATTACCTCGCGGTAGTACTCCTCGGACGTGTCGAGGTTGTGGTTGTAGTAGTCGAGGCCGGCGTCCTTCAGTTCTCCGGCCTGGCCCTCGTCCAGCATGCCCAGGGTCGCGCAGGTCTCGAGACCCAGTTCGCGTACCTCGCGGATCATCGCCTTGATCGTTTCGAGTTGCCTCGCCTTGGGGCTGCGGTACGCGGCGCCCATGCAAAAGCGGGTGGCGCCGCGCGCCTTGGCCTCGCGGGCCGCCGCCACGACGTTCTCGACTTCCATGAGCGCCTCACGCTCGAGGCCGGTGTCGTAGCGGACGCTCTGCGGGCAGTAGGCGCAGTCTTCCGGGCAGGCCCCCGTCTTGATCGAGAGCAGCGTGCTGATCTGGACCTCATTGGGGCGGAAATGCCGCCGATGAACCCCCTGAGCCTGGAACAGCAGGTCGCTGAACGGCTGGGCGAACAGCGCTTCGACCTCCGGTAGCGTCCAGTCGTGGCGCAGGTCGTCATCGGCCCTTGTGCGATCCATCTCGATCTCCGTCTGGAAAACTGGCGCTTTCGCCCGAATTTCCGGGCTGCGCGGACGCCTGCCAACCCGCAGGCTTGAACGGCGCTGGGAGCATGTTCGTGGCCCCGTTGCGCGGCTGTCAACAGGGGCGCGCCGTGATTGTCGACAAGTGCTCAAAATTTGTTCAATCCATGTGCCAATCGGTTTGCCAGCTTTGCGGCGGCGACGGGTTGTCCCCGGACATCTGCGGCGGCTGCCTGCGGGATCTGCCGCGGGCTCGCGCGGTGTGCCCGCGCTGCGCCGCAAGCGTCCCCGGGGCCGTTCTGTGCGGGGAATGCCAGCGGCGCCCGCCGGCCTTCGACAGCGCTCTTGCCGCGTTCCGCTATGCGTTCCCCGTCGACCGGCTGCTGCAGCGGCTCAAGTACGAGGGCCGTCTCGAACACGGCAGGATGCTCGGCCTGCTGCTCGGGCGGGCGGCACGGCACCACCCGCTGCCGGAGGCGCTGATCCCCGTGCCATTGCACGTCACCCGCTGGCGGGAGCGGGGATTCAATCAGGCCCTCGAGATCGCCCGCCCCGTTGCCCGTATGACCGGCGTCCGCCTGGACACGCGCAGCTGCCGGCGGCTACGGGCGACACCGCCTCTGTGGTCCCTGGAACCGGCGAGTCGCAGGCGCCTGCTGGGCGGTGCGTTCACGGTCACCGGCGACGTGACCGGTCTGCACGTGGCGCTCGTCGATGACGTGCTGACCAGCGGGGCGACGGCTGGTGCGCTGGCCAGCGAGCTGAAACGTGCGGGGGCCGCCCGGGTCGATGTCTGGACGGTGGCGCGGGCGGAAGGACGGCTCGGCCGGCGGCCTCAGGCCCCCGCCAAGCCGTAGTGCAAGGCAATTCCGAGGAAAATCGCGCCGCCGAACAGGTTGTTGTTGAGGAAAGCCCGGAAGCAGTCCTCGGGCCGGCGATCGCGGATCAGTAGCTGCTGCCAGGCGGCGAGCGCCGCGGCCGCGGCGAGGCCCGCGTGATACCAGCCGCCGAGTCCGGCGCGCTGCCCGACGACGAGCAGGAGGGCGAGCACGGCGGCCTGACACAGACCGACGATGAGACGGTCGGCGCGTCCGAAGAGGATCGCGGTGGATTTAACGCCAATTCGCAGGTCGTCCTCACGGTCAACCATGGCATACATCGTGTCGTACGCCACCGCCCACAGGACGACCGCGGCGAACAGCAGCCAGGCAGTGGCGCCCACGGCGCCGGTCTCGGCGGCGAAGGCCATCGGCACGGCCCAGCCGAAGGCGGCGCCGAGAAAGAACTGCGGCAGCGAGGTCCAGCGTTTGAGGAAGGGATAGCCGGCGGCGAGGAAACCGCCGATGACGGCGAGCTGAATCGTCAACCAGTCGAGGAAGAAGACCACGAGCATGAAGGCAATGAAGGACAGCACGGCGGCCACCAGCACGGCCTCCCACGGGGCGACGCGGCCCGCAGCGACGGGCCTCTCCCGGGTGCGGCTGACGTGGGGGTCGAAGTCGCGGTCGGCATAGTCGTTGATGGCGCAGCCAGCGGAGCGCATGAGGCAGACACCCGCGAGGAAGACCAGGAACACCCGCGTGTCGGGATGCCCGCCAGTCGCGATCCAGAGTGCCCACAGGGTCGGCCACAGAAGCAGCAGAATGCCGATCGGGCGGTTGAGGCGGATCAGGAGGGCGTAGTCCCGGAGCCGCCCACTCCATGAGCGGCTGGCCGGGAGCCGGGGACGCGTCGGGTCCCCCGCGGCCATCAGGCAGGCCCGAACGTCGCCAGCCCGGGCAGGAAAAACTCGTAAACGAGGATCGGCTCGCCAGCGACCAGAAAGCGCGAACGGCGGCCCCAGAGGCCGGGCGGGCGGATGTCGAGCTGGCGCAACGCGGCGGACAGCGGCGACCGCCCGGAACGAATCCATGCGTACTCGAACGGCGTGCGCTCTACGTCCTCCCGGTCCGCCAGGGCGTCGCCCAGCGGCCGGTTGCCGAGTTCTGATAGCCAGGGATGGGCGGCGAGCGTCTGTTCGGGAACGAGCGTACAGGCGTGGACCAGCAGTTCACCGCGCACACCCAGGCGAACACGGCGAGCGTAGAACTGACGATCTCCTGTGCCGAGCAGCGCCGAATCGCAGGGGGTCGCCGTCTCATGGCCCTCGTCGACCACCTCCAGCGCGAACCGGTCCTGGCCGCGGGCCTGAAGGCGATGGGTCAGCGAGCCCCGATTCGTCAGCCAGCTGACGAGCACGGGATCGGCTGGCAGCGCGTCAGGAACGTCTGCCGCGCGCCATTGCTCCCCGTTGTCCGGGGGCTGCTCGGTACTGGTCTGAACTGGTTGCGGGTCCGCCGGCCCCACGGCCTTACTCCCGGATCGGATCTCTGCCGGCGGGCCGATGCCCGCGGGACGATCATTATAGAGTCTGCTTCGACGGCCCGGGAATGGACCCGGCTCAAACCTTGCCGTAGCGGCTGGCCTCGCCAATCCAGCGATCGATGAGCGCCGTGGCCGTGGCGGCCTCGCCGGCGAGCAGGCCATCCGCCACCTGGCGGACATCCGGCAGCATCGCCTGGTCCCTGAGGAGATCGGCCACGCGCATCTCCATGAGGCCCGTCTGACGAGTGCCAAGGACTTCCCCGGGTCCGCGCAGGCGCAGGTCCTCTTCCGCGATCCGGAAGCCGTCGTCGGTCTCGCGCATGATTCTGAGCCGGCGCTCGGCGATCCGTCCGAGGGAGCCCTGGTACATCAGCACGCAGGTTGAATCCTCGCTGCCGCGTCCCACGCGTCCCCGCAGCTGGTGGAGCTGAGCAAGCCCCATGCGCTCGGCGTTCTCGATGATCATCAGGCTGGCGGTGGGCACGTCGACGCCGACTTCGATCACCGTCGTTGCGACCAGCAGCTGCACGTCGCCGGCCTTGAACCGGCTCATCGCCTGCTCCTTCGCCGCCGCTTTCATCCGTCCATGGATCAGGCCGACCGCCAGTTCGGGGAGGGCTTCGGTGAGCATGGCCGCCGTGTCCTCGGCGGCCTGGTAATCCAGCGACTCCGATTCTTCGATCAGGGGACAGACCCAGTAGGCCTGACGGCCGCCGGCACAGGCTCGCCGCACCCGCTCGACCACCTCCCCGCGACGCGTATCCGGGACCACGACGGTCGTGACCGGCTGGCGTCCCGGCGGCAGCTCGTCGATGCTCGAGGTATCGAGGTCCGCGTAGCTCGTCATCGCGAGCGTCCGCGGAATCGGGGTCGCCGTCATCACGAGCTGGTGCGGCCGCCAGCCGTCCCGCTCTCCCTTCTCGGTCAGCGCCAGCCGTTGATGGACGCCGAACCGGTGCTGTTCGTCGACGATCGCCAGGGCAAGGCGGTGGAAGTCCACGCCTTCCTGAAACAGCGCGTGGGTGCCCACGGCGACCTTGGCCTCGCCGGATGCCAGCTCGGCCAGCGCCTGACGCCGGGCCGCGGCATTCAGGCGGCCGGTCAGCCATGCGACCCGCAGGCCCAGGGGCTCCAGCCACCCCCGGAAACTCTGGTAGTGCTGCTCCGCCAGGAGCTCGGTAGGCGCCATGATCGCCGCCTGGGCGCCGGCCTCCACCGCGGCGAGCGCGGCGCCGGCCGCGACGACGGTCTTGCCCGAGCCCACGTCGCCCTGGACCAGCCGGAGCATGGGGCGTTCGCTGTCGAGGTCCGCGAGTATCTCGTCGAGGACGCGCCGCTGCGCGCCGGTGAGGCGAAACGGCAGATCCTCGAGGAAACGCCGGATCAGGGAATGGTCGCCGCCCAGGCGCGGCGCATCGCGGCTGCGGATCTGGCGGCGCAGCAGGCGCAGGCTGAGCTGGTGGGCGAGGAGTTCCTCGAAAGCGAGGCGCTGCTGGGCCGGATGCTGGCCGCTGGCGAGAAGGCCGAGATCCACATCGGGTGACGGCGCATGGAGGCAGGCCAGGGCCTCGGTCAAGGACGGAAATCCCCGCTCCTGGGCAAGCGCTTCCGGCAGCAGATCGACCGGCGGCTGCTGGGCGAGTCGCGTCAGCGCCAGGTCGACCAGGCGCCGGAGCCGGACCTGCTGCAGGCCTTCGGTCGTCGGATAGACGGGCGTCAGCCGGTCGGCCAGTGGCGCGTCGTCTTCCGCAGCCAGGCGGCGGTATTCCGGGTGGACCATTTCGAGGCCTGCCTTTCCCGCCCGCGCCTCGCCGAAGCAGCGGACGCGGACACCCCGCGCCAGGCCCTTTGCCTGCGCCTGCGAGAAGTGGAAGAAGCGCAGCAGGATCGATCCGGTCCCGTCGGACAGGTGAACCAGCATCATGCGCCGGCCCCGGAAAATGACCTCGGTGAGATCGACGTCACCCTCGATCGTTGTCCGGGTCCCCGGCCGCAGCGCCCCGATCGGCGTCAGCCGGGTGCGATCCTCGTAGCGGATCGGCAGCAGAAAGAGCAGGTCCTGGACCGTATGCACGGACAGGCGCTCGAGGCGCTCCGCGAGCGCGGGCCCCACGCCCGCGAGCACGGTCACCGGCTCGGGGGCGACCGCAGTGCTGGCTGGCGCGGGGTTCGTCAAGACAGGCAGCAGGCGCTCAGATGAGCATGATGCCGTCGACTTCGACGCGGGCACCCTTCGGCAGTCCGGCGACCTCTACCGCCGCCCGCGCGGGGAAGGGCGCGTCAAAGCACGCGGCCATGACCTCGTTGACGGTGCCGAAGTCGCCCAGATCCGTCAGATAGACGGTGAGCTTGACCATCTGGTTCAGGCTGCCGCCGGCGGCCTCGGCGACGGCACTCAGGTTGTCGAACACCTGCCGGACTTCGGCGGCGATGTCGCCTTCGACCAGGGTCATCGTTTCCGGAATCAGGGGGATCTGACCCGACAGATAGACCGTGCCGCCGGCGGCGATGGCCTGTGAGTAGGTGCCAATGGCGTCGGGCGCCTTGCTGGTGGCGACGGCGGTTCGGTTCATGGGTTCGTTCCTCTTCGTGTCCTGCCCGGCCTCGCTGGCCGGATTGGCGGAGTCGGCTTGCGCGGGCGAGCATGCCCGAGCGGCAATACAGGGTGCAACGATAACGCGTCGCGCGGGCGAGACAACGCCGGTTATCGCGGCGGCTCCCCGGAAAAGGCGCGCCGGGCTCAGGGCTCGCTCAGGTGCTGGTTCGGGAGGCCGAGATGACATCGGGCATGGCCCGGATGCTGCGCATGACGCGATCGAGGTGCGCGCTGTCGACGACCTGGAGCAGGAATGTGATCGATGAGATCTCGCCGTCGCGCTCGACGACCGAGACGTGCTCGATATTGGTCTGGGTCGAGGAGATGTTCGCCGCGATGGCCGCGAGAACGCCCAGCTTGTTTTTCACTTCCGTGCGGATCTCGACGAGGAAGGTGCGGTCGAGCCGCTCCTCCCACTGAACCGGGATCCACTTGTCGGGCTGCTTGCGAAACTCGGCGAGGTTGCCGCAGCCTTCCCGGTGAATGACGAGGCCCCGGCCCGCACTCACATAACCGAAGATCGTGTCCCCGGGAATCGGGTAACAGCAGCGGCCGTAGCTCACGACCATGCCCTCGGTACCCGCGATGGCCAGCGGCGCCGGTTGAGTATTCCCCTCGCCCGGGGCGGGTCCGACAGCAAGGCGGCGGGCGGTCAGCGGCGCCATCCGTTGGCCGAGGCCGATCTGCTCGTAGAGCTCGCGCACACTTTCGAGGCCGAGCTGTTCCAGCGTCGTCGCCAGCTTGTCCCGGGCGACCTTGCGCACGCTCAAGCCGTACTCCCTCAGGGAGTTGTCGAGCAGCTTCTTCCCGAGATCCTGGGCCTCACCACTACGCAGGTTCTTCAGGTAGTTGCGAATCGCCGTGCGCGCTTTCGCCGTGGTCACGTAGTTGACCCAGGCGGGATTGGGTTTCGCGTGGCGCGAGGTGATGATCTTGACCGTATCCCCGTTCTTCAGATGGGTCCGCAGCGGCACCGGCCGGCGGTTGATCTGAGCCGCGACGCAGCGGTTGCCGACGTCGGTGTGCACTGCGTAGGCGAAGTCTACACAGGTCGCGCCGCGCGGCAGGCGACGGATATCGCCGCGGGGCGTAAAGACGTAGACCTTGTCCGGGAAAAGGTCGATCTTGACGCTCTCGAGGAATTCCTCGGAGCTGCCGCCTTCCTGGATCTCCATGAGGTGCTTCAGCCATTCCCGCGCGCGGGCCTGGGGCATCATCGCGCCGCCGTCCCCGTGCTTGTAGAGCCAGTGGGCGGCGATGCCGGACTCGGCCATGCGGTCCATGTCACGCGTGCGAATCTGGACTTCGACCGGTACGCCGTTGGGACCGAACAGTGTGGTGTGCAGGGACTGATAGCCGTTGACCCGCGGGATCGCGATGTAGTCCTTGAAGCGCCCGGGCATCGGCTTGTAGCACTGGTGCACGAGGCCGAGGCAGCGGTAGCAGTCGTCCACATTCGACGTGATGATCCGCAGGCCGTAGACGTCGGCAATCTCCGACAGGGCCACATTCTTGTCGCGCATCTTCTGGTAGATGCTGTAGACGTGCTTCTCGCGGGCCAGCACCTCGCCTTCGATCTCCGCTCGACCCAGCGCCTCGTCGAAGCGGATCTTGATCTTCTCGAGCATCCGCCGCTGGCTGCGGCCCCGGCGAAGTGTCCGTTCGAGGACGCGATAGCGATAGGGGTAGAGAGCCCGGAACCCGAGGTCCTCGAGTTCGAGCTTGATCTTGTTCATGCCGAGTCGAATGGCGATCGGCGCGTAGATTTCGAGTGTCTCCTTCGCGATCCGCCGCCGCTTCTCGGGCTGCATCACCCACAGCGTTCGCATGTTGTGGGTGCGATCGGCGAGTTTGACCAGGATGACGCGAATGTCTCCGACCATCGCGAGGAGCATCTTGCGGAAGCTCTCGGCCTGGGCCTCCGCCCGGCTCCGGAAAGCGATCTGGTCGAGTTTGCTGACGCCGTCCACGAGTTCGGCGACTTCGGTGCCGAAACGCGTCGCAAGGTGTTCCTTGCCGGTCGTGGTGTCTTCGATGACGTCGTGCAGGAGCGCAGCCATGATGGTCTGCGCATCAAGCTTGAGCCCGGCCAGCATGTCCGCGACCGCGACCGGGTGGGCGATGTAGGGCTCGCCCGTCTTGCGGCGCTGGCCCTGGTGGGCTTCTTCTGCGAAGTGATAGGCGCTCAGGATCTGCTCGACCTGCTCCGCGGGCAGGTAGCTTTGCGCCTTTTTAACGAGCCGGTCCAGGCCTATAGCCCGCTTCCTGGTCGGCAGTCTTGCCAGTATGGAAGCGGCGTAGTCCATGGCGGGGGCTTAACTCGCGCTAGCGGTCCCCGAGCGCCGGGATCGGGCGGGGCACCATGTCTTCAGGGGCGGGCATGGCCGGTTCGAAGCCGGGTTCCTCGATGTGGTCCGGTTCCTTGAGAATCTCCGACGTTACTTCGCCGGCGGCGATCTCACGCAGCGCCATCACAGTGGGCTTGTCGTTTTCCCATTCGAGATTGGTCGGGGCGCCGTTGGCGAGCTGGCGGGAGCGCTTGGCCGCGACCAGCACCAGTTCGAACATGTTGTCTACCTTGTCGAGGCAGTCTTCTACGGTAATTCGTGCCATTTTTCGTCGGATCCTGAGGTGGCGTTTAACCCGCCGTTTTGGCGAGCCGAACGGTCAATTGTAAAGAAAGGTAACCCGACTGGCTATGCTATGACCAATTCCGCCCGCGACCGGGCGGCCTGGGAGGCCGTGGCGCAGGACTCTCCGCGCCCGTCCAGGATCGCGCGAAGTTCCGCCAGCGCCTGGTCGAAATCCTCGTTGATCACCACGTAGTCGAACTCGCTCCAGTGGGCCATATCATCCCTGGAGTCCCCGAGGCGACGCTGGATGATGGCCTCGGAATCCGTACTCCGGCCCCGCAGACGCCGCTCGAGCTCCTCTGCGGAGGGGGGGAGAATGAAGATAGAAAGACACTCCGGCATCGCCTCGCGGACCTGCCGGGCGCCCTGCCAGTCGATCTCCAGCAGTACGTCCTGGCCGGACTGATTGAGCGCCCGAATCTGTTCGGCGCCCGTGCCGTAGTAGTTGTCGAACACCCGGGCGTATTCCAGAAACGCGCCGTCCTCGATCATGCGCTCGAAGTCGGCCTGCTCCACGAAGTGATAGTCGCGGCCGTTGACTTCCCCGGTGCGCGGCGGCCGGGTCGTGTACGAGATGGAGAAGCGGATCGAGGGATCGCGCTCGCGCAGCGACCGGACGAGTGACGTCTTGCCCGCGCCCGAGGGCGCGGCGAGGACGATGAGGCGACCCGGCGTGATCGTGGCGTCAGACTCGGAGTTCATGGCGGATTACTCGATGTTCTGGATCTGCTCACGCATCTGCTCGATGAGCACCTTGAGCTCCACCGACGCCCGCGTCGTCTCCTGGTCCTGAGACTTCGAGGCGAGCGTGTTGGCCTCGCGGTTGAGCTCCTGCATCAGGAAGTCCAGGCGCCGCCCCTTGGGGCCGCGACCCCCGAGGATGCGGCGAACCTCTTCCACGTGGCCTTCCAGGCGATCGACTTCTTCGTCCACGTCCATGCGCTGGACGAGCATGGCCAGTTCCTGTTCGAGCCTCTGCTCGTCGGCCTCGACGTCCAGTGACGCCAGCCTTTCGATGAGCCGTTCCCGCAGCCGGGCACGCACTTCGGGCAGGCGGGTCCTGACTATGACCACGAGCTTCTCGATCCCGTCGCAGCGTTCGAGGATGAGCGCCGCAAGGCGCCCGCCTTCGACGCTGCGCGCTTCGGCGAGGTCCGCCAGGGTGGCTGCCAGCAGCTCCTTCGAGGCCACCGTTACCGGTTCGGTCTCCCGCTGAGGCGCGGCCACGATACCGGGCCAGCGCAGTATTTCGAGCGGGCTTACGGGGGCGGATTCCCCGAGATCGTCGCGGACCCGCCCGATCGCCGTGAGGAGCCCTTCGAGGGCCGGCTCGTCGATCTCGACGCTGCGGGCGTCGTCGTCACCGAAGCTCAGACGGAGCGTGCATTCGACCTTGCCGCGTTTGAGGGCGTTGGTCGCCAGGCGTCGGAACTCGGACTCGATCGGACGCAGTTCCTCGGGCAGCCGCCATGACGTTTCGAGGTAGCGGTGATTGACCGATCGAATCTCGCAGGAAAGCGAGCCCCAGGCTGCCCGTACTTCGCGGCGCGCGAAGCCCGTCATGCTGTGAATCATGTTGTCACCTTCGGGAGCTGGTTCGGCGGGTGCTGACCCCCCGGTGCGCGATGCGGGAGGGCAGCTTATACTCTCGGCTCTTGCGGCCCGGAGGCCGCGTAGTCTAGCAGAACCCCGGGGGGCGCATTGCGCTACGACACAGCCGAAATCAGCCTGATCGGCGATCGCTCGGAGAACCAGGACCGGGTGGCAGTTGTTCGGCGTAGCAACGGCGTTTTGCTCGTGGTTGTCGATGGCATGGGCGGTCACTCCGATGGCAAGCGGGCCGCCGAGGTGGCGACCAATTCGCTGGCGGAGACGTTTGCTTCCGCACCCCGGGACATCACCGAACCGGCCCGGTTCCTGACCGAGGCAGTCATCGGTGCCCATCAGGCG
>Ga0316191_10004333_pt1 | contig 10574 bp, 9 predicted proteins | sample Eddworburr2cm_MG_FD_204928 | JGI IMG/M metagenome (GOLD analysis project Ga0316191, IMG submission 204928) | Coastal sediment microbial communities from Maine, United States - Eddy worm burrow 2 cm | ecosystem: Environmental > Aquatic > Marine > Coastal > Sediment | place: USA: Maine | collected... | reverse complement strand
CCGGTAGGGCATTCCGTATACCATCTCCCGGGCCGCATCCAGATCAATCTCCTGACCCGCTTCCGCGGCGGCTGCAACATACCACTTGGACAGGCAGTTCCTGCAAAATCCCGCCAGTGTCATGAGCTCGATATTCTGCACATCCTTGCGCTCGTCAAGGTGCGCTAACAGGCGACGAAAAACCGCAGCCTCCAGTTCAGTATTTGCTTCCAGTTTTGACATTCTTGCCTCGCAGCAGTGAGAGTTATTGGCGAATGGAATTATCCTTGATTCGCATCATTTTCTCACGTTACAACTGGGTGCAGACTGACATGCTATGAATGAGGAAGACCCGGAGTAAGCGCATGACCCTGAACAAGATCATGGTCATACTCGATCCAACCAGCGAACAACAACCCGCCTACGACCGCGCGGTGGAGTCTGCCCACATGACCGGCGCCAGGCTCCATATCTATGCCTGCCTTGGCACGGGACAGCAGGAGGAGGCCTCCCCCGCCAACACCAGCAAGCTGCAATCCCTGCTGAAACAATCAATCGACGCTGCAAATGCGCAGGGTATCGAGACCAGCGGTGAACTGGAGTGGGCCAACGACTGGCGGCGTCAGGCGGTGACCGCCGCAGCCCGCTGCAGTGCATCCATGATATTCAAGACCTATGTCCCGCACACCGAGATGCAGCGTCAGATCAGGACAACCTATGACTGGACCTTGCTGCGCCTGGCACCCTGCCCGGTACTGCTGGTGAAGAACCGGCAAGACTGGAAGCACCGCCGTGTTCTGGCCGCGGTATACAGCGATGCTGCGGACGAGGCGCACCAGAAGCTCAACAATCAGATTGTCAGTTTCGCGCAACGCTTCTCAGACGCCTATGGCTCGGAAGCCCATATTGTGTCTGCTTTCCAGGACCGCAACCGTATTCCAACCCCGGCGCAACTGGCCGCTACCTGCGGCGTGGCAGAGGATTTTGTGCACATTGGGGAAGGAAAACCGGCAGACGTGATCCGGGATACCGCCGAAGAACTCGAAGCCGACCTCATTCTAATCGGGACGGTAGGAAGATCTGGCATCAAGGGAACCATAGTCGGCAATACCTCAGAGCGGCTGCTGGATCGCACGCGCTCGGATGTCCTGGTCCTCAACTAGTCCCACCACACGCTCGCTCTATCGCAGCGCCAGCGAGCCATACATTGCAGGCACCGCACAGCTCCTCTACGCTTAAGCGATTACTGTGGGGAGCGCTAGATGATCACATTCACCTTAAACGGCCAGACTTACAAATTCGACGGTGACGGCGACACACCCCTGTTGTGGGTTTTGCGCGAGCATGCGCAACTACAGGGAACCAAGTTCGGCTGCGGGGCCGGCCTGTGCGGCGCCTGTACGGTGCATATCGACGGCCGCGCCCAGCGATCGTGCATTGTTTCTGCGGCGGCGGCAGACGGCAAACAGGTGACCACAATAGAAGGACTGGCGGGCGCAAACCTGCATCCGGTGCAGCAAGCCTGGATCGAGGAAGATGTGTCCCAGTGCGGTTACTGCCAGGTAGGACAGATTATGAATGCCGCTGACTGGCTGCAGCGCATTCCCAATCCGAGCGATGCCGATATCGAGAAGCACCAGACCAACCTGTGCCGCTGTGGCACCTATGCTCGCGTACGCAAGGCCATTTACCGCGCTGCAGAAATTCAACGCACCGGTGCGGTTGCCGAAGTTATGCCGATTGCGCCTGCAGTTGCAGGCATCAGCCAGACCGAATCGCTTGGCGAAGCGGGAGAAAACACATGAGTACCACAGCCGGGATCAAGCGCCGTCGCTTCCTGCAATCTACGGCCACGCTTGGCGGCGGACTCATGCTCGGCATTAGCCTGCCCAGTCTCAACGCCAGGCAAGCTGAAGCAACCGGCATGCCCAGCGAACCAGGCCTGGGCTACTTCGTACGCATCGAACCCGACGGCAGCGTCGTAATCGGCTCACCGCAACCGGAAATGGGCCAGGGCGTTAAAACCTCCTTACCCATGCTAATTGCTGAGGAACTGGACGTGAACTGGAGTGATGTCACAGTGGAGCAAATGCCACTTGGGCTAACCCGCGACGCAGACGGCAACATGGCATGGCTGCACGTCGGTCAGGGTGCCGGCGGCAGCAACAGCGTGGTCAGCAGCTGGCAACCGCTGCGCGAAGCCGGTGCTACGGCGCGGCATTTGTTGATAGAGGCTGCGGCCCAGCGCTGGCAGGTAGATGCACAACAGTTACATACCGAACCCGGGGTTGTAGTGCACGGCGCCAGCGGTCGTCGCCTTGGCTACGGCGAACTCGCCGGGAAGGCCAGCACTATCGCCCTGCCAGCCCAGCCGCCCGCACTTAAGAATTCAAAGGATTTCCGGATCATAGGCACACCACAGAAGGTGGTGGATGCTGCCGCTATCGTCACCGGCCAGGCCGGTTACGGCATCGATGCCCAATTGCCGGGGCAGGTCTATGCAATGATCGAGCGCTGCCCCTGGCACGACGGCACAGTTGCCAGCGTAGATGATAAGGCTGCTCGCAGCGTGCCCGGTGTTATCGATATTGTTCCCATAGAAGGACCCAAACCTGGCGAGCCGTACACAGTGCTTGCCAGCGGAGTCGCGGTTGTCGCCGATTCGACCTGGGCGGCAATAAAGGGACGTCGCGCACTACAGATAAAGTGGAACAAGGGCCCCCACGCGACTGAATCCAGTAGTGGTTTACGCCACCAGATGGAAACCGCCATGCAGGGACAGGGACAGGTGGTACTGGACGACGGCAACTTCAAAGATGCTTTCGATAGCGCGCCACGAACCCTGCAAGCCGAATATTTTGTCCCGTATGCTTCCCACGCGCCATTGGAGCCCCAGTGCTGCGTTGTCGATGTGCGCGAAGACGGTGCCGATGTAATCGGACCGATCCAGATGCCCAGCGGGGCTTCACGCATGGTGAATCGCTTAACCGGGCTGGACCGACTCAGTATCAATGTGCAAATGACCCGCCTGGGCGGCGGTTTTGGTCGCCGTCTCAGTGTCGATTACGTGGCAGAGGCCACCCTGATATCGATGGCAGTAAAGCGACCGGTGAAGCTGCAATGGACCCGTGAAGACGATCTCAAACACGATTTTTATCGACCCTGCGGCCTGCATCAAATGAGCGCTGCTACCGACAAGTCGGGACACATCAGTGCCTGGCAACACCGCCTGGCCAGCCCATCCAAGTACTACAGGCGAGCCAACGTTGCCGCGCAGGACCAGTGGAAAGCGGAACTTTACCCGGACGATTTGCCCCGCAATCTGGTACCGAACGTTCAGCTCGAATACTTCAGCATGCAATCCGGTGCGCCGCGAGGTTCCTGGCGAGCGCCAGCTCACTACGCCAATGCCTTCGTGGTACAAAGCTTTATCGATGAGCTGGCACACCAACAAGGCATCGATCCCCTGCAATACCAACTTGCATTGCTGGGCGAACCCAGGGAATACAAGTACGAGCAACACGGCGGCCCGATCTACGATTCAGGGCGCGCGGCGGGTGTCTTGAAACTGGCGGCAGTAAAAGCCGACTGGGGTGAACCCCTGCCGAGGGGGCGCGGACGAGGCATCGCAGGTCACTTCACATTTGGTGGCTACGCCGCTTTTGTAGTCGATGTCAGCATAGACGGCGACGGGCTGCGTGTGGACCGGGTCATTGGCGCTGTCGACTGCGGCCTGGCGGTGAATCCCAATCATGTGATTGCACAGATGGAAAGCGGCATCCACGATGGCCTCAGTAGTGCCCTGCGGCTGGAGATAACCATGCAGGACGGCCAAATAGAACAGGACAACTTTCACAACTATCCGCTTGCCAGCCTGGCCGATGCACCCCGTATTGTCGAAAACTACATTGTCGACAGCCCACACCCTCCCGCAGGCATGGGCGAGCCGCCAATTTCGCCACTGGCGCCGGCACTGACCAATGCCATATTCGCCGCCAACGGAAAACGCATTCGCGCGCTACCAATAGGCAATCAGGTATAGTATTGGGCAAGCCAAACAGGAGCTTCCCATGTTGAAACTGGTTACACTTCCGGCCGCGTTCGGAATGCGAAATATCAGTCCCTTCTGTCTGAAAATTGAGATGTTGCTGACGGCGCTGGAATTGCCTTTTACCATCACCGAGCTGAACGATCCCGGCAAGGCGCCCAAGGGCAAGCTGCCCTATCTCAATGATGGCGACATCTGTATCGCAGACTCGGAGCTGATCGCAGAACACCTGGAGAGAACCACCGGCGGCCGTGTCTACCAGGGACTCAGCCCGGCGCAGAAAGCACAGGGGCTCGCCTTGACCCGACTGGCAGAAGAGCACCTCTACTGGATTGGCGTGGCCAGCCGCTGGCTGGATGACGACTGGTGGCCCAATATTGTCAGCGGTTTTTTCGGCTTTATTCCCGCGCCGCTGCGGCCACTGATTTGCTGGGTGGCGCGGCGCGAGGTTCGCAAGACCTATCACTTACAAGGCCTGGGCCGGCACACCCTGGAAGAACAACGCGGCTTCGCAGAACGCGACCTGCAAGCCTTGCAGGACAGCCTCCCGCCCAGCGGCTTCCTGTTCGGTGACAGCCCCTGTATTTACGATTTCGCCATTGCCTCTTTCATGGCCGGCTTTCTCGATAACCAACCACCGACCTGGTTCACCACGCTGGCGCGCCAGTACCAGGGCCTGGTCGATTACACCGAGCGTGTACAAGCGCACGTGGGGGTTTACGGACGCTTCCTCGACACTTAGGCGCACTGGTTCAAGCTATCTGACCACTATCCCGCATTTCCCGGGATAGCATCGGATAGGCCCTGCAAAGTGACCGGTTTTGCTATTATCTGGCCCCTTCCCGGGGGCTATGCTGCCCCTGGGCTAATCCAGGTTTATTGCACCGACTGAGGGCCAACTAGCATGGCAGCTGAGCCAATTGATAAAGGCGGCGACTCTACCGCTATTCACTTCCGGGACGCCGCAGCGCTACAAAGCCTGGTGGCTTCAGAGTATGGCGACTGGAGCGACAAGGTCACGGTTGATCAAGCCATGATTAACGAGTTTGCCGAACTCACCGGTGACCACCAGTGGATTCATGTCGATATCGAGCGCTGCGCCAAAGAGAGCCCCTTCGGAACCACCATCGCTCACGGCTTCCTGGTGCTGTCGCTGCAGCCAAAAATGGCAGGGGCCGGGGGCGCAGTCGGCCGTATCGAAGGCTATGCAAATATTCTCAACTACGGCTCCAACAAGTTGCGCTTTACTGGTGCCGTACCTGTCGACAGCCAGATCCATCAGCGCAGCCGGGTGAAATCAATAGACGTCCAGGACCACAAGACCACCCTGACCCTGGAAACCAATATCCACGTAGTAGGCCAGGACGAACGTCCTGCCGTTGTGTACGAATTAATGATCGTATTAATGTAAGGAGAGACTCGTGTCTGAAGCAGTCATCGTCGATGTAGTAAGAACACCAATTGGCCGAGGCAAGCCCGTTGCCGGAGATCTCAGCGGCATGCACCCCGTGGCATTGCTGGCCGAGACGTACAAAGCGCTGGTGGAACGCAATGGCCTCGCCTACGGCGACATCGAGCAGACGTATGCCGGCTGCGTTACCCAGGCCGGGGAGCAATCCAACAACGTCGCCAAGAACGCCTGGCTGCACCTGGGTACAGAATACACCGCCGGCTGTAGCACCATCGATACCCAATGTGGCTCGGCACAAACCTGCGCCCACGTGGTCTCGGCCCTGGTCGACGCCGGGCAGGTCAATATAGGTATCGCCGCCGGGGTCGAAGCCATGAGTCGGGTTGGCCTGGGCGCCAGCGCCATGCACGGCCCGGGTTACTTTATTACCGATAATTGGCCCTGGGACCAGGCTATGAGCCAATTCGAGGCCGCCGACCGCATCGCCAAAAACCGAGGTATCACCAAGCTCGATTGCGACGAACTCGCGGTACGCTCACAAGCCAACGCGATTCGCGCCTGGGATGAGGGCCTGTTTCCACAGGTGATACCCATCGAGGCCCCCATACTCGGCGAAGACGGCCAGCCAACTGGCGAGACCAAAACCGTAAGCCGCGACCAGGGCATGCGGCCCACCACCATGGAAAGCCTCGCGGACCTGCGCATACTGAGCGAGGGCGGCGTGCACACACCGGGCACTGCTTCCCAGATTTCTGATGGCGCTGCGGCCATATTGATTATGAGTGCCGAGGAAGCCAATGCACGCGGACTGAAGCCGCGCGCCCGGATCATCCAGGGCGTGGTAGCTGGCGCTGACCCCTATTTCCTGCTGGACGGGCCAGTCAATGCCACCGAACTGCTGTTCAAGAAGACCGGCATGAACATCAAGGATATCGACGTCGTGGAGATCAATGAAGCTTTTGCCTCGGTAGTACTCTCCTGGCAGCGTGTGTTCAATGCCGACATGGATAGGGTCAATATGCGCGGCGGGGCTATTGCCCTGGGCCACCCGGTTGGCTCCACCGGTGCCCGGCTGATTGGCGAAGCGCTAATCAACCTGGAACAGCAGGACAAAACTAGCGCGCTCATCACCATGTGCTGTGGCGCTGCAAACGGTACTGGCACGATTATTGAGCGCCTATGACGAACAGAGCGCGGTACACGCACACGGGGCGGTGCTGATGTGGGTAAGTCCACCGGACTTATCCATACAGCGCGGCCCAAACAGACTGAGTACAGAAGGGAGTAAAGAACAATGGGAGACCTATCAGGAAAGGTAGCCATCATCACCGGCGCTGGTCGTGGCCTTGGCCGTGAAGAGGCATTGCAACTTGCACGCCAGGGCGCGCGTGTCGTCATCAACGACATTAACTTGCCCGACGCCGAGGCGGCCGCCGAAGCAACCGCCGAAGAAATCAGAGCCTTTGGCGGAGAAGCCGTCACCGTGTTCGGCGACTGTGCAGACACCAACGATGCGAATGCGCTGTTTAAAACCGCCCTGGACAGCTTTGGTGACGTCAACATCATGGTCAACAACGCTGGCTATTGCCGCGATCAAACCATTTTCAATATGGACGATGAGCAATTCGACTCTGTCGTCAATGTACACCTGCGTGGACACTTCGTGAATATGCGCAACGCCACCAAATACTGGCGCGGTAAAGCCAAGCAAGGTGACGATGTGTATGGACGACTGATTAGCACATCCTCGGAAGCGGCAATTTTCGGATCCGCCGGGCAAGCAAACTACGCTGCGGCCAAAGCCGGAATTATCGCCATGACCATGGGCGCCGCCCAGCTGATGATTAAATACGGAATCACCTGCAATGTGATTATGCCCCGTGCTCGCACAGACATGACCAACACTGGTATTACCGCTGAATTATTCGCCGCACCCGAAGACGGTTTTGACGCCTTCAATCCCGAGAACGTGGCTCCGCTGGTTGGCTATTTGAGCTCTCCGGAAGCCGGGCATATCTCTGGCGAGGTAATGGTGGTCTGGGGGCAACAGGTCGACGTGATCGAGCGGCCCAGTTTCGGACCGCGCTTCCTCAACCCCAAGGGCGGCAAGTGGGAGGTGGACACCTTGCACGATAGTTTAAGCGAGCATTTCAATGCCGAGCATACGCCGGTACTGGACGGCTACTCCGTTCCGCCCCAGTAGCAAGAACTATACCCTCGACCCACCGGGCCGCAAAAAGTGCGGCTCGTCACCTTCCATATTCACCAGCGGCGAGCACTGCTCGCTAATGGCAGCAATCAGCGTCGGCAATGTTTTCAAATGCGGCCCCAGGGCCGGTTTGCCGGTGTTCATAATCGCCACTGCGATGTCTCGCTCCGGGTCGGCCCAGCAAAATATATTCGAGAACCCCAGGTGGCCATAGGCATACTGGCAGTTCCTTCCAAAAATCCCCACCGGGTTACTGCCCAACATAAAGCCGGCGCTATAGCGCATCGGCATCTTCAAAGATTTATCCAGCTCCGTCTTGCCGACCGAGCGAATCGCCCGCTGCACTGTTAAGGGTTGCAGTATCTGCTTGCCCTGCCACTGCCCGTGATTAAGAAGCATCTGGTAAAAGCGTGTGGCCTCCTCCGCGGTGGCACAAAGATTGCCGGAGGGAATAATCGCCTGGTAGAAACGTGCATCGTTACTAAGCTCTACCACCGCGTCGGGGTCGGTACCCAGAATGCTGCGCAAGCCGCGATTAACCAACGCGCTGTCCAGTCCAGTCGCCGTGTTAATGGCCGCCGCCGCCTGGTCTCGCTTGGGCAAACCGTAGCGGAAATAACGCATACCCATCGGCTTCCTGATATAGCGGTCGAGGTATTGCTGAATGTTAAGGCCTGTTGTCACGCGAACCAGCTCGTCCATCAGGAAGCCACTGGTAATGGCGTGGTAGGCCTGGACCCGGCCCTGATGATCCAGTGGCTCGGCGCGAAAAATCATATCGAGCGCCGCATCGCGGTCGAACAGCAAATCAACCTCTACATCCTCCGGGTAGCTGGGCACTCCGCCGCGATGGGTAAGCAACTGGTGAATGCTGATATTGCCTTTGCCGCGGGCAGCGAACGCTGGAATGTAGCAACTCACCGGATCGAGCAAGTTTATTTTGCCCTGCTCTGCCAACAAGTGGATTAAAACCGCGCTAATCGCTTTCGATGCAGAGAACAGGCAGATTGGCGTATTGACGCTGGCGACACCACCTTCGCGTGCATACCCCAGGCTGCGGTTGAGGACGATTTCACCCCGACGCCGCAGGCACAGACTCAATAGTGGGTAGACACCGCTGCGATAGAGGTCCTCACAGGCATCCCAAATGGCTTCTATATTACTGTCGTCAAGGTCGGCCAGTGCTGGATCAACCTCTGCCGCATAATCAATATCGGTGACATCACCAATGTCGTCGGGTACTGGCACTGTGCGAAATACCCGGTGCCAAAATTCCCGTTTCCGCGCGCTGAAATAGCCCATAGAAACACCCCCAGCTGTCAGCATATGACAAGCAGGGGATTAAACTATTGATCTGGCGCAGGGCCAGCAGACTTTGACTGGCCTAGAAAAATCCGAGCGGGTTAACGTCGTAACTGACCAGCATGTTCTTGGTTTGCTGGTAGTGCTCCAGTGCCATCTTGTGCGTCTCTCGACCAATGCCTGACTTCTTGTAACCTCCGAATGCGGCGTGGGCCGGGTAGGCATGATAACAATTCATCCAGACGCGACCCGCCTTGATACCGCGGCCCATCCGGAAGGCGCGATTGGTATCCCGGGTCCACACCCCCGCACCCAGCCCATATTCGGTTGCGTTAGCCGTGGCCAGCGCCTCCGCTTCATCCTTGAAGGTTGTAATCCCCAGGGTGGGGCCAAAAATCTCCTCCTGGAACACACGCATATCGTTGCTGCCCTTAAGCAGCGTTGGTTGCACGTAGTAGCCACCGGCAATATCACTGCCAACCGCAGCCTTACCCCCGCCCATCAGAAACTGCGCTCCGTCTTCCCGGGCGACATCCATGTAAGACATAATTTTATCGAACTGCTCTTTCGATGCCTGGGCACCGACCATCGTCTCTGTGTCCAGTGGATTACCCTGGGTAATGTTTTTGGCCCGCTCCAGCACCATTTCAATAAAATCGCCGTAGATACTCTCCTGCACCAGGGCACGAGAGGGGCAGGTGCAAACTTCGCCCTGGTTAAAGAACCCGAGTAGCAAGCCCTCCACGCATTTGCTGACAAACTCGTCTTCATGTTGCAAGACGTCTTCGAAATAGATGTTGGGCGATTTGCCTCCCAGCTCAACCGTGGACGGTATCAAGCTGTTGGCGGCATTCTGCAGAATTAACTGGCCCACGGCGGTAGACCCGGTGAAAGCGATCTTGGCGATGCGGTCACTGGAGGCCAGGGCCTGGCCAATTTCGGCGCCGTAGCCATTGACAATATTTACCACCCCGGCGGGCAGCAGGTCGGCGATCATTTCCATCAACACCAGTATCGAGCTCGGTGTTTGCTCGGCGGGCTTTAGTACCACGCAGTTGCCAGCCGCCAGCGCCGGCGCCAGCTTCCAGCCCGCCATTAGCAGCGGAAAATTCCAGGGAATGATTTGTCCAACGACGCCCAGGGGTTCATGAAAATGATAGGCAACCGTGTTAGCGTCGATCTCTGCAGCACTGCCCTCCTGGGCGCGGATGCAGCCGGCAAAATAGCGAAAGTGATCGGCCAGTAGCGGAATATCGGCGTTCAAGGTCTCACGAATACCCTTGCCGTTGTCCCAGGTCTCAACATAGGCCAGGGTTTCCAGATTTGCTTCAATACGGTCGGCAATCCTGAGCAGGGTATTGGAGCGTTCCGCAACAGGCGTCTTACCCCAGGCGTCAGCAGCGCCGTGGGCTGCATCCAGCGCGATTTTCAAATCGGCTGCACTGGAGCGCGGTATCTCACAGAAAACCTCACCCGTGACCGGTGTTATATTTTCGAAGTACTGGCCCTCCAGGGGTGCAACCCACTCACCCCCTATAAAATTTTCGTAACGACTCTTGAAAGAGAACAACGCATCAGCGCTGCCTGGCATTGCGTACAACATGGACTACCCTCCCGGAAAAAAT
>Ga0316191_10004330_pt1 | contig 10576 bp, 8 predicted proteins | sample Eddworburr2cm_MG_FD_204928 | JGI IMG/M metagenome (GOLD analysis project Ga0316191, IMG submission 204928) | Coastal sediment microbial communities from Maine, United States - Eddy worm burrow 2 cm | ecosystem: Environmental > Aquatic > Marine > Coastal > Sediment | place: USA: Maine | collected... | reverse complement strand
ACCGTCAATAACGGCGTGTACAAGTCGGGCTTCGCGACCACGCAGCAGGCCTACGAAGAGGCCGTCGAACCGCTGTTCGAATCACTGGACTGGCTCGACGGCCGCCTGTCGACGCAGCGCTACGTGCTCGGTGACCGGATCACGGAAGCGGACTGGCGGCTGTTCACGACGCTGCTGCGCTTCGACCCGGTATATGTCGGTCACTTCAAGTGCAATCGGCGCAGGATCATCGATTACCCGAACCTGTGGCCCTACGTCCGTGACCTGTACCAGGTGCCCGGCATCGCGGAGACGGTGCACATGGACCACATCAAGTCGCATTACTACGGCAGCCACGACACCATCAATCCGACGCGAATAGTGCCCGTGGGCCCCGACATCGACTTCTCGGAGCCGCACGATCGCGCCGCACTGTCCGGCTGAAATCGGACGGTTCAGTCGTAGCAGAGCAGCTTCACCTTGCGAACGGCGCGGTCGATCGCGTCGTCGCTGTCGGCATCGACGAGTTCCTGCTTGGCCGCAGCACACTCGCTCGCTTCTTCCTGCATCTCCTCGATGATTGCAGCATCTTCCATGACCTGCTTCGACGCAGGGTCGCAGGCGGTGGCCGGCGCCCGACGAATATTGGCGCTGCCGCCGGCCTCCTCGACGAATACGCAATCGTCGACCCGCAGCTCGGTCTGCTCGGTCGCTATCTGGATCATCGTGCCTTCGTTGGTGGTCACCGTGTAGACACGGCCCGGCCGGGTCTTGGAGGCGGCGGTGGCTCCGCCCAGAACGGCGCCGATGGCGGCATTGCGATCCCTGCGGCTCGACCCCTTGCTGGAGCGCGTCAATGCAGCACCGAACGCACCGCCGACCAGGGCGCCCTTGATGGCGTTGCCGTCATTCAGGTCTACGGACCTCATCGCCGTCACGGTGCCGGTGCGTACCGTGGCCGACTGGCCGGCGCGCTGGGCATCGGCTCGCGGCGCAGCAAGTGTCAGGAATACGGCCGCAATGAGACCGGCGATTGCGAATCGAAGCATTCTTGTTCTCCCGGGAATGGCTGATGGAATGCTCCATTATGCCCGGGCAGGACGGCCCGGTACTACTCCGCCGAATACAGGGCGTGCCACTCCTCTCGCGTCAACTGCTCCCGTAGTTCGAAGCGCAGATCGAGCGCGCGCTCCTGGCCCCGCTCCCAGTCGCGGTTCAGCTGATCGAGCACAGCCTGTATCTCTGCTCTGTCGGCCCCGTGGTCTCGGTATGAACGCTTTACGGCTTTGCCGGAGACCGCGAATGTCTTCTCGAAGGCGGCGGCTTCCTTCTTGAGATCCGCCAGCGTCGATTGGGCAGCATCGGCGCGAACCGGGTCCTCGACAACGATGGCGACCCGATCGCTCAGCTCTTCCACCGCCATGGGCGTCAGCGCCCCCGCACTGATCCCGGAAGCGCCGCCGCCGAGGAAATACCAGTACATGAATGCCCAGAACATGTCAGCCCCCTTGCGCCGCGCTGCTGTACACCAGTTTGCGCGGCTCCAGCCGCTTCAGCTGGAACTTCGAAATCGCCGCCCATTCGTCGGCTGTCGTAGTCGCTTTCATGTCAGCAACGAGGTCGATGGTCTCCTGCTGCGCCGCCGCGCGCTGCCGGTTGAAATCAGCCAGCAGCACTTCGAAGTCTTCCCGACGGGCGTCGTAGTCGGCTGCCAGGGCCGCCATCTTCTGCCGGTGCGCCATGAGTAGCCTGGCATGCTTTTCAACAAGGCGGTCCCTCTCGGCCAGGAGCTCCAGGAGACGTTCGGCACGCACGGGGGCGGCCACTGTCGCGCGCACGAGCGCGAGCTCCTGTGCACGGGCCTCGGCGATTTGTGCCTGGACTTTGCCCGGGTCGGGTGCCTGCTTGAGCGTGGCACAGGACGCCAGCAGCACGACAATGAGCGGCGCAGTAGTCGTCAGTAGTATGCCGGCCGAGGACTTCATCTTTTCCATCTCCTTGCTTCGCCTGCCCCACGTAATAGTCGCAATTGTCTCATCAAACCCGCGGCCATACACTCTGTTGTCCATAGATACAGCTGGTATGCCGATGTTGAAGTCTGCCATCCACACCCCGGCGACCGGCCGCCGGCGAAATCCTGTTTTCCTGCCGGTGCTTGCGCTCCTGATCTGGGGCTGCTCCGGTCCGCAGCTGCAGCAGGATGTGGAGCGACCGGAGCCGAGTTATGCGAGCGCCCCGGCGGACTCCGGGGTTCTCGCGGAGATTGCCGGGCGCATCGATGCGGCGAGCGGCGCCGAGTACTCCGGCTTTCACCTGCTCGACGGCAGCCCTGAGTCACTTACCTGGCGACTGGCCTTGATCGACTCCGCCGTCTCGTCCCTGGATATTATGGTTTACCTCTGGTACCCGGATGCGTCCGGCAGGCTGGTACTCGAGCGGGCGGTACTCGCCGCACGCCGCGGAGTCCGCGTACGCCTCGTCGTGGACGATCTCATGACGATCGGCCAGGAGCAGCTGCATGCCGATCTCGCGCGCCAGCCGAACATCGAACTCCGACTCTTCAACCCGTGGAAGAAGCGCGACCTGTTCTCTCGCGGCGGCGAGATGGTCGCGGAGATGGAGCGGCTCAACACCCGCATGCACGACAAGCTGCTGATCGCCGACGGCCGTGCCGCGATAATCGGCGGGCGCAACATCGGCGATCATTACTTCGGGCTGAACAAAAATTACAACTTCCACGACCTGGACGTGCTCGCGGTCGGCGAGATGGCCCGGCAGTCGAACGACATGTTCGACCATTTCTGGAACAGCGAGTGGGTGGCATCCGCCCGCAGCCTGACCACGAAACCCGACCAGGAGCGCGCCGCCGCATCGTGGGCGAAGCTCCAGAAAGAAAACCGCGAAGCCGAGGTACTCGCGTCGTTCCCGGTCGAACCGAAGGACTGGACGCTGGAATTCGCGGAACTCGAACCACAGCTGCATGCCGGCACCGGCGCCCTGGTCTACGACGAACCGTCCGCCGAAGGCGTCACGCAAAGCATGGTCGCCAGGATGTTCGCCATCTTCGACCGCGCCGAAGAGGAGCTGCTGATTACCAACGCCTATATTATTCCCGGCGAACGCGGCATCGAGTTCCTGCGCGCGCTCAATGCCCGCGGTGTCGATGTGCGCATCCTCACGAATTCCCTCGCCTCACACGACGTGCCCGCCGTCAACAGCCACTACGAGCCCTGGCGTGGCGACATTGTCGGCACGGGCACGAAACTCTACGAACTCCGCGCCGATGCCGAGATCCAGTCGATCGTGGACGTGCCGCCGGTGGCCGCGAAGTTCGTCGGCCTGCACACCAAGGCATCGGTATCGGATGGCCGGCTCGTTTTCATCGGCTCGATGAACCTGGATCCGCGCTCCGGCGCGATCAACACGGAGATGGGCGCCGTCATCAACAGCCCGGGCCTCGGCGGGGAACTGCGGGAACTGATGCTGCGGGACATGCGCCCGGAGAACGCGTGGCAGGTGACGATTGGCGACAACGGGAAGCTGCAGTGGCAGAACAGCGACGAGACCGTCACCCGCCAGCCGACCCGGGGCTTCATGCAGCACGTCATGAACCTGATCTTCAAGGTGGTGCCGAAGGAACAGTTCTGATCGTCGCGTCAGGCCCGGTCGTGTTTCGACGACAGCACGAGATACACGGCGGGCACGACGAACAACGTGAACAGCGTGCCAATGGCCAGCCCGGACGCGATGACGAGACCGATATCGAAGCGCCCAACCGCGCCCGGCCCGGTCGCCATCAACAACGGCACCATCGCCACGATCATCGCGACGGTCGTCATGAGGATGGGCCGCAATCGAATCGCCGCCGCCTTCTCGATGGCGTGGCGCCGCTCGAGCCCGTCACGCTCACGCAACTGGTTCGCGAATTCGACGATCAGGATGCCGTTCTTGGATATGAGTCCTATCAGCGTGATCAGGCCGACCTGCGTGTAGATGTTGACCGTCGCAAATCCGAGCGTCATGAAAATGAGCGCGCCGGCGATGGACATCGGCACGGACACCAGGATGATCAACGGATCCCGCCAGCTCTCGAACTGCGCGGCGAGCACGAGATAGATCACGATCAACGCGAGGAAGAACGTAACCAGAAGCGCACTGCCCTGTTCGGCGTACTGCCGCGACTCGCCGCCATAATCGATGGAAAAGCCGCTCGGCAGGATTTCCGCTGCGGCGTCCCTCAGGAAGTCCAGGCCGGCACCCAGCGAAGAACCCGGCGCCATCGTACCTTCAACGGTAACCGAGTTCAGTTGCTGAAATTGCGTGCGCTGGCTCGGCTCGACCGAGCGTTCGATCGTGATCAGCGCGGACAACGGCACCTGCTCGGCGCCGGCGCCCGGGACATGGTAGTCATCCAGCATGGCGGTCGTGAGACGAAAGTCGCGTTCCAGCTGCGGGATCACCTTGTAGCTGCGGCCCTCGAGGTTGAAGCGATTGACGTAACCTTCGCCCAGCATCACCGACAACGTGCGGCCGATATCCGCCATCGATATGCCGAGATCGCCGGCCCGGTTCCTGTCGATCACGAGCGTGGCTCGCGGACGTGAGAACTCGACGCTCTTCCTGAGGAAGCCGAACAGACCGCTTTGCATGCCGGCACCGATGAGCTGGTCGGCATACGCGTCGATATCGCGGAATCCGCCGTCGGACTGCAGGACGAACTGCACCGGCAGGCCGCCGCGATTGCCGGGCAGGCTCGGCCGCGGGAAAACGCCGACCTGCATGCCCGCTATCGTGTTCAGCGCAGACTGAAGGTCGGGAAGCACCTCGAGTATGAAGCGGTCACGCTCCGACGGCGGCTCCATCTTGAAGCCACCGAACATCGTATTCGGACCGCCGCCGCCCATGAACAGGAAACTCGTGTGCTCTTCCGGCATGGTCTTGAAACGCTCGATCACCTCGCGCGTATAGACCTCGTTGTATTCGATGGTCGCAGTCTGTGGCGTACGTCCCTGCACGAACAGGATGCTCTGGTCCTCGACCGGCGCCAGCTCGCTCGGCGTGGTGACGAACATGAAGTAGATACTGGCCAGCACGACCGCCGCGAATGTCATCGTTACAGGTACGTGATCGAGCGTCCGGCTCAGGCGCTTCCGGTAACCCTCCGCGAGACGCTCGAAGAAGCGCTCGACAACAGCTTCGAAACGGCCGGGCTCACCTTTGCGATGCAGAACCTTGGCCGACAGCACCGGCGACAACGTGAGCGCGACCACGCCGGACACGACCACCGCCCCGGCGAGGGCAAAAGCGAATTCGGTGAACAGCGTGCCGACAAGCCCGGACATGAAGCCGATGGGCGCGTAGACCGCGACCAGCGTCGTCGTCATCGCGATGACCGGCATGCCGATCTCGCGTGCCGCATCGATGGCCGCGTCGAGCCGCGACTTGCCCATCTCGATGTGCCGGTGCACGTTCTCGACGACGATGATCGCATCGTCGACGACCAGGCCGATGGCCAGGACCATGGCCAGCAGGGTCAGCAGGTTCACCGAAAAACCCATCAGCAACATGAGGAACCCGCCACCGATGAGCGATAACGGCACGGCAAGCCCTGGCACGATCGCTGCGCGCATCGATCCCAGGGACAAGTAGATGACTGCGAGCACAATGAGCAGGGCTTCGGCGAGCGTCTTGAAGACCTCGTCAATCGAATCCTCGATGTACTGGCTCGCGTCATAGCCTACCCGCGCCGTCATGACGGCGGGGAGCTGGCGCTGTATGTCCTTCATCGTCTCGCGCACGCGGCCGGCGACCGACAGCGGGTTGGCACCGGGCGCCGGTTCGACCGCTATGACGGTACCGGGCGAACCGTTGAACCAGGTGACCGAATCGTAGCTTTCCGAGCCGAGCTCGATGCGCGCGACGTCTTCGAGCCTGACAAGCGTGCGGTCATCCCGCCGTACGACGAGCCGCCGGAAGTCCTCCACGGTCGCGACGTCCGTGGTTGCCGACAGGTCGGTCAGGACATAGGTGCCCTTGATCTGCCCGGCTGCGGCAAGAAAGTTGTTGGCATTGAGTATGGCGGCAACCTCGGCCGCCGAAACGTCCAGTGCCGCCATCCGTTTCGGGTCCAGCCACACGCGCATGGCGAAGGTGCGGCCGCCGAACAATTCGGCTCGCGCGACACCACTTACCGCCTGGATCTTCGGCTGCACGACGCGCAGCAGATAATCGGTCGTCTCCGACGCACTCATCTGGTCGCTGTAAAAGACGATGTACATCAGCGCGGACTGGTCGCCCGTGGCCGAGTCGATGACGGGGTCCTCGGACTCGGCCGGTAGTTGCCCACGCCGGCTGGCAACCTTGGCCTGGATTTCGGCGACCGCGGCATTCGGGTCGTAATCGAGCTCCATGTAGGCCTGGATGACGGAGCCGCCCTGTGTACTTTGCGACACGAGGAAGTCGATGCCCTCCGCTTCGGCGATCGCCTGCTGCAACGGCGTCGTAATAAAGCCCTGGATGAGTTCGCTGCTTGCGCCGGGATAGGCCGTGGAGACGGTCACCACCGTGTTGCTGATCTCCGGAAATTCACGCACCTCCAGTGCGGTCAGGGACCGCAGACCGATTACGAGGATCAGCAGGCTGACGACGCTCGCGAGCACCGGGCGCCGAATGAAGTGGTCGGTGAATTTCATTGGCGCAGGTTCAGCGCATCCGGATCCACGGAATTATCGACGGAAATCGCCTGGCCGTTGCGCAGCTTGTTGTGGCCGTCGCTGACGACCTCGGTGCCCTCGTCGAGGCCACTGACGATCTCGACGCGGCCGTCGCGAACCTGGCCGGTCTTTACCTGGGTCAGTGAAACCGTCCGGGTGCCGTCCGCTTCGTTGACGACGAAGACCGACTCCCCGTAAGGGTTATAGGTCACGGCGCGCTCCGGCAATGTCAGTACCCTGTCCCGCTCTTCGAGCAAGGTGTCGACCTCCGCGAACATGCCCGGCCGCAGCCGACCATCGGGGTTGCTGAGCAGCGCCCGGATCCGCACGCTGCGCGACGCGGTCTGGATGCTGGGACTGATCGCGTAGATGCTGCCCTCGAAGACGGATTCGGGATACGCCTGCACCCTGACCGTGAGCGCCTGGCCGACGTGCAGCTCGGACAGGTACCTCTCCGGGAGCGAATACTCGGCGTAGATGGGGTCGAGCCCGACCAGCTGTACGATTTCATCGCCGGGTGCCAGGTACTGGCCGGGATTGATGATGCGGATGCCGAGTTCGCCCGCGAACGGCGCGCGGATCGCCTTCTTGCGAATCATCGCCTGCTTCGCCGCGATCTCTGCTTCGGTGCGGTCGAGACGCGCCTGCGCCTGGTCCAGTTCCGATCGCGGGCCGAGGTTGTCACTGACGATTTGCGCAACCCGGTTGCGGGTGATTTCCGCAAGGCGCCGATCGGCCTGCAACGCGTCGAGCTCCGCACGATCCACCTCGACGTCGAGCTCCACCAGCAGCTCTCCCTCATCGACATGCTGCCCCGAGTCGAAATAGATCTTGCGGATGATCCCCGGCACTTCGGCCGCAACCACCACCCCGCGCATCGGCGTGATGGAGCCGATCGCCTCGAGCACGGGCTGCCAGCGCTCGCTCGTGACACGGCGGGTGGACACGACCGCCGGAGGCGGCCCCATATTGGCGGCCGCCTGCTTCTGCATTTGCAGGTATTTCCAGCCGAACACCCCGCCGAAAACGAGCGCAAGAAATACCAGTACTACAGCCAGTCTCTTGATCAAGAAATTTCTGCCGAGTTGATAGACGCTACCGAGGCGCCGGTCGAACGCACAACGGAACCGTTATTGTAACTGACGGAAGTTGGCGAACGACGATCGGGTTGCCCCCCGATGCCGTGAGCGGAACGACATTTCACAGGAGGCGCTGGCCGCAGGCAGGGTCGCGACACGGCAACGACCCGGCTATACTTCCTGTTGGAGAAATTTTATTAATCTAAACAAGAGCGTGCGGAACCTTCCCAGAAAATACTGGAATAAGCCTGCCGGCCGGACCGCAGCGGCGCTGATACTTCCTGTCATCCCGACGCTGCTGCTGCTCGCGAGCTGCGCCACGACGCCGCCCGAAAACGTCGAGAATATCTGTGCCATCTTCGAAGAGAAGCGCAGCTGGTACAAGGCCGCGAAGAAGTCCGAGAAACGCTGGGGCACCCCTGCGCACGTGCAGATGTCGATCATTCGCCAGGAGTCGACGTTCAAGTTCGACGCCAAGCCACCGCGGACCAGGCTGCTCGGCTTCATTCCCTGGAAGCGACCGTCCGATGCCTACGGTTATGCACAGGCGCTCGAGAGCACGTGGAATGCCTACAGGAAGGACACCGGCCGGCGCTTCGCCGACCGCGACGATTTCGACGACGCCATCGACTTCGTCGGCTGGTACACGCACAACACCTACAAGGCGGTCGGGATTTCGAAGTGGGATCCCTACAACCAGTACCTCGCCTACCACGAAGGCGCGACCGGCTGGAAGCGCGGCTCGTACAAACGCACAGGCTGGCTCAAGGATACCGCGCGCCGCGTCGACTACCGCGCCCGCGAGTGGGGCGCGCAGCTACAGCGCTGCGAGGACGGCCTCGACACCGGCTGGTGGATTTTCGGTTGATGATCGACGCGTCGCCCGGGCGACGCTGCACGTCCGGTAGTACACTGAGCCCATGATCAAGACTCGCCGATGGTTTACTGCCACCCTGCTGGCGGCCGCGCTCTGTTTCTGCGTCACTGGCTGTGGTCAGCGGAACGAACCTGCCGAACAGGCACAACGCGATACTGCGGCAATCACTCCGGCAACGGCCGCCGTCGCGATACCGGACAACTACGGCGCACAGGTTGCCGAGGACGTGCTGCGTGCAGGCGGCAACGCCGTCGATGCCGCTGTCGCGGTCGGATTCTCGATGGCCGTGACGTTTATCGATGCCGGCAACATCGGCGGCGGCGGCTTCATGATGATCTACATGGACGGCGTGCCTGCTTTTCTCGACTACCGGGAAACCGCTGCGCTCGCCGCACACCGCGACATGTACCTCGACGAGCACGGCGAGGTGATTGAAAACGCCAGCCTGATCGGCGCGCAGGCCGCCGGCGTGCCCGGCACCGTTGCAGGTCTGTGGGAAGCCCACCAGCGCTACGGCAAGTTGGACTGGAAAGATCTCGTTGCGCCGGCCGTCAGGCTGGCGGAGGAAGGGTTTCTGCCTGCGAAAGCGCTGGTCGACGACGTCCACTCGAAGAAGGATTGGTTCGGCGACGCGACCAACTTCTATGCCAGTTTCGGCAGTATCACGACTGAGCGTCCGTTCCGGCAGCCCGAACTCGGCAAGACACTGCGGCGCATCGCGCAACTTGGGCCCGATGATTTCTACCGCGGCGAGACGGCCAGCCTGATCGTCGCGCAGATGGAACGCAGCAATGGTCTGATCACGGCCGACGACCTCCAACGATATCGTGCCGTCTGGCGGGAACCGTTGCGGACGGCATGGCGCGATTACGAGATCCTCGCTGCACCGCCGCCAAGCTCGGGCGGTTTCGCCGTTATCCAGCTCCTCAAGATGAAGGACAGGCTCGCCGATGCCTTCGCCGCGGTACCGCACAACTCACCGCAGTACATCCATCTCGTCGCTGAAATGGAAAAGCGTGTATTCGCCGATCGCGCCGAATACCTGGGCGATCCCGATTACATTGACAATCCGATCGACCAGCTGATCGCCGACGACTACATCGCCCGGCGCGCTCGCGAGGTGAATCCGGACGAGATCTCGGAACTGGATGCGGTTCAGCCAGGTCTCGAGAGCCCCGACACGACGCACTATTCCATCGTCGACCAGTGGGGCAATGCCGTTTCGAACACCTACACGCTCAACTGGGAATACGGATGCGGCGTTGTCGTCGAGGGTGCGGGCTTCCTGTTGAACAACCAGATGGACGACTTCAGCGTAAAGCCCGGCGTGCCGAACAAATACGGTGTTGTCGGCAACACCGCAAACGAAATCCAGCCGGGCAAGCGCATGCTATCGTCCATGTCCCCCACCATCCTGCTGCAGGATGGCGCGGTCGCGATGGTCGTCGGCACCCCCGGTGGCTCGACGATATTCACGTCAGTATTCCAGACCATCGTGAATGTCCTCGATTACGGCATGACGCCGCTCGAGGCAGTTGGGGCGACACGCTTTCACCACCAGCTACTGCCCCCCGACCTGGTTACCTACAGCGTCACGCGCCCGCTGCCGCCGGCCACCGTGTCGCTGCTCGGGGAGATGGGCTACCGTGCGGAGCCGCACCCGTGGGAGTTCGGTGACGTGCAGATCGTCTGGCGCAAGGATGGCGACTGGGTGCCTGCATCGGACCCGCGCGACCGCGGGGACTCCCGCGTCATTCGCGTGGCGCCCTGAACACGACGCTCGTGCCGGGCGAACAACGGCTAGCGGCGCCCGCCGTTGCGCCGCTCGAGTTCGATTTCGCGTCGGTTGAGCTGCATCCACATGATCAGGCCCGAGATACTCAGAACGATCATGCACAATGCAACCACGTCCATGATGACCGTCCCGG
>Ga0316191_10004329_pt1 | contig 10577 bp, 7 predicted proteins | sample Eddworburr2cm_MG_FD_204928 | JGI IMG/M metagenome (GOLD analysis project Ga0316191, IMG submission 204928) | Coastal sediment microbial communities from Maine, United States - Eddy worm burrow 2 cm | ecosystem: Environmental > Aquatic > Marine > Coastal > Sediment | place: USA: Maine | collected... | reverse complement strand
ACAAAGAACCGCTAACCAAAGAATGACTAACTATTTACTGATAATACGCAAGATCCAAGCAGGATGTGCGCCATGCAAAGGCGACGTTTTCCAGACTTTCAAGGCATGCAGCAACTTACGCTGTACTTCCGGGACGGGTGGTTCTTTGTCGTGAAGTGATTGTTTATATAAGCAGCGACTAAATAACCGCCCCCGGATTGCCGATTCAACTACGGACGTTCCTTCCCCATGTGATGAGCCACTGAACTTCTGGGTTTGGCTGAGATTTCATGGCAACTTAGTAAGACCTTAATACAACATTGCCAACATGGCATGGTTAGACCAAGCCATATGTATGTTATTATCCCGGCCATGTTTGGGATTTTTATCCCAATTTTATAAATATGATAACCCGCCCTGGAAGGAATAGGTAAGTGAGCAACAGAGTATTTAGCAATGAAGAACAATCATAAGTTCCTGATGACAAGCAGCCGCCCCGGCTTTGCGGCTATGTGTCTAGCTTTCATTATGTCAGTGGGCGCTGTTCAGGCCGAAACTGTAAGCTACATACTGGAAGACGTCTTTTTGGTTGATGGTTCGCAGATGACAGGTGCGTTTGAGTGGACCTATACGATCGGCGATTTCGAGGGTGGTAGCGGGGTATTTACTGCACTGGAAATCCCATGGCGCCCTCGCGGTACTGCTCCTCCTCTCGAACAGGAGGGAATGGTTTTCACGATCGAAAATAACCAAATTGAGATTTCATTAAATGGTAGCTTCCATGATTATGGCTTGGACATCATCCTGAAATTTGCATCATCCCTTTCAACCACTGAGTCCTCGCTGGTTGACTTAACAACAAGTTTCTACGAGTGCTGTGGCAACGGATTTAAAGATCTGGAATTCATAAGCGGAAGTATCACACCGGTTGTCCCGGGTGATCTTAGCGGTGATGGTGTTGTCAATGCAGCTGATCTGGTAATCGCGGAAAGAATCATTCTTGCGCATATAACGCCGACTGCTGTACAAACCCATGCACTGGATGTCGGGCCAGTGGTCAATGGTGTATCGCAACCTGATGGTCTACTTGGCGTGGGTGATTTTCTGCTGTTAACACGTAAAGCGCTCGGACTGGCTGGTTTCTAGTTTAACAACAGCAAGCAGACCATGTTTTCACTGGATTCCGGCATGCGCCGGGATGACTGAAGCTGGCCGAACCCGGTCGAACGCTGCATCATAACGTAAACGATGACTAGAAATTTTAATTGGAATCTGTCCCCGATTATTCAGATCATGCGCAGACAGATCCACACTTCCTAATCGGCCATTGATGGCATTTTGCATCTGAGTGTTTACTTGTCCAGTGGGGTTTTACTTCGACCTCACGGACATATCCGGAAAGACCGGGACTTCTCCCGGCATGAGGGCAGCTGCGGCTTGTAATTCGAGCATAGGCAGAAGACCAACCAGCTGTCCTGGCGACTAAAAAAGGCAAACAACATTAGTCATATCTCAACCGGTAGTCGAACTGTAGTCACCAGTTCCAGAGCACTTCTTCATCGTTTTTGTAGCAGCAATCTGACAAACTTAACCGTATAATTACACCGCGCAATGGATCTTACCAACATAGCTCTTGATGGTCTTGCGACCAGATTGGAATACGGCTTTACGTTAACCTTTTGATTCTTTATCTGCAGACAATATATACATTCAGTAACTTGACGCAGGACTGACCGCTGCATGCATTTTAATATTTACAGATTATTCCCCTTCCTGATCTGGTTTCGCTTTATTAATGCTGAAACCGTCAAGGCCGACCTGATCGCCGGCTTTACCGGTGCGGTTATCGTACTGCCACAGGGCGTTGCCTTTGCCACCATTGCCGGCCTCCCCCCTGAATATGGACTGTACACGGCGATGGTCACACCCATTATCGCGGCGCTGTTCGGCTCATCACTGCACCTGATCTCGGGCCCGACAACCGCTATTTCGATAGTTGTATTTTCAGCCATCAGTCACCATGCTCAGCCAGGCACCCCCGAGTTCATTAATCTGGCATTAACACTGACATTCCTTGCTGGCATCTATCAATTCAGCTTCGGCCTTGCCCGACTGGGTGTACTGGTCAACTTCGTCTCGCACACCGTGGTCATTGGCTTTACCGCCGGAGCCGCTATTCTGATTGCTACCAGCCAGGTCAGGCATGTGCTGGGTATCGTTATTCCCAAGGGTGAATCTTTTTTGCATACCTGGACCGATGTTTTCCATGAATTTTCCAATGTTAATGGATACGTCCTTATCGTCGCCGTCACCACGCTGATTACTGTTTTGCTTTTCAAGAAATTCCTGCCGAAAATACCCAACCTGCTGGCGGGTATGGTCGTTGGCAGCCTGCTGGCATTTTTTCTCGGCGCCGAAAACCATCAAATCAGCCTGGTCGGTGAAATACCGGCACACCTGCCACCGCTGTCGTCACCGGACTTCTCTTTCACTACCATCAGAATGCTGGCCCCGGAAGCCTTTGCAGTTGCCCTGCTGGGCCTGATCGAGGCGGTATCGATCAGCCGCTCTATTGCATCCCGGTCAAATCAGCGCATCAACGCCAACCAGGAGTTTATCGGTCAGGGACTCTCGAATATGTTCGGCTGCTTCTTCTCCAGCTATGCCGGATCCGGTTCCTTTACCCGTTCGGGTGTCAACTACTCTGCAGGGGCTAAAACGCCACTGTCCGCCATCTTTGCCGCTTTTTTCCTGATGCTGATTGTATTGTTGATTGCACCACTAACCGCCTACCTGCCCGTTGCTGCCATGGGTGGCATCATCCTGGTGGTGGCCTACAAACTCATTGATTTTCATCATATCAGGCAAACCCTCCAGTTCAGCCGATCTGAAACGGCCATCCTTATCACGACCTTTCTCGCCACGTTGTTCCTGGAACTGGAATTTGCCATCTACCTGGGTGTACTGCTGTCACTGGTTATCTTCCTGTCACGCACTTCAACCCCCAACATCCCGACGCTGGTCATGGATGACGACCCGTTTGTCGGCAAACGCAAACTCATCAATGTGCAGAAAAAGCCGGTCAAACCATGCCCGCAGCTAAAAATCATACGCATTGACATGTCGATCTACTTCGGCTCCATCAACCATATCCAGAACCGCATCCAGCAAATAGTCGATGGCGAAAACATCAAGCATATCCTGATTGTTGCCAGTGGCATCAATTTTATCGACATCAGTGGTGCAGAAGCCCTGGTTACAGAGAACAATCGCCTCAAGACCATCGGAGGCGGCCTCTATTTTGTTGGCCTCAAGTCCTCGGTTTACGAATTTGCCGCCAAGACCTGCTTTATCAGGAAAATCGGCGGTGACCATTTCTTCGACACCAAGAAACAGGCCATTCATATAATCTACAACCGGCTGGATCGAGACATCTGCAGCCGATGCAAGGTACGTGTATTCCAGGAATGTATTAGCGAGCAACTGTTACCTGATAGTTGAGGAAGATACAGGCACAGCCTGTTTTTCAGAGGCCCAGTCATTCAGGTGATGGCTGTAAATATAACTGGCACCCTGGTAATAGGCCAGATTCTTATGCATACCCGGATCGTCTGCTCCGACTTCCTTGATGACCGGATTGTCGGACTCGGGATTGATCTGCTGTGTCAGTTTCCGTTGCGAACTGCTCACTGACATCAGTCCCGCAGTGTACAGCCCCAGATGCTGGTAGTTTGCGATCAGCGCGCGTTCCTCACCGGGTACCATATTCAGTATATTCTTGCCAAAAAAATTCGAGACATATCTCATATTCAGCATCGCCAGCAACGTTGGCCCAAGATCGATCTGGCTGGCAATCTTTTCAATCTTCCCCGGCTTTATATGTGCTGGACTGTAGACAAGCAACGGAATGTGATAACGCTTCAGTGGCAGCGCCGTCCTGCCCGCACCTCCCGCCGTATGATCAGCCACAAAAACAAAAACAGTGTCCTTGAACCAGGCTTTGCGTTTCACCCGGGCAAGAAAGTCACCAATGGCCCAATCCGTATACTTTACCGCGCCGGCCCGGTTACTGCCGGAAAGTATATCAATCCGGCCTGCTGGATAAGTATAGGGCCGGTGATTGGAGGTGGTCATAATGTGGAAAAAGAACGGCGCCCCCTGCTGGTATGATTTATCAGCCGCGCTAATCGCCTTTTTGTAGAGGTCCTCATCAGCCATGCCCCAGGCATTCACGAAACCGATTTCATCTGCCGGAACGCTACTCTGATCAATAACATCATAGCCATTGCCCGAAAAAAAGGCATTCATATTATCGAAGTAACCCCGACCGCCATAAATAAATGCGGTCTGGTAACCTTTGGACTGGAACACCTCGCCAAGCGACCACATGTTTGTTTCATGACCCAGACGCTTTACGATGGAGCGGCCCGGTGTTGGCGGGACAGACAATGTGACTGCCTCAAGTCCGCGCGTAGTGCGGTTTCCTGTTGCATAAAAACGCGTAAACAAGAGAGACTGTTCGGCCAGCTTGTCAATATTGGGGGTCAGACCGTCCTGGTTACCGAACACACCCAGATACTTTGCACTCAGGCTTTCTACCATCACCAGCATGATGTTAAGTCTCTTTTCTTCTGCGTCAGCCGGTGTGATGATGCGCCTGATATTGAACAATCCAGGGTTGATTAGCCGGTCACCGGGCGCCAGCACTTCTGCTTGCAAGCTGGCGGAAGCATCCTCATCATCAATCGTTGCATAGAACTGATAGTAGTCCAGCTGGTTGTGACGGAAAGCAGAGAAGAACTGGTAGGGACCGTTAGCGGACAACTCATTCTGATAAGTATTCCTTGACTGCTGCATCAGCACAGGTCCTACAGTAGCGCTGGCAAACACTGGCAACAGCAACAGGGCCGCAGTAATCGACATACGTGACCTGAATGTCTCATGCTGTTGAATACTGCGTTCCAGGTAAGGGGTGAGTTTCACATAAATAACGGATGCCAGTGTAAACAGTGCGGAAAAAATAAGGGCTATCGGATAAGACTCAACAATGTTATCAGTGACTTCTTGCCGGTAGACCAGATAGTCGACCGAAATAAAATTAAAGCGCGCCTGGAATTCGTCCCAGAAAATATACTCGGCCACCGCGATAAATAGCAGCCCGTATATAGTTGCGAAGCAGACAAGATGAATCATCACCCGGTTCGCCACGGATGACCATAGCCGGTTAGGTACGAGCAGCAGATACAGGCTAACCGGAACCAGCGCATAGGCATAGAATGCAACATCATATATCCCGCCTATGCCATAGATACGTAGTATCGCGGCTATGGAAAGGTCGGCATAGTCCAGCGAATAGACCAGCAGAATGGTGCGGGTGATCGCAAAAAAAGCCATCGCCATGACAAACATTATCCATAGCAGGTAAAAGCGTGATTGTTTCAAGTCAGGTAATCTCATTTAGTGCTTTCCACCCGGCGATGCCCTCATTCTGCTGGTTACTTGTATTAAATATCTGCAATGCAGTAATGAATAAAAATTCACACCCGGCTGCAAACCACCGATCCCTGGCAAACCAGTCACTCGTCAACAGCGTTAATACTGGCACCAATCGAGGCTCCAGAGAGACGGCAACTTGCGGTAGTACCGTCCACCCACGCAATTCCGGTGCAATTGAAACGGTTTCTTTCTATGTCCTCAAATTCCGGGGTACCCTGCCGATTTTCTGCACCCGGCAGCAATTGCTGATCACAGAGGGTGTTCGTAAAGAGGATTGATGATTTACTGTCAACCTTGAAAGGCGCCTCCTGGCTGTTTGCAATAATGCACCGGTCTATCTCGGCATGCCCCCCACCCTGTCCGGGGACCTTCTCGTAACAGTTGATTGCAAAATCGTTGCCGTAGAAGGTACTGCGGGTTACTTTTGCCTGTGCACTATCCTTGATACCAATGCCCATCGCGCAGCGGGCAATGATGTTGTTGTTAATGACAACATTGGCCCCCTCACCTACAGAGACACCCTTGTCAACGAAATCCGTGATAATATTGTTCTCGATCAGTATGTTGCGACTTCCTCTTCCGATATCGATCGCATCGGCTCCGGGGCAAATTCCTCCATATAGCCGGTTGCCGCGGAAAACTCCTTTTCCAAGGTAGTCGGCGTCAATGCCATCGACCTTGTAATCAGAGTCCGGGCAATGGATGGAGCAGTCTTCCACCCGTACCGAACTTTTCTGAAACTTTAATACATTGATATTGGCCTGCCCGGGGTAATCCTTGTAATCAATCAGGCAGTCTTTAAACACAGTTTCCGATTTGAAAGCTGAGCACACCTCTCGCACATTTCTGAATGAACACGTGGTCCATGTTGCCACCGCATGTACGAGACGCGCCCCGTAATAGCTGTTTTCGAAAACGACATGCTGGAAGATTGAGGGGGTGCGGGTATTGATAATTAATATACCGGCCCATTTGTCGACTTCTGCACTGGTATAGGCGCTGAGCCGTACTGGATTGTCCGCTGTTCCCTTCGCCAGGATGCGCCCCTCGACAGTGAGGTAATGCTTTCTGCCAGATAAAATCTCGCTACCCGCTTCGATCGTGAGCGTGACACCCGCAGGAATCATCACATCATGGTCGATAATCCAGGGAGAGTCTGCCTGTTTCAGGGTCAGGTCATTTTCAATACGGGCAGGCAGTCGGTTGGCATGCTCAAGGGCGGGTAGATTGCCGGGCTCGTTTTTGACCCTGGGTGATCTCTGCCACTTTTCTGTCCATGTCTTTGTACCTCTTCGAACTTCCAGCAATTTTTGGGCGGGCTGAAAGAGAGCACCAGTCAGTCCCAGCAGGCCAAGACCAATGAGCAGACGTCTTCTTGATTTTGAGGGTGGATTCACTGCTTTTTTATAGCCACTGCCGCAGTTGGAATGAAATGAATGACACACATAGCAAGAGGCATACTAGGCTTAAAAGCTTATGTGCACATTATGAAAAATATAAATATCGATAAATACTTGCAGTATGCACCAGCTATTGCATTGATTTTCTAAAACGGCATATGAAACGTCAGCATGCCGCCGTTATTACCATCCAGATTCACCTGTACTGCTAATCCAGATCAAACACCTGCACAAACCAGTTGATAACGTGGACAATTACCGTCTCTTTAAAGTCCTTACCGGTCCGTAATACCAGGGTGTAACCCGCTTCAATGTTCACATATTGGTTTGCATCGTAACCCGTGCCGACGTCATCGGGATCGATGCAGGTGATGTCGGGATCCAGATCCAGCAAGGGATTTTCATAGCGTCCACCGCCGATGTACCAGGGGATCTTTGTTGTCGCTGCCACAGCACTTTGCCATCAGCGGCACTGCGGGCGCTTACCCTGCTGGCTGGCACGGCTCTGAAGATTCAGCGCCACCGGCATATGCGCATTAAGGTCGCGAATACGCGTACTGTGTGACGGGTGGGTGGACAGGAATTCCGGCGGCCGTCCTCCGCCAGCACGGCCCATGTTGACCCATAGATTGACGCTCTCACGCGGGTCAAACCCGGCTTTTGCCATCAGATCCAGTCCCAGGATATCGGCTTCGCTCTCCTGGACACGGCTGTACGGCAGCAGGATACCGTATTCGGCACCCACGCCCAGCAGTCCCATCAGGGTCTGCCCGGCTCCGGACTGGGGACTGGCGATGGCGTTGATCAGACCCAGTCCTTGCTCGACAGCATACTTCTGGGAAACACGCTCGTTGGAATGCTGCGCCAGGACATGCGCGACCTCGTGACCGAGCACCGTTGCCAGCTGGTGCTGATTTTCCGCAACCTTGAGCAGGCCGGTATTCACCCCGATCTTGCGGCCAGGCAATGCAAATGCATTGGCGGCATCGTCCCGGAACACCACAATTTCCCAGCTGCCGCCAACTTCGCGGATGATGGCATTACCGACACATTGCACGTAACGGTTGGTGGTGCTTCCGGTTTCTACCGGCGTTTTTTCCTTTATATTAGTGAATGCCTGCAGCCCCATCTGGTCCATCTGGCTGTCCGGCATCAGCACCAGTTGCGAACGACCGGTGGGCGATGTGGCACAACCAGTGGCAAGGGCAACGCCAAGGATGAGGGATGTCAGTCTGTTTCGCATTGCTGAGTCCTGTGTGTGATGCGGCCATTATAGCCGGAGTAACCCGCGCTCAAAACAGGCACCTTGATTACCCGGTCCGGTGGCATTATCGCAAGCAGCTACACGAACCGTCGACTGCACCCGCAGATTCACCCCAGGTAACGGCTGGCCTGCTTGAAAAGATCCGGCCGTTCGGGCAACTCACTGCGCAACAACCTTACCGGCAGGACAATCCTGCGTTCACCGCTGGCCGAGAACACCCCAAGCAGCCGCAGATCATTTGCAGGCTCATCTGACGACGCATCTGTCCTGACACCCATGGCATTCAGACGCATGCCTACCTCGTCACGGTAGACCCAGTGCGCGGGCTGCGCCAGCACTTCAGCAAGTACTTCAAGGTTCCGTTCCAGCCCCCCGCTGGCGTTACCGAGTGCCAGCAGTTCGGCTTCCACGGCATCAATCTTTGTTGCCAGGGCACCCATATCCGGTGCGGGTTCTTCGCCAGCCGAAAGCATGGTTTCGAGCCCCCAACCACCGTTCTTCATAGCCGCGAGCTTTTTGTCCAGCAACTTATGTTCGCGTTTCAGCTCCTGGTGTTTACCACGTCTGGCCGAGATTTTTTCCAGTGCCATCTTGAGCAGATAATCGAATGCACGCTTCTTGAGCTCCAGGCTGGTCTCGGCCTCGTTGTCGGAAGGACACACGAACCTGTGGTTGAAGAAGTTAACGCTGACCTGCTGCACATCCCGCCGCACCCTGTCACCCTGTTGCTGCATACCGAGTATATTACGCTCTTTCCACTCCAGGCTAAGCAGGCCGAAGATTTCATCAGGCGGTAGCCCGGAATAGCCTTGCAGGTAATCGCTGATAGTCCTGAATCCAGCCAGCACCTCCTGCAAGTGGTCTTTTGACGCAAAGAAAGCGCGCAAGCGATGATCAGTGCTATAACTTTTTCGGCCAAATGGCACAGCTTCCGGCAGGCCATCGACGAGCTCTATAACGTAGCTGACTGCCAACTCGACGGGTTCACGTAGCTGCTTGCGATAATTACCAAGCGCACGCAGGCGCGGATCCGTGCCATCTACGGCTCGTTCGGTCGCCCGCTCGATCAGTGCCTTGTCCAACCCGCCGGACTTGCTCTTGTCAGGAGAAAATAACGAACTCAGAAAACTCAGCATTAGCGTCTGACCCGGCCTATTCAGTGAGCATAGAGGTTACCCGATGCACGGAAGTACTGGCAACAGGTATAGCAGGCAGGGGGCAGGCGCAGAGTGGCATAACATGCCGGCATGCTGATACTTGAACCCTTCTGGATAGCGTTTCCTGCTCATATCTACATTCCCTTGATACATCATTGTAACTCGCTCAGGTGTGTACGATACTGGGAAATTGCCACAACGCATGGTAAAAACAACCAATCAAGCTTTTCTAAATCCGGGAAACAACGATGCCAGAGAAATTAACGTGCTTCAAAGCTTATGATATTCGCGGCCAGCTAGGCACTCAAATTAATGAAAACATCACCTATAACATAGCTCGTGCTTTTGGTGAGACATTAAAACCCAAAGTCATCGTGGTCGGTGGTGACGCGCGTGAAACCAGTGAAGCGCTCAAGTTAGCTGCCGCCGAGGGATTAAGGGATGCCGGGGTGGATGTTATAGACATTGGCATGGCAGGCACTGAAGAAATCTATTTTGCCGTTTCTCACCTGGGTATAGATGGTGGCATTGAAGTCACTGCATCTCATAATCCGATTGATTACAACGGCATGAAGCTTGTACGTGAAAACAGTAAACCTGTTTCCAGTGATACGGGTTTGTTTGATATTAAAGCTGTTGCAGAGGCGGCTGACTGGGCCAGGGTTGACCCCTCGCAACGTGGCAGCTATCAACAGCAAACGCTGCTATCAGAATATGTAGCGCATTTGCTGGGTTACATCAACAGCAAGAATATCAAGCCTTTAAAATTAGTAGTTAATTCAGGTAACGGCGCAGCTGGCCACGTTGTTGATGAACTTGAATTACAGTTCGCAAAGCTAGGTATTCCTATTGAGTTTATCAAAGTTCACCACCAGCCTGACTCAAGTTTTCCCAACGGCATTCCAAACCCGTTGCTACTTGAAAATCGTCCCCATACTGCTGATGCGGTGATCGAACATGGTGCTGATATGGGCATTGCCTGGGATGGAGATTTTGACCGCTGTTTCCTGTTCGATGAACAGGGGAATTTTATTGAAGGGTATTATATCGTAGGCTTGCTTGCTGAAGCTTTTTTACAAAAGAGTCAGGGTGAAAAAATTATCTTTGATCCCAGGGTCTACTGGAATACGGTTGACATCATTGAAGCAAATAATGGGCTGCCGGTCATGTCTAAAACAGGACATGCTTTCATTAAAGAGCGTATGCGAAAAGAAGATGCTGTTTATGGTGGCGAAATGAGTGCGCATCATTATTTTCGTGATTTCTTTTACTGTGATAGCG
>Ga0316191_10004324_pt1 | contig 10586 bp, 7 predicted proteins | sample Eddworburr2cm_MG_FD_204928 | JGI IMG/M metagenome (GOLD analysis project Ga0316191, IMG submission 204928) | Coastal sediment microbial communities from Maine, United States - Eddy worm burrow 2 cm | ecosystem: Environmental > Aquatic > Marine > Coastal > Sediment | place: USA: Maine | collected... | reverse complement strand
TGCCTACCGCGACCGAGGATTCGCTGGGGCTCGATCAGTGGCTGCTGGGACCCGAGGCGGCGGTAGCCATAGTACGACCCTGGGGGGTGGCGGGCGTTCTTGTTTCCCATCAGTGGGATGTGGCCGGTGAGGACGATTACGATACCAGCGTGACCGGCGGCCAGTATTTTTACACCTTTAACCTGGGCGGCGGCTGGCAGATCAACGGGTCACCGACCTTTTCCTACAACCACGAGGCGGCCAGCGACAACAAGTGGACGTTCCCGCTGGCAGTGGGAGTCTCCCGAACCGTGATCCTGAATGGTCGGCCCTGGAAATTCGGCGTCCAGTATTGGCACTTCGTGGAGAGCCCGGATACTTTCGGGCCCGACTACCAGCTGCGTTTTTCGGTTTCACCTGTGGTCAAGTTGCCCTGGTGATGCCATTCGTCGACCTTCAATGTGCTCGCAGCAGGCCGCGCCATAAGGCGCCACAGAGGATGGAATGGATATAGGCGGAGTGAACGCCGTGGTACGCAGGGCATTTTTCGTGACCGCGATGGTTGGTCTGTCCGCGTTTCAGGCCGGGTGCGATGAAGCGAATCAGACGGCGACATCCACCGGGGTCGACGCCGACCGCCCCGTCGAGCGCTTCGAGTACGAGAACGGCGAGCAGCTCGAGGCGCTCATCAACGATCTCAACTACACCCCGGAGGCCTGGCAGGCGGGCATCCGCGAGATACCAAGGCTCTACATCACCAACGTCCCCCAGCGCTGGCGTGACAAGACCTCCGACGAGATCCCGGTGGTGACCAAAAAGCGGGTCTTCTTCCGGCTGCTGGGCCCCCTGATTCTTCACGCCAACGAGCTCATCCAGGCCGACCGTGACCGGGTTGAGTCGATCGTTGAGGGGCTGAGGAAGGGCAGTACGGTCAGCTCCGGGGACCAGACGTTCCTGCGTGAAACTGCCATCGCGTACCAGGTGGGCGAAGGTGAGGCGGACCTCGCCGACCCTGCGCTGCAGGACGAACTGCTGCTTCGCGTTGACACGCTGCCGCCGTCGCTGGTGCTCGCCCAGGCCGCGGAGGAGAGCGGCTGGGGAACTTCCCGGTTCGCTGTGGAGGGCAACGCGCTCTTCGGCATGTGGACGTGGGATGGGCCAGGCATCCGGCCGCAGCAGCAGCGTGCCGAGCATGGCGATCACAAGATCGCCGCCTATGAGACGCCCCTGGAGTCGGTTATCGCCTACATGCGCAATCTGAACACCCACCGGAGCTACGGAGATCTGCGGGTCCGCCGGGCCAAGCTTCGCAGCGCGGGAAAAAAGGTGACCGGATGGGAGCTGGCGGGAACCCTGACGAAATATTCCGAGCGGGGCCAGGACTACGTCGACGCTCTTCACTCATTGATGAAGATCAACAGGCTTGAGCCCACTGACGATGCCTATCTGGGCGACGGGCCGACGATCCTGCTGATCCCGGTCGGTGCCGGAACTTAGTTCCGAAGAACGATACGCTTGGTAGGAAATACTTGAAACGAATGAGGAGCAAAAAAAAGGTGGCAATTCGCAACACAGTGCTTGCTGCTGGCCTGATTTTCGGTGCGCTGCAGCCCAGCGCCTACGCCTGGGACCACCCGGGGCATATGACGACCGCCGCCATTGCGTATATTGAAGTCGAGCGGGAGCGTCCCGAGCTGATGGACAAAGTCGGCTTGCTGTTCCTCGTCCACCCCGAGGCCGCCCCTTTCTGGGTTGCCGCTGGCGCGGCCAGGGGCAAGGAGGCGACACGGCGCAAGTTCATCGAATGCGCGCGCTTTGCAGACGATATCAAGTTTACCGCCACCGACGAACCGAACTGGCACACGGCGCGCTGGCCGATCATCGCGGAAGGTGCACCGGCCCAGGCAGTGGCCGCGGCGGAAGCGCGCCAGGGCAAGCCCGCGGGCGAGGCGATCGATGCCCTGACGTTGAATTACGCCATGGTGGCGAATCCTGAAACCAGCCCCAAGGATCGTGCCAAGGCGCTGTGCTGGGTATTCCACACCATGGGCGACCTGCATCAGCCCATGCATGTCAGCGATCTGTTTTCGGCAGACTTTCCGACGGGCAACGCCGCCGCGTCCCTGAGTTACGTTGAGGATCCTGTCACCGAGAAGCCCATACCCTTGCACATATTGTGGGATCAGAATGCCCTGCGCAGCCCGCAACTGGAGGATGTCGATGGCTACGCCGCGGACCTCATGAAGAAGCATCCACGCGCTTCCCTATCGCAGCTGAAGGAGCATCCGTTCACGGGTGAAGACAGCTTTACCCTGTGGGCGCGGGAAAGTTACCAGATCGCGGCGGACTGGGCGTACCAGGGTGTCGAGACCGTTCCCGACCCGGGTCTGGGCCAGGATACGGACCAGCTGATCAGGAACATGGTGAAGTACATCCTCGAGGGAATCGCACCGGTCGACGAAGCCCCGAAGCTGCCCAAAGGATACTGGGAGAAATTGCAGCTCACGGCTGAACAGCGCATAGCCTTGGCAGGCTACCGCATGGCAGACCTCATCCTCGCGGCCGCGGACAACATCGAAGCGCAAAGAAAGTACCTGGGCGACCATAGACCCAATTGATCACGGAAGCATCGATTCCATCACGCCTGCACGGACTGGAGACAGAGATGCGTCGAATAGCGATTGCGTTAGCTTTAACGGCACTGGCAACCGGGACTGCCTGGTCACAAACCGCCGAACGGCCGGTACGGCTGGTGCTGCAGATCACGGTGGACCAGTTGCGTGGCGACCTGATCGAGCGCTACTCAGCGGGCTACGGCAAGGGCGGTTTCCAGCGGCTTCTCAATGACGGTGCATTCTATGTAAATGCCCATCATCGTCATGCCAACACCGAAACCGTGGTCGGCCACGCGACCCTTGCTACGGGCACCGACCCTGCCGTTCACGGCATGATCGCCAACGTCTGGCTCGACCGCGCGACGGGTAAGCTGGTCTACAACGTAGAAGATGCAGATTATCCCTTGCTTGGCGAGGGTGGCGGCGTCGACGCCAGCACTGAGATCGATCCGACACAAGCGCTCGCCACCACACAGGGCCGCTCACCGCGCGGGATCCTGACCAGTACGATCGGCGATGAGATCGCTCTGTCCGTCGGCCCCGAGGCCAAGGTTTTTGGCGTCTCGGTGAAGGATCGCGGGGCAATTACCCTGGCGGGCCATGCCGGCAAGGCCTACTGGTTCTCCAAGTCCGCAGGCGGCATGGTCACCAGCACCTTCTACATGGACGACTATCCCGACTGGGTGGATGCCTGGAACGCCAAAGGCGTGCCGGCCTCCTACGCGGGCAAGTCTTGGGAACTCCTTGCGAAACCGGCCGCCTACCTGTTCGGTGACGCCGACGATCAGGCGTGGGAGACGGATTTTCCGGGCTATGGCCGGACCTTCCCCCATCCCTGGGGCGAGGCCGACAGCCCATACTTCACCACGTTTTTAACCTTCTCCCCGGCCGGTGACGAGATCGTGTTGGATTTTGCCAAGGACCTGCTGGTCGCGGAGAATCTCGGCAAGGACGATGCCACCGACTACCTGTCGATCAGCTTTTCCTCAACCGACTATGTCGGGCACCTATTCGGACCTTCGAGCCTGGAGGCTGAGGACAACCTGCATCGGCTGGATCGCACGCTGGCCGAACTTTTGAGCTTTATCGACAAGACGGTGGGTCTTAATGAAACGCTGATTGTCCTTTCTGCGGATCATGGTGCCTCGGAAGCTCCGGGATACCTCAACGCTTTGGGTATTGGCGGCAGCTACTTCAACTTCGACGAGATCGATAAGACAGAAGGCATCGCGGCCCTCGAGGCGGAATTCGGCGTCGTCAATGAACTCATCGACCAGTTTTTCCAGCCCTATCTCTACTTGAACCGTGAAGCGATCGCAGAGCGTGGCCTCGACTTTGCCACGGTGTCGCGGCGGGTCGCTGAGGAACTCCGGAAACTCCCCGGCATCGCCTACGCCGTTTCGAGTGATGACCTGCGGATGGGAGCCGTCGTGCAGATGCCGGCCACTGATGCGATATTGGCCAATTTCAATGAGGACCGGTCTGGCGACATCTACGTGGTTTTCGACCCACAGTGGTTCGTCGCGGAGTTTGATGGCAAGTCAGTGACGGCCTCGCATGGCCAGCCTTGGGCCTACGATACTCACGTGCCGGTGATCTGGATGGGTCCGGGGATCGAGCCCGGCCGCATAGCCCGGCGGGTCGAGACGGTGGACGTCGCGCCCACGATCTCGGCCTATCTGGGAATAAAGTATCCAAGCGGCAGCCGCGGCAATCCACTGGTTGAGCTTGTGAATAGCGATCAGTAAGCCGATGCTGCAGCGGTTTCGGTACCAGAGTCAATTGGAGAAGTTGGGCGCCGCGATACTTGCTGGTACCCTCCATCGGGGCATTGAACCTTTTGCTGCCGTTGATGAGCAACGTGGCGCAGCAAAAACGACGCGGACAGACGAAATCCGGCTGAGGCAAAACAAACAAACGAACAAACCAAGACCATGCAGGAGTACAAGTCCTGCATTAAGAAAGCCAAGCAGGATGAGGCGAAACTCGATGCCTGCGAGAGATTGTTGAAAGTCGTCGAGTAGGACTGAGCGCCGGATACCTTCGTCGGTGCCTAACCAGTGGGATATTAACCCCGCGCGTTGCGAAACGTAGTGGTGGCGACACCCTTGTAACGGCGTAAGGTGCGAGTAGCTTTCTGGCTATCGGTAGCGTCGTACGGGTCGGCAGTCTGCAGGATGGCCGTGCCGTTGTAGCACGGAAGGTCTTCCTCCAGACGCCTTAGAGACCAGGATTGAGATGCGAAAAAGTCTAATCAATGCTCTGTTGCTTAATAATGCTCAACGGTTGTTAGCTGCATTAGTCAGCGTGTGTGTTTTCATTACTACACCCTGCGTTTCCGCACAGGAGGTGCCCACCTCTGCCGAATTGGCCCAGTCAATGCTTCGCATTGAGGGCAGTGTCAAAAAGCTCAGGCTTCTGGCAGAGCAAACAAAAACGGTTGCCGGCGTCGATCGCGAAGCGCTGATGTTCCGCCTGGATCAGCGCATTATCAGACTACTGGAAGATGCGGCGAAGTTGGCGCGCTATGTGGAGGGCCTGCCGGCAGATGCAGCCGACCGGCTGGCGCTCGAAAAACGGCTACGAGAGGAGATGGCCAGCTTTGAGCGGCTGCTGTTTCAGCGTATCGGTGAACTCGAATCGCGAATTGCTGCGAACAGGGAACGGTCTGGGGCGGCCGGGGATACCGAAAAACACGTCCTGCGGGCCTATGCTAACAGCCTCGAAGGTCTACGCCTCGGATACTCTGCCGCGCTCGTGGGATTGGTAGAGATCGCTGAAATCCTGGGTATTCCGAGCGAAGATCTGCGCCAGAAGTCCGAAGCCCTGATGTATCAGTACGCCGAAAAGGTCTCGGGACGGATCGAACTCTTCAGCACCAGCTTGCGAGCAGTCAGGGCCAGGTTGACTCTGGACCCGTCCAATGCCGAGCTGCAATCTGCGGCCAATGAAATCAACATGGAACGCGCCGTTGAGATCCGTCGCCTGGAATCGCTGCTGGATATTATGGCGCGGCTCGACATCGAAACCGTACTTTACCGCTCTGTTCTGCTGCGCGAGAACAAAGGCCTCTCGTTGCAACTGCTCGACGTGCAAGCCGTCAGGCAGATGTTCGAGGATGGCTGGGAGGACACGCGAAAATCCCTGGAAAAGAATCTACCCGAGCTCGTTTTCAACATACTGATATTCCTGCTCATCCTGTTTATTTTTCGTGCATTGGCACGCCTCGTAAAGCGCGTCACCGGGTCTGCGCTCAACAGATCGTCAGCTGACCTATCGACACTGTTGAAGGAAATCCTTGTTTCATCGGCAGGGGCTGTGGTGATGGTGCTGGGCATACTGGTCGCCTTGTCCCAGGTGGGGATTTCGCTTGGTCCGGCTTTGGCCGGCCTGGGGCTGGCGGGCTTTATACTCGGCTTTGCCTTGCAGGACACGCTGGGGAATTTCGCCGCCGGCGCGATGATTCTTATCTACAGACCCTATGATGTTGATGACTTCGTGGAGGTGGCTGGTGCAGCCGGCCTGGTAAAAAAAATGAACCTGGTATCCACTACAATCATCACCTTCGATAACCAGACTCTGATCATCCCCAACAACAGAATCTGGGGAGATGTCATCAAGAATGTCACGGCCCAGAAGACACGGCGGGTTGATATGGAGTTTGGAATCAGCTACGGCGACGATATCGAAAAAGCTGAGAGTGTTTTGAGAGACGTCGTAGAGTCGCATGCCAAAGTGTTGGCGGATCCGCAACCCAATATTCGTGTTCACAAGCTTGGCGATTCCTCCGTCAACTTTGTGGTGCGACCGTGGACCAGAACCACGGATTACTGGGATGTCTACTGGGATATTACCCGCGAGGTCAAATTGCGATTCGACCGCGAGGGCATTTCAATTCCGTTTCCACAGCGCGATGTCCATTTACATCAGGAGGTGCCGCCAGCTTGAGAAGTTGGGCTGCGTAGGTTGCGTATGGTAAGCAGATTTCATACGTCTGCGGGCGTTGCAGGCTGAGAGCACGAAGCTCAACACCGAGGGGCTGGTTCGGAATTTGCCCACCGATTGTAGAAGAACGCGTAATGAAAGGAGAAGAGAACGTGAAGGCATTGAGCCTGTTGACGATAGTGACGCTGGCCTTGTGGGGATGCCAGCCGTCTGAAGAATCGGCCCCATCCCAGCCGCCGGAAGCCGCAGCGCCGCCGCCCGCGGCACTCAGCGATGCCGACATTGACAACCTGGTGCGACGCTCCTACCCCTACGTCGCCCTGTACAACGTGAACAACAAGTTCGCGCTTAAGCAGGGCGGTTGGAACACGGTCGATGCCGATACCAAACTCAAAGATCATACTTTGACCGACATTGCTCGGCCCAATAACGACACGCTCTACATCATCGCCATGCTGGACCTGCGCAAGGATCCCGTGATCATTGAAATGCCGGCTTTCGACTCGGACTACGTTTCTCTGATGGTGACCGGCTACGACCACTACGTGAACATTCCGATGTCGACCCGTCAAGGTGACTTCGGGAAGCCAGAGAATATGCTCCTCTACAGCGCGCGGACTCAGGGCTACGAGGGCGAGCCGGTCGAGGGAGTCGACCGGATCTTTGAGAGCACCGGCGATTTTGTCTCTGCCGTCTTTCGTGTCATGCCCCATGCCAAGGATCAGGAGCGGTTCAAGCGCATCAGCGGGCAGATGGAGCAGGTGAAGCTCGTCACCCTGTCGGAGTTCAGGGGTGGCAAGGCGGAACCGATCGACGATATCGAGTTTCCGGCCGTCGGCGAGCGGGATGCCGATGTCTTCGAGAACAACTTCCTCGAGGTCATGCAGTTCGTCTTTAACCACACCACCTTCGATCCGGATGACGAACCCGATCGGGCCCTTCTGGCCGCGTATGAGCCGCTGGGCGTGGTGCCCGGTCAGGCCTACGATCCCGCGAAGGTCGCAACGATTGATGGCCCGAGGTTCCGGAAGGTCGTCGAGAAGATCATCCCCGCCGAGTTGGCCAAGGCCACCGATCCGGAGTTCGTCAAGAAGAACCTGAACAGCCTGGCCCAGCCGAAGGGAAAAATTACTCCCGAGCTGTTGCTCTTTCAGTCCATCATCGGCCCCATCGGCCTGCCGGCGGCCGAGGCCCTCTATCCCGCCATTGCCACTACTGACGGCAAGCCGATGAACGCGCAGAATGATTACGTTATCCGCATGTCTGCCGACGACCTGCCGCCGGCAAAGGCCTTCTGGTCCGTGACCCTCTATGATACGGAGAACGGCTTTTTCATCCCCAACGAGCAGAAGAAATACAGCGTCGGCGAAAACGCGGGATACAAACTGAATGACGACGGTGGGATCGAGATTCACATCGCCGCCGAGAAGCCGGAAGGGGTTCCCGAGGAGAATTGGCTGCCGATCAACCGCGGAGACGAGTCGATTGACGTCATCCTGCGCATCTACGTGCCGGACCTCGAGGCAATGAAGACCTGGACGCCGCCGAAAGCGGAAATCGTAGCCGGCTCCTGATCGCGGTCGCTCTCTCTGCTTTCAGCGCAGCGGCCTGCTGGCGCCGCCCGCCTGTCTCGACGGCGTGTAGAATTCGTCCGTACGCAGGAGGGGGACGTGGGTTTTTGAAGACGGTCGATGAAAGGCGCGGCGCGGCCTATCGCTGGTACGTGGTCGCCGTGCTCATGGCGGTTTCGGTGCTGGGCTATATCGATCGTCTGGTGCTGGGGTTTCTGGTGGACCCCATCAAGGCGGATCTTGCTCTCTCCGATACCCAGATGGGCGTGCTTACCGGGGTCGCCTTCGCGCTCTTCTACGTCATCATGGGTCTGCCTCTGGGGCGCTGGATCGATACCGGCCGGCGGGTCGGCATTCTGTCTCTGTGCGTGGCGCTGTGGTCGGCCATGACCGCCGCGTGCGGCGCGGCGGTTAACTTCCTGACCCTGTTCATCGGCCGCATGGGCGTCGCCAGCGGCGAGGCGGCGCTGAATCCGGCAGCGGTGTCTATTATTTCCGATCTGTTTCCCCGGGACCGGAGCGCGCTGCCCATCTCGATTTTTTCCCTCGGCATCTACATTGGCGGCGGCCTGGCGCTGATCCTTGGCGGACAGCTCATCGATCTGTTCAACCAGATGGGCACCGTTACGCTTCCCGGTTTCGACGAGGTGAGCGCCTGGCGGCTGGTGTTCTTTGCCGTGGGCCTGCCCGGCATCGTGGCCGCCGTGCTGCTCTTTGTTACGGTTCGCGAGCCCGAGCGGCGCCTGCTGGGCGAAGCTGACCAGGCGGCAGCGGCGTCCATGGCCGGGGTTTTCGTTTTTCTGCGGGAGCAGCGCCGCCTCTACATCTGGCTGTTCGGCGGTACCCTGACGTTCGGTTTTTATCTCTACGCGGTGATCGGCTGGTATCCGGCGATGCTCATGCGCACCTACGGCCTCGCGCCCGGGGACGCCGCCCTGGGCTACGGCCTGGTGTACCTGATATTCGGCGTCGCCGGCGCGCTTTCCGTCGGCCCGCTGACGGGGATACTCAAGCGCCGGGGCATCGAAGAGGCCGCGGTGGTGCTGTGCTTCTCCGCCATGCTGATCATGGCGCTTCCCGCGGCACTTGGGCCTCTGGCGCCGTCGGCCTGGCTGTGTCTGGCCTGCTTTGCACTCACCAAGTACTGCTGGGCGCTGACCATAACCACTGCGTTTGTTGCAATTGCCGAAGTCACCCCCAACACGCTGCGCGGCCTGATGACCAGCGTCTTCATGGCGGCAATGAACGTCACCGGCGGGGCGCTCGGCGCGGTGATCGTCGGCGTCCTGTCCGACAATGTTTTCGGCCCGGAAAAGATCCGCTATGCGCTGAGCCTCAACGCGGCCGTGTTCGTGCCGCTGGCGGCAGTGCTGTTTTTTGTCGCCCGCAAGCCTTACCGTCAGCGCATGGCGGCGCTCCGGGCTCAGAGCGCATAGTCCGCAGAGTTTGGTTAGACGGAGATACAGACCCATGAATGTGGAAATGCTGGCAGGAAAACTGTGCCAGGCCTACACCGCCGGTGAGCTGCTGCCGGTACCTTCCGGTGTCGGGCCGGGGTTGGGGGTGGCTGACGCCTACGCGGTGCAGCACTCTTACGTCCGGCTGCGCCTGGCGGAAGAGAGAGTGGCGGGGTTCAAAGCCGGCGCCACTGCGCCAGCGCCGCAGAAAGCGTTCGGTCTGACCGAGCCCATTACCGGGGTGCTGTTTCAATCCGGCCGCCGGGAACCCGGCGCTACCGTACGTCAGTCCGATTTCCGGGCGCTGATGCTCGAGGTGGAGCTGGGCTTCCGGGTGGGCAAGGCCATCCGCGAGGCGCCCGCAGACGCGGAAACCCTGCGTGAGCATATAGACGCCTGCATGCCCATGGTCGAGCTGGCCGAGATCCCTTACGGCAGCGCGAAGTTCACGGGCCCCGATCTCATCGCCGGCAACTCGGCCTCCTGCGCCTTTATCGCCGGCCCAGCGCCCGATTGGCGGGGTGTCGACATCAACGCCGTCAATGTCGGCTTTTCCCGGGACGGCGAGCTGCTGCACGAGGCGCCGGCCAGCGACGTGATGGGCGATCAGTGGCAGGCGCTGAAGTGGCTGGTGGGACGCATCGTCGAGCAGGGCTATGTGCTGGAACCCGGCCATCTCCTCATGACGGGCTCAATCGGCGCGGCGCATCCCGGCAAGCCGGGAAGCTATCTGGCCGATTTTGGCGCTTTCGGCCAGATCGGCTTCGAGGTCGTTTCCTAGGGAACCTCTGATTAATTCCCGTTTGCTCAGCCCTTGCTGCGGGGTCTGTGGCTAGGCGCGGTTCGCAGCCAATGGTCATCCCCATTGGCAAGAGCCGCAACGACGTCACGGGTCCCGCAGCAAGGGCCCTTCGGGAGCTTATCGCGCTTGCCCTGCCGGTGTTGCGCACCTTGGCAAGGTGGTCGACAATGCCTGCGGTACGCGCCTTGGCAGGACAAGCGCGATAAACTCTGAGCTT
>Ga0316191_10004322_pt1 | contig 10588 bp, 8 predicted proteins | sample Eddworburr2cm_MG_FD_204928 | JGI IMG/M metagenome (GOLD analysis project Ga0316191, IMG submission 204928) | Coastal sediment microbial communities from Maine, United States - Eddy worm burrow 2 cm | ecosystem: Environmental > Aquatic > Marine > Coastal > Sediment | place: USA: Maine | collected... | reverse complement strand
TGCACAATATCTTTCATCACCACGGGCTTCATGGCCATTTCCTTAATGCCGATTTCTTTGACGATGTCCGGGTTGATCCTTTCGCTGTAGCCGGTGCAGGCAATGATGGGGATATCCGGGCGGATAGAGATTAATTTTCGTGCCAGCACATCGCCGGTCATGTCCGGCATGGTCATGTCGGTAATGACCAGATCGAATTCATCTGGAGTTTGACGAAATAAATCGAGCGCTTCGACGCTGCTGGTTCTGGCAGTCACCCGATAGCCCAGACGCTCCAGCATTCTTTTGCCGATATCGGCCTGGAAATCCTCATCGTCAACAAAAAGGATGTGCTCGTTCCCCGTAATCACCAACTGGGCCTGATTGGCCTGATCTGCCACCTCTGTTTCAATGGCCGGCAAGAAAACACTAAATGCGGATCCCTTTCCGGGGCTGCTTTCTACGAGGATGGTTCCGCCGTGACTTTTAATGATGCCGTGTACGACGGACAGTCCCATTCCTGTGCCTTCGCCTACTTTTTTAGTCGTGAAAAACGGATCGAATATGCGTTCTGTGGCTTCCGGTGTCATCCCGCAGCCCGTATCTTTGACCATGAGCCTGATAAATTTCCCCGGTTTCACATCCGGATGCTGTCTGGCAAAATCTGCGTCCAGGTCCACGTCGTTGAGACTGACTTCCAGTACACCGCCTTCCGCCTGCATGGCAAAACTCGCATTGGTGCACAGGTTCATTAAAACCTGATGAATATTGGTGGGATCGGTCAACACGGACAGATGAGACTTTATATTATGACGAATTTTAATGGTTGTCGGCAGGGAGGCCCTGAGCAGTTTGAGCGCTTCGTTGACGATAAGGCTGACTTTAACCGGAACGAGTTCGCTTTTTCGCTGGCGGCTGAACGCAAGGATTTGTCGCACCAGTTCTTTGGCCCGCCCCCCGGCCTTTAATACCTGTTGAAGGTTGTTTTCCAGGGTCGAGCCTTTGGGAATGTCAATTAGCGATAGCTCCGTATATCCGATGATGGCAGATAGGATATTGTTGAAATCGTGGGCGATCCCGCCGGCCAAAGTTCCGATGGCCTCCATCTTCTGGGCCTGGGCCAGCCGCTTTTCCAGCTGCCATTTTTCCGTTACATCGATTCCCACACAGAGGATTTCACTGACATTGCCGGATTCATCATAAATGGCTTTGTTCATCCAGGTGATCCGGACCCGTTCACCGTTGCGTCGGATGTTTTCGTTTTCGTTTGAAACATAGCGTTCTGGATGGGAACCGATGTCTTTTATCATGGCGGCCAGGCCAAACCCGGCGCTGTCTATTTCAGGAACGATGATGCCAATTACATTTTTCCCGATGATATCTTCTTTGCGGTAGTCAAAAAAATTCTGAGCGTAGGTGTTGAAGAAAATTATCCGGCCTTCGGTGTCCATGCGCATAATGATGCTGTTGGCACTCTGAACGAGTTCGCGATAGCTACGTTCGCTCTTGCGGAGGGCGGCCTCAGCCATGATTCTTTGTGAAACCATGCGGTTAGCTGACTGGGCAAGGGTTTCAAATTCCTTAAAGTGCCAATTCGAAGAGTCGATTTTGTCGGATTCGGTGGCAGCTTTTGAAAAAAATGCGCTGAATATATTAAAACCCTTTCGCATTCGGTTTGAAACTATTTTGGCGGTAAGTAGAATAAAGATCAGTATGGCGGTCAATATTAGTAATATTTTTAGAAAATCGTTTTTTACCTTTTCCTGCAGCACGGCCTTTTTCTGATCGATGACGGTTTCGATCCTATCCATATTGACACCGGCGCCTATTGACCACTCCCAATCCGAAATAGCTTTGGTATAACTCAGTTTATTGTAAGTGGTTTCTCTGTCAAATTTCGGCATCACATAACTGACATATCCGCCCCCTGATTTAGAGGCCTTGATGAGTTCCTGGGCGATCTTAACCCCATTCGCATCGGTGAGGTCGATCATGTTTTTGCCCTTTTGAGGGTTTGCCAGGCTCAACCCGTCCCACTGAACTGCAAAGATATAGCCATCCTCGCCAAAGGTAATATTCTCAATACGGGCCAGAACTTCCTGCTGGATGTCGTTAACGGCATCATCCAGATATTCGCCCGTTCCGATCAACCAGTCATAGGGTTCAAAATGCTTGATATATGCTACCTTGGGAAAGGCTTTACCGGACTTATTGGGCTTGGTCCAGGTATAGCGATAAAACCCTTCACCGGATTTCCTGATGATGGCGATCATATCCCGGACAACAAATTTGCCCTGGGTATCCTGCATATCGATTAAATTCAGACCTTCCATTTCAGGTCGGTCGGCAAACAGAATTTCAACACCGTCCAGCCGGGTAACAAAATAATAACCGCGCTGGTTGTTATAGCGAATGGGGCGCAACGCATCCTTAATGATTTTTTTAAGTTCATCCGGATTCCGGGTGGCCTTGTGTTGGTTGTACAAATTTATAGCGATATCATAAGCTTCATTGGTCCGATTGCTGATTATTTGTTTCAATCTTGTTTCGGCTTGGGAAATCTTGAATTCGACATAGTCGAGCACCTGCTCGGTTTCATTTTTAATGAGGCTTTTTTGAGCAGTAACGTATTCCTCCCGCAGGGTGGCCTCCTCTTTTTTAAATCTTTCATACTCGTTCATTATCCAGAAATAGCCGACCAGAGCCACAGATATAACGGCCAGGATTACCATACTGTAAAGGAATGTTTCGGTGATACCGTGTTTGGTTTTCATCTACACCCACACTTTATGAAAAAATTTAGATCCAAATTTCGGAAATGGTTTCGTTTCTGCCCATCAGCAATTCTGGAGAACAATAACGCACTATTCTAATGCTGATTTCCTATTTTTCAAGTATTGAAAATTGCTTCATCAAGCTTTTACTTCCACTGATCGGTCATGTCTTCCGCAGACCCAATGACGTAATGAGACAGATCCCGTGCTTTGGGATGACGGGGGTCGCTCCAGTCATAGAAACCCTTGCCGCTGCTGGCGCCGAACTCACCGTTTTTAACCATGCTGACAAGCATCAGCGGGGGGTAGAAACGGGGATCACTGGAGGTTTTGTACATCTCCAGCGCAACCCTCAATATCGTAGGTGTGGTAGCAAAGTCATACAGTTTGAAAGCCCCCTGGGGATGTCCCAGGCAGGTGTTCAGACCGATATCTCCATCTTCCACGGTTATTTTACCCTGTTCCAAAAGGCGGATGGCGTCCAGCATCTGGGGAAAGAGCAGGCGGTTTATCCAGAAGCCGGGAATATTGGGTGCCAAAAATGGGGCTTTTTTCATTTGGAGTAGAAGCCGGCGGGTGAATTCCACCGTTTCCGCCGAGGTCCTGTTGCCTGGGACAACCTCAACGCCGGGCATCAGGGGCACCGGGTTCATTCCATGACAGACGATTGAGCGTTCAGGTCTGCCGCCGGCTTCGGCCATGGGATTAATATCCAAACCGCTTGTGTTGGACCAGAACAAGACGTTTTCAGGAAGTTGCGGCAACAACTCGGACAAAACCGTACACTTCAGTTTCAGATCCTCAAATATGACCTCTAAAAAAATATCGCAACCGCCGGCGGCCTTAATAAAACTTCCTTTGTCTTTGTAAACATTAATATTCTTGCCGGTATTGGACCCAATATCCGGATCGTTTAGCTTAAATTTTTTGGCGGCCTTTAGTGTCAGATTCTCACAGGTTGCTCTTACTCCGGCAAGTATATCCGGATTGGCATCATAACAGTGGACCTCGTGTCCGGTCATTGCACATTGGGTGATCCAGCCGCATCCCATAATACCGGTGCCGATAACAGCAAATTTCATCACTTTTCTCCTGGTTTTTCAATTGAAGGATAAGACATCTAAGTTTTTCAAAATTCACCCATCCGCCGCCGGTTGCGTTGCCGGTAATTTTTTGGAGGAAAACTTGGTACATTGTAGCACATAAATGATTTTTTTGATAAACATGTTCAGGCCTCAAATTCGAGAGAAATTAATTTGTGTACCGGTCGACAGGCATCTGCAATCGTCCGGTTGTTCACATTTATAGAATGCATATATTGACAATATGGGTTTGATTCTTTAGTTTCTATCTGGGCATGCTATCTGGGATAACGCGGAATTGGTATCAGCCGGGTGATATCGGAAAGAAGGAAGGCAATATGTTTTTTATGAAGAAAAAAACATTGATGGGATTGTCCCGCACCTGCGGGTGAGCGGCTAAAATCGGTCCGACGGAGCTGTCGGAAGCGTTGAAGGGGCTTGAAATATCAGATGACAAGAATTTGCTGGTCGGATTTGAGACCAGTGACGATGCCGCCGTCTACCGCCTGACGGACGAAATTGCCTTGATCAGCACGGTGGATTATATCACGCCGCCGGTGAACGATCCCTACTGGTTCGGACAGATCGCAGCTGCAAATTCTCTGTCCGATGTATATGCCATGGGTGGAAAGCCACTGACGGCATTGAATCTGGTGATGTTTCCTTCCAAGAAACTTGATATGGGTATGCTGAAGGAAATTTTGAGAGGCGGCAGTGAGAAAGTCACAGAAGCCGGCGCATCCATGGCCGGCGGACACTCGGTGGATGATAATGAACCCAAATACGGTTTGGCGGTAACCGGTTGTGTTCATCCTGATCGGGTACTGACGAATAAAGGCTGTCTGGCAGGGGATGCGCTTATTCTGACCAAACCCCTGGGAACCGGCGTTTTGTTTAATGCCGGCCGCTCCAAAAAGCTGCCTTACCCTGAACTGGAAGCCTTACTGCCCCAGGTGGCCGCCCTTAACAGCACGGCCATGGAGGTGGCATTAAATTTTCAAATTCATGCCTGCACAGACATCACCGGCTTCGGTATCCTGGGCCACAGTCTCGAGATGGCCAAAGGCAGCGGGCTGCAAATTGATCTGATTTTTAATCGACTGCCGTTATACCCGAATGCCTTGAAAATGTATCAAAAAGGCGAGAGCACCGGCAGCAACAAAGCCAACCGTCGACTGGCGCAGGGATTTTGGGAGGCGGCCGCCGGCCTGGCCGTCGAGGAGGAAAAACTCCTCTTTGATCCCCAGACATCCGGCGGACTCCTGTTTGCCGTGCCGGCAGGTCAATGCGATGATTTGCTAGCCGGTCTGAAGAAAGCGGGAATTGAAGCTGCCGCAAATGTGGGTGAAGTTGTTGAAGGTCAAGGGCCCTTTGTACGGGTGGTGTAGGGCACTTCTCGATCCTGGATGCTCGATGCTGGATACTCTGCTCGATACTCGATAATGACAAACAGAGCCATCTGACAATCATCGAGGATCGAATATCGAGTATCTTGCCACTCTGATGGCGATAAAGGTGTCAAGTTATTTAAAAATCCAATTAACCCTTATTTGCTATAATCGCCTTAGCGGGTATCAAGCCCGTGGCACTGGCCGAAACAATGTTGCCGGCGACACCGGGTCCGTCTCCCGCCACGTACATACCTTTTATTTTGGTTTCAAGGTCACTTGATGTTTCCACCTGGGTGGCAAAAAATTTAATTTCAGGAGCGTAAAGCAGGGTTTCATCATTGGCCACCCCCGGCACCACATGGTTTAACTTTTCCAGCCCTTCGATGATGTTGGTCAGGATTCTTTCCGGCAATGCCATGGCAATGTCACCGCAGACAACATCGGTCATGGTCGGTACAATGTAGCCTTTGTTGACTCTGTGCCATGTGCTGCGCCGGCCCCTTTTGAGGTCGCCGAAGCGTTGCAGGATCGGCTTGCCGCCGCCGATCAGAGTTGCCAGGCTTCCGATGGACTCCCCATACGCCTGATTGTTCGTCACCGGCTCTGTAAGTACGACTTTGGACAGAAACGCAAAATTGGTGTTCTGCGATTTTTTATCCTGATAAGCGTGCCCGTTGACGCAGACAAAGGTACTGTAATTTTCTAAGGTTACGAATCCTCCTTTATTGGTGCAAAATGTTCGCGTTTGATCGTCATATTTTGCGGTTTGAATAAAAAATGTGGGGTCGTAGATGACATCGCACAGATCCCGCATGATGTCGTTGTGAACCTCGACCCGAACGCCAACTTCTATGCCCCTTTGTTCAACGGCGATTCCGTGCTGTTGCGCCAGTCCTGCCACCCAGTCAGCGCCCACCCGACCGGGAGCAAGGATAACATTGTCGGCCAGGTACGTATTTCTTTTGGTCACCACGCCGGCAACACGGTTGTTTTCAACCATGACGTCTTTGACCTCCTCGGAGGTGTGCATGACAACCCCCTTGGATTTGATGTGATCGGCCATGGCCGTTATGTGGTCGGGCAGGCGGTCGCTGCCTAAATGTTTCTGCTTGATAATCAGCAGATCGATGCCGTATCGTTTGGCAGCCTTGCGAATTTCTCTGGCAGCATCCCCGTCGGTGGGATATACGGGTCCGTCCATCCCGAAGTAGTTGAATATCTGCTCGGTTTCATTGATAAGCGCTTCGGCCTGGGGGATGGGCATAAACTGGGACAGGTCTGTTTTTCCCAGCTTGTAGATGTAGTTGAGTTTGCCGTCCGAGAACAATCCGGCACCGCCGATGCCGCTGAGGATATTACAGGGTTTGCATTTGATGCATTCTTGATAGGTATTGATCGGGCAATTGCGCTTCAGGGAGCTTTTACCCTTCTCAAGCAGCAGGACCCGGCAATCAGAATGCTCACTCAAATAATAGGCTGCAAACAGGCCGGCCGGACCGCCGCCGACGATAATGACATCATAGTGGGTGCTTTTATCAGTTCCTTTTGTGCCAGACATTGGTGTTCTCTTAAGCAATGATTAGGTGTTCACAGAAATGCCTAAAATGCCTAAAATTGCAAAATGCCTAAAATAAGGTATTCTGTCAATTTTGTTAATTTTGAAGCGCAAGGTAGGCGGCAATATTTTTTTTATTTCTGGATCATATTAGCACATTCCGGCCGGAGAAATAAAGACTGCCGGAAATTTTTGTTGCTTTTAATCTCTGATTAAATTTGCTAAATTTTTACCATGATCGATAGCCTTGCCGAATATCTCCGTCAACCCCTTAAAATTGGCGGCAAACCCATTGATACAAGACTCGTGTTGGCCCCGATGAGTTTTCTGGGCCATATCGCCTTTCGTGAGCTGGTTTCACACTATGGCGGGTATGGTCTGTTGTTTTCCGAGATGTGCAGCGCCAAGGCCATCCCAAACGAAAACCGATTTGTTTCGCCCTATTTCAGGTGGCGTGATGAGGAGCGTTCCCGGTTGATTTGCCAAATCTTCGGTGATGAGCCCCCTATCATGGCCGCCGCTGCCCGCAGGATAGAAAATGAAGGCCTATTCGGTGTGGATATAAATCTGGGCTGTTCAAATACAACCATCTGCCGCCGCAACTGCGGGGCGGCGCTGTTAAAAAATCCGGATCTGGCCACAGCGATTGTGGCATCGGTTCGAACAGCCGTGAGCTGTCCGCTAACGGTCAAGTTTCGCACCGGCTGGAAAGATGACCCCCACACAGCGGTTGAGTTCGCCAAAAGATTTGAGGATGCCGGTGCCGATGCCCTCACGTTTCATCCGCGGGTTGCCCCGGATCGACGGTCCCGTCCTCCCAAGTGGGCCTACATCGGGCTGGTAAAGCAGGCCGTATCAATTCCGGTATTTGGCAATGGCGACATATTTGACCGTAACGACTGTATGCGAATGATCACGGAAACCGGGTGTGACGGCCTTGCTCTCGGACGCATGGCCATTGCCAGGCCTTGGATATTTGCAGAGTTTCTGGGCCATCTGCAGCCAAGCCCGGAAATTTTTCTGGAGGCTGCGATACAGCTGATCAAGCTCCTGGAGATCCACTATGATCCCATCCGGGCCATCAAACGCTTTAAGCGCTTTTCTTTTTATTTCTGTGCCAACTTTCGGTTCGGGCATGCCCTGTACACTCGAATTTTAAATGCGGCCGAAATGACGGATATAGAAACCATCATCAGGCGTTTTTTTGAGCAACCACCGGATATTCAGAGCAGACCCAATATGAATTTTTTTAGATGAGGGCTTCTGTTTGAAGAAAATCAAAAATTGCATCCGCGGTTGCCCCGGGTTGCTCCATGGGCACAAAATGACCGCTTTTTTCAAAGCATTTAAAGCGAGCGTGGGGAACCGTTGATTGGAATCTTTTGACAGCCGGAGCAAGGAAGGTGTCCGAGGTTGCGCCATAAAGCACCAGGACGGGCTGCTTCAATTGTGGCACATAGCGCCAGATATCGTGGGGACATACGGCAAAACATTTTGATTCCCAGGCCGGCTCACAGCATAACCTGACCTCGCCCTGCAGGGTTTTTTCGGTGCCGTCGGCAATATAGGCTTCCAGAAATCCATCCTGCCAGGTGCTAAACACCGTTTTTTTGCGGTAAGAACTCAGCAGACTCTCCTGATCCGGCCAGGCGCTTCTTCGACGGGCGGCCGTGGCAACGATGGGCATCCATCTGGCAAGGCCGGATTTTTTGGCCAGATACCACCACCACATCCAGGAATAGGGCAGAATTGTAGGATCGATCAGCACAAGGGCACGGATCAAATCAGGACGCTTAATGGCCAGCATCAGGCTCACCGCCGCGCCCCGGGAATGTCCCATGGCAATCACCGGTTTTGCTAAATGATGGCAGAATAATTCCAAATCATCTGCAAAACATTCCAGCTGTTGAGGCTATCAGGATTTGCCGGTACGCGGGTTTGCCCATGGCCCCGATCGTCCATGCCCGTAATATTTAGCCGTGACCGGAGGATGTTAGCCAGCGGAGTATATACCCCGGCACAAAGTCCGGTGGCATGGGCGAAATGAGCCAACGGGCCGTCGCCACCCCAGTTGATGAAGTGAAATTCCCCTTCCGTTCCTAGAAAAGTGCCATCCTGTCTTTGCATTCAAATAATTTTCCCGTCCGGTTCTTATAAAGATTTTTTTTGATTCCGTAAAGTATTTTCGATTGACAATGGCAGGCGCAAAATGCACTGTTGGTTGATTGGGTGGTCAGCGCCAAATTCGTCTGCCGTATACCGCTTAGGTTTAGGCCACATTCAACAATTGAAATTATTCCAAAATTAAACTATGATAATTATTTTATTCACTTAGCGTTATAGACATAAAATCAAAGGAGGTAAGCTATGAAACTAGTGCGACAAACTTTGAAACCGGTCAGCATTATGGTGGCCCTTTTTATGCTGGTGATTTCAGGTCCTTTCCAATCTGTATTTGCGGCCATGATCGGAACCGAAACCGTGATGGAGGCTTCCCGGGGCCAGGAGGCCCGGACCCGAATTAAGCAACTGATCGAGCGCGAAGATGTGCGCCAGGCACTGATTAATCAAGGGATTGATCCCCGGGAGGCCGGCGCCAGGATCGACAGCCTTTCAGACGCGGAGGCCATTCGGGTTGGTGATAAATTGGATCAGCTTCCCGCCGGCAGCGGTGCGTTTGAAGTCTTCCTGATTGTTGCCTTGATTGCATTTATTACGCTACTCATTACGGATATTATGGGTTACACGGACATTTTCCCCTTTGTAAAAAAATAAGGTAGTCTTGCGTAATATGAAAATATATGAACGCATCAAACCACATCTTAAGGTAATGCAGTCAAACTTTGGACGATTGATGAGCCCTTTCAACTATCGCTTCCTGATCGTACCCCCGCTGGTGACAGTTTTGCTGTGGATAATAATGGCCAACGGTGTTTTTAAGCCGGAAAAACCCCCGCTGGAAACAGCGTCTGTTGTGATGAGCGCTTTATTCATGGTGATTGCCGCCGTGCGATTCATTAGCTCACGCCATGTTTTTTTTCTGTGGAGTACGGCCCTCTTTTTGCTGATTATGTGTCGTGAGATTCATTTTGAGGGTACTGATGAAGCCATTTTTATCGGGCTGTTACTCCTGTTGGGGGTTGTTTTGCTCAAATATGACAAGCTTAAGGACTATCTGGCAAACCCCTGGGTGATCAATTCGCTTGTGGCCGGCTTTTTTATCTATTTTCTGTCACAAACCGTCGATCAGAGGTGGTGGCAGGATTTTCCGGGTGAAAGCCTTGTGTTTGTACCCCTGGAAGAAACCCTGGAACTGCTGGGTCATTGTATAATCGGTTTTGCTGTGGTGTTGTGCAGGGTGTTCAAGCCTGCCAACCGCAGGATCCCAGCCGTTTGAATAACGGAATGTTTTTTTGACAACCACTATAGATCCTTCCCATAAATAGTCTTCCAATGCCGGTGTTCGCCGGGGAATCGGGCATTTTATGAAATTTCCCAAGATGTATCGCATCCGTCAGCAATTTGACAACACCACCTTAAATGACATCAGAGAAGAGGTGTGGGAACAATTATCCAAATTGTCCTGGAATAAAATTCAGCCGGGACACAGCGTGGCCATTGCGGCCGGCAGTCGCGGAATCGCCAACTTTGCTGAGATTTTGAAGGCGATTGTTGAATTTTTGAAGTCCCTCGATGCCAGGCCCTTTATATTTCCGGCCATGGGAAGCCATGGAGGGGCGACCGCTGAGGGGCAGGGGGGCGTGCTGGCCCAGCTGGGGGTGACGGATTCTTATGTGCAAGCACCGA
>Ga0316191_10004321_pt1 | contig 10591 bp, 9 predicted proteins | sample Eddworburr2cm_MG_FD_204928 | JGI IMG/M metagenome (GOLD analysis project Ga0316191, IMG submission 204928) | Coastal sediment microbial communities from Maine, United States - Eddy worm burrow 2 cm | ecosystem: Environmental > Aquatic > Marine > Coastal > Sediment | place: USA: Maine | collected... | reverse complement strand
TTCCCCTTCGCTGATAACGCCGGGCCAACTGAGAATATCAGAGACCGACAGCTTGCTGCCCTCGTGCACGATGTTCAACACCTGCTGCTCGACTTCGCGCAGGCTGCGCACGATGTTTTCGTTGAGTGATATTTTGCTCGTCAACTGCTGGTCGAGCTTGTAACGCAACGACAGGTCAATCTTGCCCCGGGTCAGCTGCTGGCCCAGCAGTTTGCGAATCTCTGGCTCGAGTTGCCTGAATTCATCGGGCAACTTGATTCCGGGCTCGAGATAGCGGTGGTTCACCGAGCGCAGCTCCCAGGTAATCGATCCAGCTTCATTGCTTTGTTGTACACGTGCAAAGGCGGTCATGCTTCGTATCACTATAGAGTCTCTCTTTAACGTATTTTGTTAACGGGTAACGCGTATCATATCTTATTTTAGCCTGTCACTATAATTAAGCTGATCACACTCTCGCAAAACTCCGCGGCCGATTCTTGCGGACGAGCCGTGACCCGATGAGTATAATTGCCGCTCATTTTATGGAGGCAAGCCAATGCGACCCAGTTCCCGTTCCGCGGACGAACTTAGACCGATCAGCATTACCCGCAACTACATCAAGCACGCTGACGGTTCGGTATTGATCGAATGCGGCGATACGCGCGTCATTTGCACCGCCTCGGTAGATAACTCGGTCCCGGGGTTTTTGCGCGGCAAGGGCAGCGGTTGGGTCACCGCCGAATACGGTATGCTGCCGCGTTCCACCGGCAGTCGCATGCGCCGCGAGGCGAATGTCGGCAAGCAGGGCGGACGCACGCTCGAAATCCAGCGGCTGATCGGGCGTGCTCTGCGTGCCTGCATCAATACTGCGACACTGGGTGAGCGCACCATCACCATTGACTGCGATGTCATCCAGGCCGATGGCGGAACGCGCACGGCCTCGATTACCGGGGCCTGGGTGGCGCTTGCCGATGCGATACAGAACATGATCGACAAGGGCGCATTGCAGCAAAATCCGATCGAGTGCCAGGTTGCCGCCATTTCCGTCGGCATTTACCAGGGGCAACCGGTACTCGACCTCGACTACGCCGAAGACTCGGTCGCGGATACCGACATGAACATTGTGATGAATAACCAGGGTGGCTTTATCGAAGTCCAGGGCACCGCCGAAGCAGCTGCCTTCAGCGAAGCGGAACTCGGTGAAATGCTGACGCTGGCACGCACTGGCATCAAGCGTCTGTTCGCCCTGCAGACGCCAATATGAAGCAACTGGTGTTGGCGTCAGGTAATGCCGGCAAACTGCGCGAACTATCGGTAATACTCGACGATCTCGGTTATCAACTGCACGCACAGTCCGAATTCGGCGTCAGCGAAATCGCCGAAACAGGAACCACCTTTGTCGAAAACGCGATCATCAAGGCGCGCCATGCTGCGAGTGTGACTGGACTCGCTGCGCTAGCTGACGATTCCGGGCTCGAGGTCGACGCCCTGGGTGGCGCACCCGGGGTCTACAGTGCACGTTTTTCCGGTCCGGCAGCCAACGATCAGTCCAATAACGCCTTGCTGGTGGAAAAACTGCAAACGGTTCCCATTGCCGAACGCAGTGCTCGCTACCGCGCGGTTATCGTGTTGATGCGCCACGCCGCCGACCCCTCACCGCTGATCTGCGAAGGTAGCTGGGACGGAGTGATACATCTGCAACCGGCCGGCACCGGCGGCTTCGGCTACGATCCCTACTTCTTCCTGCCAGAACTGGGGTGTACCAGCGCAGAACTCAGCGCTAGCGAGAAAAACCGCATCAGTCACCGCGGCAAAGCGCTTGCCGAGTTAAAGCGCAGGCTCAAGGGCCACGATGTTTAGCAGCAACCCGCCACTCGGCCTCTACATTCACCTGCCCTGGTGTGAAAAAAAATGTCCCTATTGCGACTTTAACTCGCACGAGGCTGATTCTATTCCTCAACAAGCCTACGTAGACGCGCTACTCGACGACCTGGCGCAGGACCTGCCGCTGATCTGGGGGCGTCGCATCGAATCGATCTTCATCGGCGGGGGCACTCCGTCATTGTTTTCGGCACAATCCATCGATCGGCTGTTTTCCGGGTTGCGCTCGCTGATCAACCTGGCGCCGGCAATCGAAGTCACCATGGAGTCCAATCCTGGCAGTGCCGATGCGGCAAATTATCAGGGGTACCGAGAGGCCGGCGTCAATCGCCTTTCTATCGGCATACAAAGCTTCGACGACCGCCAACTTGCGCTCCTGGGACGGGTACACAATGGCGCCCAGGCACAACGCGCTTTCCGCATGGCACGCGCCGCCGGTTTCGACAATATCAACCTGGATCTGATGTTTGGATTACCCGGACAGGGTCTCGCCGCAGCTCAAGCTGACCTGGCGCGGGCGCTGGCGCTCGAGCCCGAGCACCTGTCGCACTACCAGTTGACGATCGAGCCAAACACGATGTTTCACCATCGCCGGCCCCAGGATATGCCCGACGATGACCTTTGCTTCGAGCAACAACAAGCCTGCCAGGCGCAACTGGCGGCGGCGGACTACCGGCAATACGAGATTTCCGCCTTTAGTCGCGCCAAACGCGAGTCGTACCACAATCTGAATTACTGGAATTTTGGTGATTATCTCGGCATTGGCGCCGGGGCCCACGGCAAGATCACACTGGCGGGCGAAAACAGGGTCATCCGCCGCGTACGCCTGCGTCATCCGCGAGCTTACCTCGAACAGCACGGCGCAGCACGCATTGCCAGCGAGACGGAACTGGACAGTGCGGACCTGTGCTTCGAGTTCATGCTCAACGCCTTGCGACTCAAACAGGGCTTCGCTACCCGCCTGTTCCACGACAACACCGGCTTATCGTTAAACGAGGTACTACCCACAGTGAAACAGGCGTGTGACAAGGGCTTGCTAGCGTTCGACGGTGAAAAAATAACCCCGACTGAGCTCGGATTTTGTCATTTGAACGACTTGCAGGCTCTGTTTTTGACACCTCAAAGCAAAAAAAACAAGCCTTTTTTCGAATCCAGCCCGAAAATTATGCACAACTGATTATTCTTCCTGAAAATGTCAAGCTTTTTACTGGAAATTTTTTCAAGATATTTTCTGACTGCTCAAGCCATTGATTTTTATGGGATTTATATCTTGGTTAAAAAATGACACATTTAACAAAAACCTAGGTTTCTACTGGCTTTGCATAGCCCCCGCAACGTTTATGCACATAGTTATCCACAGAAATTGTGGATAAAACTCACGCGCGTCGACGACTCAGTATTTTATGAAATCTTGGTGACAAAGCACTTTAACAATGTCGTCTAAATCAGATGCCATGCAGAGGCGACACCGCCAAAAAAAACTTGCACTTTACCGGCTAAAAGGTCAAAATCCCCGCCCTTTACCCTTGCCCGATAGCAGCCGCAACATGAAACAAGACATTCACCCCGAATACCGAGACGTCGTTTTCCAGGACATCTCATCCGATTTCGCGATCTTGACGAAATCGACCGTGCCGACACGTGAAACCATCAAGTGGGAAGACGGTAATGAATATCCGCTATTGAAGCTTGAAATTTCGAGCCAGTCACACCCGTTTTATACGGGCAAACAGCACATTATGCAGACCGCCAAGCAGGTCGATAAATTCCGTCAACGCTACGGCAAGTCATAATCGGCTGACTGTCATCAGCAGTTTTCAGGAAAGGGTGCGCAAGCACCCTTTTTTTCGCCTTGAATTCGGTGCCCCGTCAGCCAAAATTCACTGATGAAATTCGTGGCTCCATTACTGTTGATTTCGACACTGTTGCTGGGTGCCTGCGCCAAGAATCCGGTGACCGGCGGCCATGACTTCGCGCTGATATCGGAAGACGAAGAAATCAGCCAGGGTCGCGGCTATCACCCCGAGATCATCAAGACATTCGGTTTGTATGACGATACGGAACTGCAGCAATACGTCGATCACATCGGTCAGCAACTGGCCGCCATGAGCCATCGCAACAATTTGACATTTCACTTCACAGTTCTCGACTCATCGGACGTTAACGCGTTTGCATTACCGGGCGGCTATGTCTATATCACGCGAGGCATCATGGCCTATCTCGATTCCGAGGCCGAGCTCGCGGGCGTCCTGGGGCATGAGATCGGACATGTGACCGCTCGTCACTCGGTACGCCAGCAAGCCGGGCAGTTCGCCTCCAGCCTGCTTGGCGTACTGATAGCCGCAGCTACCGGTCAATCCTCACTGGGCAACCTGAGCCAACAGCTCAGCACCGGCATAGTGCGCGGTTACGGGCGTGAACACGAGCTGGAAGCGGATCGCCTGGGTGCAGAATACCTGCACAAAACGGGCTATGACCCCGACAACATGCTCGACGTTATCGGCGTGCTGAAAGACCAGGAGGTCTACGAAAAGGAGTTGGCGAAAAACGAAAATCGTCCCGCAAATATTTACCATGGAGTTTACTCCACCCATCCACGCAACGATGATCGCCTCAAAACGGTGGTGCACGCCGCCAGGAAGCTTTCCTTCAAACAGTATCGTGACGACAACCAGCAGGCTTACCACAGCCATATCGATGGCGTGGTTTGGGGGAGTAGCCTGCACCAGGGCGTGGTCGTTAAAAATCGATTTATGCATCCCGATCTCGCCTTCGCCCTGCAACTACCCGCCGGCTGGAAGGCAGACAATAATCCGCGCTTTATCGAGGCACGCGACCCGAATACGTCCGCATTAATTCAGGTTGGCGTTGTTCACCGCGCAACCGACGAAACCGCCGGCATGGCGCTGAAACGACTGGCCAAAAACGACGACCTCGATATTGACGATACCAACTACGGCGCGACCGCCACCACCAGTGTCAGGACAGACGATGGTCAATCCCGGCCAGCCCGGATCAGCGCAATCCTGCTGAACAACGACCTGCTATTGATGCTTGTCGGAACCGCGAACGACAAACACTACCAGGCAATGGACAAACAACTGCTGGAAACCAACGCCAGCTTCCAGCATCTCGACGCGGCGCAGGTAGCCGCCATCAAGGCTCCACGCTTGCACATCATTCCGCGCACCACCCAGAGCTTCGAGTCACTGGCACAGCAAAGCGCTCTCGAACACGATGCCCTGAACCGATTGCGCCTGCTCAACCGATCTTTTCCAAATGGCGAGATCACCGATCTTGTCCTGCTAAAAACGGTAACCCTCGGTGAATAGTTACGCCATTGCATTAATGGCCGCTCTGGTACTGATGAGCAGCCACGCCGGCGCCCAGGAGACAGCCACCCCGGTTGTGTCAATTGCATCGCTGGAAGCGGTCACGGTGGAAGCGCCAATGGTGTCCGCCAGGGCTCTCGAATCGGTTGCATCGGTCTGCAAGCGCATTTCCGACAAGCTCGCCAGTGTCGCATACCAGGAATGCGTTGAACTGCAACTGCAATACAGCGGTCATCGCTCGGTAGAGGATATCCCCTTGTTGATCAAGGAGTATCCCCCACTTGGCAGGCGCCAGCCGCAGGCACGCATCTTGCTGGTCGGCGGCACGCATGGCGATGAGCTGGCCGCGATCAGCATCGTGTTCAAATGGATGCAGACGCTGGAAAAACATCACTCGGGACTATTTCACTGGCGTATCAACCCGTTGATGAATCCCGATGGCGCGCTGCGCAATAAGCATAGCCGCACCAACGCCAACGGTGTCGACCTGAATCGAAATTTTGCGACCCCTGACAGCGGCGTCGACGCGGCGCTCGAGTACTGGCGGGTAAAGACCAAACAGAGCGCGCGCCGCTACCCGGGACCATTCCCGCTAAGCGAACCCGAAACCACCTGGTTGTTTCAGGAAATCAGGGACTTTAAACCGGACGTGATCATCGCGGTGCACGCGCCCTATTCGCTGGTGGATTACGATGCACCGGATCGTAGAAACGCGCCCCGTAAGCTTGGCCATCTCTACAAAAACCTGATGGGCACTTACCCGGGGTCGCTCGGCAATTACGCGGGCGTGCACCTCGGCGTACCTGTGGTAACACTGGAATTGCCGCATGCCGGCATCATGCCGACGAATAGCCAGATCAATCGCCTGTGGACAGACCTGGTGCGCTGGTTGGTACGCAATACCTGATAGTTTGCAGGGTGCTTGCCACCCGCCACGGAAGCGGCAGCAGATGGCCCCTGTCACATGTGCTCAATATGTGCGATATTTGCTCTTTTCACCCCAGCCAGAGATAAAAGCGTGTCCAGTTATCCTTATACCCGCAAGCGACGTATGCGTCGCGACGATTTTTCCCGGCGCCTGATGCGCGAAAATTGCTTGAGCGCCAGCGATTTCATTTACCCGATGTTCATACTCGATGGCGAACAACGCTGCGAAGCGGTGGAATCAATGCCCGGGATCGAGCGGGTTAGTATCGACTTGCTGCTCGAACAGGCACAGGAAGTCAGCGCTCTCGGTATTCCGGCGATCGCGTTGTTCCCGGTAGTGGACGCATCCGGTAAGAGTGACCGGGCGGACGAGGCCTGGAACCCCCAGGGCCTGGTGCAACGAGCCATACGCGCGCTCAAGGCCGCACAGCCCGGCCTCGGAGTGATCACCGACGTGGCGCTGGATCCCTATACCAGTCACGGCCAGGATGGTCTGCTGGATGACAGCGGCTACGTCGTGAACGACGAAACCATCGAAGTGCTGGTCAAGCAGGCGCTGTCACACGCCGAGGCTGGAGCTGACGTGGTCGCCCCTTCCGACATGATGGATGGACGTATCGCCATGATCCGCGAGGCACTGGAATCGAGCGGCTACGTGAATACGCGAATTCTCGCTTACGCGGCCAAGTACGCCTCGAGTTTCTATGGACCGTTTCGCGATGCGGTAGGATCAGCCGCCAACCTCGCCGGCGCAGACAAATACAGCTACCAGATGGATCCGGCCAACAGTAACGAGGCCCTGCACGAGGCCGCGCTCGACATCGACGAGGGCGCCGACATGGTCATGATCAAGCCCGGCCTGCCCTACCTCGATATCGTGCGACGTGTCAGCGAAGAGCTGCAGTTTCCCACCTTCGTTTACCAGGTGAGCGGTGAATACGCGATGCTCAAAGCGGCCGGACAAAACGGCTGGATCGACGAGCGTGCCTGTGTCCTGGAAGCGCTGCTGTCATTCAAGCGCGCCGGCGCCAATGGCATCCTGACCTATTACGCCAAATCCGCGGCCGCCTGGTTGCAGGAAAAATAATGCCGCGCGATAAGCGGGTGGATCGTTATGCCGTGGTCGGCAATCCGGTAGCACACAGCCTGTCCCCTCGCATCCACGCTGAATTCGCGCGCACCACCGGCGAGTCCCTCGAATACCAGGCGATTGAAATTGCCAGCGATGCCTTTGCCGCCGGCATCGCTGACCTGCAGCAACCGGGATTTCGCGGCCTCAACGTCACCGTTCCGTTTAAAGGTGAAGCCTGGGAAATCTGCAGCAGTTTGACGGCGCGCGCCAGGACTGCCGGCGCGGTCAACACCCTGTGTCTGCAGGCGGACGGCACAATTCACGGGGATAACACGGATGGCATCGGCCTGGTTCGTGACCTGGTCGACAATCTGAAAATTGACATCGAACAGCGCAACATCCTGGTTCTCGGTGCCGGGGGGGCGGTACGCGGCGTACTGCAACCGCTGTTGGCGCTATCTCCCACCCGAATCACGCTCGCCAACCGCAACATCGACAGGGCACGTGGGCTGGCGCGGGATTTCAGAAGCCTCGGTAAGATTGAGGTGGTTGCCTATAATCAACTGAAACCCGAGGGTTACCACTTGATAATAAACGCAACCGCCGCCGGGCTCAGCAACCAGATCCCGCCAATTCCGGCCGCGGTACTGAACAGGGCAAGCGTGTGTTACGACATGATGTATAACCTGAGCACAAAAACTTCTTTCGTTGAATGGTCGCTAGCCCACGGCGTAGCCCACAGTCATGACGGTCTGGGCATGCTGGTGGAGCAGGCTGCCGAGGCCTTTTACCTGTGGCGTGGCCTGCGTCCGGACACCAGCCAGCTGTTATCAATGCTCCGAACTTCATGACGCAGGCGGCCATCGAAGAACTGCCCGCGACAATCGAACTGACCGATGTCAAATCGGAACAGATTCGAATACTGTATGCGGCTATCCCCGGCTCGTTGTTCGCCATCCTGGTATGCAGCCTGATACTGTCGATTGCGCAATGGCAGGTGGTCGATCATGCCACCATTATTGCCTGGTTTAGCATTACCAATTTGTTATCGTTGCTGCGCCTTTCGATGTTCCAACAATTCGAGCACCAGCAACCCAACCGCCTGGTTGACGGTATCTGGGCGCAGCGTGCGGTCATCACCAGCCTGCTGTCAGGCGCCACCTGGGGTATCGGTGGGTTTTTCCTGTTTCCCGAGCACGATCCCGCGCACCAGGTTTTTCTCGCTTTCGTGATATCGGGCATGTGCGCCGGCGCCATTACCACGCTGTCATCCATTATCCTGGCGGCGCGGGGTTTCGTGATCTTCGCGATCCTGCCGATTGTCGTCAAATTCAACCTGATCGACAGCGAATTCAGTCTGGCCATGACCATCATGTCGATCCTGTTCGTGGCGATGATCCTGGTTTCGGCGAAGCGCCTGAACCTTACCATTCTTCAGTCACTGGAGTTCCGCCATCAACGCGAACTGGCCGAGCAAACCATCCGCTACCAGGCGCAATACGATGATCTGACCAATCTGCCCAACCGCCGGCTATTCCTGGCAACACTGCGCCAGGAAATGGCCAAGGCGGAACGGCACCAACGTTACGGCGCCGTATTTTTTATCGACCTGGATCGCTTCAAGTCGGTCAACGACTCGCTCGGCCATGCCGTTGGTGATGATCTGTTGATTGAAGCTGCGCAGAAAATATCAGCACGCTTGCGCCAGGAGGACTCGGTCGGGCGTCTTGGTGGAGATGAATTCGTGGTGCTGTTACCGGAAGTCGGCCTCGACCCGGAATCGGCCGGCTCGCATGCGTCGACGATCGCCGATGAAATGCGTCTGCTGTTTGCCGAGCCGTTCACGATTCAGGGGCATGAGATACACCTGACCATCAGTATCGGCATCGCCCTGTTCCCGGGTAACGTCGGTGCCGATGACCTGCTTAAATTTGCCGATGTCGCCATGTACCGGGCCAAGAGTGAGGGCCGTGATGGCGTACGCCTGTTTTCCGCGGAAATGCAGGAGGCGGTTAACCAGCAGCGAATCATCGAAAAGGGCCTACGCCAGGCGCTTGCCAACAGCGAGTTCGAGCTTTATTTCCAGGGTCAATACGACGCCAATAACCGGTTGATTGGCGCCGAAACACTGCTGCGCTGGAATCACCCGGAGCGCGGTGTGGTCGCACCGGGTGAGTTTATCCACGTTGCCGAGCAAACCGGGCTAATTGTTCCCATCGGCGACTGGGTGTTGCGATCTGCCTGCGAGCAGCTGCAATTGTTTCACGCCGATTTGAGGCTGGCGGTGAATGTCAGTCCACGCCAGTTCAGCGACCCCGCATTCGTCGACAATCTGAAACGGGTATTACTGGAAACAGGTGCCGACCCGCGACTGCTCACCCTGGAGATCACCGAGGGGCTTGCGATAGGCGATATCGGGCACAGCATCACTACCATGAACGCGCTAAAAAAACTGGGCATCAAGTTTTCGGTGGACGACTTCGGCACCGGTTATTCTTCGTTGAGCTATCTGCACCAGTTACCGATCGACGAATTGAAAATCGACCAGTCGTTTGTGCGCAATATTTCGACCTCACCTGAAAATGAAGTCATCGTAGACACCATCATTGTCATGGCACAGCAGCTAAATCTCACAATCGTTGCCGAAGGAATCGAGACCCCGGAAGAACTGAACTATCTGAAATTGAGGCAATGCGATTACTTCCAGGGTTATCATTTTGCGCGGCCGGAACCCTTCGCTCAATTTTATCGTAACCGCAATATCAAGCTGCTTTCAGCGCACGAGTGACAGACTTTCCTCTGCCCTGATTCAGGCTGTCGAACTCTGCTCGAGGAAGGCTGTTTCCTCGTCGCTCAGTTCGCGAATGCCAAGATCCTCCATGATCGCGTAAGCCGCTGGCAATACCAGTAACAGCAAAAAAGTCGAAGAAATCATACCGAACACCACACTCGCCACCAGCGGCACAAGAACCTGGGCCTGCAGACTGGTTTCCGACAACAGTGGCAACATACCGGCGATGGTGGTGATGGAGGTCAGCAAGATGGCCCGGAAGCGATCGCGTACCGCCTGGCCGGCTGCATCATGCAGTACCATTCCTTCAAGGCTGCGGCGTTTGACGAATTCCACCAGCAGGATCGAATCGTTGACCACGACCCCCGCCAACGACACAAAGCCGATCATGCTGGGCATGGTGATATCCAGCCCCATCAGTTTGTGCCCCCAGACCACGCCGATCAGCGCCAGCGGTATGTTCATCAGTACCACCAGCGGTTCGCGGTAATTGCGGAACTGGAAGCTCAGCAGGAAATAGACGCCGAAAATTCCAAGCACGAAACCGGTCAATACCGACATGTTGGTTTCGCGGCTGTTCTTGACCTCGCCTTCCAGGCTGACGTACAT
>Ga0316191_10004318_pt1 | contig 10596 bp, 9 predicted proteins | sample Eddworburr2cm_MG_FD_204928 | JGI IMG/M metagenome (GOLD analysis project Ga0316191, IMG submission 204928) | Coastal sediment microbial communities from Maine, United States - Eddy worm burrow 2 cm | ecosystem: Environmental > Aquatic > Marine > Coastal > Sediment | place: USA: Maine | collected... | reverse complement strand
GCCTACACGCGCCGCGTCTGCGGTCACTACGATCGGTCGCTGCATCAGAGCGGGATGCTCGTGCATGGCTTGCAACAACTCGTCGTCTTTACGATCGGGGTTGGCGAGGTCGAGATCCTGATAAGCCGCCTCGCCAGTGCGAATCAGCTCGCGCGGCTCTACGCCCAGAAGCGCAACAATCCGGGCGAGTTCGGCTACCGACGGGGGGGTCTCGAGGTACCTGACAATTTTCGGAGAGTGTCCATGCTCTTCGAGCAGGGCCAGAGTGGCGCGCGATTTCGAGCAGCGAGGGTTATGATAGATGGTGATGTCCATTGGCTAGTCCGGGCAACGGAAACGCCGGTGGATTGTATTATTGCGTTGCTTGACGCGCCAACCGGGCCCTGCTAGGTTTTATTTTTCTATAGTGTTTTTAATATGATGCGGCACTTTTTGAAGGCATTACTGGTAGTTTCGATAGTGATCCTGCTCGGGGCCTGCGCGGCCGCGCCGGTGCAGGAGATGAGTGATGCGCGGCAGGCGGTCACGGCGGCGGCGGAAGCCGGCGCCAGCCAATACGCGGGCGAATCGCTCAACTCGGCGCAGACTTTGCTGGATAGCGCCGAGAGCAAGCTTGAAGAGCATTTGTTTACCGGGGCCCGCCGCGACGCCGAGGCGGCACGCGCCGAGGCGCTGGAAGCGCTGAGAATCACATTGGAGGCGAAGGGGGAGGCCGCCGAATAGCGTCACGCGGGAGACCGCGCATGGCCGTTTCGCTTACCGGGCAGCTATATGAATAGTCACAGTGCCACGTTCATCGTCTCAGGGCGGGTGCAGGGAGTCTTCTTTCGCGAAAGCACGCGTAAGGAGGCGATGCGGCTTGGGCTTGCGGGGCACGCCCGCAACCTCGCCAACGGTACCGTGGAAGTACTTGCCGTAGGCGAGCCGGAAGCCGTCGAGACCCTCTACTGCTGGCTGCAGTCGGGGCCGCCAATGGCCAGGGTCGATCGGGTAGTACGTGTGCCGGCGGACGTTGCGGCAGCCGACCGGCCGGGTTTTACAACCGGCTGACTAGTGCCGGTACCACTTTCGCCGCAAACGATCGAGAACTTTGTCCGCGTAGTAAGTCTTGGGATAGCTGCCATGATAGCGGGCGAGTGCCATGCGAAAGTTGCCATCCTCCATGTCCAGGTAATGGCGCAGGATCGTACAGCCCATTCGCAGATTGGGCTGAATCTGGGTCAGATTGATGTCGGGCCGGTCGAGCTCCTTTAACCAGAAGCTCATTACCTGCATCAGGCCCTGGGCGCCGACACGGGAAATGGCAAATCGATCGAAATTGCTCTCGATGTCGATAACGGCGAGCACCAGCTCGGGATAGAGCTCGAGGCGGCTCGCCTCCATGTGGGCATGTTTGAGAATTTCCAGCCGTTCCGCCGGGTCCGGCACCTGGCGCTCGAGGCGCGCGGAGTTGAACTGAAGCCACACCTCTGCGTCAAAACGATCGCCGAAACTGGCCGTGTCGGCAACCGCTTCGCCCAGCTTGTCGCGCAGCACCGCATCCTGGGCGGCTGCCTGCGACCAGCACGGTGTTGCGCCCAGCATGCCCGCAAACAGTAAAAGTATTACCGGCAAAGCCCGGGACAGGGGGCTATGTCGCGGGCGCTGTACCCAGCCTGTCGAAGACTTCATCAACAGCAATGTCCTCGTTTTCCTCACTCTGCCGAAATCGGTACTCGAGCTTGCCGGCGTCGAGTCCGCGTTCGCCGAGCACAATGCGATGCGGTATGCCTATCAACTCGGCGTCAGCGAACTTGACCCCAGGCCGCAGATCGCGGTCATCGAGCAGGACCTCAACGCCGCGCTCGCGCAATTCTTCATAGAGTTTAACTGCGGCATCTCTGACACGTTGTGACTTGGTCCAGTTTATTGGCACGAGAACGACCTCAAACGGAGCGATCGGCTGCGGCCACACGATCCCCTTTTCATCATGGTTTTGCTCAACCGCCGCGGCGACGATGCGGCTGACACCGATCCCGTAACAACCCATGTAGGGATGAACCGAACGGCCGTTCTCATCGAGGACCGTACAATCCATGGCGGCACTGTATTTCGTACCCAGCTGGAAAATATGACCAACCTCGATGCCGCGCGCGATCCGCAGTTTCCCCTGTCCGCTGGGGCTGGGGTCGCCCTCGACAACATTGCGCAGATCGGCCGCCACGGGAAGTTCGGCATCCCGTTCCCAGTTGACTCCGGTCAGATGATAATCCGCGCGATTGGCGCCGCATACGAAATCGGCGAGCGCCAGCGCGGAGTGGTCCGCATACACCGGACAGGGGAGGCCCACCGGCCCAATGAAGCCGGGTTCACAGTCGATGGCCGCACGGATCATCTGCGCGTCTGCCATTCGCAACGGCGTCGCGACGCCGTCGAGTTTCTCCGCTTTAAGCGGATTGAGTTCATGATCGCCACGCAGCACCAGCGCGACCACGCCCGTGTCTTCGCCCGCAACCAGCAGGGTCTTGACGCACTGTCCGGCAGGAACCGAAAGAAACGGCCCGAGTTCGGCAATGCTTCTGATACCGGGGGTGGCCACTTCGGCGATTGCCGACCGCGCGGCCGGGCGCGGAATTGGCGGAGGCAGCGCGGCTGCCAGTTCGACGTTGGCCGCATACTCGTCGCCGTCGGAGAACGCGATGGCATCCTCGCCGGAGTCGGCCAGGACATGGAATTCCTCGGAAACGCTTCCGCCAATGGCACCGGTAGCGGCGCTCACCGGTCTGAATTCGAGACCAAGGCGGCTGAAAATACGGATATAGGCGTCACGCATGATCCGATAACCTTCCCGCAGCGATTCTTCGTCGAGGTGGAAGGAATAGGCATCTTTCATCAGGAACTCACGCGCCCGCATGACCCCGAACCGCGGACGGATTTCGTCGCGAAATTTGCTCTGAATCTGGAAATAGTTGACTGGCAGCTGGCGATAGCTCGACAGTTCCCGGCGCACGATATCGGTAATGACTTCCTCGTGGGTCGGACCAAAACAGAATTCGCGCTGGTGACGGTCTTTCATCCGCAGCAGTTCCGGGCCGTACTCGGCCCATCGGCCGGATTCCTGCCACAGCTCGGACGGCTGCACCGCCGGCATCAGCAACTCTAGTGCGCCGGCGCGTTCCATCTCCTCGCGTACGATCCGCTCGACTTTTTTCAGAACTCGCAAACCGAGCGGCATCCAGTTGTAGAGACCCGACGCGAGTCGGCGGATCATCCCCGCGCGAAGCATCAGCTGGTGGCTGACGACTTCCGCATCGGACGGCGTCTCGCGCAGTGTATTCAGTGGAAAAGCAGACAAACGCATGACGGCCCGGACTCCAGTGCGATAGATCGGCGACTAAACCGGCTATTTTAACGGCGCGATCGTTCGCACGTACAGTGCGGCGGAGTCCTGCGGCGTGTCCGGCGACACGAATCCGTGGCAAACTGTGCCATTGTTCCGCGGCAACCGGCGCATTATTCGTGACGACCATAAACAAGAACGGCGTTAATCGGCGCAAAGGCATCTATCTTTTGCCAAACCTTTTTACGACCGCTGCGCTGTTCGCCGGGTTTTACTCGATCGTCGCGGCCATCGACGGCAATATGCATAATTCCGCAATTGCAATTTTTATTGCGATGGTACTCGATGGGCTGGACGGACGAGTTGCGCGACTTACCCATACCGAGAGCGATTTCGGCAAAGAGTACGACAGCCTCTCCGATATGGTGTGTTTCGGTCTTGCGCCGGCCCTGGTGACCTACCAGTGGGGCATCGCGGAACTGAAGGAATACGGCTGGCTGTGGGGCAAGCTCGGCTGGCTCGCAGCTTTCGTATTTGCGGTCTCGGCGGCGCTTCGTCTCGCCCGCTTCAATTCGCGAGCCGACTCGAGCGACAAGCGATTCTTCGAGGGGCTTCCAAGTCCGTCCGCTGCCGGCCTGGTTGCCGCTGTAGTCTGGCTTGCGTCGGACTGGCAGGCGTCCGGGGCGATGGCGCTCGTCATCGCTTTCCTGTTTACGGCAGGCGCCGGTGGCTTGATGGTCAGCAGTTTTCGCTACTACAGTTTCAAGGACATCAACCTGGGCAGAAAAGTACCGTTCGCCTATGTGCTTGCCATTCCCCTGGTCTTTGTTCTGATCAGTTTCGAGCCGCCGGTCGTGTTGTTCCTGATGTTTTTCTCCTATGCGTTGACTGGACCCTTGCTCTGTTTGTACCGCCGAAGGCACCGTGTGCCGCCGCCGAAGGCGGTGAGCGAGCCGGAAGACTGAAATGAGTTCCGCTCGCCAGCGCGCCTACCTCGAGGCGATGGGCATAACGGCATGGGTTGCGCGCAACCAGCCGGTCGCTTCTGGTAACGGTCCGCTGCTCGCCGAGCCCGCGCAGCAGCAGGTGGCTGCGGACTGGACGGCATTGCAGGCGCAGGTAGCCGCCTGCACCCGTTGCGAACTCTGCGAGGGCCGCACCCGGACTGTCTTTGGAGTCGGTGACCCCGAGGCAGACTGGATGATCATCGGAGAGGCGCCAGGGGCCGAGGAAGATCGCCAGGGGGAACCCTTCGTCGGTCGGGCAGGGCAGCTGCTGAACGCCATATTGCGGGCCGTCGGTTTGCGCCGCGAGCAGGTTTTTATCGCCAACATCCTGAAGTGCAGGCCACCGCAGAATCGTGACCCGAAAAGTGAAGAAGTCGAGCGCTGCATGCCTTACCTGCACCGCCAGGTGGAGCTGGTCCGGCCAAAATTGATTGTGGCGCTGGGCCGGGTTGCAGCGCAGAATCTTCTGGATAGCACCGAGGCGATCGGGCGCCTGCGCGGTCGGGTGCATGCTTTCGGCCCGGCTGCGATTCCGGTGATCGTCACCTATCATCCCGCCTACTTGCTGAGGAGCCCGCTGGAGAAGCGCAAGGTCTGGCAGGACTTGCAGATGGCGGTATCCGTTGCGGAGGCGGCGGAATGAGCGCGGTACGCAGCCCGGAGGCCTATTTGTTGCGCGACATGACCGCCGCGGACATAGGCGAAGTCGCCGCGGTGGAAGCGCGGAGCTACCAGTTCCCCTGGACGGAGGGCATTTTCCGGGATTGTCTGCGTGTCGGGTATTGTTGCCGGGTTTTGTGCCACGGTGCGGAGGCGATCGGTTATTGCATCGTTTCGTTCGGTGCGAGTGAGGCGCATCTGCTCAATTTATGCATCCGTCCCGATCGGCATGGGATGGGCCTCGGGCGTTACCTGTTGTCACATGCGCTGACACAAGCCAGGGAGGCGGGCGTCAAAACGATGTTTCTCGAGGTGCGCCCGTCCAATCAGATCGCCCTGGAGCTGTATCGTTCTGCGGGTTTTGTCGAGGTCGGTCATCGGCGCGCCTACTACCGCAGCGAAAAGGGCCGCGAGGACGCGCTGGTGCTAGCGCTCGAACTCGCCATCTGACCCGAAGACAGGGCAGGTCCGCGGCCACTGCTGCAAACGCAAATCAGTTAGAATGCGTTCCTTTTGTGCGCTGAGCCATGACCCAGACAAGCGACGAAATCGGCAGGCGGCGAACGTTTGCGATTATTTCTCATCCGGATGCCGGCAAGACGACGCTGACCGAGAAGCTCCTGCTGTTCGGCGGTGCCATCCAGCTGGCCGGGGCGGTGAAAGGGCGCAAGGCGGCGCGCCATGCGACCTCTGACTGGATGGCCCTCGAGCAACAGCGTGGCATTTCGGTAACGTCTTCCGTGATGCAGTTCCCTTATGCGGAAAGGATCATCAATCTGCTCGACACCCCCGGGCATGAAGACTTCTCCGAGGACACTTACAGAACGCTTACCGCGGTGGATTCGGCGTTGATGGTGATCGATTGCGCGAAAGGCGTAGAAGCGCGCACGATCAAGCTGATGGAAGTCTGCCGTCTGCGCGACACGCCGATCATGAGCTTTGTCAATAAGCTCGATCGTGAGGGGCGCGAACCGCTTGAACTTCTCGATGAAATCGAAGCAGTGCTGGGGATTAGCTGTGCTCCGGTCACCTGGCCGATCGGGATGGGACGTGGACTTGCGGGTATCTACCATTTTTACGAAGACGCGATCTACGTCTACGAAGCCGGCGAGGGAGGGCGGGTCGGCCACGACAAAACGATCGCCAGGCTCGATTCCGAACTGGCTCGCGAGGTGCTCGGAAGCCGGGCGGATGAACTGACCGAGGAGATCGAACTGGTCCGCGGAGCGTGTCCGGAGTTCGATCGCGAGGCTTATCTCGCTGCGCGGCAGACGCCGGTGTTTTTCGGATCGGCGTTGAATGTTTTCGGTATCAGGCCGCTACTCGACTTCTTTGCTGAGCATGCGCCGGCGCCGCAACCGCGCGAGGCATCGTCGCGCACTGTCGCGGCGACAGAGGAAAACCTGTCCGGTTTCGTTTTCAAAATCCAGGCCAATATGGACCCGGCGCACCGCGACCGGATCGCCTTCATGCGCCTTTGCTCCGGCCAGTACCGACGCAATATGAAGCTGCGCCATGTGCGGCTTGGCCGCGATGTCCGTATTGCCGACGCGGTAACTTTTCTCGCGGCGGACCGGCAGCGTGCCGAGGAAGCTTATGCCGGAGACATAATCGGTTTGCACAATCACGGCACGATCAATATCGGTGACACTTTTACCGAGGGCGAGGACCTGACGTTCAAAGGAATACCGGATTTTGCGCCGGAGCTTTTCCGCCGCGCGGTGCTGCGCGATCCGATGCGAATGAAGGCCCTGAGCAAAGGACTCGATCAGCTTTGCGAAGAGGGCGCCACCCAGTTGTTCCGGCCGATAATGAACAACGATCTGATTCTCGGTGCGATCGGTCCTCTGCAGTTTGATGTCGTGGCGCACCGGCTAAAGGCCGAATACGGCGTCGACTGCGGTTTCGAAAGCGTGTCCGTCGCGACAGCACGCTGGGTGCACGCGGAGGATAAGAAGACGATCGAAGACTTGCGCCGACGCTCGCCGGAAAATCTCGCGCTGGATCACACCGGCGCATTAGTCTACATTGCGCCTACCCGGGTCAACCTCAGCCTTACCCTGGAGCGCTGGCCGGATGTGCGCTTCGAGGAGACGCGCGAGCATGCAGCGCGCTGATGTGGCGCGGAGGACCAACGCATCCTGAACCGAGCGGCAGACGTATCTTTGCCGATTGCCGGATGCTGGGCCGAATGTCGCGTGAAATGCGGTTCGCTGCTTGATGCCCGGCGCTGGAGAGCGGCGCCCCGGAAGTCGGATCTGGCGCATACCTGCCGGATCACTTGCAAGGAATAGCCAATGCGCAAAATTTTCTTCCGCCGCGAGGTCCTGTCCTGGGCCTTGTACGATTGGGCCAACTCTGCTTTCGCCACGACGGTGATGGCCGGTTTCTTCCCGGTATTTTTTAGCGCGATCAGTCAGGACATCAGCGCGGAACGGTCGCAGTTCTGGTTTAACATCACGCTGGCGGGTTCGAGTCTGCTGGTGGCTATCGTTGCACCGCTTCTTGGCGCGATCTCCGATCGCGGTGGCAGCCGCAAGAAATTTCTCGTGACCTTCGCCGCGATCGGCATCCTGATGACCGCCGCTCTGGCCTGGGTTCACGCCGGGCAATGGTGGGTCGGGTTGCTGCTTTACGGGCTAGGCACCATCGGGTTTTCCGGCGCCAATATTTTCTATGATTCGATGCTGGTAGATGTGGCCAAACGAGACGAGTTCGATCTCGTCTCGGCTTTCGGCTACGGTGCCGGCTATGTCGGTGGCGGTTTGCTGTTCGCGGTTAACGTGTTGATGGCGCAGAAACCGGAGTTGTTTGGTTTGAGCGGCTCGATTGCAGCGGTCAAAGCCTCGTTTGTGACTGTCGCGCTGTGGTGGGCATTATTTACGATCCCGTTGCTGAAATATGTCAGGGAAACGCCTACCGCCGATGCGGCACCGCCAATGCGCGCCGTGCGCGAGGGGATACGCCAGTTGCTGGACACCGCGCGGGAGATTCGCAATCTGCGCGTACTGCTGCTTTTTCTGGTCGGATACTGGCTATATATCGATGGCGTCAATACCGTCATCAAAACCGCGGTGTTTTTTGGCGACCGGGTTCTGAACCTGCCGCAGGCATCGCTGGTCACCGCGTTGCTCGTTACCCAGTTCGTCGCATTCCCGGCGGCGCTGGCGTTTGGTTGGCTTGGTACCCGCATTGGAGCGAAGCGCGCGATCCTGATCGGACTCGCCGTTTATATCGCCGCGCTTGTTTATGCCTGGAAGTGGCTCTCCGATGCGGGGGATTTCTACAACCTCGCCATAGCGATCGGCCTGGTACAGGGTGGTGTGCAAAGCCTTTCGAGATCGTTATACGCGCGCCTGATACCGCCCAGCAAAACCGCTGAGTTTTTCGGGTTTTTCAATATGGTCGGCAAGTTTGCGGCAATAATCGGGCCAACGCTGATGGCGCTTACTCCAATCGTTATTGTCGGCGCGACCGAGCGTGACAGCATCATGGCAGTGTCGATCCTGTTTCTTGCTGGCGGCGCATTGCTCTGGCGCGTCAATGTCGAAGCGGGGGAGGCGGCTGCGAAGCTTCTCGACGACGGTGGCGCGGAGGCCTGAATTGTCTTACCCGGCTGCGCAGGCGGGGCAGCATTCGGTTCGGGTCGGTACTGCCGTAGCGTAGCGCGACATAGCAGTCGGTGATCTCGCGGATCGATGTGGCCAGATCGGGGCGCTCGCGAATTGCGCGTGCCGCGAAATCCACCGGACCCTCGGATGGAGCGCGGCGGATTCCTATGCGCTGCAGCCGCTCGCAAAAGCGTCGATACAGATCGACTGCGGCATCCGGACGCCGCGGCCCTCCGGTTTGATTCAGCCAGAACGCGAGCAGTCCGACTGTTCCGAGCGCACCTGCCAGCAGCGCGACGATATATGCGGTGCTGTCCGGCCGGGCAAATCCCAGCCAGTGGAGCACCGCGAACTGTTGCGGTTGGCCGTAGTTGATGACCCAGCGATTCCAGCTGGTATTGGCGGCATCCCAGTAGAGTCGCAGCCGACGCAGGAACTGCGAGTCACCGCTGCGGTCGCGGCCGCCGAAGTCGATTGATTCCTCGATGCCCGATCGGATCCGGCCCGGCGCCACGGTTGCTGTCGGGTCGACCCTGACCCAGCCCTGGTTATCGAGCCATATTTCGGTCCATGCGTGCGCATCGGCCTGGCGCACCATGTAATAGTCGCCCACCGGGTTCAGTTCCCCGCCCTGGTAGCCGGTCACGATACGCGCCGGGATGCCTGCGGCACGGGCCAGTGTCGCGAGCGCCGAAGCGTAGTATTCGCAAAATCCTTCGCGGGTTTCGAACAGAAAGTCGTCCACCGGGTTGCGCGGGTCGACGGCGGCAGGGTCCAGTGTGTAGATGAACTCCTGGTTGGCAAAAAATGCCAGCACCGCCGCGACGAAAGCGCCATCGCCGTCAACGCTTGCACTGATTCGTTGTGCCAGTGCCATGCTGCGCGGATTGGCGTTGCCTGGCAGATTCGTATTGAGTTGCCTGATTTGCGCCGTGATCGGCAGCGCTTCGCGTGCTCCGACGTCGGAGCTTGCGCGATAGACGTAGTGGCTGTTCACCGGTCCGCTGGCGCGGCGCAGTTGCAGTTGCCGGAACAGAACCGCGTCACGCGGCCATGCGGTTGGTAAGTCAAGCACGAACAGCCAGTCGCGACCGTGCGGTTCCAGCACGATTTCGTAATCGGTCCTTGATCCGCTTTTTTCAATTGCGCCGGCCTGTGCCCGCCAACTGTGTCGCGTGGCCTGTCGCCATGTGCGGCCGTCGAACTCCTCGAGTACCAGCGCGCGCCAGTACCGCAACGGCGCTGGGGGCGGGTCAGATTCGAAACGCGCGCGGAAAGCAGTTTCCTCGGACAACACCAGCTTGCTGAGGTCGCCGGGACGCATCTCCTCGCTGAGACCACTTACGCCAGTCGAACCCTGCCGCGGCAATGTCCAGAATGCGCCGGGCAACCGCGGGAACAAGATGAACAGCACAATGGCCAGAGGCGCGGCCAGCAGCAGCAACCGCCCGCTGTGACCGAGGACAGCCCGTGCCGCAAGCGGAGGACCATCGCGACCGGCCTGCATCATCGCGGCAAACAGCAATAACAGCGTCGCCACCAGGTAGACAAGCGACCAGCCAGACTGTGTGCGAAGAAATGCCGCAAGCGGCAGGAACGTCGCAAACATCAGCAACATCATGTAGTCGCGCCGCCGCGCTGTTTCCAGCAGTTTCAGAAACAACATTACGGCAAGCAGACTCGTTCCGGGGTTGAGCCCGTTGAGCTGGCCGCGAAACGCCATGAAAACACCGCCAAAACCGGCGAGCGCCAGAACCAGACGGGTAAGACGGGATGGCAGCGGACTGCCACGCCACGCCGCGTGGATGCGCCACACGGCGATAGCAAAACCGCTAAGCGGTATCCAGACAGGCAAGTACGCGAGGTGGGGAAGCAATGCGAATACCAGCGCGATGACCAGCCAGGCGAGTTTCGTCACCTCCTCGTGCCGTTTTGTCCTGGCCGGGGACAGCACCGCCGCGATGCTCATCACGGTAACAGCGCCAGTGCCTGCAAGCAG
>Ga0316191_10004317_pt1 | contig 10597 bp, 6 predicted proteins | sample Eddworburr2cm_MG_FD_204928 | JGI IMG/M metagenome (GOLD analysis project Ga0316191, IMG submission 204928) | Coastal sediment microbial communities from Maine, United States - Eddy worm burrow 2 cm | ecosystem: Environmental > Aquatic > Marine > Coastal > Sediment | place: USA: Maine | collected... | reverse complement strand
TGCGCTGGCTGAACCGCAACCCGCTGGTCGAATTTCAAGGCATCGACAAAGTGTTCACCCCGGCCCAGATCGGAGAAAATCCCCGTTTTATGGCCGTGCTGCCCGCACGCAAAGTCGATATTTCCGGCCGCATTGCCCTGCACTTCGGAAAAGGCACCGTAACTGCCGGGCCGGGTGATGTCATGGATCTTTTTCACGGCGCCGAGTTATCCCGGGGCGGGATGACCATTTTCGGCCTGCCGAGCCGGAACCGCAACCAGGTATCAAATATTGTACTCTCGGTTGAAAAATTTCCCAATCAATTCAGCGTCCGCGAAGCGGTCGACATGGTGATCACCGAATACGGCGTTGCCAGCCTGAGTGGTCGCACGGTGAGGGAGCGCGCCCAGGCCTTGATCGAGATCGCCCATCCGGATGATCGCGCCAGCCTGATGGAACAGGCCAAAGAAGCAAAAATTCTCTACCCGGATCAAATTTTCTTAAAGGAATCCGCCCATCTTTATCCGGCGGAGATAAACCTGCAAACCACATTTAAAGGCGATGTAAAGGTTAGGTTCCGGGCCATCAAGCCATCCGACGAAGAAGAAATGCGACGTCTGTTTTACCGGTTTTCCGATCAGTCCGTTTACTACCGGTATTTTGCGCCCATAAAAACCATGCCCCATTCCAAAATGCAGGGTTACGTCAATGTTGATTTCAGCCGGGTGATGTCCATCGTCGGTGTGGTGGGAGAGCCCGGTCAGGGACACATACTGGCAGAAGCAAGATTTATCCGTGATGAAAAAGCCCCCTCCGCTGATGTGGCCTTTGTGGTGGACGAAGAGTACCAGGGCATCGGTATTGCAGCCTATTTGTACAAACTGCTGATCCGGCTGGCCAAGGATCGAGGCATCCAGTATCTGACAGCCGATGTGCTGGCAACCAACAAGGGCATGATGAAAGTTTTTGAGAAAGAAGGGGCACCGGTGACAGCCAGGCTGGATTACGGCGTGTACCACTTAACAATTCCGCTTCATAATTAGAGCGGTTGTCATAAACGACAAGAATTTTCAAGCGCTACACAGATGCACCTTTGTTTGTTAGTAACTCGGTTCTAACGGAACTTATTTATGACAACCGGTATAATCCTTGAAAAACTTGACCATCAGGGCCCTGATTGAGATAAGGTGACCGTATGCAGAGCAAAGCAGATAGTGAAAAATTAACCCGGCCAAGGCAGGCGCTATTACGCCAGGTCCAGGTAAGCATTCCGTTTACAATGCTTTACGATAACTATTTAGACCGCTTTCTTGGATACGAACTGAACCCTGAAATAGGCATCGATGCTAAGGCCCTGGAGCGCTTCGATTTTTCGGATTATCAGCGTATTGCTGAAAAACTGCATGCTCACCATCTTTCAATCACCCTGCACGGACCCTTCATTGACCTGTCGGCCGGCTCCACCGACCCCGCGGTAAAGGCCGTCACCCGCAGTCGTTTTGAACAGCTGCTAAAACTGGTACCCGTCTTCAGGCCCGGGGCAGTTGTCTGCCATGCCGGCTATGATTGGAAGCGATACGGGTACTTCAGGGAAGAATGGATTGAGAACAGTCTGGACACCTGGTCATGGCTGGCCGTCAGCCTGGTTGAGCAGGGATCCAGATTGATGCTGGAAAATGTATATGAAAACGACCCCCGGGATATTCGCGACATTCTCGAAGGCCTTAAAAGCCAGCACATCGGTTTTTGCCTGGATGCCGGTCACCTTTTCGCTTTCGGCCAGAGCGAACTGAAACCATGGCTGGAAGGCTTGGGTTCATACATCGGACAGCTGCATCTGCATGACAATCACGGCCGCAACGATGAACATCTGCCCATGGGACACGGCCAAATCGATTTTAAGCTGCTGTTCGCCTATCTGATTTCAAACGATCTTCCCCGGCCGATCATTACCCTCGAGCCGCACCAGGAAGAAGACCTCTGGCCAAGTTTGGACTACCTTGCAACAGTGTGGCCATGGTAACTATTGTTGTGTCCACCAAATACATTAATAAAATCGAACAGACTATCCAACAATTTCTGCCTTTTTCCACAACGCATTAGAATCTGCATGCCAAAATTACACGTTGCGCCATAATTTTAGAAAAAAATAGGGTATCTGCGATAAAAAAGTGGGGGCCGGCATGCTTGTGCCGTTGGGGAACATGTGAATCGGTGCGACTTATATATAGCTATAAAAACAGATAGTTAAATATTTTTGAAATTTCAGAAAATAATAATAACGGATAAAAATTATCACAACGGGTTAAAAAACCCCTGAACCAGCCGCAAAATATTGAAAAAAACAGGCAAGAATGGCAGCTTCTCATTAAAGCATGCCGTAAAACTGCCGATATAAACCTTGTGTCATCATATATCTTTTCATCAACCTCTTATCTTCAGGAAAGCCATGACGGAAATTCTTCAGGAAGAAAAAAAATCGGCTAAAATATCGGCTGACGTACCCCTTGAAGCCAAAACGATGGTCATCACCCAGACCAAAGGCAAGGAGACGGTCATCGGACCGCGTCTGGTCTGCACATCAGCTTCCGGTACAAGCAAGATCATCCCTCTCAAGCAGGCAAAACTTGTCATCGGGCGATCTGTGGAAGCGGATCTTAATCTTCAAGATCCACTGGTATCGCGCAAGCATGGTGTGATTGAAAAGCGGGACAATGATTATCTTGTCAGAAATGTCAGTACGACCAATCCGCTGTTATTAAACGAAGTTGCCATCGCCGAAAAGCGTCTTTACACAGGCGACCAGATCAAAATCGGAAACACTATCCTGGCCTTTATATCCGATCGGTCCGAAGATAGCCGCCAGGTTGAAATTAACGCCGGAGCCCAGGAAGCAAAATCAGGGTGGGGATTTTGGCTTTCAATTTTTCTACTGCTTATTTTCACCGGTTATTTCGGCTATTTTAAAGCTTATACGCCCTTAAAAGTCAAATGGGCCCTAAAATCAGTTGCCAAGCAGATAAACGCCCAAAACTATGATTTGGCCCAGAATACCCTTGAAAAGCTTTTAATGTCAGATCTTCCACCGGATTCCACCCATCAGGTGATGGAACGATTAGCCGAAACCGCGCTGGCCATTACCGAGCACAAAGATAAAACCGAAGGCCTTGAACCTGTTATGGCCTACTTAAAGTCCTACCTGTCAGAATACGGGGCCGGAAAAGAAGCCGAAGTCCTGTGGGACCGGCTGGACTATTACCGGTTAACCCTGGGACACCGCCTGGAATCGACCAACAAACCCCAGCAGGCAGTCAGACAATATTCAGCCATCAAAGAGGACAGCATTTATTATGAAGAAGCGCACAAGGCCATCAGAAGAATTTGGCTCGCTCACCAGCAGCATTCCCGCCAGGACCAGACCCTGGTGCAGCTTCTGAAAGAGGCCGATGCCCATTTCCAGGCCCAGCAGTATCTCAAGCCGGTGAATCAAAATGCATTTGTCCTCTACCAGGCTGTTCTGACCCTGGAACCCGGGCACAAGCTGGCACTCGACCGCATTGACCAGATGAAGGGTTTTTACCACGACAACGGTGAAAAATATTTCTCCCAAAAAAAATGGGCCAAGGCACTTTCATATTTTGAACGCTACTATCTGATTGATACGGACAACAGGCAGGTAAATGATAAAGTTAAGATTTGCCGTGAGAAAGTGTCCGATGCCCGGACCCTGGTCAGCAAATCCAAAAGTTCGTTAAAGAAGAAGTCCCGACGCAAAAGCAAAGAAGAGCGCAGGCAGGAGCAGGCCGAGAAAAAAGAAGAGATCAAGCGCCTGCTAGAAGAATCGGGGGCTGAAAGTTCCTGGATTATGAAATATCTATTCGAAGAGGAAACTGACAAGACCAATTCCGATAAGCCCTGGTGATCCAGATTTAACTCGGATTCTATCAATTATATTCGTACCGCAAAGGGAAAAGATGAAACACCTGATAGTGACCTTATCACTAGTCTTCTTTATTGTTTTTGGCAGTGTCTCCTGTGCCCTTCGAGTCCTGGAAAAAGCGCCCACCCCCACGGTCCTTGAAGAAGAAAAACTGCCCTACAAGGTGGCCATTCTGCCCTTTGCAAATAAAACCGCCAACCCGGAAGCGGGTATAATTGTACGCAAAATGTTCTATAATTTTTTCAGCTCGCTGAACTATAAGGATTTGGAACCCTATGCTACGGACGAGAACCTGAAGGCCAATCAGCTGTACGCCGACGTTACCGGCGGCAAAACAGTCTCTCCTCAGAAATTGGGGAAATTGCTCGGAGTCGATGCCGTCATTTACGGTGACGTCATCAGCCTGGGCAAAATATACGCACTGGTCTATTCCGACAGTCAGGCCGGACTGAAAGCCAAGATGGTGCGTTGCTCAGACGCTAAACCAATTTGGGAATTGGAGCACACCATCCATATCGAAGAAGGAGAGGTTCCGCTGAGCCCTATCGGGTTGGCGGCAGCCGTCTTCAAAACAGCTCTCAGCCATAGGCAGGCGACGCATCTTAAAGCTGCTTCCGAGCTGTGCATGCAAATGATTGCCACCATGCCCAACCCGCCCGGCGTAAGTGAGCCGCCGCCAAAAATTCAGGTCCTGGTGCATAACGGTGCCGGCAAGCTTCTTCAACCGGGAGATACGATCAAGGTCGCTATGATCGGGGAAAAGAACCTGATCGCCAGCTGGAGTATCCCCCCCCTGATCGACAACCTCCCCATGAAGGAAAAGCAGCCCGGTGTATACATCGGTGCCTATCGCATCAAAGCCCGGGATCGATTGGCCCACGGACGAATGGTGGGGATTCTCAGGACCAAGAAGGGTATCGGCAGTCAGTGGATGGATACCCTGGGCCCGATAATAGTCGGCAAGCCGACCGTGCTGCCACCGATGATTGATAAGGATGTTGTGTTGGGTATTGATAAAAGTCCTTATCTGGTTACCGGCGCCCTACTGGTCAAATCCGGTGCCAAACTCACTATGAACGCGGGCACGGTGATCTGGTTTCGCAGCCTGGGCCTGATTGTCAAAGGACAGCTGGAAATTCTTGGTACCCGGGACGATCCCGTTCGTTTGTCCAGCATGGGGGCGTCCAACTGGAAGGGAATTTTCCTGGACAGCAGTCGTGACGGCAATCAAATCAGCTACTGTACTATCTCGGATGCCGAGTATGGTTTCAGAGCTTCAAAGTCGAATTTCTCCATCCAAAATTGCCAATTCCAGGACAATGTCTGGGGCATCGTGATGGAGGAAAGCCGCGGAGAAATCTCCGGCAGCCTCATCCGAACTTCTGTAAAATCAGGAATTGCTGCCCGCAAAGCGCAACTTCTGGTAAAAGACTCGGTTATCACCGAGAACAGCTCCGGAGGGTTTCTACTGGAGGACAGCAAAGCCAAAATAAAGCAAAATAATATTTTAAATAACGGGGGCTGGGAAATTAAAGTGCTGGACAACAAAGGCAGGGTGAAGGCAGCCAAAAACTGGTGGGGCGACAAGGACCCGGCTAAAAAAGAAATTATCGGACCCGTGGCATTTCAACCGGCCTTGAAATCCCCGATAGAGTTCAGTGTCATCGAGTTCTAGGAATCACGAATGAATAATATGGGTTTGAGGTCAGGTTTCGGGTGTCAGCAATGCTATAATTGAGGAATCACGAATTTAGGAATTTAGGTATTTTGGGCAATCAGCCAACTAAATTCACAGACCCAAGAATTCCTCAATTCCTCAATCATTGAATTCCTGACGCCTGACACCTTCAGATTCTAACAACATGTTGTCAGATAAAAAGGCGCTAAGCGTCTATATCAATCGACATCCCCTGCAGCTGCTTTTCCAACCATGCCTCCAGGTCTTCCAGCACCCTCTCTTTTTGTTCTTGCGGTGCATTATAAATCTCATGGTACAGGCCGTCATAAACGTGCAGCACCTTGTCATCGAGGGTCAATTTTTTAAAATAATGCTTCGAAGAATGGGCATCCACCAGATAATCCTCACCGGCCACCTGCATTAATACGGGCACGTTCAAGGTGGATGCCTGTTGGTTCACGGATTCAATGGCCGCCATTAACTCTGTGAAAAAGCGAGCGCTGATGCGGTCATGGACCAGCGGATCGTTTTCATATGCGCTGACAACCGCCCGGTCACGACTGATTTTGGCGGCGTCAAGTCCACTGCTCATCGTCATGCCCGGCCATACATAGGACATAAATGATCCTAAAATCTTTTTAACCGGGGGGACTTCAATCGCCATCCCCAGACACGGAGATGAGGCCACCAGCCCGTCAATAAAATCGGGATAGCATTGCGCAAAATTCAGGGCAATTAATCCACCCATGCTGTGACCCAGCAGAAAACACGGCATTTGGGCCGGCATATCTTTTTTTACCAATTCAACCGTTTGGCGCAGATCGGTAAGATATTGTACAAAATTCAGGACGTGCCCGCGCCGGCCGCCACTCTGGCCGTGTCCCCGGTGATCAGGCACCCAGACACTGATGCCTTTTGGAAGCACACGTTCAATGACATTACCGTACCGGCCGGAGTGTTCCCCCAGACCATGGGCGATAACCATGCGGGCCCGTTCCGATTCCGCCTGGTATTGTCGATAAAAAATCGTGACTCCGTCGGAGCTTGCAAACTCGCCAGTTGATTCGGGTAATGCTGCCATACGTCACCTCCAAAAATCCTGTAGGCGTATTGGCGTAATGATGATTGTGGATTTTGGATCTCGGATTTTGGATTGAAATAACAAACCTGAATATTCGGACCCTGTATCCATTTTCAAATCCCAAATCCGAAATCCGAAATTAGGGGAGATCCCATTTACTCCATCTGCTCGAATTTTTTTTGAAAGGCCGTCGCATTTTTTTTATCACCGAGCGACTGGTAACAATGGGCGGCGAAGCGGACGGCGTCTTTGACATCCTGAAATTCAAGAAAATAGGACAGCGCGCGATCCCATTGCTCCAAATTCATGCGGCTGACGCCCATACAAAGGTTAATTCTGACATCATCGGGGAAATGGGTCAAGCCCTGTGACAGAATTTCGCTGGCTTCCCGGTTTGCCCCCCTTTTCTGAAATAAAATGCCCAGCCCCAGATAGGCTTCGGCATTGGGGCCGTATTTTATAGCGTGATGATACAAATTTGCGGCTATCCTATCTTTATTTTCTATCTCCTCGATACGCGAATAATCTCCATAATCGAAGGTCATCGCCAGGCGTGAATAGAAGCTTGAATGCTGCGGGTAAAGGTCTTCATTGCCAATTAAATCTATCGCTTCAACGAATCGGGGCAAATTTTTATAAAAATAGCTACGTAGTTTTTGTCCGAACGCCAGTATGAGTTCCGGGGTTAAATCCGGATCGGTTTCAAAATACATGATGTCTTCAATAGGTTTTAACCAGACATCCTCGGTGTGCTTTAGCCGATGCTTAAAATCCTCATAAAGCTGGGTCCCGGGGAATATGTCCAGGATATAGAAAACCGTGCTCAACGGTTTGATTCGGCCGATCAGGTCGATGGTCTCCTGAATAGTCTGCCAGTTCTCTTCAGGGCAGCCGTAGATGAAATAGGCCCGGGCCATGATCCCGTAACGCTGGGTCAGGGTAAAGGCATTTAGAATGTTGTCGGTGGTGATTTTTTTTTGCAAAAAATTTCTTATCTTTTCCGATCCACTTTCAACGCCGTAGCTGATCTGGACACAACCGGCCTTGCGCATCCAGTAGAGGATTTCTTCGTTGATGTAATCTACGCGGGATATGGCGTTCCAGGTGATTTCCAGTTTTTTCTCAATGATTTTTTTACAGACTTCAATTGCCCGTTTTTTATTTACCGTGAAGGTGTCATCTGAGAAATAGAAAAAGCGGGTCCCCTTTTGATATAAACGCTGAATCTGCTCAACGAAATAGTCGGCCGAATGAAACCTGACATGGCGCCCCCAGAACCGGGGAGATCCGCAAAAATTGCAGTCCCCTAAGCAGCCGCGCGTCAGGGATAGATGCTGGTAGGCAAAATACCGTGCCGGATCAGGCAAATCGTCAAGGGCGGTGATGGGGCAAACATCAGCGGTCCGGATCGCCCGGCCGTCTTTTCTGAAGGCCAGACCGTCCAGGGATTCGATCGCTACAGGGTGACCCGATTCAAAATGCTTTACCAGATTTAAAAAGGTGTGCTCGCCTTCTCCGATCACGACAAAATCAACTTCACTAAAATGGGTAAGAAAATGCTCCCACAGGAATGTTGCGCCAACGCCGCCGAACACAATGGTTACCCGGGGATTAATTTGTTTGGCTATCCGGGCTATTTCTAATCCACCCCACCGATTGCCATGCAGGATGGAAAAGCCGATAACATCCGGATTTTTTTCCACCAAGATTTTCTTGATTTTCTCAGGGGTGGCATTGATGTCATGCCAGTTTAGAATTTCCACGTCATAGTTGTTAGCCTTTAAAACGGCCGCCACATAATAAACCCCCAGCGGCACGGCACCCACATCTGCAGTGGTTAACACCCGAGCTTCGAGAAAATAAGGATATATCAATAATATTTTCATACGCGATCCCGATCGGTCAAGGCGGATGCCCCCGTTGGGGTCAAAGCCGGGGGTAGCGAAACAGATAACAATGGGGCAAGCTTTGACATTTGAACGGCTTTCTGTCAAGGATTCTGATGCCAAGATGAGGGGGAAAGCTAAATTTTTACTGTTATTTCAGAGTTCGGAAGGATTTAGATCTAAAGTGAATTGATAGGTGCAAATAACAATCTTAAGGCGGATATAATCAGCGTTGAGATCTCAGCAGGCAATCTATACAAAATTTTCAGAAGGTATAATTTCCAATTCCTGGATTCTTGAAAGCAGGGTCTTATAACTGATTTTTAATATTTTGCAGGCTTTACTGCGGTTCCAGCCCGTTTCACCCAATACGTATGAGATTACATCTTTCTCGACCTGCCCCGATACTTGCTTTTTAATTTTTTTGAGAGAAAAGTCCGTGAGGTCTATCCGGTGTCCGTTTAATCCAAAACCGTTTCTAATATTTGGCAAAATATCATTGTGTCTGCTAACATTGGGAAGGTTGATAATTTTTTCGATGCTTTCTTCCTCTTCACCAAAAACCATTATTCTTTTTAGCACATTTTGCAACTCACGCACGTTTCCTGGCCAGTGATACATACTGAGCTTATCAATAGTCTCATTGCTTAAGGGCGGCGGCTGGTGGGTTGTAAATTGTGATGCGTATTTTTTTGCATAATATGAAATTAAAGGCGGTATATCTTCCGGTCTTTTGCGCAGTGGATCAATGTGAATTTTCACCGTACATATTCTGTAATACAAGTCTGCTCGAAATTTTCCAGTCCTAAGATCCTCCACCAGTTCACGGTTGGTGGCTGTTATTACCCAGGCATTGCTTTTCACCAATCTTTCAGAGCCCAGGGGAGCAAATTCACCATCTTGCAGCGCATGCAGCAGCTTGGATTGAAGTGCAAGGGACATATCGCCGATTTCATCCAGGAATAATACACCTTCTTTGGCCTGCTCAAATTTTCCCCGCATTTTGCGCACCGCTCCTGTAAAAGCACCCTGATCATAGCCAAACATTTCGCTTTCCAGCAGTGTGTCCGGCAAAGCGGCGCAGTTTACTTTGATAAAAGGTCCTCTTTTTGTGCAGGATTGTTGATGCAGCAGCTTAACAACCAGTTCTTTTCCAACACCGGTTTCCCCGTAGACCACAGTGTTTAGGCATGCGTCCCCAACCCGGTTAATTAACTGCCGAACGCGCTTAATATTTTGGCTTTCGCCGATTAGCTCTGTTTCCATATGAATATTTTTGTTTGAAAAAATGAGGACAGCGGCCATTTACAAAGGTTTAAGGTCCATAGCTTCTATCGGCATTTCTATTTTAATTCTTAAGTCTAATTTGAAATGAAATTTGAATGCTATCAGGGGGGAGGGTCAAGGAAGCGTTATGCATTTCATCGCATTTTTCGTCTATCAGCGATCCCATTGCGCCTATCGTTTGCAATGAACGTATTAATTTTACGCCTGTCTTTTGAGCCCTTTCTTTTTTCCGTTATGATTATTTTGGCGAAAGGCTCCGAGGCTGGCCCCCTCGTTATTACCACCTGCCGTTTCTCATCACTACTTTCCATTCCTGATCTTCTATCCATTTCCATTGTCAATATTGTCTAACTCGATAATGTGACGCTGAGAGGTTAACGATGCAGTACGAATAGGGGCGGATAATATATCCGCCCCATTGCAAAAGAAGACCTGACCAATATTTAATTTGCAATTTTAAGAAGGATTAATGACGAAAGCATAAAATGGTCAATGAATGATTGATCAGGCAAATTTATTGAACAGCAAGAGACATGCCACACCCCCATAAATAGATAATCCATTATAAATTCGACAAGATAGAGGAGAAAGAAAGAAAAATTAGCCAGAAAAATATGAAAAAAAATTACTAAAACTGTGACAAAATTTTCATAGTATTAAATTATATGGGACAAATCTGAAAGATGAACCTTAACCAACCATTCTTAATAAAGGTGTAAAATTGTTTTTCTTGAATAAATCCCTTA
>Ga0316191_10004316_pt1 | contig 10597 bp, 8 predicted proteins | sample Eddworburr2cm_MG_FD_204928 | JGI IMG/M metagenome (GOLD analysis project Ga0316191, IMG submission 204928) | Coastal sediment microbial communities from Maine, United States - Eddy worm burrow 2 cm | ecosystem: Environmental > Aquatic > Marine > Coastal > Sediment | place: USA: Maine | collected... | reverse complement strand
ACTGCGCAAGTTGTTCGAAACCGGCTCCATCGCCATGCAGGAATCCGTTAGCTACCTGCATGCCGCCGTGTTCATGCTGGCTGCAGCCTACACGCTAAAACAGGATGGTCATGTACGCGTCGATATCTTCTATCAAAAATTTTCGCCGCGTACACGCGCATGGGTAGACCTGCTGGGTACCCTGTTGCTGCTGTTTCCGGTGTGCCTGTACATGCTTTTTTCCAGCCTCGAATACGTTGCTGCCTCCTGGTCAATACTGGAAGGCTCGCGTGAAGCCGATGGACTGGACGGGGTATTCCTGCTGAAAACTGCCATTCCCGTGATGGCCGTGCTGCTGCTGTTACAGGGTTGCTCCATCGTGCTTCACAAACTGCTGCTGCTTGCCGGTCATACCGAACCCGTAACACCGGTTAACGCGCTGGACCAGCAAGACCAGTCATGACAGAAGTCATTCCTTTACTGCTGTTTCTCGCAGTTTGCCTGGTATTGATGCTCGGCTACCCGGTGGCGTTTTCGCTCGCCGGCACTGCACTGGCCTTTGCTTTCGCCGGAGATCTCAGCGGTTATTTCGACAGCGCTTTTCTGCACGCATTACCAAACCGCCTGTACGGTATCATGACCAATGTCACGCTGATTGCAGTGCCGTTGTTCGTGTTCATGGGCGTGATGCTGGAACGCTCCCGGGTCGCAGAAAACCTGCTCGACACCATGGCAGAGGTGTTTGGCAAGCTGCGCGGCGGGCTTGGCTACTCGGTGACCATCGTTGGCATGCTGCTGGCCGCCAGTACCGGCATTGTCGGCGCCACCGTGGTGACGATGGGATTGCTGTCATTACCCACCATGCTGCGACACGGCTATGATCCGCGCATAGCATCAGGCGTCATTTGTGCCTCCGGCACTCTCGGGCAAATCATCCCGCCCTCGATCGTACTGGTGCTGCTGGGCGACGTGTTGTCGACCGCCTACCAGCAGGCACAACTGGACATGGGCATTTATGCCACCGATACCGTCTCGGTCGGTGACCTGTTTACCGGTGCCCTGATACCCGGCCTGCTGCTGGTCTCGCTGTACCTGGCGTGGCTGGCCTTCGTCGCCTGCACCCGGCCCGACGCCATGCCGGCTATCCAGCAACGGCCATCGACACCGCGAAGCGGCAATTTGGCTGGCCGGGTGCTGCGCGGCCTGCTGCCACCCTTGCTGCTGATCATCGCCGTACTGGGATCGATCCTTGCCGGTATTGCCACACCGACGGAGGCCGCCTCGGTCGGTGCCATGGGCGCCATCCTGCTGGCCGCCAGCCGCCGCCAGTGCACCTTGGGCATTTTCCGGGACGTCATGCGTAACACCACCCGGATCACCTGCATGGTATTCATGATCCTGATTGGTGCATCGGTCTTTTCGCTGGTTTTTCGAGGGTTTGGCGGCGATGTAGTGGTGGCCGAATTACTCAACAGCCTGCCCGGCGGCAGGTTTGGCGCAATGCTGGCAGTGATGCTGCTGATGTTCCTGCTGGGCTTCGTGCTCGACTTCATCGAGATTACTTTCGTGGTGGTACCCATTGTCGGACCGGTACTGCTGGCCATGGGTATCGACCCGGTATGGCTCGGCATCATGATTGCCCTGAACCTGCAAACCTCGTTCCTGACGCCACCGTTCGGATTCGCGCTGTTCTATTTGCGCGGCGTGGCGCCGGCCGAGGTCAGCACCCGGCAAATCTACGCAGGCGTTGCCCCGTTCATCGGCCTGCAACTGCTACTATTGCTGATGTTGGCCCTGTGGCCAAAAATAGCCACCTGGCTACCTGATTTTGTTTACCAGAATTGATAGGATTGGAGCCTGCCATTAATATAACGCCAGAGTCATCAGGCCCTGCTGCCAATATTCGGCTAATTTAAATGAGACACGCACACAAAGAATGATCATCAGGCCTCACATGAACAGGTATACACACGGCTTGTTGATACTTGCCTTGAGCGTCTGCAGCGGCGCACACGCCAACGGCAACAACTGGATTGACGCCATGTCCTTCACCTACGGTAAGGACAATGACAACAATGAAACCACGTTGTACCGCTTGGGCCTGCAAAATAAATGGGAACGTACCTGGCTGAATGACGGCGCCTGGTATGTCGGTGGCTACTGGGATGCCGAGCTGGCCTACCTGGAATCTGACCACAACAACAGCTACAACGACGAGCTGTATGCCCTCGGGCTGACGCCGGTATTCAGAATGCAACGCGATACCAACCTTTCCAGCGGAATATCACCGTATGCGGAAGTCGGTGTTGGCCCGCACCTGATTTCGGAAACACGCCTCGGCAAGCAACAATATTCAACCGCCTTCCAGTTCGGCGGCCTGATGGGCTTCGGGGTAGGCTTTGGCGACAAGGGGCAATACGAAATTTCCTACCGCTATCAGCATCTGTCAAATGCCGACATCAAAACACCCAACAATGGCATGAACCTGCACCTGCTACGGCTCGGTTACTCTTTCGACTAGCAGACCCCGAGCGTCAACCGCTCAGCCACCGCGTACATTCAGATAGGCACGCTCGGATATGTCGTGCCACGCGACTACCTGTTGCTGAAACTGGCGATAGGACTGGTACACCCGCCCTGCCAGCTCATTCTCACGGGCAAGTTCCTCCACCACTTCATTCGTGATAGCCCGCAACCTGTCGAGTACCGCGCGCGGGAACTCGCGTAACTCAACATTGTGCTCATTCACCAGTGTCTTTAGCGCCTCGTTGTTGCGGGCAGTAAATTCCGACAGCATATCAAGGTTTACCGCTTTGCAGGCGGTCATCACAATGCTCTGCAGGTCCGCTGGCAAGGTCTCGAAGGCCGCCTGATTTATCATGCACTCCATGCTGGTACCCGGCTCGTGCCAGCCAGGGTAGTAGTAATATTTGGCCACCCGGTAAAGCGCCTTGGCCATATCGTTCCAGGGACCGACCCATTCAGTGGCATCAATCACCCCGGATTCCATAGAGGTAAAAATCTCTGTCCCCGGCATCCCCACCGGGGTACCACCGGCACGTTTCAGTATCTCTCCACCGAGCCCGGGAATGCGCATCTTCAGGCCCTGCAGATCTTCTACATCATTGATTTCCTTGTTAAACCAGCCACCCATCTGCACGCCGGAATTACCGGCTACGACCGGTATCAAGCCGTGCGGCGCATACACCTCACGCCACAACTCCATGCCACCGCCGTAATACAACCAGGCATTCATTTCCTGGGCCGTCATACCAAAGGGTACCGTGGAAAAAAACTGTGCCTCGGGGATCTTGCCCTTCCAGTAATAGGCCGAGGTGTGCCCCATCTCTGCTGTACCGCTGGAGACCGCATCAAAAATTTCCAGGGGAGGGACCAGCTCGTTGGCGCCGTACACCTTGATAGTGAGTCGGCCGGCGCTCATTTCACCCACCAGTTTCGCCAGCAGGTTGGCGGCCGTGCCCAGCCCGGGGAAATTCTTTTGCCAGGTGGTCACCATTTTCCAGTTAAAGCTTTGCTGGCTGCCGGCAGCCGCGCTACCTGTCTGACTATCCTGCTTGCCGCAGCCGCTTAACACACCACCGGTGAGCAAGGCGCCGGCGCCAGCTGATCCGAGAAATTGTCGTCTTTTCATAACCGCACCCGTCGAAAAACAATGCGCTGATTGTACTGTGTTCTGCGGCGGCATGTCAGACGAGTCTTTCTGCAGCCAACCTTGATATTACGCAGGGTTATGACATAGTATTCAGCCAATGCTTGCGGTATATCAGCTATAGCACTCTATCAACATGATAATTACGGACTCAGTTAGCTTGTCAGCGTTCACGGCAAGGCGCGCCTCGCAGGCAATGGCCGCACCCTTGTCAAGAGGTGCAACGCCGTACGTGGGCGTTGACAAGCTAACCCGAAGGGCGACTTTGTGGTGTCCCACAGCGGTGTTGCAGTACTCGGCAAGGGAATAGCCATTGCATTCACACTGCGCCTTGCTGCGAAACACCACAGAGTCGCTGAAACCGTAATTATCATGTTGATAGAGTACTGACTAATTCTAAAAATATTACAGCTACCGCCCGACTGACAGGAATGAGCCGATATGCCTGATGGAAGTCCCGGGACCGTATCATGTTGAGTGACCTGAAAACCATTCGAACACGCTTCCTTACGCTGATCATTGTTGGCCTGTTGCTGGCACCGCTGGCCGGCCTGGTTAGTGGTCTGTTGTTTGGTCCCATCTCGGCCGACGAGTTACGCAATTCCCGCACGCTGATCATTCTGACCGTCTTCATCGGCATCACGGCGGCCTGGGCATATACCTATTTTTCCAGATATTTCACTCCTTTAAGTTACTCGCAGCGGCAGGATAACTTCACCGGCGACTTGCCGGATACCCAGCAGCGCCTGCTGGCACGCTTCGGCCGCGACTACTGGAGTTTTTTCCTGTTGTACGCACTGGCAACACCGGCCTTGTTCTTTCTGGCCGTCGAAAAATCCATCGCCGGCAACCTTGGCCCGTTTCTGCAACTGACGCTGCTGCAACTATCCGTGGTCACCCTGGTGGGGCTGCCTACCTACCAGTTGGCCCTCGACCAGATCGGCAAACTGGCCGGACACCTCAGCCTGCGCACGATCCAGGTTAGCCTGAAATCCAAGATCATGCTGCTGGGCGGCTTTGTACCGCTGCTGTCCTATACCGTACTAATGAATTACTACTGGCAGCAGACCGGCAACCTGACACCCGGGCACATGGCCATCTGGTTAACACTGGTGTGCTTCACCGGCATCATCACGCTGTTGTCGGTACGCAGCGTGGCACAGGCGCTGGAACCGGTGCAGGAAGTCATCATGCGCAGCGGCGCAATTCTGCATGCCGAGCTTGCCCGGCTGAAGCCACAATCAACCGATGAAATTGGCCTGATGACGCAGACACTCAGCAAGCTGTTCCGGCGTCTTGGCGAGCAGGAATCACAGATGCGCGGCGTGATCGATGCAGCCCTGACCGGCATCATCGTGGTTAATAAAGACGGCCTGATCGATACCTTTAACCCGGCAGCAGAAAAAATGTTTGGTTATCTTGCCGTGGAGATGCAGCAACGACCGCTCAAGTGGTTGCTGCCATCCATAACCCTGCCCGGCATCAACCCGCAGCGGGGCGGAACTGAAGTTGAAACCCGCGGCTGCCACCGTGACGGCACACCGTTGCAGCTGTCGGCATCTGTCAGCAGCATGCAGATTGGTGGCAAACCCTACTTTACCTGCATGCTCACCGACATCAGCCAGCGCAAGGCAATGGAAACACAATTGCGTGATGCAGAAGGGCGTTACCGGGAACTGGTGGAAACAGCGCAGGACATGATCTGGACAATGAATGCCGAAGGGCGGTTTACCTACCTGAACCGCGCCTGCACCAGCATTTACGGCTTCACCCCGGCCGAGATGCTGACACACCAACTGCACGAATACCGCTCACCCGACCATCCACCGGTGGATCGCGATGCCATTGCAAAATTACTGCACGGCGAGGCAAGCGTGCAGTTCGAATCCGTGCACATCGACAGCGACAGCAAGCCGCACTTTCTCAGCTTCAGCGCCCAGTCACACAAAAATAGCAGGGGCGTTATCACTCACATCAGTGGTACCACCCGGGACATCACCGAGCAGAAAGCCTTCCAGCACCAGCTTTCCTATCATGCCGAGCACGACCCGCTGACCGGTATGTTCAACCGCCACTACTTTCAGGAAGAGCTGGAACGCACCGTGGCACGCGTAGGGCGCAGCGGCTCTGACTGTGCGTTGTTCTACATCGACCTCGACCAGTTCAAGTACATCAATGACACGCTCGGGCATGCCGCGGGCGACCGGCTGCTGGTTGATATTGCCGCGCTATTGACGGCACACGTGCGCGACGGTGACCTGCTGGCACGCTTTGGCGGTGACGAATTCACCCTGCTGCTCTACAACATCAACAAGCAGGATGTACTGCGCGCGGCCGAGAATTTCCGTGCCTTGTGTGATGACTACCGTTTTGCTGCCGAAGACAAGAGCTTCAACATTACCTGCAGCATCGGCGTGGTCATGATTGACGAGGACGTCGCCTCGGCGGAAGAAGTGCTGTCACATGCCGACCTTGCCTGCCACATGGCCAAGCAGCATGGACGCAACCGCGCCACCCTGTATGACCCGGCAGACCTGGACAAGGCCGACATGGCCGCCGACATGAACTGGGCTGCACAGGTGCGTGAAATGCTCGAGCATGATCGTTTTCAGCTGGTATATCAGCCGATCGTGTCGACACGGGACGGCAGCGTCCGCGACTACGAAGTGCTGGTACGCATGGTGTGTGATGACGGCAAAATCATCCTGCCCGGCGGTTTTATGCCGGCTGCCGAGCGCTTTGGCCTGATACACAGCGTCGACCGCTGGATAGTGAAGCGCGCCATCATGCAGCTCGGCAGACTGCATCAGTCAGGCAACCGTGCCAGCTTCTCCATCAATCTCTCGGGTCACGCCTTTGAAGATGAAGCGCTGCTGCCACTGATTCGCGAATGGCTGGATGAAACCGGCCTCGACCCGGCCCGGGTGACATTCGAAATAACCGAAACAGCCGCCATCGAAAACCTTGCCGCTGCTGAAGATTTTATTACTAACCTGAAGGACATCGGCTGTCAGTTTGCACTGGATGATTTTGGCTCCGGCTTTTCATCCTTCGCCTACCTGAAACATTTGCCGGTCGACAAACTCAAGATCGACGGGGCGTTTGTAAAAGGCATGGCACACAGTTCAGTTGACCAGGCCATGGTGGAGTCCATGAACCAGGTTGCACATGCACTTGGCAAGGTGACGGTTGCAGAATGCGTTGAGAATGAGGAAACACTGCAACTGCTGACGGAAATGGGCATCGACCTGGTACAGGGTAATTACCTCGGCCATCCAGGCGAGGTACCTACGGCTTCGGAACCCGCCGTAGTTATCGCACAAGCAGATCACAGCCGCACTATTTGATAACCCTGCAAGTAATGCAGCGGTTTTGCATATATGGCATATACCAGCATCTGGAAATCGCGGACACGGTCCGCTCCTGCAGGTGCATCTTAATAGCGTAGGAGCGGACCGTGTCCGCGATGATCAGGCGCCAACGCTTTCCAGGTTAGCGTAGGCCAGCACCAGCCATTTGCTGCCGGCGGTAGAGAAATTTACCTGCACCCGGGCACTACTGCCCTGTCCCTCACAACTGGTCACCACGCCATCGCCAAATTTCCGGTGGTGCACATGCTGTCCAAGTCGCAGACCACCAACAGACGCTGATGCATTCACTGCCGGGGCATGAGAATAAGCGGATCGCGGCGCGCTGATCCCCGGCCGTGGCCGGATTTCATCAATCAGCGCCTTCGGAATTTCATCGATAAAGCGTGACGGCAGGCAATAGGTCTCGGTACCAAACACGCGGCGGCGCTCCGCGCAGCACAGCACCAGCTGCTGACGCGCCCGTGTGATGCCGACATAGCAAAGCCGGCGTTCCTCTTCCAGCTTGCCGGCCTCTTCAACCGAACGCTGGTGCGGGAACAACCCGTCTTCCATACCACACAGAAACACCAGTGGAAACTCCAGCCCCTTGGCAGAGTGCAGCGTCATCAACTGTACGCAGTCCTCCCAGGCATCTGCCTGCCCTTCACCGGCTTCCAGGGATGCATGCGAAAGAAACTCCTGCAGGGGCGGCATATCGCTGTCCGGATCCGGCTCGTATTCACGTGCCGCATTGACCAGCTCCTGCAGGTTTTCCACGCGAGCCTGCCCCTTTTCGCCTTTGTCCCGCGCGAAATGATCCAGCAAGCCGCTGGGATGCATGACATGTTCAATCTGTTCACCCAGCGGCAACGTCTCCAGCCCGGCAGCCATTTCATCAATCAGCTGCAGGAATGCCAGCAGTGCGTTACAGGCACGCGCGGCTACACGTTGCTCGTTGATCACCGTGGCTGCTGCCGCCCACAGCGAACTGCCCGCATGCCGCGCCTGCTGCCTGACAATATCGAGCGTGCGGCCACCGATGCCACGCGTCGGGTGATTCACCACGCGGTCAAAGGACGCATCGTCATTGCGGTTGCAACACAGCCGCAGGTAGGCAAGCGCGTCCTTGATCTCGGCACGCTCGAAGAAGCGCAGGCCGCCATACACACGGTAGGGAATAGCGCATTGCATGAGGCGTTCCTCAAACACACGTGACTGTGCATTTGAGCGATACAGGATCGCGACATCATTGCGCACGTTGCCCTTGTCTACGTAGTCTTCTATACGATCAACGACGAAGCGCGCCTCATCCTGCTCGTTATAGGCGGTATACAACTGAATAAGCTCACCGTCGTGACCGTCTGTCCACAACTGCTTGCCCATGCGTCCATCGTTATTGCTGATAACGGCATTGGCTGCGCTCAGGATATTGCCGGTAGAGCGATAATTCTGCTCCAGTCGCACCACTTGCGTATCGCGAAAGTCCTGCTGGTAGCTGAGGATGTTTTCCACCCGGGCGCCACGCCAGCCATAGATCGACTGGTCGTCATCGCCAACCACCGTGATATTGCCGGCATCGCCGGCCAGCATCCGCAACCAGGCATACTGCACTGCATTGGTATCCTGGAATTCGTCTACCAGGATATGGTGAAAACGCTGTCGGTAGTGGTCCAGCAGGGCCGGGTATTTGAGCCACAATTCGTGCGAGCGCAACAGCAATTCGGCAAAATCGATCAGCCCGGCACGCTGGCACAAGGCCTCGTAGGCGCTGTAAATCTCCAGTTGCTTCTGCAGGTAGGGATCATTGCGATGTTCAATATGCTGCGGCCTCCTGCCCTCATCCTTGCAGCCGTTGATAAACCACTGCATCTGCTTGGGCGGCCACTTGGCCTCGTCCAGTTCCAGCGACTGCATGGCGCGTTTCACCAGTCGCAGCTGGTCCTGTGAATCCAGTATCTGAAAACCCTGTGGCAAGCCGGCTTCCTGCCAGTGGCTGCGCAACAAGCGATGCGCCAGGCCATGGAAGGTACCGACCCACATGCCGGAAACCGGTGCCTTGATCATTTCCTCGATACGGTTGCGCATCTCACCGGCAGCCTTGTTGGTAAAGGTCACCGCGAGAATGGCATACGGTGACAAACCTTCCGCATCAATCAACCAGGCAATACGGTGTACCAGAACTCGTGTCTTGCCACTGCCGGCTCCGGCGAGTACCAGTAACGGCTCAGTGGGAGCACACACAGCCTCGCGCTGAGCCTCGTTCAGGGAACCAATTATTCGTGAGACATCCATGGTGGGCGATACTAGCAAATCAGGGCGGCGGCGTCTGAACACAACCGCTTGCAGCAATTATCAGCGGACTGCTTGCGCTCGCCGGGTGAGTCTGTTAATTAGGGTAGCGAAATTGAAAAATCCGCAGATGTCCACAAGGAAATGCGCATGCTGACCGAGCCCGTGGTCCTGTTACTGATAGCAGCCGTGATTGTCGCCTTTATTGGCGCACTCTGGCCGGGCAACAAGCCGCGGCACACTAATAAAAAATCAAAAAACCTGGCACGACTGCGCAGCAGTGGCCAGTACTGGGGGGTCAGCATACGCAATGGTAACTGTTCTGCCTCGAAGCGCCTGTGCGGCCGTGGATTCAGGTTGTCCGAGGCACCTTCACTACCTATACCGGGTTGCCGCTCGCTGCGTTGTGGCTGTAGTTATACCGGCTTGCGAGAACGGCGCAAAAAGGAACGGCGCAGCAACCAGGACCGGCGCACGGAACTCAGGCTTGGCAGCGCGCAACCGGAGCGCCGGCGCCAGCGTGACCGACGCGGTTCCTTTCACAGTTAGTATTACGCTGGTTTATACTCCATAAAAGCAAGCTGACTTGCTACTGATGAGGTATTCATGAACGCCATTATTGTGCTGCTGGTCATTCTCATCCTGGTCGCCGCCGTCGTCTGGTTATTACGCGGCAGCAAGTCCCCGAGGCGACGCCGGCGCGAGCCCAAACCTGCCAGTGCTGACGGCAAAGCCGTGACCAGAAAGCCATCAAGACCGGGCGGACTGGACAAGCTGGAAAGCAATCCTATGTTCTGGGGCGTGGAAATTGGCCAGGCAGGTTGTGAGGCAGCACAGGCACTACTGGGTCAGCAATACACTTTTTCTGAAGCGCCTCAGCTGCCACTGCCAGACTGCAGCTCAGCGATGTGTAGCTGTCAGTTCAAGGGCCTCAAGGACCACCGCAGCCAGCACCGTCGCAAGAGCGGCGAACGCCGTGATGAAATACGCTTTGAAAGCAAAGTCGCTGGCAAAGACAAGGGCGCCGACCGCCGCAACCGCAAAGAGCGGCGGCGCGGTACCGACTGGAAAGATCACACGTACTAGAGGGCCTGGATTTCAGGCAACTGCAGCGGCAACACCTGACTCTATCTCAGCCAGCAGTTTTTTGTTCTTCGGCGAATTCAGGTTAACTGTTTTTGGCCGCGAACCACCAAGGTAAGCTTCCAGTGTAACCAGCGGGACCTTGACCATATCGACCAGCGGGTGCATGTTACACTTTTCACAGGCGATCAACGTTGGAGGTGCACCGGCGGGTGCCTTGCCGACA